>ERZ772991.1219-NODE-1219-length-24443-cov-3.855790_pt1 | contig 24443 bp, 25 predicted proteins | sample MGYA00511128_ERZ772991 | MGnify/ENA primary metagenome ERZ772991 (study PRJEB29015, sample SAMEA2737655) | human gut metagenome | biome: human gut; feature: human-associated habitat; material: faeces | place: China | collected 2012 ... | reverse complement strand
TGTAATATCATTTTCACGATATACATAATCTCTCATAGCATTATGATGCCACATCTGATAATATAGCAAATCATTTGTATAATGCTCCGGTAAAGGTGTTGTCGTTGGTTCTTCCGTTGTTGTCGGTTCATTTGTAGATGATGGTTCTTCCGTTGTTTCAGGAGTTTCAGTTGAAACAGGTGTATCTATTTCAGGTATATTTGTTGTTTCAGGAATATCTGTACTATTAGGTTCTGATATTTCATCTGAAAAAAGTTCTAAATTGTCATCAACAATCGGAATTGGTTGAATTGGTGTGTTTTCTGCAATAAAATTAATATCAACTTTGTCTTCTATTGCTTTTATGGCTTCAATTGATTTTGATACATATACATTTGCATCAGCTGAGATAACAATAATATCATCATTTGTAATATCAAAGTTAGGTGTTTCTTTTAATGAAAATATATATCCACACTTATTACCTTCAGGTGGATAATTAACATTGCTTTCTGCTGTTGCTAAAGGTATATTTATAGTTGTAATAATCATTATGATTGCGATTATATTTGAAATAAATTTTTTCATATATTTTCTCCTTATCATCTGCTTTATTAACTATATTATACCATATTTTCGGCTAAAAATCAATAGTTTTGTACCATTAATAGCAATATTCTCTAATTTTAACAAGAATAAATTGTTAATTTGTATGATATTATGCTTGACAGATTTGATTACTCAGTTCTATAAATGTAACAAAAAAAGAACATCATATTTGATGCTCTTTTACCTACAATATCAATTGTTGTCATTTTTTTTATTTAGGAATATACGCATTTCAAAATTCTTCACTCCTTATTTTAGTATACTATTCATTTGTTATCAGCAAAATTTACATTACAACTTATTTTATATTACAAAAAAGACCAACGATAAATAAAGATGCAGCTATCGGAAAAATTAATACCACAAAATATATAATACTTCCAATGAGCGAATTAACAATGTTATTAGGGTAAAACCATTCATCCAGTTTATCCCATACACCAAAAACAATCATACACCCGTACCATACAACCATTATAAAAGCTGTTAATACAATAGTCAAAATAACATACAGCCAATTACTTACTAAAAATTTTCCTAATTCATTTATTAATTCGTTTATAAGTTCATTTATTCCCATATTAGTTACATCACTTTCTAAAATCAATTTATAATAATTTACCTGAACTTGTACAGAAAACAACAAAAACTTCTGCTGCACCAATAAAGCCTATTATCATATCCCCTATCAGCTCCATAACCGGTCCGACTGTTTTCAAAATATTAATTATGTGAAGTAACATAATTAATATAAATACTACCTCAATCGCTGTTGTTAAAACTATACCCAATACAGTTGTCACTTCATTTGGCTCTATTTTGAATTTTTCTAAAACAAAGTCTAATGCACAACCTATTCCTCCTGGAAACATGGTTGAAAGACCCATCCATATTAGCGATAATAAAAAACACACTCCTGCAATTATAAAATCTCTACCCATGTTTTCATTCATTCCTTTCCTTATACTAAAAAAAGTGCAGTAGCTACTACACTCTTTACATTTATATAACTTTTGATAAATAATGTTGAATCTTGTATTTTTTTGATATATAATATCTGTGTCGGAGCAATCCGATATTAAAGGTAAGACTTCTTAACGGTGTTTACACCGGCGGTTATGCCCACTTTTATATTCACAGGCTTTATGCCGAGTCTATGAAAGGGGGAATGCTTATGAAAAGTAAGCATATTGCTACATATGGCAAAGAAATTGCTTGTTGCAATTTTAGTTGTTATCATTTTCTTGATAACCTTCGCTATAAACGCACAATAGCCGCCTTTGAACCACCAAAGACGGCTATTGATTTTTAAATAGTTCGTTTATTGTTGGGCATGAACCGTTTGAGGTCTTGCCTTTTCTATTATCATTATATATCTATTATTTCATTTTGTCAATGATTAATACAATACTTTTTACCATTCAACCGGATATGCTATTTCACCATCAAAATCTTTGATATAATCTTTATAGCCTTGACCTTGTACCCACTCAAAATTATCGTGCATATTATTAAATGATATTACTGGTTTATCACGTCTTGTATAACTTAAAGCGTTGCAGTAATCTATATTTATCATAGATGTAAATGAACTTGAATCTTTAGGACAAATGCAAACACAAATATTGCCGACGTATTTTATTCCTGAATATGAATACTCTCCGGGTCCTGTTATATTAATATACTTCACGTTGTAACCATTAAGTGTCGTTCCACCATTTTCGTCTTTTGCATATTCTTCTTCGCCATCCCAATAGCTAAAACTTATCACCCATCTTTGACTTTCAGGAAGATAATCAGGAACTGTAAGAGTTACTGTATCTCCATCGTATCTGATTGACTGCAATACCAAATCTTCAAACATCATAGCCTTTGAACGACTTAGGCAATAATCAGAAGGAGTTCCACCCAACTGTACAGATTCGTTATAGTTTGCTTGTGATATAACATCGTGGTCTGAAATGCTTACTTGATACTGCTCCGGAACATCCGTTCTCAAAGGCTCTGTAAATGTAACTTTTCTTCCGAAGTAATCATATAACGTTTCATCAGCATTAGGACGTTCTGCTTTATCAATTAATCTTACAAGCACTGATGACGCCTCTGCTCTTGTCAAAATACCGTCTGAACGAAATGTTCCATCCTCATATCCGCTTATAATTCCTTTGCCGTATGCTTGAAGTACATACGACTTGAACTTGTCCGGAATATCAGAGTAATCTTTTAATTTAGTCGCATATGTTGATGTGTCAGCTATATCTTCCTCTTTCAGATATTCAAATGCTCTTGTTGCTATCTTTGCCATATTGCCACGAGTACAAGGCAAGCCGTTATATCGGAAGTCTGTATCTTCTTCTGTTATAAGTCCCATTTCCATAGCCTTATTAAGATACGGCTGAGCCCAGCTGTCCCAACAGTTCTTCCAAGAACGCTTAGGCTCTGTATTCTCGCCTGTTGCCTCCGGTTGCTCACCGACTGTCAAAGCAACAACCGTTTTCACAAATTCCTCTTGAGTAATCTGATTATCCGGGCGGAATGTATTATCCTCATATCCGGCAAAACCTTTAAGTTCAGAAATTTTATTTACATAGCCTGTATACCACGCATTTTCCGGTACATCAGTATATGATGCTGCCATAGCTGCCGATGACGCACTAACCAATGCTGCAACTGATAACATAACTGCTAATATCTTCTTCATATTAATCGCTCCTTTCAAGCTCTTATCTTTCTTTTTCTAACTATATTATACCATATTTAGAAATGTATGTCAAGCTCATTTTCTACATTTTTTTATCTTTTTCTACAAAGCCATTATTGCACCTATTGCTCCGAAAACCGTCACACTCCATTTGCGTTGTACATTGCTGATTAGCTATCCCTTTTGATGTAAGCTCAATTTGTTTTTCTGACATAATCTTTATCAAATCATAGAGCCGCTTTAGCTCTATGCACATTACAACATACGTTGCTATTGAAAAAACAGTTATCATTAAAATTAATATAAATAATATATACATTGTTCAATACCTCCTTAGTTAATTTCTTTACCGCAGAATGGGCATATATCCTTTATGTAATTCATTCCTTCAAAACTTTTATTACAATTAGGACATTTTGAATATTGTTGCTTTTCATCTGAAGATTTTTTAGATTCCGGTATTTCTCCAACCTTAGTATTTATTGTTTCTCCGCAATACGGACAAGTGTCAGTTGCACTATCAGGTAAATATTTATTACAATTATCACACTTATTGGTTAATTTTGCATTGCATTCAGGGCAATAGTCAAATTTCTCATTCGTCTTATACTCATAATGATAATTCGGACAAAAATCCTGCTTTTGCGAAATATAGTATTTATACCCTCCATAAATTGAAAAAAATAATGTAAGTATAGATAAATAAATACACATTCCTCCTGCAAATTTTTCTTCGTTAGAAAAGAAAAAAATTGCTTGTTTAACAAACAATATACTTAATATTATCAAAATAATACAATAAACTATAGTTACTATAAATTCAATCATTTTAAACCCCTCCTTAGTTACTGTCGTTTGGTATATCACCGACTTTAAATTCAATTTCTTTACCACAATACGGACAGGTTTCGGTTGCACTATCCGGTAAATATTTATTGCAACTATCACACCAATTGCGTAATTTTGTATTGCATTCAGGACAATAGTTAAGTTCCTCATTCGTCTTATACTCATAATGACAATTTGGACAATACATATTTTGCTGTTCAACATAATACTCATATCCACATATAAAAGACAACAATATAGCTATGCAAGCGATAAAAATGGCTGCCTTACATTGTTCTCTTTTATGTTTTAATGCTGAATAAATTCCTATCGCTATACAAGTAAAAGCAGTAGATGTTACATAAATGCATTCAATTAGATGTTTTGTTATATTCATTTTAAATTCCTCCTTAGTTACTGTTGTTAGGTATTTCACCGAATTTAAATTCAATTTCTTTACCACAATACGGACAGGCTTTGGTTGCTTCGTCCGGTATTATTCGATTGCAATTATTATATTGTTTATAAATTTTTTGTTACAATGAAAACAATTAGTGTAAAAACCACCATGATTACCGAAAGTAAACCAAAAGCGATTGCACTTCCAATATTAATGTTGCGATAGATTTTTTCATCCTTAAAACTTTTGTATATATGAAATATACAAGTTGTAATACAATATAAAAAAAGCGGTAAATATAGTGCAAAAAATAAATTCATTTTTCTTTCTCCTTATCCGTAATTTCAATATTCCTGCCATTTAATTCAAAATTGCACTGTGGACAATTATCAGTTCTACCCATTATTTTATATTTCACTATACAATTTTTTATTGAAAAAGTCAGAGTTGGATTGAAAATTTTCATCAAAATATAAAGTAACCCAAAAGCATTCTTTTAACATGTGATATGAAAATTCATAATAATCACTAAACCCATCTGATAAAACAAATTTATCACCCGAAAGAGAACATTTCATAAAACCGTCATGTAAGACTTTCCTAAGTCGAGAAACTTCGGGTGAATCACCATAATACCAATTTGTAATATATTTTGTTTTAATCCATATTTCTTTTTTCTCTTTTAATAGATCAGCAAATTCATCAAAATCAGACTTATTTTTTAGTTCTATTTGTTTTGATTTATTATATTGAAATGCTTGTTTCATACATAATTTTGCCCAAGCATTTATTCTATTTAATTCTGAATTAATTGAAAAACTTAGACAAAATTCATCATAATAATATTCTATTTGGTGAATTCCATATGCTTCAATAATACTCTGTGCTATAGTTAACGGACGAGAATCATTTTTAGGACAAGATATTACAATCTGATTATAATAGCGTTCATTAAAGCAGGTTGATAAAAACCTACATAAGTCAATTGCATCATCTGTTGCCAATCTGTTTTTTGATGTTAAACTATCAGAAAAATATATATTATATGTTACAATATTTCTTCTAAACATTAACATTGAGTTGTGAATTTTATGTACACAATTATTATCATTGATATTAATATATATTATTTTATTATCGAGCACTTCATGTATTGGTTTTCGTAGATATTTAAGTGCATTTCTTTTATTTAATATAAATATACTTCCCATTATGCTATCTCCAATATTATTTAATTAATTTAATCTGTCGAATTATTAACTGAAGGAATTTCTCCAACTTTGGTTTCTATTTTTTCACCGCAATAAGGACAAATATTAATATCTTTATCTGATAAGATTTTACCGCAACTATCACATATATTTTTTAACTTTATCCCACATTCAGGACAATAGTCATAATCATCTATGTTTTTATATACATAATTGCAATTTGGGCAATACATATTTTGTTGTTCAACATAATATTCATATCCATATAGAAATGACAACAATACGGACAGGCAAGCGACTGAAATAGCCGCCATACATAGCTCTTTTTTATTTTTTAATGCTAAATAAATTCCTACCGCTATACAACTAAAGCCAAGACATACAAAAAAAATGCAGTCAATTAGATTTTTTGTTATATTCATTTTTAGTTCCTCCTTAGTTACTTTCCCCAACTTTAACTTCTATTTCCTTGCCACAATACGGGCATTTATCCCCTATATATTCCATACCCTCAAAGCTCCTATAACAATGTTGGCACTCTGTCACGTCGGTATTTATAGCCTGATAATATTGCTTTTGAAAATTAGTATCAAAAAATCCATTCTGATAATATATTATTGTTACAACTATAGTTCCTACAATTAATAATAATCCTAAATCAAAGCAATCTCTTGGTCCCCCTGTAAAACTTAATACAATAAAAATTATTCCTAATACTCCTGTTGCAATCAGCAGTATAGGCAAAAAATTAAATATGTTCATTTTAAATTCCTCATTTCTTTATTTTCATGTTAAAGATAAAAATATATCAATTACAATCATTAATCCTCCTATAGCCCATGCATCCATAAGAGCACTTCTATTATACTCTTTGCCTGTTACTATAGAAAGTATTAATGTCACAGCCGTCCCAATAAATAGAAATGTAATTATAAATACCGTACTTTTGCTCATTTTAAATACCTCCTACATACTCAAATCATTATTTAAGTTTTTATTATATATACTTGCAGTACCTTGTTCAAAGTGGTACATAAATTCTTTTAACTTTTCACCATTCAAGTCCGAACCGACAAGTGACATAGCTGATGAAACGGGTGTTCTGTCATTTGAATTGAATAATCTCAAAAAACTAATCAAAATATCGAAGTCATTCATAACATTATTGTTTTGAAATTTCTTTAAAAGTGCGTCAGAAGAATATAAATCAGGACGTTTAAAATCCTTATTATTAAATTTATTTCCGAATGGTGTTGTAAATACAATTTTACTGTCATACTTCAAATCTTCATCAGTTGAAAATGTTGTGCTTCCAACCGAAACATTTGTATTTTCATTATCCACCGTATCATATTCTACTGTTTTTTCCCACTCAACTTTATATCCCAACTGCTCCATTTTTGATATAAAATCATCTTTTGATAATGAACATCGACTGCACTGCCATATAGCATTTCGCAATTCAGTTTTATCATTCTTCAAATCATAATATTCATTTAAAGAGCGGAAATCAAGTCCAACATCTTTAAGAATTTCTTCAATATCATGTTTCGTCATAGTTTCGGAAGATGTTACTCCGGTAATATTGCTTTGTTCACTTTTCAATAGTTCTACAAAGTCCATTGTACTATGTACTTGTCGCATAAGATTTTTTATATATCTATCAAGATTTATATGTATTTGTTTTTCAATAGTTTGCACATTAAACCAATCAGCTTTAGGATTCAATTCTGTATTCAAATAGCTTTTGCCGTTTGGCAAGATAAACAATATATTATCATTGTTCCATTCAACCTTATAGCCTTGTTCTTCTAATTGATGTATAAAGCTTGCTTTTGAAAGTGCATGCATTTTTGAATGCCCGACTGATTTCATCAATTCTTTTATGTCACTACGTCTATTCAAATCTTTTTTGATACTATTTATTTGAAAGTCATCATTAACAAAAAAATAATCTCCCATTTTAAATACTGTCTTTCCGGCAATCGTATTAATACTACAACCGCTTTTATTCAGCTTTTCAATAAAATCATCAATAGTTTGAGATTGCCACTTCATTCTTGACAAATATATATTCATTTTATTTTCAAAGCATTGTAATACTTTGTCATCAATTCTTTGCGAGTTAATCACTGTACTATTGTCACAAGAAAAGAAGATATATTTATCATTTTCATATGAATACCCATACCCTTTATCCCTCATCATCTCTTGAAAGTCTTTCATGGACTTAGATTTTTTTACGCAATCCCAATATGATGAATAAAAATCTTTTTCCGTTCGATTTTTCACAAAAACTTTTTCAAGTTCGTTTGGTGAATATTTTTCCCCTTGATACATTTCGTAATTGCCATATTCAATGCCTTGCCTACTTTCAAATACAGTGATATTTGTTTCATCGTCAAATTCGGCATTCATACCGTTTTTATTTAACTTACTGACAAATTCACCTCGGCTTGTTGAATACTTTAAAGCATATCCCAAGCTTTTGTAAACATCATATTTATCATCATCAATTAAATACTCTCGGTTCCTATCGTACCATTTTTCATATTTCATAGAAGTTTGTTTTTCATCATCACTAACTATATATGATAGCGGATACTGATGTTCGACAGATTTAACTCTATCAATAAATTGTTTCTGTATCTTTTTTAATTCTTCCGGTGAATATGTTGTTGAATTATCTTGAAATTGTTTTTGTAGGTTTTCCTTTGTAAACAAATACTTTGGATACATCTTTCTATTACGACATTTTTGACCGTTGGGATTAGTAAAAGTTATATACTTTTTATTATCCTCCCAATCAACCGTATATCCCAATTCATTCATAACAGATTTAAACTCATCAATGCTACTTGCACGTCTTGATGAATTGACTGCTGCTAAATACAATTCGTATTTCCAACTTTCAAATCTGTTCTTTATTTCAGAATCAGTCCTTGAGCCTTTATTTTGATTCAGTTCAATTTCCGATAAGTTGTATTTTCGGCATAGGTCGTTTGACCTTACTTTTAAAGATTTCAAATCGGCAGCCGTTTGATGCCAACGTTTGCCGTTTTCCATATTTACAGAGTTAATGCAAAAGTGTATATGTACATGATCTCTATCTTTATGCACAGCATAAACTATTTGAAAATCTTCAAATAATTTATGTTGCAGCATTTCATCAGCTATTTGCTTAGCTAATTCTACAGTTATATCATCATTCACATCAAATGACATAACCATATGTCTTGCCTGTATACCATCCTCCTTATCAAATTCCATCTTTACATCGTTAAATTCGTTAAATGCTTGTTCCCAATCGCAATTAAATCCGCCTACAAGATCAGGTCGAGTTTTTGCCGGCTGTGTAATATAATTCATCAGCTTTTTCAAATTCGACTTAGTCTTGGGCGGATTTTTTATCATTTTTATAATTGCCATTGATATTACATTTCCATATCTTCAATAGTATCGTTTTCCTGTTGCACTTCCTCTTGAAATTTATTATCTGCACAATTTTGTATAGATGATTTTAAAACTTCATTTAATGATAAATCATTTTTAATCCATTCATTATAACAAGCTTCAAGCGGATACTCGTGTTTCAAGAGATTTTTTAATTGGTTTACGCTTAAATCCGTTTCTTTCAAAGCATGAAGCAATTCATCACGCATAGCCTTTCGATAGGACAAATCAATTATTACATCAGGTGCTTTTTCTTTCAAGTCATGAATATATATCTGTTGCTCTGCATCTGCTCTGTCGAATAAAATCTGCGACAAAGCATATTTCTGAATTTTTTCCATAGTAGCTGTCCAACGTCCATTTAATCCAATATTAGCGTTTTCTGTTCGACCCTGAACATTTCCGGCACGTTCTATAAGTTCTTTGCAAGCGTCTTCAAATTCAGGTGTTCCTTTATCAATCAAGTATTGTTTACAACCGGTATCAAGATGTTCAAAAAAATCTTTCACCACACTTTCTTGATTTGTTGCCTGTTCTGTAGCCTGATGAACAAGTTCATATGGGATTGTATTATAAACAACTTGACCGCCGGCTGTTGCGTCAGGATTATAATACATTTCCACAAATTCATCATTTTGCACGAAAAATATATCTACGTTCTCAATATCAATATCACGTACTTGTTCTTCCGCACGGAAATTGTTCCATTTTTCAAGAGGTTCGTCATCTTTATAGACTGTCATTTCCTTTTCTTCTTCATTAACTTTAACATCAAATCCGTTATTTTGAATTTGCTCAGATAAATAATCCATTGCTGTGTGGATCGCTTCTTCTTCACTTTCCGCATCAATGTAATCATTTACATAATCATCATTTGTCATATTATATTCTTCCAAATTAAATTCTTCATTCAACATTTCAACATTATTAGTTACTTTATACTTCATAATAAGCGTCCTTTCTACAAATTAATTTTCATTGTTTAGTTTCTTTACGTCCTTTCGCAATTTATTCAATTCTTCCCAAACCTTTGTAATTTCAGATTTTGTATCTTCAATATGGACACATTCTAATTTGCCCATATTGCACAATATCGCAATCTGATTTATATTGATACCGATTTTGCGAAGTTCTGAAGTAAGTTGTTTTATTGACGTACTGTCCAATACTATTATCTTCTGATGAAGTGCTGCTTGTAATAAAAATTTACTCCTTGACATTCGTAATTTTTTTGATCTGTTATCTATTTCATATAATTCATCTTCCGTTAATCGTATTTCTAATCTTCTATTCTTCATTGCAATTCTCCGAATTAATATGTTATGGGTTTGGGCAACGCCCAATTTTTTGCACACTCAAACAACGTGTGCTTGCCTTTGTCCGTACAAAGGCGTATCTTGCCATACCAAAAAGGTATGTAAAATATCAGAAAAGAAAGTCCAAATCAAAAGTAGCGACCAAACATATATTTAGTCATACATATAATAAATCCAAATACTAATAGCAGAAGAAAAGAACCAAATATGCTGCATATCTTTTTCATTTTTTTCTCTCCCTCAAGTATTGAATGTACCAAGAGGATATTGCTACAAACACATATGAACATCGCTGTTATAAATAATAGCAACAGTATCTTGTTATCTGATAATTGTAGTAAATCACGCATTATCGCTATCCTCTATTTTTTTGCATATATGCTTTGCATGCCTATATATTTCTGTTTCCGGCGGAAAAAATGCAAGAATCATAGTCATAACTTGTTTTATCATTATGATTTCCATTTCATTGAAATCGACTTTCATAAACTCATATCCTCCTGTATGGGTGTTTGCTCTTCCATAAATGCACATAAATCCTCATTAAAATCTTTATGTGTCGGTTCTTCACGAAAAACTTCATAACCCTTATCTTTGTATTTTTGCATATAACCGACTTTTTTTATTGTTCCGTCGGTGTTATATTCATTTTCCAACACTTTTTTGCCTTGTTCATCATTGTCTGTTGCAAAATGAATGTTTTTTATTTCAGGGTGAAGTGAAAGAAATTGTTGCAAACCCAAATCACTTACACCTCCCAATGCAATTCGCCAATCTTCTTGCCAATCCCACCCGCTTACTTTTGTTAAAGTTGCGTGTGACATTGCATCTATCGGTGCCTCGAAAACATATACACTGTCGGATTTTCCGTTTAACGTAAAGCAATGACGCTTGTCACTGTTTTTTACATCGCCTCTATATGAATTCCCCATTGTATATGTAGAACGGACAGACGCATATCCCGCCTGTCCGCTTTTATCATAACCGACAAACACACAACTGTGTTTGTCATTTTCATATATCTTACGTTCGTGCATTAACTGTGATACAATTTGATTGTCAATGTGACGTGTTTTAACAAGATATGCAAATGCTCTGCGTGAGTCAGAGTTTGCCTTTGGCAGTATCATTTTTTCTTTATGCTCCGGTATTTGCTTTGCCGGAATATATGTTTGCTTCGGCACTGATTTTTGTATTTCTTCACCACACAATGCTCTTACGGCTTGCTGAAAAGTCCAGCCGTTCTGCTCCATCGCAAAGTTGATTACATTACCGCCCGTTCCTGTTGAAAAGCGGTAATACATATTTTTTGACCGAGTTATATTTAAGCTATGTCCTTTTTGATAAAAAGTATTGTTTCTACCTCTTGTTTCAAATTCCATACCCAAGCTTTTTGCATACTCAAGTAAATCAACTTGCATAGCCTTATTTATCATCTCTTTAGAAACATAGTCTGCCGCCATATCACTCTCTCCTTTCCGGCAATCAAAAAAGGACGTTAAAACGCCCTACATTTCCATATCAACAGAATTAGTTTTATCAGCCTCCAAATCTAACTCATGTTCCAATTCTCTTTGTCGTACTAACGCCGTTTTTAATTCATCATCGTGTTCAAACGGTGAATTTATACTGCTCTTAGCATGGTTATAGTTATTTTTCAAAGTTTCTATATTTCCTTTGTAGATATTCATTTCGTCCTCTATATTATTGACGCAGTTCTCAATTCTCATAGCCATACCTATCGGACTATGACTACATTCAATATTATATGTTTGTTGACCGACTATATTGATATGATACGGCTGTGCCTTTTGAATTTCAAAGCCTTTATACTCACCAAGTACCGTTCCTTCTGTAGATTGTTGAGCAATCTTAATGATTTTTTCACCTGCCTTTGTTCGTTCATCATATGATACTCCGCCGATGATTATATCATTTGATACCGCCATATCTCTCATTGTAATATCTGCCTTTATTTTTTCGATGTATGCCTGTATCTGTTTTTCTCTCATAGGATATTTATTGATTGTATCCTCATACATCAATTTATTTTTTGTAAAAGCAGCTTTTAAAGCACTTAGTTTTTGAACCTTAATGTCAAGTTCCATTTTTTCTTTTATTCTGACATCACCGGTTGCACAAGCCTTTATTTCAGCAAAAGAAAGAACTGTTTCATCAGCATCTTCACAACTTCTCAAGCCTATATCTCCACGCATAACCTGATTTATAAATCTCTGTTTATTCTCAACGATTTGCCACAAGTAAGCGTCAAAGGTATTTTTAACAACGTATCTGTAAATATCAACGTGTTCATGCATGTTTCCTTGCCTTAAGATTCTGCCCTCACGTTGTTCAATGTCTGATGAACGCCAAGGGCAGTCCATGTGATGAAGTGCTGCAAGTCGTTTCTGACAGTTAGTACCGGCTCCCATTTTATCTGTCGAACCTATCATAACTCGATAATGACCGCTACGCATTTTTGAAAACATATCGGCTTTTTGAACATCTGTTTTTGCTGTGTGTATCACTGCAATTTCATTTCGCTTTACTCCCTTTTCTACAAGGGCATTTATCAGCCTGCCGTAAGTGGTATCATTTATATCAACTCCATCTTTAGGTGTTCCTAAATCGCAGAAAACAAGTTGAGTACCTCTTGTTTCTGTTGTATTCTTATAGATGTTATATACATTTTCAGCACAAGCTTCAACTTTTCTGCTCATCGGTGCATGATTATCTATAAGTTTAGGATCAAGAGCAAGTTTTCTTGCCTCGTTTGTGATTTTAAGCATATTGTCAATCTCAGGTTCTACCTGTCTATCTCGTATAGCTGCCGCACGTTCAACAAATGTCATCATTATATCTTGTGTAAATTCGTCCGGTTCTAATGCAACATTGTGCATTGTATGTTCCGGAACGGGAAGTTTTAGCATATCGCCTGTTTGAACATCAGTAAAATGCGAAAACATTTTCATCAGTTCCGGCAGATTATCAAATTTTGATAATCTGTTTTTCATTCTGTAGCCTGTACCCTCCGGTGCAAGTTCCAAGCCTGTTGTAATGTTTCCGAACATCGCAACCCAGTTATCAAAGAATCCGAATCCGTTTCGTTCAAGAAGTCCATTATCCAAATATCTTTGCATTACATACATTTCCGTAATACTGTTTGAAATAGGTGTACCTGTTGCAAACACAACACCCCTACCGTTTTGTATTTCAGATAAGTATTTACATTTCCAAAGCATATCCATTGATTTATTTGATGATGTGGTTGATAATCCCGCCACGTTAGATAACTTTGTAGTTATCATACAATTTTTAAACATATGTGCTTCATCCACAAACATATAATCGACACCAAGCTGTTCAAAACAGAATATATCATCTTTAACTTCCTGTGCAGTCAATTCTTCATATTTTGCTTGAAGATTTTTCTTTTTTGTTTCAAGTTGTTTTACCGAAAATCTTCTGCCATCTGCGTTACCTAATTCCTCAATAGCAGCAGTTATTTTTTCAATCTCTAATGAAATCTCATTTGCAAGACGTTCGTTAGATATAGGTATCTTTTCAAATTGTGAATGACCTATAATAACTGCGTCCCAATCTCCCATTGCTATTTTAGAAAAGAAAGCCTGTCTTTTATCTTTTACAAAGTCTTTCTTTGTCGCAACAAGAATATTTGCCCCCGGATAAAGTTGCATAAACTCACTGCCCCATTGCTCCGTAAGATGGTTTGGTACAACTATCATACTTTTTTTTGCTAAACCAAGCCTTTTTAGTTCCATACAACTTGCAGCTATTTCATATGTTTTACCTGCACCGACCGTATGAGCAAGTAAAGCATTTGTATCACTGTACAACACTCTTGCAACCGCATTGACTTGATGTTCTCTAAGTTTTATAGCCGGTGACATTCCCGGAAAAGTAAGATGTGAGCCGTCATACTGTCTTAAGCGTGTATTATTATATGTTCTGTTATAATAGTCAACATACTTGTTACGAATATCCGGATGCTCCATTACCCATTCCGAAAACTTTTCTCTTATTATTGCTTGTTTTTCTTGTGCTTTTGCAGTTTCGGCTGAATTGACGGTATACCAAACTCTGTCGCCATCATCGTGTCTGTCACGCACAACGCAGTTTTGAAGATTTAAACTATCTTCCATAATCTCATAAGCATTTTTCCTTGATGTTCCGAATTCAGTTGTAACTTTTAGATTACTGTTATCAGCTTGCTTGTTATATACCGTCCAAGCATTTGTGTAATTATTATATCGGATACTGATACAATATGAATTATAATTGTTTTCTTTTAAATATTCTCTTGTATCAAAAGTGTCATACATAAACTGTTGATAATCTTCAACAGAAATCCATGACAAGCCTATCTTCCAAGGAATATCGACAGCGGTCAATGGTTCAGGCTGAACTGCATTTAACGCCTCTATATTTCTATCATATATGCCGTTATCGTTTAACCTTTTTGCTATTTCAATTTTTTCGACTACATTACCTGATAAATACTCATCAGCCGTTTCGTAGCCGACATACTCATCAGTCACACTGCTGTGTACAGGATTTTTATATATCAATCCATCAAGTTCCTGTATCACTTCACCTTTTCTTTGATGTGTAAGCATGCTGATATATTTTATATCTACTCTGCCTTTTTCCGCTAATGATATTTTTAATCCGTCAATAGCATTATCAGCACTTTCAATAGGTATATACGGACGGATCGTTTGTTTTGAAAACATATCAGCTTTTGTTATGTTACCGTCCTCATCCACGTTTTCCAGTGACAAAAGTAACGGTAAATCTACATCACTGGCAAACGCTAATCTATTGCCACGTGAATGTATTGCACCATATTTATTAATATATTTGTCATATGTTGCATTCAATTTCTGTTGTTCGGCTTTAAGTTCTTCCTCTGTACACCCAAAGGTTTGAATATTAATAACTTTTCTTGCTATTTGACGTATATTATTAAGTCCCTTAACTCGTTCTTCTTTTTTACCGTCTAAATCATCAGGAACGGTCAAACTACCGTTTTTATAATAATATATTTTATTATCTTTTTCTACATATGTCAGATTACGCACATTATTCAGATTGACATCAACATTTTGTAGTTCAATCTCATTATGCGTTTCATTATGCGTTTTATTTTCTGATATATGTGCAGATAAATTCATGACTGCCTTATGCAATTTCTCTTGCATATCCGCACCGTCACGTAATTTACAAGCAGTTTCAAATCCAAACCTTGAACTTTTAAGTTCCATATCTCCTAGTATCATCTCTGGATGTGATATGAAATATTTATTGATGTTTATACCTTCTGCATATTCATCAATATCGACCCATTCAGGAAAGTTATCGGTTCGTATATCTTCTCTTTTTTGCAAGAATATAATATCAGTAGTAACATCTGTTCCGGCACTTTTAAAAGCATTATCCGGCAATCTTATTGCTCCGACAAGGTCAGCTCTTTCAGCTAAATATCTTCTGCACTTGCTGTCTGCTTTATCAAGAGTACCTTTGGAAGTTATCAGTGCCAATATACCGCCCGGTCTAACTTTGTCAATATTCTTTGCAAAAAAATAATCGTGTATCAGAAAACTGTATTTATTATATACAGTATCATTTACACGATAGTTACCAAACGGAACGTTACCGATAGCAACGTCAAATGTATTGTCATTGAATTTTGTATTTTCAAAACCGTCTATTATTATTTCATTTTTCTGATATAATTGCTTTGCTATACGTCCTGTCAACTCGTCAATTTCTACTCCATAGAATTTACTGTTCCCCATTTTATCAGGAATGAGTCCCATAAAATTACCGATACCGCAAGATGATTCTAATATGTTGCCCTCTTTAAACCCCATATTAGAAAGAGCCGTATACATTTCTTGAATTATAACCGGCGATGTATAATGTGCATTTAACGTTGTTGAACGTGCTGCTACATATTCTTCATCGGTAAGTAGTGCTTTTAGCTCTTTGTATTTGAAATGCCTTTCATCAAAGCAATCTGCAAGACCACCCCATCCAACATACTGTGATAGTATGTCTTGCTCCTCAGGAGTTGCAAGACGATTTTCTTTTTCAATTCGTTTTAACGTTCTGATTGCTAAAACATTGTCGGCATATTTTTTACCCGCTGTTTTTGTGTTTTCGTCAATTTGTATTCTGTAATTCAAACGTTCCGCTGTTTCAATATTCTTTGTAACATCTTTTGCAATTACATCTCTGACTTGTAAATCAGGTTTTGTTTCCGGTTCAGGTGTAATCATTTCGGGTTCTGCCGTTTCGACTTCAATATCATTTATTTCAACAGTATCAACATTTTTCTCTGCAATTTCTTTTTCTGTTATCAAAGTATAATCTCGGCTTGCCTTGAAACTTTCCATACCTCCGATATGTGAAAACATTTGCTCACTATCATTCTCATCAAGATTTTCAAAGCTCATATTAAATCCTGTTTGAGCTACTCGCCATTGCTTGCCATTGTATTCAATTACATCTCCGACTTGCAAATCAGGTTTTGTTTCTGGTTTTGGTGCAATCATTTCGGGTTCTGCCATTTCAACTTCAGTATCATTTATTTCAGCAGTATCGACTTTTTCTCCTGTAACTTCTTCCGATTTTTCATTATTGAAGAAATCATTGAAAACAGATAACTCTTTTTCTGTCGGTTCGCTCTTAAATACGAAACCTGAAATTGATTTACCGTCCAAAGTTTTGGGAAATCTTGAATAATAACCTCCGACTTTATTTACGTCAATAGCAAGTTTTTTAAATTCGTCACTATCAATCCTCTCATTAAGTGATACAACCCATATATCAGCATTTGTTTTAGTATGTCTTGCTGCGACAATTTCAAACTTGTCAGTCACTTCTTGTGCTTCCGGAGCTTGTTCGTTAATATTTATTTCATATCCTTGCTCTGCAAGGATTTCCGTATATCTGTCTAAAACGTGTTGAGGGAACCCTGTCATCTGTATTTCTTCACCATCAACAACTTTAGAAATTAATTTTATATCCAATATTTCCGATGCTTGAGCTGCTTCATCACCATATACTTCATAAAAATCTCCCACTTTATATAGATTGATTTGACTTTCAGAATTAGATTTATCAATGTTTTCAGCATTATCATCTTGTTTTTCTTCTACATCAAGATATTCGTCTTTTTGAATTAAATTATCAATTCTTTTTGAAACATCAGTCCATGTAAGTCTAATAACAGAAGAAGGGCGATAAGTATCGCCCTTACTGTATGTTATACCTATTCCGCTATGAAATTCATTTATGCCGTTTGCATATTCGCCACCAATACCGTATTCCTTAGCTAAAAATTCAGCACGTTCTTGTGTATTATAGTGTTCTTTAAAAAATGAGTAAATTCGTTCTTTACCATTTTCAAAGCCACTACCCTTTTTGAGAAGTTCATTGATTTCTTCATCTGTGAAACCTGTTGCACCACTTTCGTCCTTCTCATTATTGAACAAATCCATTTGTTCATAATCTGATTTTATCTCGGAATTAATACTATTTCTCTCATTATCTGTTGGTCTATCAAATCCGACTGTAACGTTATCACTTTGGATCTCTCCAACCAATCCATTGCTTTGATTTCCGGATCGTTCAACATCTCGTCCACCATCTTGTCTTTCGTTTGGCTCGCTTCCACTTGAACTTCGACTAATATCGGAAACAGATCGCCCTCCTGTAACAGCTGTTGATACCTCTCCTGCTGTTGCTCTTTCATCCACTCCATCAGTCTGCGTCCGTAACTCCCTACTGATAGTCTGCGGTTTATTTGTTTTTCTGTCAAGAATGCTTTTGTCGGCAATTCCTGTTTCACTTTCCGCTGTGTTCTCTTGGCTACCTGTATTAATAGTTCCTTGTTCATTTTCATTCCTCCAAATCTTATATTGTTTATTTTCCCGCTCTATTTTATGTAATATTTTCGCTGAAATATTATGTGTTTCAGTTAATATATATTTTCGTTCATATTTCATAAGTGCATTAAACATATCAGATAAATTATTGTCTGTATATGTAACTCCGGCTCTTTCGGATACCATACACCGTACACTTTGAAACAGTATATCTGAATTGTTTTTATCGTGTGCAAGATAAGCTATCATAGAAGCAAGATATTCGTCAAAATTTTTATTATCTATATCGTATTTTTGATTTATGAAATTTATAAATTTGTGCGTTTCCGAAATAGACCATCTGCCGTACTTCTTACCGCCCGTATAATATGTTTGTGAAATGTCAAATATATATCTTATTCTGCCATCTTTATATATCATAATTCCTTTTTGACCTTTGTGAACTCTACGGTTATAATCGTTCCATTCCGTCAATTCAGCAGCTGCTGTTACTTTAGGATTTTGCATATATATTGCAATACTGTTGTTTACATCATATGTATATGTATTTCCGGCAAACTTCAACCATTTATTCCATTCACCGCCGTTCGATAATATTTTTTCAGTACCATTTTTGACTAATACCTTGTAATCTTCTATTATAGACATTATATTCTGCACCTCCGAACAATCTTAAAAAAGTCTAAGTTCAACTTCATCACCTATTGATTCTTCAATAGCATCAATCTGCTTGTACAATTCATATTCTACATATAGGAACAATCCTACTTTTGCATATTGTACCGATGTATCATCAACTTCATTACTGTAATCAACTTCTTCATAAACGAAATTTTCATTAAGTAATGTCATAACAATTTCTTCGCTGTTTTCTGCCATTGGGAAAAATTCTTCCTGAATCCGTCTTGCTTCAACACGAGCAACGTGTCCATAGAATAGCATATCCATTAGTTTTTCATCTTTATACCCGGCAAGTTCTAAATCTCTTAATTTAATATATTTTTCAGCCAAATCCTCAGTTAATTTATTCAGTTCTCTTTCAAATTCCGTTGCGTTCATTTTTTTACATCTCCTTTATCTCTGCCTATTTTAATATCGATTACTTTAGGGTCTTTCAAATACCCCTCAACACCATTATCAAATAATTGCGGATATACTTTTCGCATAATTTGATAGCTGTCATTCACATCTGCATTAACACATTCTCCGTTATTACATTTCCAAAGGTGCTTATATATTCTTCGTTCTTTGTTGTAAAATTCTTTTGTTGGTGGCTCACCGTCAAAGAATGATGTACCGGAAGTATATCTTTCATTTACACGAACAAATTTTATATTGTGATATGCACATTTTGTTTCCAGTAGTGAATAAAAATATCCGTATGGAATTGTTACATAATCTTTCCTTACAAGCATTTTATACTGTCCGATAAGAAGTGTATCTATTCGATTCTCAATACAGTAAGTAATAATCCATTCACTAACCGACCAAAAATATTCAAATATATGCTCAATAGTTTGTTTGGCAAGCTTATTAATATTATAACTCAATTTTTCCCGTTGTTCAATATCATATGCTTGCTTGAGCTGTTGCCTTAACGGCTGTGTTATTTTATTATACCATTGATTCTCGGCTTTGAGAGTCTTACCTCTTATGAGGTTAGGTTCTTTTCCGATGTTGTTAGTTATAGCTGCAAAGTTATTCATTCCAATATCAATGCTTATTATTCGCATTTACTTACAATCTCCTCTATGCAATGCTTACAAACATTTTTACCGTTGAACTGAATTATATCTTTTGCCTCACCGCAGAATATACATGACGGTTCATACTTCTTTAGAATTATACAATTATCTTCTGTATATATTTCCAATGAGTCTTTAACCTCAATGTCCATATTTCTTCTTAACTCCACCGGAATTACAATACGTCCAAGTTCATCGACCTTTCTTACAACACCTATTGCTTTCATAATTATTTACCTCCTGATAAAATTATAAATTTTCTTTAGTCCAATAAACTTCCCTTTGGGAGTTTATTATATATTTTCTTCAAGCAAATTTTCTACTTGCTCTTTGATTTCTTCAACTGATAAGCCGTTGAATTTATCTTTTATTTTCTGCCATACATCTATTGATGTTTCAATTTCTTCTTCAATTACATTTTGCGGTACGTCTGCCGCATAGTATTTTGAAAGGAACTTTGGCTTTAACGTAACAGCTTTAACAGACGGTTTACTGCTTGTTTTAGGCTTTTTATATCGTCCTTCAAACACATCAACAACTGTAACCTTGTTTAACTTACCATTCTTCGATAATTCTCTAAGTTGCTTAGATTTATTGATGTCTAACTTGTAATTAAATTCACAGATTACTTCATCAACTATTTCCTGTTCCTGTTGAGTTAAATATGATAACTCAACTCCGGCATTTACAGCTATTTCATCTTCATCAATTCTTGTTTTTAACTCATAAATAAGGGTATCAATTCTTAATAATCTTGCTATAGTTGCTCTTGATATTCCGTATTTTTCACCTATTGTATCCATTGTAGTCAACTTCTTCTCAAATTGAGAAGAAGTTTCGAATCCCGCATCATTACTAAGGATTTCAAGGTTTTTCTCAATATTTTTTATCAAATCTGAACGCTTCCCTTGTCGCTTATTTACTGCTACATCAAGTGCATATATATGAGCCTGTTCAGAAATTTTCATTTCTGTTATGCCACGTTGTTTTGTGTTACTGTCTAACACAATCATCAGTGCGTCATCATCAGTTAAATTACTTAACACAACACATGGCACTGTTTTAAAACCGACTGCTTTGGCACATTCGCAACGATTATGACCGGAAAGAATTTGATAGTTATCGTTATCCAGTTTTCGTACAAGGACCGGAGTTAAAACTCCATGCTCTCTGATACTTTCTTTTAAATCTTCAAAGCGTTCACCGGTATATAATTCAAACGGATGCTGTGGAAAATGCTCAAGCATACTGATTGACAATTCAACACAACCGTTTTCTCTGTCTATATGCTCACCTGATGTTGTTGTCTGTGTTTCAGGTGCAGTCGATTGAAACATATTCATCATTTTTGCATAATCTCTTTTTACTTCTGCCATTTTTATATTCTCCTTTTACCTTATACTTTTGATGATTCCGATTTTAATATCATCACGCATATCAATATCAAATTCATCAATTACAATTAATTCACCTTTTAAGTCTTTTCGTATTTTTGACTCACTGCATATACAAACCGTATATTCTAAAACATAGTTACCCTTATTGTTCAAATTAAATTGTATACGGGTATTTATAAATCCTCTTTTTCTCAACTTGCATACAATTATAGCCACTTGCCGTAAACTCATTCCGCAAGCCTTCGCTATTTCTTTTTGTGATACATAACATTTATTTTTATGATTCTTTCTACTGCAAAGATATATGACAACGGCTACTTCATAAACTGTAAGTTTTTTGTCCAATATATCAGAATGAATAAAAAATCCTTTATCAATGTTTGTAACACTAAAAAGATTACTGGTTTGGGAGCCATTATCTCTCCATCTTGCTCTGACCTTAATAAAACCTTTTTTTCTCAACGCTTTGATATATTTGTTATACGTTGATACAGAAAAATTGCCTTTTTCCGTTAAGGTTCTTCTTGATGGGAAGCAATCACCTTTTGCATTTTTGTATTTACTCAAAATCGTATACAGTGCTATCTCATATGGATTTAAACACGAAAAGATTTTACTGTCAAGTAATATATATCTTCTCATTTCAATTCCTTACTATTTCGCTCTACCGAAAATACATTTCTTACCGGAAACATAAGTTGATGTTAGTTCACCACATTATGCCAAACAAACGCGACTACTGCTCTACCGGCAGATTCCGCAAAATGTTTCGCATATCCCCCTAATCGACGGAACACTGTCTTTGAAGTTATCTTGACTCAGTGTAAGTATCATTATAATCAAATTGGTCGTCGCAAAGAATTACAACATCTCCTACAGCCTATATGGTTTCCCGCAGAATGCGTCCATCGCTGTATAAGGCTCGCAATTTGAAAAAGTACCTATATTACCTTTTATTGAACTGTAATAAATTAATGTGTCCTATATAAGTGCCAAATCTTCTGATTTGCAAAAGAACACATTAGAGCCACTATAATTAGTAACTCTAATCTATCCTTTTGCGGATAGATTTTTTTATCACTCTCCCATTCGATTTAATATTTCTTCTGCCAACTCTCGATATGATTGAGCAACTTTTCCTTTTGGATCGTGTTGTAAGATTGTTTTACCTATTCTGTTCGCCTCTGCGGCTTTCGTAGACAATGGAATTATTGTATTAAAGGTTTCTGTTCGTTTATCATTTTTGATTGTTTCAGAAATAACATTATCATTTTTGTTTCTACCGTCATACATCGTGATGACATCTCCTAAAACTTCAAGGTTCGGATTAATGCAACGTCTTGTCAGTTCAACTGACTGTAACAAGGCGTCAAAACCTTGTAAGCTGTAATAATCCTTAGCCTGTACCGGAACAATCACATAGTCTGATGCCACAAATGCATTGACTGTTAGTATTCCTAAAGACGGTAATGTATCAATAATGATATAGTCATAATTATTTTTTATCGGTGCAAGTATTCTTTTAAGCACCCCTTCACGTCCTATGACGCTTACCAACGTCAACTCCATATTTGATAACTCAATATTGCTCGGCAATATATCAAATAGCTCCGTATGTATTACCGATAAATCTGATGGTTTAAAACTATTATTTATATCTGCTATCATTGCATTTACAATAGTTTCTTCAACATCTTTAAAGCCACAACCAATCGTTGCATTGCCTTGTGGGTCGAAGTCGACTAATAAAACCTTTTTATTCTTTTCTGCCAATGCTGCTGCTAAATTTATTGATGTAGTAGTTTTTCCTACACCGCCTTTTTGCGTTGATACTGCTATAACTTTCATATCCTTTTCCTCCATATACAAATAATTTTTATAATCAAAAAAGGGAGTAACAGTAGAACATTCAAATCTACTGTTACTCCCTTTTTAAGAAGTTATATAAACAAAAAAAGAAACAAACCATAAATGCTTGTTTCTTTCAAAATGGCTCCTCCAGCTGGGCTCGAACCAGCGACATCATGATTAACAGTCATGCGCTCTGCCAACTGAGCTATAGAGGAATATCTTCTTTAGCTTTCGCTAACTTTTTCTTTAAACACCAAAGATAACGACTTCTGTCGTTATCTTCAGCATTCTTTCGTTCCGGCAACTTTCTACTTTCCCAGGCAGTCACCCACCAAGTATCATCGACGTTAAGGAGCTTAACTTCTGTGTTCGGCATGGGAACAGGTGGTTCCTCCTTGCTATCGTCACCGGATCTTCTCTTTTGAGGTCATACCCTCAAAACTAAACAACATAACTTCACAATGCGTTTTCTCTAATTTCTTATCTTTCTCGTTCCTAACCTTTGATGTAGCGATACATCTGTATTTTAATCTGTTCTTGCTTTTTATGCTCAAGCTTACGCTTGTATGTACTTCGCATTGCCTTTCGGCAACCAGTCGCTCCTCGCAATTCTTTGAATTGCTTCTGCTCCTTTGCTTTCGTACATATTCGCATTTTTATCTGCTCCGCAGATTAAAATGCTTGGTCAAGCCCTCGGACTATTAGTACCGGTCAGCTACATACATTACTGCACTTCCACCTCCGGCCTATCAACCATGTAGTCTTCATGGGTCCTTACTAGCCTACGCTATGGGAAATCTTATCTCGAAGGGGGCTTCACGCTTAGATGCCTTCAGCGTTTATCCCGTCCGTACTTAGCTACCCTGCTATGCCCTTGGCAGAACAACAGGTGCACCAGCGGTACGTCCAACCCGGTCCTCTCGTACTAAGGTCAGCTCTCCTCAAATTTCCTACGCCCGTGATAGATAGGGACCGAACTGTCTCGCGACGTTCTGAACCCAGCTCGCGTACCGCTTTAATGGGCGAACAGCCCAACCCTT
>ERZ772991.1210-NODE-1210-length-24659-cov-3.672858_pt1 | contig 24659 bp, 19 predicted proteins | sample MGYA00511128_ERZ772991 | MGnify/ENA primary metagenome ERZ772991 (study PRJEB29015, sample SAMEA2737655) | human gut metagenome | biome: human gut; feature: human-associated habitat; material: faeces | place: China | collected 2012 ... | reverse complement strand
AAGCGCCTATTCATCCCGCGCCCGGTACGCAGGCCCGTACCGCACGCCTCTTTCATGGACGGATCCAATAAACCCGCCAGTTTTTTTGAGGCCGCACGCTAATCCTCCCGCCCCGGGCGGCGGGCCATGACGGAGGAACCTACCCTTTTCAGGACCAGGGCCGTACGCGGCAGCAGGTACAGGGAAAGGTTCCCGTCCCCATCCGTAAAATGCGGCATGGAAACATCCTGCCTCCCGAAACCGCCGAAACGGGCGTTGTCCGTATCCAGCACGACCCGCCATTCCCCCTTCTGGGGAACAGGCAGCATGTAATCCATGATAGCCCTGTCTCCGGACCAGTTGAACACAAATACCAGACCGCCGCGGTGGAATGCCATGACATGGTTGGTCTCGTCAATATTAAGCGGGAAAGGCGGCGGATTATTCAGCAGCCGGGCTTCCTGCGCCAGGCGGACCATCGCCTGATCAAAAGCATTCAGGAACTTGAACCTGAGGGAAGGATTGTCCACCAGGGACCACTGGCGGCGGCAGTATTCGTAAGACCAGCCGTTGCCTTCGCGCGGAAAATCAATCCATTCCGGATGCCCGAATTCGTTGCCCATGAAATTCAGCCAGCCTTCCCCTCCGGTAGCCAGCGTCACCAGGCGGATCATCTTGTGCAGAGCCATGCCGCGGTCAATAATGAGGCTCTGCTGGTCCACGGCCATTTTCCAGTACATTTCCGCATCCATCAGGCGGAACGCCAGAGTTTTGTCCCCCACCAGGGCCTGGTCATGGCTCTCGCAATAGGCCACATGCGGCTCTCCGTAGCGCCTGTTGGTCAGCGTGTACCACATGTCTCCCATGCTCCATTCCTCATCCTTTTTCTCCTTGAGCAGCTTAATCCAGTAATCGGGAATGCCCATGGCCAGACGGTGGGAAAATCCAATCCCCCCTTCGTCCACCGGGCGGCACAACCCCGGCATGCCGGACATGTCCTCCGCAATCGCTATGGCGCCCGGCTTTACCCGCTGAATCAGCGTAGTGGCCAGCTGCAGATAAGCCACGGCATCCAGATCCACGGAAGAGCCGAAGTAGGCACCCAAATCCCCGAACGGCTCATGCCCGCGGTGGAAATACAGCATGGACGTCACGCCGTCAAAACGGAAGCCGTCAAAACGGAACTCTTCCAGCCACCAGCGGACATTGGACAGGAGGAACTCAATCACCTCGTCCCGGCCATAATCAAAACAACAGGAATCCCAGTCCGGATGGCGGCCGCGCTCCCCGGGCAGGAAATACATGCCTCCGGAACCGTCAAAATTGTTCAGCCCTTCCGCCTCGTTCTTCACGGCGTGGGAATGCACCACGTCCAGCAGCACGGCGATGCCCAGGCCGTGCGCCTGGTCTATCAGGTACTTCAGGTTCTCCGGCTCGCCGAAACGGGAGGAAGGGGCGAAAAAGGAAGAAACGTGGTAGCCGAAGGAACCGTAATAGGGGTGCTCCTGGACCGCCATCAGCTGGACGGTATTGTAACCCAGCCTGGAAATCCGGGGGAGAACCTCGTCCGCAAACTCGCGGTACGTATGCACGCGCCCTTCTTCCCCGCCCATGCCTACATGCGCTTCATATACGAACGGAACTTCCACCCGGGAAGGCTCAAAACCGTTATTCCTCCATTCATAAGGGCGCTCCGGCATCCAGATCTCCCCGGCAAAATCATAAGTGGTCGTATCCTGGACAGTCCTGGTAATCCATGCGGGAATGCGATCTCTGCCCGTGCCGTCCGCCCCGACCACGTGCACCTTCACCTTCTGCCCGTGGGCCAGCGCATCAGGCGGCAGCGTAATCTCCCACACGCCGCGCTCATTCCGCTCCAGCGGGTGGCTCTCCCGGTTCCAGCCGTTAAAATCCCCAATCAGGGACACCCTGCGGGCGGCGGGAGCCCATTCCCGGTACGTCCACGCCCCTGTCTCCGCGTCTCTGTTGAAACCGTAATAGCGGTATCCACGCGCGTATTCCTCCAGAGAGCCGGCGCGCTGGTTGATCCTCTTCATTTTCAGGTCAAACAGACGCTGGCGGTCGCGTATCTGGCGGGAATACGGCTGGAGCCATCCGTCCGCCATCACCAAGCCGGGTATCGGGGGTCTTCTCATTGTCCGATGATACCCCTCCTCAATCAGCAGGGTCAAGGAAGAAAGAAGGGCTTCTCCCGGAGGGGAAGGAAAACAGGCGCGCTCCTTTACCCGCGCCCGGGAAGGCGCCCCGTATCACGCATATACATCATCCTGGCCAGAACCTCTTTGGAAATGTGGTTCAAATCAAAATGCACAGGGGGAGAATCCGGCAGCACTCCCCAGTCCCCGTACTGGCCGTACAACACCATTTCAGGAATCCTGGGGGCCGGGAACTCCCTTCCCTCAAACCGGACGAGGGAAAGCGGAAACAGCCATTCATGGCGGAAGGAATGGCGGCACGGGCCGGCAAAAGGAATCTCAAATCCCAGGAAAATGTTTCCTCCATCCGCCGGCCGCCGTCCTCCCATCACTACCCGGTCCCGGATCGCCATCTTTTCCTCATAAGAACACCGAGTCCGGTAGCGGCAGGAGGAATCTGCCTCATAATCAAGCATTCCGGATGCCTTGTAACCACGCAGCAGCCACTCCCTTTCCTCAGGTGCATCCGGAGACCACGCGGCAGGGGCCGTGTCATACGGGAAAATGTCCACATTGCACAACGTGCCCGGCAACCCTATCTGGATGAACGGATCCATACTGACGGAGAAACCGCGCGAACCGAAAAGCCCGGCGGCGTTCGCCCTCAACCTTTCATAATCTTCACGCAGCATGGAAATATCCAGGTCGTCATCCCAGGGGATAAAGCCCCGGTGCCGCACCGCGCCCAGCAGCGTCCCGAAATCCAGCCAGTACTGATAACCGCCCTCCTCAAGAATTCCGGCCACTTCATTCAAAAAACAGGTCATGGCCTGCTGCACAATCCTCAGCACTCCGGACGCCTGGGGCATCTCCTCGGCCCGGACGGTAGCTTTTACCAGTTTGCCCAATTGGGAGGATTCACCTTCCCGGCCCACCTTGAACCGTCCGCACGGAATACCGAAAAAACGGATGAAACGCTTTTTCCTGTCCGTGCAGGAAGAAAGCACGTTCAGGCCGCAGCACCGGACTTCCGTCACCCACCAATGCTTTCCCCTTACTAATTTTCCAGTTCTTCCGGCGGTAATGAATGATGGCAGCTTCATCACAGGTAAATTTGGTCAAAAACACGCGGGATATGCTTCATTTTTCCAGGAAAGCACATCCGGCAGAATCAGAACATTATCCCCCACTTTTTACAAGTCAATGAAAAACAAGTCTCCCTTTTCGAGGAAAAACACCCGTTCCATGATCTTAAAGCTGTTTTTTCCAAAATGGCGGACAAACCTTATCCAACCCTTTCCTCTGTACTGGCAACAAGCGGATTGAGCATCCGTTAAGCGCTTCCCCCATTTTGCCCAAAGCTAAATCAATGAAAAATAACAGGCTTGCGATGAAACATAAAAGACGGTCTTTTCTGTTTGCCCTGGTAATATCCCATTAACATATTCTTACAGAAATTTTTACTTTGACGGCGGATGCTCAATCCGTTAAACATAGTTTCCAGTTCTTTCTCAAGTTCTGAAGAAAAATTAGAGTACTTATGCAGGCGATCATTTTAGCGGCCGGAATGGGTAAAAGGCTGGGAGCGCTCACCCGGAACAACACCAAGTGCATGATTCAGGTCAACGGAGTGACGCTGATAGAACGCATGATGAAACAATTGGACCGCCTTTCCCCGTCTCTGGAAAAAATCGTGATCGTTACGGGTTATGAGGGGGAAAAACTCAAAACCTTCCTTTCCCGGCTGGACATTTCCACCCCTGTGGAATACGTGGACAATCCCCTGTATGCCAGCACCAACAATATCTATTCCCTGTACCTGGCCAAGGAACACCTGCTTCAGGACGATACGCTGCTCTTTGAATCCGACCTGATTTTTGAAGACTCCGTTATTGACGCCCTGCTCCACCATCCTTATCCCAGCCTTGCCCTCGTCGCCAAATTTGAAAGCTGGATGGACGGCACGGTCGTCACGCTGGATGAAGACGACAACATCAGGCAATTCATTCCCGGCAGCAAATTCTCCTACAAGAAAAAGACGGAATATTTTAAAACAGTCAATATTTACAAATTCAGCAGGGAATTCTCCCGGACCCATTACGTCCCCTTTCTTACAGCCTACAGCAAAGCCCTGGGCAATAATGAATATTACGAACAGGTGCTGCGGGTCATCGCCCTGCTGGACAAGCCGGAAATCAAGGCGCTGCGCCTCGGCGGCGAAGCATGGTATGAAATAGACGACATCCAGGACCTGGACATCGCAGCCTCCATATTCACCCCGGACAGGGAAGAACACCTGCGCCTGATGGAATCCCGGTACGGAGGCTACTGGCGCTATCCCCGCATCAGGGATTTCTGTTACCTGGTCAATCCCTATTTCCCCAACAAACGCCTCATGTCCGAACTCAAGGCGAATTTTGAACGCCTAGTGAGGGAATACCCGTCCGGAATGAGAGTCAACAGCCTGCTGGCGGCAAAATACTTCGGCATCAGCCAGGAATACATCTGCATCGGCAACGGCGCGGCGGAACTCATTAAGGCGCTCATGTCCCGCCTGGAAGGGAAAATGGGGGTCATCTACCCTACCTTTGAAGAATACCCCAACCGGGTGAAGCCGGATATGGTGGTTCCCTTCCATACCGCTTCCCGGAATTTCACTTATACGGCGGACGACCTGATGGAATTCTTTTCCGGGAAAGACATCGGTACCCTGCTCCTCGTCAATCCGGGAAACCCTTCCGGCTTCTTCCTGCCGAAAGGCGATGTGCTGCGCCTCTGCCTGTGGACAAAAACCCGCGGCATCCGCCTGATCGTGGATGAATCCTTTGTAGACTTCTCCTGCGGAATGCCGGACAATACGCTGCTGAAAGACGGCATCCTGGAAGAATATCCCCACCTGGCCGTGGTAAAAAGCATCTCCAAATCCTACGGCGTTCCGGGCCTTCGCCTGGGTATTCTGGCCTCCGCGGACAGGGAACTGGCGGCATGGATAAAAAAAGACGTTTCCATCTGGAACATCAATTCCATCGCGGAATTCTACATGCAAATCTTCGGGAAATACGAGCAATCCTACGTACGAGCGTGCAACCGTTTCATGAAGGAACGGGACCGCTTCATGCAGGAACTCTCCCGCGTGCCTTTCCTGAACGTTTTCCCCTCCCAGGCAAACTATTTCATGTGCGAGGTCAAGCCCCCCATGAAAGCCCGCTCCCTGACCGGCCTTCTGCTGAAAAACCACTCCATCCTTGTTAAGGACTGCAGCCGGAAAAAAGGATTTGAAGGCAGAGAATTCATCCGTATCGCCGTCAGAGACGCAACCGACAATGATGCCCTGGTCCGGGCCATGCATGCAGAAACCGGCTCGGAACCGTCTTCTACTTGTCCCACTAACGGAGAATCCCCTTTTTCATCCTGTTCCACTTCAGCCTCCTGATGAATACAATTTCCACTCCTGTCATAGGCATTTGCGGCGGCGGCAACCTGGCCCATGCCATGGCGGGATGGCTGGGTACACGCGGCCTGCATGTCAATATCCTAACCCGAAACCCTAATCAATGGGGAAAAAGCCTCTCCGCTATCTTTCCAAACGGTACTACGCACCATGCTCCCCTAGGGCATATCAGCAACCATCCGGAAATATTGAAAGACTGCAACCTTGTGCTGGTGGCGGTTCCCCGCTTTGGCATTCGGGAGGTATGCCACCGCATTAAACCCTATCTGCATCGAGAACAGGGGCTCGTTATTGTACCCGGTACTCCGGAGGTCATGGAGATGGCAGAAGATCCCTCTTGGACTTCCACCGTCAGCCTGATGGGAATATACAAGGTTCCCCTGATTTGTCGGACGCAGGAATATGGACATTCCGTCTCCATTCTCGGAAGCCGCCCTCTTAACAGGATATGGGTAGCCCCAGGAAATAATGCCGAACATTGGTCCGCCATGTTGGAAACCTTATTTGACACTCCTCTGACTCATCTTTCTTCTCCCTGGCCCTTTCTGTTGACCAACTCCAATCCCCTTCTCCACCCTTCCCGCTGCATGAGTCTGTTTCGCCACTACAGGGAAGGAATGTTTTATGACAAGCAGTTTCTTTTTTATGAAGAATGGACGGAGGAGGCCAGTGAGTTGTACATCCAGGCAGATAGAGAACTTCTGACCCTCTGTTCCTGTTGTCCCGGCATGGAAATCGGAAAGGACATCATTCCCGTCCTAGATTATTATGAATCCAGAAATGCCGTAGAGTTGACTAAAAAGATTCAATCTATTCCGGCATTCCATGGGGTTAAAGCTCCCATGACCCGCCGGAAACAAGGATGGATTCCCGATTTTTCTTCCCGTTACTTTACGGAAGATGTTCCTCTGGGCACCAAACCCATTTGCTGTCTGGCGGAGCAATTAAACATTCCGGTTCCTACACTCCAGTCCTTTGTGGAATGGAACACCTCCATACTGAACAGATTCTCCCCATTTCGGAAGAAATAATAGGATGGCTTCCATTCATGCGAAACAAAACGGTTCCAAGAAAAAGTTCCGTCGGCACTACCCCAGAATTCCACAGGTGTAAGAAGGCCTCTTCTTTCTAACTGATCTCTTCCACGCAATACCCTCTCCTGAAACGGGAGGCAATATCAGCCATGAACATGGAATCCTCACGGGTCAAAAGACGGTTGCCGTGCTGGCAGCCATGAATCAGGCGCAAAAATGCGCCAAGTTCATAACGCAGTCCATCCTCCTCAAAATTGGCAAAATATTTCCTGTTGAGCCGGGTATCCTCAAACCGCACTTCAAACATCTCCGTCTTCCACCACGGCGCCGGCACATAAATATACCCCTCCGTTCCGGTAATGCACAAGTCCCCTTCCTGCTTGGCTCCTATGGCTGCCGTGGCGGTGGCTACTGCATTGGAATAAAGAAATTCCGCGCGAGTGAACACGTCCACACCCGTATGAGGCTTTCTGCAGGTCACAAAACGAATCCTGCGGGGCTCGGTTCCCAGAAGCTTCCCGATGACAAAGGCGGGATAGGAACCCAGTTCCGTCCAGGCGCCTCCGGCCTGCATGGGGTCATACTCCCTGGCAGCCTCATCCTTTATCAGCTTGGTAAACGTGGCGTCCACCGCCTTGATGGAACCAATAATGCCGCTCCCCGCCAAACTGGTCAATTGCTGGAAAGCCGGACAAAACGCAGTTTTAAGGGCTCCCAGCAAAACAACTCCCTTCTCCTCGGCCAGCAGGAACAGCTCTTCCGCCTCCTCCCGGGCAAGGGCAAGAGGCTTCTCGCACAATACATGCTTCCCCCGCAACAGGGCCCTCCTGGCCATTTCATAATGGAGATGATGGGGGACGGCAATATAAACGGCATGAACCCGGTCCAGAAACTGTTCGTATTCCGTATAATATTCCAGCAGAGCGTGGGACTCTGCAAAACGGCGGACTTTCTCCTCATTCCTTCCGAAAACGGCTGTTATTTCAATATTGCTGACATATTTGGACTCCCGGAGAAAACGGCCCGCTATACGTCCGTGACCTGCAATTCCCATATATACAATGGGATTCCGGGCGGAACGGAGGTCTGTTGAAGAAACGCCCTTGGTGCGTTCCAGGTAAACCACCTCACAATAATCGCGAAGATAGTCAAATTTCCCCGACCAGTCGGAGCCAATCACAAAAACATCCGCCCCGTACTTCCGTATGTCATGAATCTTCTGCCCTTCCAGTTCTTCCTTAATAATGAGATCCGCCAGACCGGTTTTCCGCACATTTTCCATGCGTTCCTCCAGGCTCTCCATGACATTCAGCTTGCCGCGGCTCTGGTCGTAACTGTCCGTAGTCACGCCGACGATGAGCCGGTCCCCCAGTTTCCGGGCTCTCTTCAGCAGATTCACGTGCCCCGTGTGCAGCAAATCAAAGGTTCCGTAAGTAATAACCGTTTTCATGGCATGGGCGCATCAATCCGCTTTCCGTAAACGTCAATGAAACGGTTAACCGCCGCCTCAAAGGGAACCTTCTCCACCATGGCCTTCACGGAAGGATGCTTGAACTGGATGCGTTCCGGATAAGACAGATAGTCGCCGTAAAAAAATTGCAGGTACTGGCGGGCATGGTTGGGAACGGAAAATATTATCCCCTCAAATTCTGCGGAGCCAAGGGGAAAGAACGTTTCATAGGAAAGGTGCGTGTTTTTTGTAAACGTAATGGCAGGAGAAAGAAAAATCCCGGGGGCTTCATCTTCCCCGGCAGCATCCCTTCCTTCCAGAATATCCTGGCGGATTTTCTCCTGAACCTGTCCATCGGTCAGGTTCATCCTGGAACCTACCAGCACCACGTCTTTCTTAAATCCGCTCAAAAGCCTGTCCAGCTTCCCATGCTGTTCCGGAGATGAAAGACTCTCTGCATAAAAATGATAGGGATACACATCAAGGTTGAGGGGGGTGCCCTCATATCCTATTTGCAGAAAGGCGTGCCTGTTCCAAGTAAATCCTTCCTCACGGGGGAAAAGAACGGGAAGCAATTCCAGCAGGCGGTCGAACTCCGGCCTCATCATGCTCACATCCAGATCATCATCCCACGGAATAAAGCCCCTGTGTCTTACCGCCCCCAGCAGCGTGCCGTAATCCAGCCAGTACCGCAGTCCTTTTTCCCGGCATTTGAGCGCAAAAAGGGCCAGCAAAACCGTATTGCCGTCCTGAAGGAGCCTCAACTTCCCCGTCGCCGGGGGAACAGAGGAAATAGGGTGGTTATAAATAAGCAAATTGCGAATATCCTCCAGCTTCGCTTCAAGAGACCGGTCTTTCCTTCTCCTGCATTTCTTCGCAATCCGTCCGGCGATCTCCCGCAAACGATAGGGAAGATTGCAAAGCACCATATATTTTATATGGCTTATTTTACTCATATCCTGTTAGTTGAAAAATTAATCCGGTTCCAAGGAAACGGCAAAGCATGATTATTAAATGCGGAAGAATCGTAGCACATACATTGATCTATACAATGCTTAATTACCCCGTGCTCAACAGAAAGAACCACTATGGCATCGCGCCCCCCTGAAGAATATTTCCCTGCGCAAAATAAGGAAAAAGAAAAAGACTTATTCCTCCGTCACGCGCGGTTCTTTAAAGCAATGAAAAAATTCCGGATGCCATCCCTTCACGGAAAGCCGCATTAAAACATAACCTTGTCCCGTGCGGAGCGGCCATAGGCCGTATCGGGATATTTATCCGCAGCTTCCTCCCAATACTTCCGGGCCCTGTCCGGGTTATTGAGCTGGGACTCGTAAATGGCTCCTATCTTGTACAGGAACAGAGCCCGGTCCTCCTTGCGCCACCCTCCGTATTCCAGTCCTTTCTGAAGGACGTTGACGGAATCCGCGTACCGGCGCATATCGTTCAGCAGGCTGGATTCCATGAGCCAGGAACGCACCAACCCCGGATTCTCCTTCCGGTAGCGTTCCAGTAATTCCAGAGCGCCCTGGGGATCCCCGGAATTCAGCATGCGCCTGGAAGCCTCCACCAGCACTTCCTCATCCGTAGTAATATTGGAGGAATACAGCGTCTTGGTCACCAGCTCCCCCATGACGGGCAGCAGATGCCTGATGACGAGCCACACTTCAAAGGCAATCACCGGAACCAGCAACAGCAGGGATTGCAGAGGGGAAAGGGGAATGGCCTGCGCCAGGAACATAAACAGGCCCAGCGGAAGCAGCACCAGCAGCAGCCGTATAAACATGCGCCGGGCCAGCAGAAAAATCATTTTCAACATGGCAGGGGATTCAAGGGAAGCCGGGGAGGGGGCATGCGCCCCCGGAAAGGGGGAACGCTTCCGCGGCCCTTCCCGGTAAAAGGGCCGCGGAGCAGCCGCTTAAAAACGGTAAACGGCTTCCACGCCCACACGGATGCGGAAGTCCTCAATCGCGTTCATGCCGGCGTAACGGCGGATTTCGGAACGGGTGTTTCCCGCCCAGTCAAGCTGGATGAAAGGAATAATCCGGAACCCGCGGCTGGAGTCCACACCCGTTACGCGCACGGGAGCCGCCAGCTTGATGTTAACCTGGTCAAACCCGGCTACGCCGGGCCCCCAGTAACTGGAAGAATAACCTGTTCCGGCGCTCAGCTCCAGATCCACCTTTTCATGAATCAGGCCGCTCCAGCGCTTGCCCGCGTTCAGGTCAATGCGCCAGCCGGTCATGCCGTAAAAGCCGTACTGCACATCCAGGGAGCCAAAATAGCCGTGGCCCGGATCGTCATACGCCAGCCCCGCCGTGACGGACTGGGCGAGGGAATGGGGAGCCTTCCCCATGTGCTTGCTCAAATACCCCGGGAGGCCGCCGTAATTCAACTCATACCCGCCCCGGAAGGAAAGATTGGGGAACAGCTCTTTGACAGCCTTCCAGCTGGCGTCAAAGGCGTCCTTGTCACTCAGCAGCCCGTCGCAGAAAGCCATGTATTCCGCGCCGATTTCCTGCTTCCAGTCTCTGGCCAGGTTGAGGTTCAGCTCGCCGCCGATGTTAAACACGCCGCTGCGGTTCAGCAGGGAGGAAGCCACCACGTCTTTATAGGCATACCGGGAATCATAGCCGATATGGGCCGCTCCGCTGATGGTATTGTTATAGGAACTCGCGGGCCGGGGGTCATAACCGTATTCGTCATAGGCGACGGCGGAAACCGCGGCCAGGGCGGAAGCCGCCAGGAACAGGGCTGTTGCTTTCATAGTAAGCTTATCTTAACCATTTCCCGCCCGCCAACGCAAGAAGAATCCCGGCACGGCGCGGAGAAATGGACAGAGTCCCTCTGGGAAAAATACCATGAAAAAAAGGCAGGGTCTTTCTTGAAAAAAATCCCATTTTTCCCTACGATGGAGAGGTAATGGACTGGAACGCTGAATGGTACGAAAACAAACACGGTTTTGTCGCGGAATACGGCAGGGAACTGCTCTCCTGCGTACCGGAAAATCCAGACCAGTCCATTCTGGACCTGGGCTGCGGAACCGGTACGCTGACGCACGCTCTGCTGGAGAAATCGGCATCCGTCACCGGCCTGGACTCCTCTCCGGAAATGATAGCAAAAGCCCGCCAGCTCTATCCCGGCATGGACTTCCGCGTGCTGGACGCCCGCCTCATGCCCTGGCGCAACAGATTTGACATCGTTTTCTCCAATGCGGCCCTCCATTGGATACCGGACCATGGGACTCTCTTAAATGCCGTTTCCCGCGTCCTGAAGCCGCAGGGGAAACTGGTCTGCGAATTCGGAGCCCGCCTCAATATTCTCCGCATCAGGGAAACTTTCCGGACAGCCCTGGAACGCAGGAACCTCCCGTACACAACACGTTTTTACTTTCCCGCCGCGGAAGAATACGGCAGCGTTCTGGAACAAGCCGGGCTCCGCCCGGAAACAATGAAGGAATTTGACCGCCCTACGCCGCTGAAAGGCGGTCCTGACGGCCTGCGCAACTGGGCGTGTCAATTCTTCCGGGAAGACTTGAACAACCTCCACGAAGAACAGCGCATCCAGATTTTCAAGGAAATGGAGGATTCCCTGAAAGATGAGTTATGGGACGGTTCCCAATGGGTGGCAGACTACCGGCGGATCCGGGTGACGGCAGCCAGATAACCCGGAGCAGTCCCCGCAAGAAAGAGAAAACGCGCGGGCATTCCGGATACGCTGATAATGCTTGAGCCTCCTCCGGGCATTTTGTACAAAAGCCGCCAATGAGTACGTTCACTCCTTTTGCGGAAAAGATGGAATCCGCCGGCGTTTCAGCCGCGGCCGTCAACGCTTTCTCTCGTTGTTACGAAGCCCTTGTTTCCAACCACTCCGGCATGATTCCGGAAACGGACATCCTGCCCGCCGACCAGGTGGAAGACTGGCAGGACATCACGGCCTCCACCCCCGCGGCGGACAAGGACCTGATTTCCCGTTGCGTATGCATCAAGCTCAACGGCGGCCTCGGCACGAGCATGGGCCTCCAGAAAGCGAAAAGTCTGCTGAAAGTAAAAGGAGAAGATACGTTCCTGGATTTGATCGTCAGGCAGGTGAAGCATCTGCGCTCCATCTCCGGCACGCCTGTGCGCCTTCTGCTGATGAACTCTTTCTCCACCAGCGCGGACACGCTGGCCTACCTGGAAAAATACGCGGAGGACGGCTTTGCGGACCGCGCCGAAGTGGAGCTGCTGCAAAACCGCGTTCCCAAAATCCTGGCGGACGGCCTCTCCCCGGCCAGCTGCCCGGAACAGCCGGAGCTGGAATGGTGCCCGCCCGGCCATGGGGACCTGTATCCGGCCCTGCTGGGGTCCGGCTGGCTGGACCGCCTGCTGGAGGATGGCGTTAAATACGCTTTTGTCTCCAATTCCGACAATCTGGGCGCCCAGCTTGACATGAACTTCCTCCGCTGGTTTGCGGAGAGCGGCGCCCCCTTCGTCATGGAAGTCACCCGCCGCACGGAGGCGGACAGGAAAGGCGGCCACCTGGCTGTCAGGAAATCGGACGGCCAGTTGATTCTGCGGGAAGTGGCCCAGTGCCCGGATGAGGACATTCCTGAATTCCAGAACATTTCCAGGCACCGCTATTTCAACACCAATACGCTCTGGATACGCCTGGACGCCCTCAAGGCAATTCTGGACGCCAACGGCGGCGTGCTCCCGCTGCCCATGATCCGTAATAAAAAGACGCTCAACCCCCGCGATCCGGAAACCGCCCCGGTGTACCAGCTGGAAACGGCCATGGGCGCGGGCATCGAATGCTTCCCCGGCGCCAGGGCCGTCAACGTCCCGCGTTCCCGTTTCTTCCCCGTCAAAACCACTTCCGACCTGTTCCTGCTCCGTTCGGACGCCATCGCCGTGGATGAACACGGCAACGTGGCCCTGGCGCCGGAACGGCAGGGCAACACCCCGGTGGTGGACCTGGATTCCAAACTGTACAAGCTGGTGGATTCCCTGGACGGGCTGGGCCTGCCCTCCCTGATAGGTATGGACAAGCTGACCCTGCGCGGCCGCTTCCACTTCCAGGACGGAGCCGTTCTCCGGGGCACCTTGCTGATGGAAAACGACTCCGACGAAACGAAGGAAATCCTCCCGGGCGTCTATGCCGGAGCCTGAACGCCATCTTCCCGCTTCCGCGCCCCGTCCGGTTCAGGCCGGTCTGGGCGTGGAGGACATCCGGCACATTCCCGTCCGGAAACGGGAGCTGCGCTTCACCCGGAACCGGTCAGGCGCCATCCTGACGGCGGCGGGGATCCTTCTGGCAGCCACTGCCGCTTTCCTCCAGCTCACGGGATATGATACAATTACCCCGTATTTGCCCGCCCCCCTGTGGGCCATGCAGGCCGCGGCGCTTGTTCCCGCCGCCCTCTGCCTGGCTGCGGGGAGCCGCTGCCTGAAACACGCGGCCGTCATCGTCACCCCGGTGGGAGTGGAAATCCTGCCCTTCCTGAGAACGCGGCGCACCATGCAATGGTTCTTCTGGCAGCAGATTAGCTCTGCGGACCGGGAAGGCGGCCGGCTGAACCTCCGCCTGGCTGACGGCTCAACCGTTGCCGTCAGCCTCCGCCCCATGACGGCCGCCAGCCGGGACATGCTGGCCCATGCTGTCCGGCAGCGCATTAACACCCTGCAATCCTCCGGCTATGGTCAGGCCTGAAAAACTGGCAGCTCTCCGGGAACGGATGGAGGCCCTGGGCATCCGTGAACAGGATCTGGAGGAAAGCTTTGTCCGCGGAAGCGGGCGAGGCGGCCAGAAAGTAAATAAAACCAACAACTGCGTTTACCTCAGGCACACGCCCACGGGCATCGCCGTCAAATGCCATGCGGACAGATCCAGGGAACTCAACCGCTTTCTGGCGCGCAGGGAACTGTGCGATGCTGTGGAACAAATGCAAACGGGCCGATGCGCCGCAAGAGCCCGCGTCATCCAGCGCATGAGAAAGCAGAAAGACAGGAGGAGGCGCAGGCGTTCCTCCCCTGCCCCCTCTCCACCGGACAGCGAATAACGGAACGGAAATCCGGAATCTCCGCTAGGAACGCGGAAAAACCTCACGGTATTTCTCCTTCAACATGGCGAATACATTGTGGGGGACATAGCGGCTCACCTGGCCCTCCCAGCCTTCCGGCCCAATCAACCCTTTCACCATGCTGGAGGACAACTCCGCCGTATCCCGGGGAGGCATCAGGAACACCGTACAGACCTTGGGGGCCATATCCGCATTGATATGGCGCATCACGCGTTCATACTCGTAATCCTGCGTAGAACGGATGCCGCGCAGCATGAACGTGGCCCCGTGTTCATTGGCAAAATCCACCAGAAAGCGGTTGTGGAACTCGGCAATGCGCACATCCGGCATGTCGGAAAGCGCCACCCGCAGCATATCCATGCGCTCCTCATGGGAAAACGTATAACGCTTGTCCGGATTATCGCCCATGGCCACAATCAGTTCATCAAACATCCTCGCCCCCTGCCTGATCATCCATAAGTGACCGTTGGTCAGAGGGTCGAAACTACCGGCATACACGGCGATACGCTTCATTCGTGCCATCCTATACGCCCTCCGGAGGAAAATACAACCCTTTTCCATGCGGCGAAACTTTACTTCACGTCCAATCCCGCTCTTTTCCGGGGTTCTCTGCCTGACAAGTCAGCAGGAACGTATCAACCCAGGCACCTGCCGCCTGCGGCACGAATGCGTGGCGGCCTTCCTCCCGGCCCACCGGAATGAAGCCGTACTGACGGAAAAAACGGTCCACGCGGCGCGGGGAAGATTTTCATCCCCCGGCTTGTCAAGAGGCCGTATTTTTTGCATCATGCTTCTCCGTTATGCAGAAACGACGCGTTGTCATCCTGGGGTCCACAGGTTCCATCGGAACCAGCGCCCTGAAAGTCGCCCGGGACATTCCGGACAGAATGGAAATCGTGGGGCTGGCCGCAGGAACCAGCGTGGAGGCGCTGGCCAGCCAGGCACGCGAATTCAACGTCCGCAACGTATGCATTTATGACCCGTCCGGAGCTGCCGGTCTGGCGGCCTCCCTCCCCGGCGCTCAGGTGGAAACGGGAGAAGAGGGGCTGTGCCGCCTGGCGCAGCTCCCGGAGGCGGACATGGTATTAATCTCCATCGTGGGAACCGCCGGGCTCAAACCCGCTCTGGCCGCCATTGAAGCAGGCAAGGACCTCGCCATCGCCAGCAAGGAAATCCTGGTCATGGCCGGGCAAATCGTCATGGAAAAAGCCCGCCGGGCCGGTGTGCAGGTGCTTCCGGTGGACAGCGAGCACAACGCCATTTTCCAATGCCTGAACGGCAGCCACGGCGGCCCGGAAGCCGTCTCCCGCCTGATTCTGACGGCATCCGGCGGCCCCTTCCGCACCTGGAACAGGGAAGATCTGGAACACGTCACGCTGGAACAGGCCCTCAAGCACCCCACCTGGAGCATGGGCCGCAAAATCACCATAGACTCCGCCACCCTGTTCAATAAAGGGTTGGAAATGATTGAGGCCCGCTGGCTCTTTGACGTCCCCATGGAAAAAGTGGACGTCATCGCCCACCCGCAGAGCATCGTGCACTCCATGGTGGAATACCGGGACGGCACGGTGCTGGCCCAGATGAGCAGCTCGGACATGTGCTTTCCCATCCAGTACGCCGTCACGTGGCCGGACCGCGTTCCCAACTCCCTGAAACAGCTCAATTTCGCGGAAATCGGCCGGCTGGTGTTCGAGGCCCCCCGCACGGACGTCTTCCCCGCCCTGGACCTGGCGCGCAGGGCCGGAGCCGGCAACAGCACCCTGGCAGCCGTTTACAACGCCGCCAATGAAGCGGCGGTAAATGCCTTCATCCACGGCCAAATCTCTTTCCCCGGCATCTGGAAACTGGTGGAGGCCGTCATGGACGACCACACCCCGGCGGATCCCCGCGGGGAACTGGCCCCCATTCTGGAAGCGGACCAATGGGCCAGGAGGCGCGCGGCGGAGCTGCTCCCATCCTTTTCCCGCCCCTGCTGACGCCATGACCGCCCGGACTCCCGCCGGAACGCCGCCCCCGGCCGCGCGCATCACCATTCTGGATATCCTCCGGGCCCTGGCCCTGCTGGGCATCGTCATCGTCCACACGCACGACCACTTCAACCTCTATCTTCCCATGCCCCCGGCGGAAGGATGGCAGGCTGCGGCCAACAGTGCGGCGGACTGGGCCTATGAACATCTCTTTGTCAGCAAATCCTTCCTGCTCTTCTCCTTCCTGTTTGGCCTCAGCTTCTTCATCCAGCTGGACAGGCGGGAGCAGCAGGGAATCGACTTCCGGAAACGCTTCATGTGGCGCCTGACGCTCCTGTTCCTGCTGGGGCTGGCGCATACCCTGTTCTATGACGGGGACATCCTCACCCTCTTCGGCATTCTGGGCTTTGCCCTGGTCATGCTCTACAAATGCGGGACACCCCTGCTCATCACCCTCTGCGCCCTGTGCCTGCTCCAGCCGGTCATGCTCATGGACCTGCTGAACCATGCCGGGATGGCGGACTGGTGGCCCCACTCCTCCGGCTGGTTCCATACGGCCTCCCCGGCTGCGGGCCCCACGCGGGAATTCCTGTACGCCCACGGCAGCTGGGGACAGGCGGCCCTGTGGAACCTGACGCAGGGACAGGCGGGCAAATGGCATTTCTTCCTGCTCAGCGGCCGCCTCTGGCAAACGCTGGGCCTCTTCATCCTGGGCATGCTGGCGGGCAGATGGCGCACCTTTGAAGACGCGCCCGACAAACGCCGCCTGTTCCTGCGGATGCTGGGAATCTCCGGAACCCTGTTCCTGGCTCTGCTGGCGGCGCGCCTGTTACTCCCCTCCCGGCTGGACTCCGTGCTGGAAGTGGACGCAGGACACCTTCTGCACCAATGGGAAAACCTGGCCTATACCGCGGCTTTCGCCTCCGCCGCTGTCCTGCTGTTCACCCATCCCGGCCTTCCCCTGCCTGCCAGACTGCTCAGCAGCGCCGGCAAATGCACGCTGACCTGCTACGTCACCCAGACGCTGGTCTTCACCTTCCTCTTCTTCGGGTGGGGGCTGGGCCTGGCCCAGGACATGGGGCCGTGGCCATGCCTGTGCGCGGCCGTTGCCGTCTTCCTCCTCCAGGCCTGGGCCTGCCGCCTCTGGCTAAGCCATTTCCTGTACGGCCCCCTGGAATGGCTCTGGCGCACCGCCACCATGTGCTGCATGCAGCCTTTCAAAAAGCCGTGAAAAGAACAATAAATCCTTCTTCCCTTATAAAAGAAATGATAAAAGTGCCATGATTTTCATATCCTTTTCCTTATCCCTAAATATCATTGTATCACAGATACGAAAAATGATGTAAAATCATTCATTCTCATAGCATATTTAAAACGAATTAAATCTAAAATAAAAAACAGATTAAAAAATTCCGGAAGAATATAATAATTTTTTGTAGAACGGTAATAAGCTGAAAGAAGAAACAAGCAAATTTGAATTTGTCGGCCTTTTCAACAAAGGCGGCGAATTGCTCCTGCAGTTCGATTGGAGGCGTGCAAATCGGCAGTGGAGCAATGTCCTTGTTGTTAATCTGTGGGACAGATGATCCATTATCCAACGCGCCGAGATCGATCATGTCAAAATAAGCCATCAAATATTGCGAGGCCAAATTACTTCCCGCTATGACACCCATGACATTTAAATCCGCACATATAGGTAGCTTTGTGAGTCGCTTCTTATTTGTCCCAATCGCACCGCCTCTCTTGGGAAATATAACCGTCCCAACAGGAAATACTCCAACGCCTGCGGTCTGCTCTGTAACAAATCTGGATGATGTTGTAATATAGTGTTCGTTGCCGGGGTAATTCATATCACTGACCTTGACATACGGAATTGTGCCACCTTCATTTTCCTTGTCAGCAGGCAACGATGTTCCGCTTTTTAGTATGCAGCAGTTACCTACGGTTGTCTGTGGCCATCCGTAGGGGTTCATTTTCTGATCGCCAAACAGTTCGACAAATCGGCATTTGATGAGCTCGTCTAGCTTTGCCAGTTGGGTGCGGCGATGATTGATTATGCGCAACGCTTTTTCCAATGTAGAAGAAATCAGCACTTGTTTCTTATAATTTGGTAGGCGCAACTCGATTTTATTAAGTTCTTTAGCCGAAAGATGTTTGACCGTAACAAATGCCGTTCTGTCTTCTATTTTTTTAAGGATTTTGGTCAATGCAAATAGAATATAGCTGGCATCTACCTGTTGCTTTGGGATAATTTTGCAAACTCGTTGATTTAATAAAGCATCTTCACTTTGCCAGCGGGCAATGTTAAACTCACCATCCATCCCAATGAGAATATCACCACGCCTGACAATATATTCTTCTGCATAGTTGCCAGAATAATACGTCTCAGAGAAACCTCTTTTGACATCACGAATTCTGACCAATGGAGGGAAAGTAGCATCTTCAGTAAAAGACGCAGAATCGAATGCATATCCGTATTGGATACAGCACATATCCGTGAGTTTACACGTGTTCATACGCCCCTACAAAGTTAGATTTGTCAGCCCATGAATTTTTGGTGTGCAGTTTTTACATTTGTCTGGTTAACAATGGCATAACGCAAGGTAGTATCAATCTGTGAATGACCTAGGATTTTCTGCACTTGCTCAATCGGCATTCCTTTATCTATGGCCCGAGTTGCCATGGTGCGCCGAAACTTATGGGGGTGGATTCGTGGCAGATTCAGTCTACGCCCTAATGTGCGCAAGCGTATTTCGACACCGCTTATCTTAAGTCTATTGTGAGGAGAAGATAGCGAAACAAATAAAGCATCACCTCCGTCTGTGCGACTATTTATGTATTCACACAGATGTAACTTTGCTTTGGCATCAAAGTAAACACGCCTCTCCTTGTCGCCCTTGCCATAAACCACGCACTCTCGCTGTTCCAGATTTAAGTCCTGAATGTTGAGATTAACCAACTCTCCAACACGCATACCAGTAGAATAAAGCAAATCTATGATGGCAACATCTCGCAGTTCCGTACACGAGTCACATATTTTTTCAATATTTTCATCAGATATCGTTTCCTTCACCTCAACTTTTGTTTTCACCTTATGGATTCGGCGCATCGGACTTTTCAGAATGTAATCCTCTTCTTCGAGCCAAGAAAAGAAGCTGGACAAATTACGCCTCACATTATCGACCGTGATTTTACTGCAGTTGTTACGAGCCTGATAATCGACAAGATATCGCCTTATCTCATCGGTGTTGATTTTCCGAATCGGTGTAGAAATTGCGCTCAAGAAATGTTTTATTGTCAAACGATAATAGCTGACAGTTCTTTCTGAACAACCTTCCAACTTTTTAGCATTGAGAAACATTGTAAAATATTCCTCGTTTGATGTGTTGCACGGATGAGCAGACTCGCCATGAGCAAGGTGCTTCACCAACACTTCTTGCAGTTTTTTTATTTGCGGAATAGACAAGTACTCCGCCATCTCGTTGATAATGTTAACTAATGATTCTTCCATGGTATATCTCCCGAACATTGAGAGAGTAATATACTATGGAAATCAAATCTCAAGCTGCCGAAACCGTTATGGGGTCGTGCAGTTTACTGACAATCTGGATGACCGCTTGATAGCGAGAATCAAAAAGCTCCTTAAGGTCATAGTTATTGAACGGAGCCGTATTCACTATGTCACTTCTATCCATGTCGCCGTTAACTCTCACATAGTTAATGATGTTACGAATATACTCCTGCTGCATAGCATTGAATGTATTATCATTCAAGTATTCGCTGAACTTTTCATTCACGGTTTCCTGACTTAAGCCCACAAGACTACGCACAAATGCTGCAAGGTTGTTGATATCCGTTGTTTTATTGTAGTCTTCTTTACTGCCCAGTTCATGCCACAGGATGCGTTCCAGTTCCAACAGATCCTCCTCATTAATAGGCTCGAGATGATGAATTTTTTGAATGACGGGACTATTGATATTTTCCGTTAGATAATCAATCACTTTCTGACGATAGGTACGGATATCGATAGCCGTTGGATCAACCCCGGCTCCGTCATTGATCGTATCCATAATATCAATATCGTATTGTGCGCGTCCCTCTCCCTGGAGGAACTGCATTAAATCACGCAAACTCTGACGCAAACGCTCCAGCTCTCGCACCGAGGGCGATGCTTGCCAAAAATTATCATCCCTAATCTGCTTCAAATCATCGGCTTTTGCGAGCACTTGCGGAATGGAAGCCTTTTCTTCGAGCAAATAGTTTGCCACCTCGCGTATTTTCTTCACATCCTTGGCAGCTTCGTTCAAATTGCCATTGCATACAAGTGACAACGCGACATGCAACATACGGCAATCAAAAGCGATAGAAAGGGGTTGTCCTTGAATTCCAGAATCCAGCAAGGGGACAATGTGATTTCTCAGTTCCTGCAAAACTACAGGAGTGAGAGCTGTCCAGTTCCCCCAATCGTTAAATTTGTCAACAAATTGCATTTCGGCTCGCACCTGAATGCGTGTGCTGTGTGATTTAATCACTCCTATCTGGCTGTGTAGTGATTTTTTGAGTTCTTCGTAATAGCCCTTGGACCATTCATCTTCCTGATATTGAATATCCTGCAAGCCATATAACATATCGGCTTGCAGAGCAAATAACCGCTGTGTCAGGCTCCACTGATTTCCCTGCGACGGTTTACCCTTGGGCAAATTACCGAAAAATTCAAAGTTACCGCAATAATCAAAAATGCAGAACCCACTCTTGTCTCGACCGGGACCATAGATATTTTCACACAAACGGGTACCGCGTCCAATCATCTGAACAAATTTTATCTTGGAACGCACCTTCTTAAAAAACACCAGATTCAATACAGCGGGAATATCCACTCCCGTATCCAGCATATCCACCGACACGGCAATGCGGAACTCCGGATTTGTATCAAATTGTTCTATCAGGCTGTTGGCATTTTGTACATAGTTATCGACAAGTTGGCAGGTGTTGGCCGGATAGTCCGGGTACAACTCATGGAAGCAATCCACTATCATCTGTGCATGCTTGTGGTTGTAGGCAAAGATGATACTTTTACCCAGCGTCTCTCCGTTATTGACTCTCAACCCTTGCGATACCAATTCCTCAATGACTTGGCGACAGGTATCTTTGTTGAACAAAAAGCGGAACAATTCATTGCCCGGCACATTGAAATCCGGCGTGGGCATACATCTCTCGGCAAAATAATCATCCAACTGTTCCCGTTCTTCCGGTGTCAATTTGCTCGGGTCAATCCCCTCATTAATCAGAAGCGAAGTCCGATTAATGACTTTGTATCCCACCAGATAATGATCATCAATGGCTTCCTCCAGAGAATAATCTGAGTCAGGCATACCGGATTCACAGCCGAACAGACTGTAGGTGTTGGCATCCACCTCGTTCTTGGGGGTAGCTGTCAGCCCCACGAGCAGAGAATCGAAATATTTGAAAATGGAACCATAGCGATTAAAAATGCTACGATGTGCCTCATCAATGATGATAAGGTCAAACCGTCCCGATTTGTCCTCCGCATCAATGTAGTTAATCATCGTTTGGTAGGTGCTGAACATCAGGCGAGCATTGTAGTCAGGCTTATCCTTGCCGGACAATTCACAGATGCTGGTGTTCGGCATGAGCTTGGCGTAATTCTGCTTGGCCTGACGTACAAGACTGGTGCGGTCAGCCAAGAAAAGCACATTCTTCACCCAGTTATTGCGCGTCAGAATATCGACCAATGAGATGGATACTCGCGTTTTACCTGTTCCTGTCGCCATAACCAGCAAGCCGCGCCGATAGTTCTTATTCAATTTCTCACAAAGTCGCGTGATGGCCGTCTTCTGATAGGGGCGATTGGTGATTCCATCATTGATACGGAGATCCGTTATATCTCCCCGCCCTCGTTGTTGAAGCATCAGCTCCAGCTCCTCTTGCGTGTGAAATGCCAGCACTTGCCTATCCGGGTACATCCCGTCCATCACCTTGGTGGTATAGCCATTGGTGTAATAGAGCACAGGCTTGTAGCCATAGCGTTTCTTCATGCAATCACCATACAAATCTACCTGGTGGCGGCCTTTCTCGGGGGAGATAGAGGTGCGTTTGGCTTCGACAATGGCAAGGGGTTTACCGTCTCGCCCGTAGAGAACATAGTCACAATATCCTAACCCTGAATCATAGGGCATTCCCTCTACCTCAATCTCAATCCCGGCCTTGCTCGGCATCGGCACATTTTCCGTTTCCATCACTTCCCATCCGGCCTCTCTCAAATACAAATCGATGTAGAGCTTGCGAGTATTAGCCTCGCTCATGTAGGGAGGCTTCTTATAGGGGACATCAGGCGTATGCTCTCTATGGTCAATAAGTTCTGCCACTGCAGAAATATTCTCAACAGCAAGCTTTGCCTCGGCCCGGCGTATAGGCGCCCCATGCTCTGCATTCATACCCAGAATGCGCACATAGTGCATGGCTTGTATCATATCGGCATCGTTGACCCAGTCGACTACTGCCAAATTGTCTATCAGCTCCAGCAAAGTCGCCTTTTCGGGAAGCTTGACTTGAAGATGCCGGTAGATGCCCTCCACGAGCTCTTTCAGCATTTCCCGGCACAACTGAGCTTTGTCTCCGCTTGTTTGAGCCGAGTCTATTTCTGCGAGCTTTGTCTTTACCTGTTCCCGATTCATAGGTGCGTTTAAGTTAGAATAATCTCCAGCCGTCAGTCTCACCTGACGGTTTTAGAATCAACTTTTTGTAAATCAATAAAAAACATTCTCATATCCTTTACTTTGCGTCATACCCTGCCGTTACTTTACCATGAGTCGAAATATTCCTGCATGAAACTGTCAAACAGCTTTTGAGTTTCATCCAAGGACTGTTGGATGGCAAATTTGAATTTGTCGATGCGGCGGACGAAGGAGGCGAAGGTTGTTTGTAATGACAACGGGGCATCAAATATTTTGCATGATTTCAAAGAGAAGATTTTTAATTCGGCAAAAGTTGTACCAGATGCGATACTAGCATAATCTGCAATTATCCTGTCTTTTAATGTGTACTGTAAAAATACGGGATTGAATTGTTCCCTTATGTCGTGTACCCATAATACTCGGCCATCCTTAAAATAAAAAGGTGTATCAGAATCGACTATCCATATACGTCCATCAGGGCAGATAGAGGGCATAAGTAAATCTCCCTTAACGGGTCTTCCCGATGCTTCACATAAGGACTGATAATGAGACGCTGAAATAAACAGCTCAGGAGTGATGTTCTGCCCCTCTGCTAAAGCCCCAACCTCTGTACCACGATAAAAAGGGATACCTTCATCTATGAGTTCTTCAACGAACACACGCTTACTTGAACCAACAGATGCTATTTCTTCCAACTTCTTTGTATCCCATTGTTTGGGGTTACTTCTACAATCTCCAAACATCTCAACAAATCGGCATTTGATGAGCTCGTCTAGCTTTGCCTGTTGGGTGCGACGCTTACAAATTACTCGCCAAAGAGTATTTAATATTCCCGATTGTTTTTCCTGTTCCTGCAATGTAGGTACAGGAATAGTAAGTTCTCGCAAGACATTTTTCGATATGGCTTTGAATGTACTTCCTGTTCCTTTAGATATCAAATATGATTTCTTTGAAAGAAGAAAGTAATATAAAAAATCCTTATTTAACCCACCTTTAGGTCGAATAGCTGCAAGTCCTCGGCCTATACAGCATTTTTCTCTTGCTTCGTTTAATGCACCTATGGGTGCACGCACAGAAATCAAAACATCTTCTTTTTCTGCTATTTTCGTTGGTTCTGAGCACCAAATCCTACACTGAGGATATCTCTCACCGAAATCTGCATTACCTTGATAAAAGGGTAAACCTTCACCCACTTCATTGTATGTTGACGAGTCTGGTGATTGACCCATATTTAGGAGGCATACATCATCAAGAGTTAAATACTTCATACCTCACCCCTACAAAGTTAGATTTGTCGTTCCAGTAATTGACGCAACTCAGACATTTCAGTCTGAATCTGCGCCTCCAACGCCTCAATACTATCCATGATTTCCGATGACGGAGGATATTCTATCGGGATATATACGGTTTTCTTGTATTTATTGATGCTCAGGTCGTAGTCGTTCTCTACAATTTCCTGTTTGGGGACTAAGAAGCTTTGCTCGGTGCGTTCACGGCCAGATTCAGACTCTAAATCAGCAAAGCGGGCGATGATGTCAGGTATATCGTTCTGTTCGATAGGCGTACGCTTATCATCGAGACTGTAACCATCTGCTTTCATGTCGTAGAACCAGACATTCTCGGTACCACCGGCATCGGTGCGGGTGAAGATGAGAATAGCGGTCGATACTCCGGCGTAGGGTTTGAATACGCCGGATGGCATGGAGATGACGGCGCGTAGGAGCTGATGTTCCACCAGCTCCTGCCGTAAAGCCTTATGAGCTTTGGAGCTACCGAACAAAACGCCATCCGGCACGATGAGGATGCCAGGCACTGCCTGCTCATCCTCGACGCGGAGGGAAAGGACGGTTTCCTTGTTGACCCGCA
>ERZ772991.1174-NODE-1174-length-25115-cov-3.459856_pt1 | contig 25115 bp, 27 predicted proteins | sample MGYA00511128_ERZ772991 | MGnify/ENA primary metagenome ERZ772991 (study PRJEB29015, sample SAMEA2737655) | human gut metagenome | biome: human gut; feature: human-associated habitat; material: faeces | place: China | collected 2012 ... | reverse complement strand
CGCAAGCGACCGCGCTCGGCGCGAGAATGTGCCAAGGCACATTCTTTTTCATTATTCCCGTCCCGGACATATCAAAAAGCAGAGAAAGAGAGGAAACAGCGATGGAATTTATGACAGGTAAAAAGGAAAAAGAAGTGCTGGATCTGGCAGCCGTGTTTGCAGACGGTATGGAAGGACGGGAAGTAAAGGTAAACGGCGCGATCATGAGTGTCCGCAACATGGGCGATATCGCATTTGTGATTCTCCGGAAACGTGACGGCGTGCTGCAGACTGTCTATGAAAAAGGTGTGACCGACGCAGATTTTACTGAATTAAGAGAAGAAACATTCGTAGAAGTTTCCGGTGTCCTCCGAAAAGAAGAGCGGGCGCCGAGAGGCATGGAACTTCGTTTAAAGAGTGTTCGGATCCTCTCGAAACCGGAAGAACCGATGCCGATTGCCGTATCAAAATGGAAAATGAGCGCATCCCTGGAAGCCAAACTGGATATGCGTTCTCTGACACTCCGCAACCTGCGGGAGCGCGCACGTTTCAGAATCCAGGAAGGAATCGCACGGGCATTCCGGGAGTACCTGTATGGAGAAGGATTTACGGAAATTCATTCCCCGAAGATCGGAGCAAAAGGAGCCGAGGGCGGAGCAAACGTCTTTAAACTCGATTATTTTCACCGCCCGGCGGTGTTAGCGCAGAGTCCGCAGTTTTACAAACAGATGATGGTCGGCGTGTTTGACCGTGTGATGGAGGTTGGTCCGGTGTTCCGTGCGGAGAAGCATAACACGAAACGCCATTTAAACGAATATACCGGACTGGATTTTGAGATGGGATATATCGATGATTTTACCGATATCATGGCGATGGAAACCGGATTTCTTCAGCATATGGTGGAAATTTTAAAGAAGGAATATTCCACGGAGCTGGAAATCCTTAAAGTCAAACTTCCGGAAGTAGAGAAGATTCCGGCAGTGACCTTTACCGAGGCGAAACGCCTTGCCTCCGAAAAATATGGAACCCAGATCAAAAACCCATACGATCTGGAGCCGGAGGAAGAACACCTGATTGGACGCTACTTTAAAGAAGAGTACGGTGCCGATTTCGTGTTTGTCACCCATTATCCATCCAAGAAGCGTCCATTCTACGCGATGGATGACCCGACAGACCCGAAAGTAACACTCAGCTTTGACCTTTTATTCCGTGGACTGGAAGTCACAACCGGCGGACAGCGTATCCACAGCTACACCGAGTTGATGGAGAAGATTGAAAAACGCGGTATGGATACCGAGGGAATGGAACAGTATTTAAGCACCTTCAAACACGGTATGCCGCCTCACGGCGGACTCGGTATCGGTCTGGAACGTATGACGATGCAGCTGCTTGAAGAGGAGAATGTCCGTGAGGTTTCGCTCTTCCCGAGAGATATGAGCCGTCTGGTACCGTAACGTGACAGGACGCAATTTCCTATGAAACAAAGAGTTTGTCCATAACACATATTATAATAGGAAGGAACAGAACTTATGGCAGTGAAAATAGACGATGAAATGATTGATTATGTTGGTATTTTAGCAAAGCTTTCCCTTTCTCCGGAGGAAAAGGAGGCAGCGAAAAGCGACATGAGCCGGATGCTTGAGTATATCGATATGCTGAATCAGCTTGATACTTCGGAGGTAGAACCGATGTCGCATGTCTTTGACATTCACAATGTGTTCCGCGAAGATGTCGTGGAAAATGGAGATGAATCAGATGCGATGCTTTCGAATGCACCGGAGCAGAAAGAAAAACAGTACAAGGTGCCGAGGACAGTGGAGTAAAAAGAAGTAGAGATACAGGCAGCAATATGGAGGAAATCAGGATGGGAATTTCAGAATTAACAGCGCTGGAGCTGGGAAAAGAAATTAAAGAAAAACAAATCTCCGTCCGGGAGGCGGTACAGGCATCTCTGGAACGGATTCATAAATATGAAGATACAGTTCATGCTTATGTAACGCTGACCGAGGAGGCAGCACTGGCACAGGCGGATGAGATCCAGAAACAGATTGACGATGGCATCCTGACCGGACCGCTGGCGGGCGTTCCGATGGCGATCAAGGATAATATTTGTACAGAGGGAATTGAGACAACGTGCAGTTCCAAAATTTTAAGGGGATTTGTACCTCCGTACTCAGCGGAGGCAGCGCTGAACCTCAAAAAAGCCGGTGCGATCCTGCTTGGCAAGACAAATATGGATGAATTTGCGATGGGAAGTACGACCGAGACATCCTGGTTTGGACCGACGAAAAACCCGTGGAATACAGAGCATGTACCGGGCGGATCTTCCGGTGGCTCGTGTGCGGCTGTCGCAGCGGGAGAGACCTTTTTTGCTCTTGGTTCAGATACGGGCGGTTCCATCCGCCAGCCAAGTTCCTTCTGCGGCGTGACCGGCATCAAACCGACCTATGGAACGGTTTCAAGGTATGGTCTGATCGCCTATGGTTCCTCGCTGGATCAGATTGGACCGATTGCGAAAGATACCGCAGACTGCGCGGCAATTCTGGAGACGATCGCTTCCTATGATAAAAAGGACAGTACCTCTGTCAAGCGGGAGGCGTATAATTTTACCGCTGCTCTGACTGGAGAGGTAAAAGGGATGAAGATTGGAATTCCGTCCGATTATCTGGGCGAAGGACTCGATGAAGATGTAAAAAAAGCTGTTCTGGCGGCAGCTGAGGCGTTAAAAGAACGCGGGGCAGAAGTGGAGTTTTTTGATTTAGGCATGGTTGAGTATGCGATCCCAGCATATTACGTCATTGCATCGGCGGAGGCAAGCTCCAACCTGTCCCGGTTTGACGGTGTGAAGTACGGTTACCGCACACCGGAATATGAAGATTTACATGAAATGTATAAAAAGAGCCGTTCCGAGGGCTTTGGACCAGAGGTAAAACGCCGTATCATGCTCGGTTCGTTCGTTTTGAGTTCCGGCTACTACGATGCATATTATCTGAAAGCACTCCGCACAAAAGCATTGATTAAACAGGCATTTGACAAGGCGTTTGAGAAATACGATGTCATTCTGGGACCGGCAGCGCCGTCCACGGCACCGCTGCTGGGCGACAGCCTTTCCGATCCGATGAAGATGTATCTGGGCGATATTTATACTGTTTCGGTCAACCTGGCAGGTCTTCCGGGCATTTCAGTTCCGTGCGGGCTGGATTCGAAGGGACTTCCGATCGGGCTTCAGATGATTGCAGACTGCTTTCAGGAAAAGAAGCTGTTTGGCGCGGCATCTGCATACGAAAAGGCGAGAGGTGCATGGAAGCTTCCGGTTATGACAGACAAGGAGGGCAGATAAGATGAAGAAAGAATATGAGACAGTCATCGGCTTGGAGGTACACGTAGAGCTGGCGACGAAAACCAAGATTTTCTGCGGCTGCTCCACCGAATTTGGAGCAAAACCAAATACTCATACCTGCCCGGTTTGTACCGGTATGCCGGGTTCCCTGCCGGTTTTAAATAAGAAAGTTGTTGAATACGCGATGTCTGTCGGTCTGGCGGCAAACTGCGGTATCAACCAGTTCTGTAAATTTGACCGGAAAAACTATTTTTACCCGGACAACCCGCAGAACTACCAGATTTCCCAGCTGTATCTCCCGATCTGCCACGACGGCTATATCCCGATCGACACGCCTGCCGGTGAAAAGAAAATTCGTATTCATGAAATTCATATGGAGGAAGATGCCGGAAAGCTGATCCACGACGAGTGGGAAGACTGCTCGCTGGTTGATTACAACCGAAGCGGCGTGCCGCTGATCGAGATCGTTTCCGAGCCGGATATGCGGAGTGCTGATGAGGTTATTGCCTACCTCGAACGCCTGCGCCTGCTGGTACAGTATCTGGGCGCATCCGATTGTAAGTTACAGGAAGGTTCGATGCGTGCCGATGTCAACTTATCGGTCCGTGAGGTGGGAAGTGAGACATTTGGTACGAGAACCGAGATGAAGAACCTGAACTCTTTCAAGGCGATTGCCCGTGCGATCGACGGCGAGCGCGCCCGCCAGATTGAGCTGCTGGAAGAGGGCAGGAAGGTCATCCAGGAGACGAGACGCTGGGATGACAATAAGGAATACTCCTATGCGATGCGTTCTAAAGAGGATGCGAAAGATTACCGTTATTTCCCGGATCCGGATCTTCCGCCGGTCTGCATCAGCGATGAGTGGCTGGAATCTGTCCGCGCCGCCCTGCCGGAATTGCAGCCGGAAAAAATGGCACGTTACCAGAGTGAATATGGTCTGTCTGAATATGACAGCCGCATCCTGACTGAGTCTAAGAAGATGGCGGATATGTTTGAAAAGACCACTACCATCTGCCAGAAACCGAAGAAAGCGGCAAACTGGCTGATCGGCGAGGCAAGCCGCCTGCTCAAGGAAAAAGGACAGGACGCTGAAAGCCTGTGGTTCTCTCCGATGCATCTGGCACAGCTCATCGATCTGGTCGATGCTGGAACGATCAATAACAACACGGCAAAAGAAGTATTTACAGCTATTTTCGAGCAAGATGTCGATCCGTCCGCCTATGTCGATGCACACGGACTTGGCATGGTCAATGACGACAGTGCCCTGGAACAGGCAGTTTCCGATGTGCTCGCCGCAAACCCGAAGACGGTGGAAGAGTACAAGAGTGGAAAGACAAAGGTACTTGGATTTCTGGTTGGTCAGGTGATGAAATTGATGAAGGGCAAGGCAAATCCGGGTAAAGTGAATGAAATGATGACGGAGAAGCTGAACGCGTAAAAACGCCTTTTTATAAATGAAAATTATAATTAGCTTTTAAAGAAAACTAAAAAGAAACTGTCTACAGATGCTGGCTTTCTGGATGATTCGTGATTTGTAATCGGAATTACCAGAAATACCATCTGTAACAGTTTCTTTTTTATAATCGTGTTATAAATGATGCGATGTGATTACTCTACAATATCCAGCTCCTTGCTGAAGGAGTTCAGAATCTCGCATCCATCCTCAGTAATCAGCACCAGATCCTCGATTCTCACGCCAACTTCGCCTTCTACATAAATACCTGGTTCGATGGAGAAGATATTGCCAACCTCAGCGACCTTGGTGTTCGCAGAAGAAACATCGCCGTACTCATGTACTTCCAGACCGATGAAATGTCCCAGCCGATGGGTAAAGTTCGGACCATATCCGGCATCCTCGATGATCTGGCGGGCAGCTTTATCGACTTCGCAGAGCGGAACGCCCGGTTTCAGAATTGCTTCTGCGGCAGCATTTGCGCGGCGGACGGTCTCATAAATAGCGCGGTGCTTCTCAGACGGTAGTTTTTTATAGAAGAAAGTACGTGTCATATCGGCACAATAGCCATCCTTCCTGCATCCAACATCAAACAGGACGGTGTCGCCCTCTTTCAGAACAGTATTGTCCGGACCGTGGTGTCCAAGCGCGCAGTTTGCACCGAAGCCAACCAGTGGTTCAAAGGAATATCCGTCTGCACCGAGACTCTTATAAATATCTAACATCTTGGAAGCGATCTCTTCCTCAGTCACGCCCTCATGGATCAGACCTCGGAACTGTGCCATCGCCTTATCATTGATTGCGGAAACCGCACGCATTTTTTCACGTTCTTCGTCATCCTTGCACGCACGGACCTCATCGATGCAGATGGAGCTGACCTTGTAGGAGGAAGCGCCCGAATGATCGATGACCGGAATCAGGAAACGGGCAGCAAATGTTTTATCAATACCGAGCGGTTTGCCTGCCTCAACACAGTCGCACAGAGGAGTCAGGTAATCGTCTGTATCCGAGAAGCGGAATTTCTCTACGCCCAGATCTTCCGGAACGGTAAAGAGGTTATTGATAAAGATCTTATTCTTGCCGGACTGGTTAATGTAAAGTGCCAGCAGACGTTCACCCGGATCAATAAAACGACCCGTCAGATAATAGATCGCATAAGGATCGGAAATAATCATCTGCTCGAGTCCCTCTGTTTCCATTTTCTTTAAAACTTTCTCAAGTCGCTGTGTGTTCATCATGATGTCCTCCTTATAAGTAAAGTGGCTGTAACTGTGAAGATGCCAGACAGTTTACGCCGTAAATTATCTACCCTTATTATAAAACGCGCCGGGAAAAAGTCAACGATTAAAAGAACGCTTGAAAAGCGCATGGAAAGGGGGTAGAATAGTATCAACTGACCAGCCTTCGAAAAATGAAAGGACTTTTATTTTTAAGATACGAAAGGATGAAAAACATGGCGAAATCCTATGAAATGGATATGTGCAATGGTCCGATTCTCGGAAAGGTACTTACATACTCCATTCCGCTGATGCTTTCCGGTGTGCTTCAGCTTCTTTTCAATGCGGCAGATGTGATCGTGGTGGGGCGTTTTGCAGGCAGCCAGTCTCTGGCTGCAGTCGGCTCGACCAGTTCCCTTATTAATCTTCTCATTAACGTCTTTATCGGTCTGTCGATTGGTGCGAACGTTCTGGTGGCACGCTATTATGGCGCGAAGAATGACCGCGACATGAGCGAGACAATCCATACGGCGATCACGGTCAGCCTGATGAGCGGGCTGTTTCTAGTCTTTTTGGGTTTGTTTACCTCACGTTTCTGGCTGGAACTGATGGGGACGCCGGACGATGTCATCGATAAATCGACGATCTACATGCGGATTTATTTTGCCGGTATGCCGGCAACGATGGTGTATAACTTCGGAAGTGCGATCCTGCGCGCGATCGGCGATACGAAACGCCCGCTGTATTTCCTGACCGTGGCAGGTGTTATCAATGCAGCACTGAACATATTCTTTGTTACCAAGCTCCAGATGGACGTAGCGGGTGTCGCGCTGGCAACCGTGATTTCCCAGTGTATTTCCGCATTTCTGGTTATCCGCTGCCTGATGCGTTCAGATGGCGCGATGAAGCTGTCGCTTTCCAAGCTGGGAGTCAACCGGAGAAAACTTCTTCTTATTATAAAGGTAGGTCTTCCGGCTGGTATTCAGGGGGCGATTTTTGCGATCTCCAACGTACTGATTCAGTCGTCTGTCAATTCCTTCGGTTCGATCGCGATGGCAGGCAACACGGCATCGCAGAATATCGAGGGATTTGTGTATACCTCGATGAATGCGCTGTACCAGACCAATTTAAGCTTTACGAGCCAGAATATCGGAGCGGAGAAATATACGCGGATCAAAAAGATCCTTGCCACCTGCCAGGGCGTCGTTGTGACAGTAGGACTGGTGCTGGGATTTGCAGCATACCTCGGCGGTCCGTGGCTGTTGCAGATATATTCAGAAGACGCCGACGTTATTTCCTATGGACTGCTCCGGATGTCGATCATCTGTACGACGTATTTCCTGTGCGGCGTGATGGATACGATGGTCGGAAGCATCCGCGGACTTGGGTATTCGATCCTGCCGACGCTAGTCTCTCTGACCGGCGCCTGCGGACTGCGAGTGATTTGGATCTTTACCATATTTGCAGCGCAGCGGTCGCTGGCGATCCTGTATCTGTCGTACCCAATCTCCTGGGCGGTCACAGCGACGGCACATATGATCTGTTTCTGGCGGGCGGCGAAGAAGATGCCGAAGGAAGATGGCCATCCGGTGCGGGGATAGAATTTGAAACGATGTAATGCGATCATTAAGCTGCTTGTTTTTGAAAGAAAACACAGACAGAGCAGCAAAAAAAATAATTCGTTTGATAATCTGATTCGTGTAAAGAAAAAATACTTGACACCAATTAGATTATCGTGTATGATAACACAGGTGATGAGGAATGGAAAAAATTGTTGAACAGGGTCTTTTGTATGATTTCTACGGAGAACTCCTGACAAAGCATCAGCAAAGTGTATATGAGGATGTGGTATTTAACGATCTATCCCTCAGTGAGATTGCAGATGAACAGGGCATTACCCGTCAGGGTGTGCATGATCTGATCCGGCGTTGTGACCGTACACTTCTTGGTTATGAGGAAAAGCTTGGACTGATTGCCAAATTCCAGAAAACCAAGGAAAAAGTAACTGAGATTCATCGGTTGACGGAAGAATTCAGCCGGACTCGGAATCAGGCGCTGATTGAGGCAATCGGGCGAATCTCAAACGAGATATTGGATTTATAATGCAGGAGGTTTTTGATGGCATTTGAAAGCTTGGCAGACAAACTGCAGAATGTGTTTAAAAACCTGACAGGCAAGGGACGACTCAGCGAGAGCGACGTAAAAGCCGGACTCAAAGAAGTCAAGATGGCCCTTCTGGAAGCGGATGTAAGCTTCAAGGTAGTAAAACAGTTTATCAGTTCTGTACAGGAACGGGCGATTGGAACAGACGTTTTAAATGGCCTGAATCCTGGACAGATGGTAATAAAGATTGTCAACGACGAGCTGGTCAAGCTGATGGGCTCCGAGATGACAGAGATTGCGTTAAAACCGGGCAATGAGATTACCGTCATCATGATGGCAGGTCTCCAGGGTGCTGGTAAGACGACCACGACGGCAAAGATTGCCGGAAAGCTCAAGGCAAAGGGAAGAAATCCATTGCTGGTAGCATGTGATGTCTACCGACCGGCGGCAATCGAACAGCTGCAGAAAAATGGTGAAAAACAGGGTGTTCCCGTATTTGCGATGGGAACGAACCACAAACCGGTCAATATCGCAAAGGCAGCGCTTGAGCACGCGGCGAAAAATGGCAACAATGTGGTTATCATCGATACAGCCGGTCGTCTCCACATCGATGAAGCGATGATGGATGAGCTGGTTGAGATTAAAGAGAATGTGGATGTTTATCAGACACTTCTCGTTGTAGATGCCATGACTGGTCAGGATGCAGTCAATGTAGCGAGCATGTTTAACGACAAAATCGGCATTGACGGTGTGGTTCTGACAAAGATGGATGGCGATACGCGAGGCGGTGCGGCCCTTTCTATCAAGGCGGTAACCGGAAAACCGATTCTCTATGTCGGTATGGGCGAGAAACTTTCCGATTTGGAACAGTTTTACCCGGACCGTATGGCTTCCCGGATCTTGGGCATGGGCGATGTCCTTTCCATCATCGACAAAGCATCTGCTGTGATCGACGAGGAGAAGGCAAAAGAACTCGGTCGCAAGATTAAGAAGGCAGAATTTGATTACAATGACTTCCTCGATCAGATGAACCAGATCAAGAAGATGGGCGGCATGGCGAGCATCATGAGTATGATGCCAGGCATGGGACAGCTTAAAGGTCTGGATTTAGATGAAAATGAGAAGACGATGGGACGCGTGGAGGCGATCATCCTTTCGATGACAGCCGAAGAGCGGCGCAACCCGGATCTGATGAATCCGTCCCGCAAGAAACGAATCGCACAGGGCGCAGGCGTGGACATCGCAGAAGTCAACCGCCTGGTAAAACAGTTCGGAGATATGAAAAAGCTGATGAAACAGCTTCCGGGCATGGCAGGCGGCGGAAAACGCAAGGGTCTTGGCGGACTCGGCGGTATGCTTGGAAAGATGAAGCTGCCGTTTTAAACAAGTGTTAGTAGATGCAGTGTGCATTAGCTATATTTTATAATTTAAGGAAATAAGGAAAATTTCAGGAGGTAATTTAAAATGGTAAAGATGAGATTAAGAAGAATGGGTCAGAAGAAAGCTCCTTTCTATAGAATCGTTGTTGCAGATTCCAGATCCCCGAGAGATGGCAGATTCATCGAGGAGATCGGTATCTACGATCCGAACACAGAGCCGAGCACTCTGAAATTCGATGAGGAAGCTGCTAAGAAATGGTTAGCAACAGGCGCTCAGCCGACAGAGACTGTTGGTAAACTCTTAAAGATCGCTGGTATCCAGTAAATCAAGCATACTGACCTGTGAGGTGCAAAGGTATGAAAGAATTAGTAGAAGTTATCGCGAAAGCACTGGTTGAGAACCCGGACGAGGTAGTGGTTACAGAATCGGTCAAAGACGACGAGACTGTAATCGAGCTTTCCGTTGCACCGGCCGATATGGGTAAGGTAATTGGAAAACAGGGTCGTATCGCGAAAGCGATTCGCTCGGTTGTCAAGGCGGCTTCATCCAAGGAAGACAAGAAAGTTATTGTAGAGATTCAGTAATACAGACGAAGCTGAAAAGCCGGCTGCCTGAAAGGGTGTCCGGCTTTTTTATATCACAGGAAATTCAAGAGGATGCCAACGCAACCGCACCCCGGCGCGGGAATGCAAGGCACGTTCTATTTCATACAGGAGGATTATAGAATGGTTGATTATCTGAGAGTTGGTGTAATTACATCCCCGCATGGTCTGCGCGGAGATGTGAAAGTATTTCCTACCACCGATGATGTGAATCGTTTTAAAAAATTAAAAAAAGCGTATATCGACACTGGAAAAGAAAAAATGCCGGTGACCGTGGAACAGGTGCGTTTTTTCAAAAATATGGTCATTCTTAAATTTAAAGAGATGAATCGGATTGAGGACTGCGAGCCGTTCCGTAATAAGGATATTCTGATCACCCGCGATCAGGCGGTGAAACTGAATCCAGATGAGAATTTCATTGCCGATCTGATTGGTCTGAAAGTGCTGACGGACGAGGGTGAGGAGTTCGGTACGGTGAAAGATATCCTTCAGACAGCGGCTAACGACGTGTATGTGATCGAAGGACCTGAGGGCAAAGAATACCTATTCCCGTCCATCAAGGAATGCATCCTGAATGTCGATCTGGAGGCTGGCACCGTAACGGTTCATATCATGGACGGTCTGCTGGATCTGTAAATGGAATGAAAATCCTAAAATGAAAGTACCGTTGTGAAAGTGTATATATATAGGAGAAACGGATGAATTTTCATATTCTGACCCTGTTTCCGGAGATGGTAATGGGGGGACTGAACACAAGTATTACGGGGCGTGCGATTGACAAAGGGCTGATCTCGGTTGAGGCGGTCAATATCCGCGATTACTCGAAGGACAAACACCATCATGTAGACGATGCGCCCTATGGCGGCGGCGCCGGTATGGTGATGCAGCCGGAACCAATTTACGATGCATATGAAGATCTGGCGGCGCGCACCGGAAAACGTCCGCGCGTGATCTATCTGACTCCGCAGGGGCAGGTTTTCAACCAGAAAATCGCGGAAGAACTGGCGAAAGAAGAGGATCTGGTGTTCCTCTGCGGGCATTATGAGGGGATCGATGAGCGCGCATTAGAGCTGGTTGTGACCGACTATCTCTCCATCGGCGATTATGTCCTGACGGGCGGTGAGCTTCCGGCGATGGTTATGATCGACTGCATTTCCCGTCTGGTGCCTGGTGTGTTAAATAATGACGTATCCGCGGAATTTGAGTCATTTCACGACAATCTGCTGGAATATCCACAGTACACCCGCCCGGTTGTATTCATGGATAAGGCGGTCCCGGACATACTTCTGACCGGGCATCACAAAAATATCGAGACCTGGCGCCGTCAGAAATCGATCGAACGGACGCTGGAACGCCGCCCGGATCTTTTAAAAGATGCGGTTCTGGATAAGAAAGAGAAGAAATATCTGGAAGAGCTAATTCGTCAGAAAGAGGAAAAAGAAACAAAAAAACTCTAAAAAAGAGAGCAGAAAGTCCTTGCAAATCAAGGATTTCTATGATAAAATCATATTCTGTGAAATAAAGAGATGTTCCGCTGTTACAGGAAGCACGTTTTTACGGGATAAAAGATCGTATTAAGAACATCAAAGATTTTAAAGGAGGTTCACAAAGATGAACGAGATTATTAAGAACATTGAAGCAGCTCAGTTAAAGGAAACCGTTCCGAGTTTCAACGTAGGCGATACAGTACGTGTATCTGCTAAGATCAAAGAGGGAAACCGCGAGAGAATTCAGGTTTTCGAGGGAACTGTTATTAAGAGACAGAACGGCGGCGTTAGAGAGACTTTCACAGTAAGAAAGAACTCCAACGGTATCGGCGTTGAGAAGACCTGGCCATTACATTCCCCAAGCGTTGACAACGTAGAAGTTGTTCGTAAGGGTAAAGTAAGAAGAGCAAAACTGAACTACTTAAGAGACAGAGTAGGTAAGGCTGCTAAGGTAAAAGAGTTAGTTAAATAATTGAAGTAAGAATGATCAAAAAGGGGCAATGAAAATTGCCCCTTTTTAGCTCGTAATGTACTCTCGGAATCTTTTTGTACTTGATTTTGCGAGAAGATTTTTTGTCAGTTGTGCCCAAATTTTTGAGGCGTACGCGGTGCGTACGTTGATAAAATTCGGGTGCGACTGGCGGAAAATCGGCCGCAAAGGCAAGTGCATGAAAGACTCCGAGAGTACATCATATAAGACAGGTTGCAGACAGGTTTATTTTTCGGGGGTAACAGTGGATTTCTATATTAATGATGATACAGCCTGGCTGCGAAAAGCTGTAGGCTGGGTAGTGAATATTGTGGTAGCCATCGCCTGCGGCTGGTTTTTAGTTTATGGATTTGGAGAGCAGATCCTTATATCCGGCAATTCCATGCAGCCCCAGTTAAGTGCCCGGGATGTGGTCCTTATGAACCGTATCACCTATGTAACAAGAGATCCGGGACGCTTTGATGTGGTGGTATTTAAGAGGGAAGACGGAAAGAAAAATGTAAAACGTATTATCGGTCTTCCGGGAGAGACGATGCAGATCAAAAATGGTCTTGTATATATTAACGGGGAAGCTTTAAAAGAAGATAAAATGGGGGAAGTATCCCTGGCAGGAAGAGCGGCAGAACCGGTGCGTTTGGGAGAAAAGGAATATTTTCTTTTAGGAGACAACCGCAGCAGCAGTGAGGACAGCCGTTTTCCAAATATTGGAAATGTAAAAAGAGAACAGATACTGGGCAAAGTGTGGTTTCGCATGCTTCCGCTGCTGAAGCTGGGCTTTGTATCGTAAAGGAGTTAAATAGTATGAATATACAGTGGTATCCAGGTCATATGACCAAGGCAAGAAGGGCAATGCAGGAAGATATCAAGTTGATCGACTTAGTGATCGAGCTGGTGGATGCCAGAGTCCCTTTTTCCAGCCGTAACCCGGATATTGATAAACTTGCAGCAGGAAAGGCAAGAATGGTCCTGTTAAATAAGGCAGATCTGGCAGATGAGGCAGAGACCCGTAAGTGGGCTCAGATGTTTGAAGACATGGGGATCCATGTAGTAAAGATCGATGCCCGTAACAAGGGAACCTTAAAGCAGGTACAGGCTGCCCAGCAGGAAGCATGTAAGGAAAAGATTGAAAGAGACAGACGCAGAGGTATTTTAAACCGCCCGATCCGTACCATGGTAGTAGGTATCCCTAACGTAGGAAAGTCTACTTTTATCAATTCCTTTGCAGGAAAAGCCTGCGCAAAAACAGGAAATAAGCCTGGTGTTACCAAGGGTAACCAGTGGATCCGTTTAAATAAGACTTTGGAGCTGTTAGATACCCCTGGTATCTTATGGCCACGTTTTGAGGACCAGCAGGTAGGTCTGCACCTGGCTCTCATTGGTTCTATTAATGATCAGATCTTAAATAAGGACGAACTGGCTTGTGAACTGATCAGCCTTTTGGAAAAAGATTATCCACAGGTGGTAAAAGACCGCTTTGGCATTGAAAATGTGGAAGAGGACCGTGTGAAAGTATTAGAAGAGATCGCAAGAAGCCGTGCCTGCCTGATGAAAGGCGGGGAATTAGATCTTGCGAGAGCTTCTGCATTGCTTTTAGATGATTTCCGCGCAGGCAAATTAGGCCGTATCAGCCTGGAAAAGGCAGAGGATTACAAAGACAGGATCAAGGTGAAATAAATGGCCAGAGAGTTAAAAGGGGAAAAACTGGAAAAAGAGCTTTTAAGGCTGGAAGAAATGAAAGCCTATGAAAAAGAAAATGCCCAGTATGAGCTGATCTGTGGTATTGACGAAGCCGGAAGAGGACCTTTAGCAGGTCCGGTAGCAGCAGGAGCTGTTATCCTTCCAAAGGACTGTCAGATCTTATATCTGAATGACTCTAAAAAGCTTTCTGAAAAGCGCAGGGAAGAGTTATTCTTGGAGATCAAGGAAAAGGCTCTTGCCTGGAGTGTAGGAATTGCCACACCGCAGCGCATCGATGAAATCAATATCCTGCAGGCTACCTATGAGGCTATGCGTGAGGCAATCAAAGGACTTGGCGTACAGCCGGGACTTTTGTTAAATGACGCTGTGACCATTCCCGGGATTGAAATTCCTCAGATCCCTATTGTAAAAGGCGACGCAAAAAGTGTATCTATTGCAGCAGCCAGCATTTTAGCCAAAGTTACCAGGGACCATATGATGATGGAATATGATGAGATCTATCCAGGCTATGGCTTTGGAAAACACAAAGGATATGGCACAAAAGCACATATCGAGGCATTAAAGACACTTGGCCCATGTCCTATCCACAGAGGAAGCTTTATCGGCCATTTTGTTGAAGTATAGGGGAAAATATAAAAGATTTGATGAATAAAAGAAAAATTGGCAGCCGTTACGAAGAAGCAGCGGCTGCTTTTTTGCAAAAACAGGGATTTCGCATTTTAGGGAAAAACTTCCGCTGCAGACAGGGGGAGATCGATCTGGTGTGCAGGGAAGGAAAAGAACTGGTATTTACAGAGGTAAAATACAGGTCCGATGCATCCTGCGGTTCACCTTTTGAGGCAGTAGATTTTCGCAAGCAGGAGAAAATACGGCGCACAGCCCTGTTTTATCTGTGCCGCTACGGCTATCCGGAAAATACGCCCTGCCGTTTTGATGTGGTGGGAATAACCGGAAGTAATATACAGCTGATACGAAATGCTTTTTAAACAAAGTATCCTTGTAAAGGATCTTTATATTGATTTATATAGAAAAGAGGCAGACAGATGATCCCATGGAACTATAAAAATGAGAAGAATATATTTATACAAAGGGAAGAAAATGGGGTTCCCTATCTTTCTTTTGCTGCCTTGGAAGAGACAGGCCTTGTGGTAAATGGATTTTCCACCCGTTTAGGAGGGGCAAGCAAGGGAAAATATGCTACTATGAACTTTGCCTGGAATAAAGGAGATGATCCGGCTGATGTGCTGGAAAACTACACCCGTATGGCAAAGGCATTGGGAGTTGACAGGGACCGTATGGTGGCATCCCAGCAGACCCATACCACCAATGTGCGCCTTGTGACAGAAGAAGACGCTGGAAAAGGTGTAGTGAGAGAACGGGATTACACAGATGTGGACGGACTGATCACCAATGTGCCTGATCTTACACTGGCAACCTTTTATGCAGACTGTGTGCCTTTGTATTTTGTGGATCCGAAACATAAAGCCATCGGCCTTTCCCATTCCGGTTGGCGGGGCACTGTAAACAGAATGGGACAATGTACCATAGATGCCATGAAAAAAGCCTTTGGAACCAGCCCTAAGGATCTGATCACCTGCATCGGGCCAAGCATCTGCCAGGACTGTTTTGAAGTAGGAGAAGAAGTGGCAGAGGCATTTATGGAAAGTTTTAAGCCGGAGTGGCACAATGAGATCATTGCCCCTGGAAAACGTCCGGACAAATACCAATTAGATCTGTGGCGGGCCAATGAGATCATTTTTATGGAAGCCGGGGTAAAGCCGGAAAATATCCACACTACCAATATCTGCACCATGTGCAACCATGAATATCTCTTTTCCCACCGTAAAGTTGGAAATGAAAGAGGCAATATGGGTGCTTTTCTGTGCCTTAGGTGATGTATTTTTTAAGGAAATGTCCTGGAATACTTGACCCTTATCGTGGAAAATGGTATAAAACAATAGGATAAAGGACTATTATTAGGACTATTAGGACCATTATAGGACAAAGGAGTATGCTTTCATGGCTAATAATTTTGTATTCAATGACTCTCTTCCAGTAGCACCTTTAAAGTTAGCTGCACTGGAAAGCTGCAAGGACTTTGCATCTAAGGTAGATTCTCACATCGTTCAGTTCCGCCGCAACGATATGGAGGAATTAAAGCGCCGCAAGGCAGATCTGCATTATCGCGGTTATGATGTGGACTCTTATCTGTTGGATTTTGAGTGCCCGAGATTTGGTACCGGTGAGGCAAAGGCAGTGATCAATGAGTCTGTCAGAGGTACAGACATTTTTGTAATGGCAGATGTAATGAACTACAGCATTCCTTACACTGTTTGCGGCTACACCAATCACATGTCACCAGATGACCATTTCCAGGATATGAAGCGTGTGATCGGTTCCTGCGTGGCAACTGCGCACCGCGTAAATGTAGTTATGCCTTTCTTGTATGAAAGCCGTCAGCATAAGAGAAGCAAACGTGAATCCTTAGACTGTGCTATGGCATTAGAAGAGTTGATCCAGATGGGCGTTGAAAACATTATTACTTTTGATGCTCATGACCCAAGAGTACAGAATGCCATCCCGCTGTACGGATTTGACAACTTCATGCCAACTTATCAGTTTGTAAAGACACTGTTTACTCATGATAAGACCACTCAGATCGACAAAGATCATCTGATGATCATCAGCCCGGATGAAGGCGCTATGAACCGTGCTGTATACCTGGCAAACAACCTGGGAGTTGATATGGGTATGTTCTATAAACGCCGTGACTACTCCAAGGTAGTAAACGGACGTAACCCGATCGTTGCACATGAATTCCTTGGTTCTTCTGTAGAAGGAAAGACCGTTCTTATCATCGACGATATGATCTCCTCCGGTGAGAGCATGTTAGACACCTGTAAGGAATTAAAGGAGAGAAAGGCAGCAAAGGCGATCGTATGCTGCACCTTTGGTCTGTTCACCAATGGTATGGAAAAATTCGATGAGGCTTACAAAGAAGGATTGTTCTATCGCGTACTGACTACCAACCTGGTATATCAGACTCCGGACCTGTTATCCCGTCCATATTACATCAGCGTTGATTTAAGCAAATATATCGCACTGATCATCGATAACTTGAACCATGATGCTTCCTTAAGCGAGCTGTTAAGCCCGACTAAGAGAATCAACCGTCTGTTAGAGGCATATAGAAACGGCGATCGATAAAATGATTCCGCAGAGCGGCGGGATGAAACAATATCAGGAGGAAAAAGAAATGAAGAAGATCGTCAAAGAAAATCTTGAAATCACAAGCTTTACAAAACCTAGAGATGAAGCGATTGCATTTATGAAAGAAAGAAACGAACCTTACAAAGTAGAATTGATTGAAGATCTTCCAGAAGATTCTGTGATCAGCTTCTATCAGCAGGGTGAATTTGTTGATCTTTGTGCAGGACCTCACCTGATGAGCACAAAACCGGTAAAAGCATTCAAACTTACAAGCCTTGCAGGAGCTTACTGGCGCGGAAGTGAAAAGAATAAGATGCTTCAGAGAGTTTATGGTACTTCCTATCCGAAGAAAGCAGAGCTTGAAGAATATCTGCATATGATGGAAGAAGCAAAGAAGCGTGATCATAGAAAACTTGGAAAAGACTTAGAATTATTTATGACACACAAATTAGTAGGTTCAGGACTTCCAATGTATTTACCAAATGGAGCAACAGTAAGAAGATTATTAGAAAGATATATTCAAGACAAAGAAATAGAAATGGGATATCAACATGTATATACACCATCAATGGCAAATACAGAATTGTACAAAGTTTCGGGACACTGGGACCACTACAGTGAAGATATGTTCCCAAGAATGAAAATGGACAACGAAGAAATGGTATTAAGACCTATGAACTGCCCACACCATATGCTAATTTACAAAAATAAAATGCATTCATACAGAGATTTACCAATAAGAATAGGTGAACTTGCACATGACTTTAGATATGAAGATAGTGGAAGTGTTTGCGGTTTAGAGAGAGTTCGTGAAATGTGTCAAAATGATGCTCACCTTTTTGTTAGACCAGACCAAATTAAAGAAGAAGTTGGAAAAGTTGTGCAATTAATCTTATCAGTTTACAAAGATTTTGGATTTAAAGATTATGAATTTAGATTATCTTTAAGAGATAAAAACGACAAAGAAAAATACTTTGATGATGATGAAATGTGGGAGAATGCAGAAGGACAATTAAGAGAAATATTAACAGAACTTAAAGTTCCATTCTACGAGGCAGAAGGAGAAGCAGCATTTTATGGACCAAAATTAGATGTTCAATTAAAATCTGCAGTAGGACACGATGTTACAGTTTCAACATGTCAATTAGACTTTTTATTACCAGAAAAATTCAAACTAGAATATATTGGGGAAGATGGAGAAAAACATAGACCAGTAGTTATTCATAGAGCTATATTAGGAACATTAGATAGATTTATGTGTTTCTTAATAGAAGAAACAAAAGGAGCATTTCCATTATGGCTTGCACCAACACAAGTAAAAATATTACCAATTACAGATGCACAACATGATTATGCAAAATTAATTGAAGAAAAACTTCATAAAGCTGGAATTCGTGTTGTTTTAGATGATAGAAATGAAAAAGTTGGTTATAAGATTCGTGAGGCTCAACTTGAAAAAGTCCCTTATATGTTGGTTGTTGGTGCAAAAGAGGTTGAAGAAAATACAGTTTCAATTCGTTCAAGAGAGAGTGCTGAAAATGAGACTATGAATGTTGATGAATTTGTAGCTAGAATTAAAGATGAAGTTGAAAATAAAAATAAATAATAACTATTATTAAAACTTACTGGCCTAGTAAGTTTTAATTTTATACTTGACATAATTCAGAGAAAATGTTAATATATTAGTGTTTTAACAATTATATAATAAACATGGAGGATAAAACATGAAACGGAACAAAGAAACAGGGATTTTTGAACTAGACAACAACGAAGAAAAATTCGAAGGAGTAGTATGTAAGATAGGAAAAGTGTCGCAAGATGGTTTGTGTACATTTGATTTATTCTTAGGACATTACTGTTCTCAGAAAGAAGGAAAATATGAATTGCAACCAATACTTCAACTTCCGATACTCAGAAGGAATGAAATCGATGCAAGATATATTAAAAGCATTGTGAATTACAGGATGGAAAAGTTAAAAGAATTCCAAATACCAGAAATAGCAGTAATAGAACAATCTGAATAAAAGAGTTTGAAGAACTTCATTGCCAAAGCTGGTGTTAAAATCTAAAAATTGTTTCAAAAAATGGAATAGTCAATAGAAAATTTCTAAGACTATTCCATTTTTTGCTGAATTTTTTATACTGTTGACAAAAATGAAAAAATAAATAATAATATATTATATAAAGAATGGAAGGTAAAAAATGAAAAGAATGGGAAAAACAATAAGAAATGCAATAATATTTATATTGCTAATAATATTAACATTTTATATAATATTAAAAGACCAAAACACAGACGAAATATTTGAAATAATAGGAACAGTAAAATTACGATATGTGTTAATAGCAGTAATATGTATGAGCATATATGTAATATGTGAAGCAATAAACATAGGAAGAACACTAAAAGCACTAAATGAAAAAACATCATTTTTCAACAACATAAAATATGCTTTAATAGGATTCTTTTTTAGTGGAATAACACCAGCAGCAAGTGGTGGTCAACCAATGCAAATATACTATATGTATAAAGACAAAATATCAGTAGCAAACTCAACATTAGCATTACTAATAAACCTAAGCAGTATGCAAGTAGTAACAATATCGCTAGCACTAATAAGTGTAGTAATAAATCATAACATATTAAATACAGCACTAGCATGGTTCTTTGTAATAGGAATAGCACTAAATGTAAGTGCATTATCACTATTATTAATAGCAATATTTTCAAAGAAACTACTAAAAAAGCTAATAAACTTAGTAGTAAAAATAATGAAAAAAATAAAAATAAAAAATGTAGAGCAAAAACAAGAAAAAATTGAAGCGGAATTAAGCAAATATCAAGATAGTAGTGACTACATCAAAAACAACAAATTAGTAATATTAAAAACAATAATAACAACATATATAGAATTTTTAGCACTTTACAGTGTATCATATTGGGTATATCGCTCATTTGGACTAAATGAATACAATATTTTCAAAATAACAAGTATACAGGCAGTACTATATGGAACAGTATCAGGAATACCATCACCAGGAGCAGTAGGAGTAACAGAAGGAGGTTTTATAGAAATATTCAAAACTATATTCCCACAAAATATAATAAACAGTGCTATGATACTAAATAGAGGAATAAACTTCTATTTACTTATAATAGTAAGTGCAATTATTACAATGATAAATGCAATAAAATGCCAAAAAATGGAAGAAAAAAATACTGAAAATAATGATGAAAAAAGTTGAAAAAAATTAAAAAATAATATATAATATTGAAGATTTTAAAAATAGGGGAAAAATAATGAATATACTTTTATGTGGAAATGAAAAAGTTTTTGATGGAGCACTAACAGAACTAATATCAATAACAAATAAAACAAAATCAAATATAACATGTTATATATTCACAATGGATTTATCAAGGATAAAGCCAGAATATACATCTATAAAAGATGAACAAATTGAATATCTTGACAAAGTTATAAAAACTAAAAATCCAGAAAATGAGGTAATCAAAGTAGATGTAACAGAAATATATGAAAAAGAATTTGGTTACTGTAAAAATGAAGATGCCTACTGTACACCATATACTTTATTAAGATTACTAGCAGACCTAGTTCCAAACATGCCAGAAAAACTACTATACCTTGATATAGATATGATGGTAAATGGAGACATATCAGAGTTATATGACACAGACATAACAGAATATGAATATGCAGCAGTAAAAGAAAAATACGGTTCAATATTTATATGGCCAGACTATATAAATGCTGGAATGCTTTTATTAAATATGAAAAAAATAAAAGAAACAGGTCTATTAGAAAAAGCAAGAAATTTGATAAAAAACAAAAAACTAATATTTGCAGACCAAAGTGCAATATATTATTCAACCACATCAAAAAAATTATTACCAAGAATATATAATGAACAATCAAAATTCAATAAAAAAGACACAGTAATATGTCATTTTTGCAAAAGACTATTGTGGAAACCATATCCACACACAGAAAACTATAAACAATGGCACATAGAAGAAGTACATAAAATTTTAAAATGTCATGCATTTGATAAAGATTTGGAAGAGTATAAAGAGTTAAAAAATAAATATGAACAAAAAAAAGGAGAAAAAATAAATGAATAAAGAAATACCAGTATTTTTTGCAGTAGATAATGGATATATACCATTTTTAGGAGTAGCACTAAAATCATTAATAGACAACACATCAGAAAAAAATAAATATGCAATAAAAGTATTATATACAAGCGTAACAGAAGAAAATAAAAAAAGAATAAAAAAATATGAAAAAGAAAATATAAGTATAGAATTTGTTGACTTAAATAAACAATTAGAAGAAATAAAAGGAAAATTATATACACGTAATTATTTCTCAAATACAACATATTATAGATTATTTATACCAGAATTATATCCAGAATATGATAAAGCAGTATATATAGACAGTGACACAATATGTTTAGCAGACATTGCAGATTTATATAATGTTGATATTGGAGATAACTTAATTGCAGCAGTACCAGATGGTGCAGTTCAAGCAGTAGATGTATTCAAAGACTATGTAGAAAGAGTAGTAGGAGTATCAGATTACAACAATTACTTTAATGCAGGAGTTATAGTAATGAATCTTGAAGAATTAAGAAAATATAAATTTCAAGAAAAATTTATATATTTACTAGAAAAAATAAGATTTGAAGTTGCACAAGACCAAGACTATTTAAACAGATTATGCAAAGGAAGAGTAAAAATAATAGGTTATGAATGGAATAGAATGCCAATTATGGGAAAAAGAGACGGAGAAATAAAACTTATACATTATAATTTGGGTTCTAAACCATGGTACTTTGATGACGTTTTGTATCAAGAATATTTCTGGAAATATGCAGAAAAAACAGAATTTTATAATGAAATAAAAGAAATAGGTGCAAAATATACAGATGAGGACAAAGAAAAAGATGATGCCAACAGTGCAAAACTTATTGAATTAGCACAAAAAGAAACAGATTGTGTAGGCGATGATAGAATAAATAGGAGATAGTTTGATGAAGACAAAAAAATTATTAACAATATCAAGAAAAAGCAAACAGGAAGATAAACAAGAAAAAAATAAAAAATCAGAATATAGACAAGAAATATTAAAAAAAATAGAACAACTTGAAAAAGAAGGAAAATTTGATGTAGATGTAGAAGATGATCCACCTACAATAGTCCTAACACCAGAAAATATAGATTATCTAAGAAAAAAAATGACAAGCAAATTAAAAAGAGTATTTGCGAACGAAGTAGGAGAAAGATTTCTAGACAATCTATTAAAAAACAATAAACTAATAATTAAAGATGTAAAAGGAATGGAAAACTTAAATAAAGTATCAACAGGGGCAATAGTAACATGTAATCACTTCAACCCATTTGACTGCTTTACAATAGAAAAAATATTTAGAATGTCAGGAAAAATAGAAGAAAAAAGATTATATAAAGTAATTAGAGAAGGAAACTACACAAACTTCCCAGGACTATATGGATTCTTTTTCAGAAACTGTGATACATTGCCATTAAGCTCAAATAAAAGAACAATGGTAGAATTTATGAAAGCAGTAGATACTTTACTACAAAAAGGTGATTTTATATTAATTTACCCAGAACAAAGTATGTGGTGGAATTACAGAAAACCAAAGCCACTAAAACATGGAGCATTTAAAATGGCTGTTAGAAATAATGTACCAGTTATACCAATATTTATTACAATGGAAGATAGTGATAAAATAGATGGTGAAGGATATCCAATCCAAGAATATACTGTAAATATAGCAGAACCAATATATCCAGATGAAAATTTGTCATCAAGAGAAAATATGGAAATGATGCTAAATAAAAACTTTGAAGTATGGAAACAAATATATGAAGACTTCTATGGAATTCCACTAGAATACACAATAGAAATAGACAAAGAAAATGTAAATGTTTAAGAAAAAGGTTGGAAAATTTAGGTTTTCCAACCAATTTTAAATTTTAAGTAAAATAACCATAAAGCTTTAAAAAATATAATCAACATATTTTTATAAAATTGAATTTAAGAAAGGAATGTTAGTTAAGAAATGAACAAACAAGAAATAATTTATTATGGTGACGAATTAAATGACGAATTTTCAGGAGCGGAAATAACACCTAGAAAAATAGACGAAAACTATAAATATATTCATAAAAATATTATATGGAATATAACAGCCTTTCTTTTGCAAAACATACTTAGTGTACCAATAAAATACTTGTATGCAAAAATGAAATTAAAAATAAAATATGTAGGAAAAGAAAAGTATAAACCATACAAAAAACAAGGATACTTTATTTATGGAAATCATACACAGATATTTGCAGATACATTTATAACAAGTAATGGAAATTATCCACATAAAAATTATTTTATTGTGAATCCTGAAAATGTATCTATGAAATATTTAGGTAATGTAGTAGAAATGTTAGGAGCAATTCCAATAACTAGTAATAAAGAAGCAATGAAGAATTTTCTTGATGTAATAAAATTAAGAATAAAACAGGAAAATAGTATTACAATTTTTCCAGAGGCACATATTTGGCCATATTATACAAAAATAAGGCCATTTAAAAATGTTTCTTTTAAATATCCAGTTCAGCTAGATGTGCCGGCTTTTTGCGTTACTAATACATATCAAAGCTATGGCAAAAATAATGATAAAGTCCGTTTAGTTTCATACATAGATGGTCCTTTTTTTCCAGATGAAGAGTGTAATACAATGAAGGAAAAGCAACAGAACTTACGAGATAAGGTCTATAATCAAATGGTAGAGAGAAGCAAAATGAGCAATATAGAAGTTATTAAGTATGTGAAAAAATAGTTAATTAATAAAAAAGAGTAATGATATAAAATATATAAAAATTCAAACCTCTCCCATCTAAAAAGAGTTACGAAAAATAAATTTTTCGACTCTTTTTGACGGTCCCCACGACGGTTTGTTTTTTCTATATTTTAATATCATTACTCTTTTTATATAAATTAAATATATTTTAGTATTTATTAAAAATTATTTATTTTTAGAAATTTTCTTATAATATTTACAGAAATCTTTTACACTGCATAAATCACATTTTGGTTTTCTAGCAATACAAGTATTCCTACCATGCCAAACAAATAAATGATTAATATCTTTCAAATATTCATTTGGAAAAATTTTAAGCAAATCTTGTTCAATCTTAACAGGGTCAGATTCATCAGAAAGACCAATCAAATTAGAAACTCTTTTAGCATGAGTATCAACAGCAATACCTTGTGGCTTGTTAAATGCTTCTAACATAACGACATTAGCAGATTTTCTACCAACACCCGCTAAACTTTGTAAGTCATTCATATTATCAGGAACAACACCATCAAAATTTTCTAAAACTTGTTTTGCACAAAGTTTAATATTTTTAGCTTTATTTTTATAAAATCCACAAGGATGGATAATCTCTTCTAATTCTTTAATATCAATATCTGCAAAATCCTGAATAGTTTTACATCTTTTAAAAAGAGTAGGAGTAGTTTTGTTAACTCTTTCATCAGTACATTGTGCAGAAAGCATTACAGCTACAACCATTTGAAAAGGAGTTTCAAAGTCTAAGCTACATGTAGCATCTGGATATGTTTCTTTTAATATTTCTACAAATTTTATAACATCAGTTTTCTTCATAAATTAAAATCCTTTCTATTAGATTATAAATATATTATAATTGGAAAATTAGAAAAAATCAATATACATAATATGGAACAATAAAAATAAAAAAATAATATAATATATAAAAACTAGGAGGTAATAATATGTTTTGTGCTTTGAAAAAAACAATAGGTGTTGTATTAATAGGAATAGGACTTGGTATTTTATTAGTATTGTTACTTCCACTTACAGGTTGGCTATTCATAATAGGCGTTGCACTTGCTTGTGTTGGCTTGATGTGGCTTGCCTGTTGAATAAAGGAGGGAGTTACATATGACGATTGTTGTTAAAAAAGTTCCAAAATGTTTGCGAGGATTTGTAAAATTTATTTTTGGAATCAAAGATTAAAATGAAATATGAAAAACAAAAAAAGAGCGTTCTATTATGCTCTTTTAATTTTTCCATCTTTT
>ERZ772991.1168-NODE-1168-length-25267-cov-2.878034_pt1 | contig 25267 bp, 29 predicted proteins | sample MGYA00511128_ERZ772991 | MGnify/ENA primary metagenome ERZ772991 (study PRJEB29015, sample SAMEA2737655) | human gut metagenome | biome: human gut; feature: human-associated habitat; material: faeces | place: China | collected 2012 ... | reverse complement strand
GATTTAACATATCTAGAAAGAAACAAAGAAAAAATTAGAGGATTAGTTATAACACATGGACACGAAGATCATATAGGATCTGTACCATATTTATTAAAGAAAATAAATGTACCTGTGTATGCTACTAAATTAGCAGCCGGATTAATTAGAAATAAGTTAGAAGAACATAAATTATTACGTTCTACAAAATTAAAAGAAGTAAGACAAGGACAAACAATAAAACTTGGAAAATTCAAAGTAGAATTTATAAGAAGTTGCCATAGTATACCAGATTCTGTAATGCTTGCAATAACAACACCAGTTGGAACAATACTTCATACAGGAGATTTCAAACTAGACTTTACACCAATTGATGGTGAACAAATGGATTTAGGAAGGATTGCAGAATTAGGAAACAAAGGAATACTAGCACTTATGTCTGATAGTACAAATGCAGAAAGAAAAGGATATACAATGTCTGAAAGTACAGTTGGAGAAGTATTTGAAAAGTTATTCCAAAATTGTACAAAAAGAATTGTAGTTGCAACATTCGCATCAAATGTGCATAGAGTACAACAAATTGTAAATTCAGCAGTAGAACATAAAAGAAAAATAGCTGTATGTGGTAGAAGTATGATAAATATGATTACAACAGCAAAAGAATTAGGATATATAGAATGCCCAGATGACATATTTATTGATATAGATACAATGTCAACATATAATGATGAACAATTAGTAATTATAACAACAGGAAGTCAAGGAGAAACAATGTCTGCATTAACAAGAATGGCAGCAGGAGACCATAGAAAAGTTAAAATTACACCAAATGACTTAGTCATAATTTCTGCAAATCCAATACCAGGAAATGAAAAATCAGTTTCAAAGGTAATTGACGATTTAATGCAAATAGGTGCAGAAGTTGTATATAGTGCGTTAGCAGATGTTCACGTTTCAGGACATGCTTGTCAAGAAGAACAAAAATTGATATTTGCTCTTACAAAACCAAAATTCTTTATACCAGTTCATGGTGAATATAGACAATTAAGAGCGCATGCTGAAACTGCTCAAATGATGGGAATTCCAGCTAAAAATATTGTAATGATGGAAAATGGTAAAGTTCTTGAAGTTGATGAAAATGAAATCAAATTTAATGGAATGGTTCCAAATGGTAGAGTTTTAGTTGATGGACTAGGTGTTGGAGATGTTGGAAATATTGTTTTAAGAGATAGACAACATTTATCACAAGATGGATTGATTGTTATTGTTTTAACAATGGATTCTTCAACAGGAGAAGTTGTTGCAGGACCTGATGTTATATCAAGAGGTTTTGTATATGTTAGAGAATCAGAAAATTTAATGGATGATGTTAAAAATGTCGTAAGACATGAGATCAGAAAATGTGAAGAAAAAGGCATTAGAGATTGGTCAACTATTAAGTCAACTGTTAGAGAGAATTTAAGAGATTATATTTTCTCTAAAACAAAGAGAAATCCTATGATTATTCCAATTATAATGGAAGTATAGAATTAAAAAAGGAGAATATTTATGGGAAATCGTAAATTACAAATAGTAGAAGAAAATATGAATTTGGCACCAAATGAAATAAAAAAAAATTGAAAAAAATATATCCTAATATTAGCAACGAAGAGGTAATTAAATTAATAATAGAGGTTAGTAAAAAAAGAGAAAACCCAAATGAAAAAATGCTTGTTGCAAAACGAGATAATAGAGGAAGAAAGCCAAAGGAAAAAGAAGAAGAAATAGAAAGATAAAAATATCATTTTAAGAGGAGAATAGAAAATGGATTATAAAGATTTAGCAAATTTAATTTTTCCAGATGCAAAAGATATAGAATATTATGAAAATAAGTATCCTGAAAGAGATTTACCAGAAGGTGCAATAGTAACAAGATTTGCTCCAAGCCCAACAGGTTTTGTACACATAGGAGGGCTATATCAATCATTAATAGCAAGAAAATTGGCATCACAAACAAATGGAGTATTTTTTCTAAGAGTTGAAGATACAGACCAAAAAAGAGAAGTTGAAAATGCCGTAACAGGTATAGTTAATGCTTTAAAAGATTATGATATTGAATGTGATGAAGGTATGATTTCAGATACAGAAAGTAAAGGAAATTATGGACCTTATAAACAAAGTGAAAGAAAAGAAATATACCAAGCATATGCAAAATATCTAATTGAACAAGGTAAAGCATATCCATGTTTCTGTACACCAGAAGATGTAGAAGAAATAAGAGCAAAACAAGAAGCTGCAAAAATCAGACCTGGATATTATGGGGTATGGGCAAAATGCAGAACTGTAACAGTTGAAGAAGCTATGAAAAAAATTCAAAACGGTGAAAATTATATAATCAGATTTAAATCACCTGGAAGAGAAGACAGAAAAATACAACATCATGATGTAATTAAAGGAAAGGTTGATTTTCCAGAAAACGACCAAGATATAGTTATAATAAAAGCAGATGGATTACCAACATATCACTTTGCACATGCAGTTGATGACCACTTAATGCACACAACACATGTAATAAGAGGAGATGAATGGTTATCATCAGTACCATTACATTTACAACTATTCCATGAATTAGGATTCAAAGCTCCTAAATATGCACATATTGCACCAATCATGAAAAATGACAATGGAAATAAGAGAAAATTAAGTAAAAGAAAAGATGCAGAAGCTGCTGTAAGTTACTATGCAGAAGAAGGTATTCCAGCAGAGGCAGTTAAAGAATATTTAATGAATATTGCAAACTCTACATTTGAAAATTGGAGAAGAGCAAATCCAGATAAAGAATTAAATGAATTTGAATTACAATTAAACAAAATGAGTGTTAGTGGTGCTTTATTTGATATGGTTAAATTATTAGATGTATCTAAAACAGTAATATCAAAAATGACAGCAGAAGAGGTATATGAAAATGCAAACTTATGGGCATCAAAATATGATTCAGAATTAGCAGAAATCTTAAAAGATAAAGAATATGCTTTAAAAGTTTTTGGTATAGAAAGAGGAAACAAAAAGCCAAGAAAAGATATATCAAAATGGTCTGATGTTAAAGAAAACATTGAATATATGTATGATAAGTTATTTGATAAAAATGAAGAAGAATATCCATATCAAGTAATAAATGATAAAGAGTCAATTGAAAAAATATTAAAATTATATATTGAAAAATATTATGATGAAAATGATGATAAACAAACTTGGTTTGATAAAATCAAAGAATTAGCAGGCGAAATGGGTTATGCAAAAGAAGTTAAAGAATTTAAAACAAATCCAGGAATGTATGCAGCACATGTTGGAGATGTTAGTACAGTTTTAAGAGTTGCTTTAACAAAAAGAACTAATACACCAGATTTATATGAAATAATGCAAGTATTAGGAAGAGAAGAGATAGAAAAACGTTTTAGACAATAGAAACAATACAGATTTTGAGGTGATTTGAAATGGAATATAATATTGGTGATATTGTTAAAACAAAAAAACAACACCCTTGTGGAAGTAAACTATGGGAAATAACAAGAGTTGGAGTTGATTTTAAATTGAAATGCCAAGGGTGTGGACATGTGGTTATGATTCCAAGAGAAAAAGCATTAAAAATGATAACTAAGAAAATGGATAATAATTAAATCTAAATAAAAAACAAGATGTGAAATTTTGAACATTTATATAAAAATGTCGAAATTTGACATCTTTTCTTTGTATCTAACATAATATATAGTATAACACATCAAATAAATGTGTTATACAGGAGGTGACTTTTATGGAGCCACAAGAAGTATTTTGCTATGACAAAAAAGAAGATAAATGCAATAACAATAAATGCTTTGGAATTATAACAGTAATAATAGCAGTTGCTCTTGCATTTGTTGTTGGACTATTAGTTGGTGCAGCAATAGCATCTGAAATATTAGCATCTTTTGGAGCAATAATCGTATTGGCTGTGGTACTTGCATTACTTCTAGTTTTATCTATAATACTATTAATTTGTAACAGAAAAAAAGATAAAAAAAGAAAATGTTGTTGCTAAAAAAAGCGGGATTGGAGATCCATCCCGTTTTTTAAATATATTTTTCAATTTCATTCCATACATCATCCATGTAAACTTTTCTCTCAGAAGAAAAAGGAAATGTAGGAATATCACCAATAGGATTCAAGGTTTTTTGCAATGTATTAGCAACATCTGAAACCTTTGTAATTGCAATTTTATCAGCTTTATTAGCCAAAATCATACAAGGTAAACCAGAACGAATAACATAATCATACATAAGCTTATCATTCTCAGTAGGAGAGTGGCGAATATCAACTAAAAAGATAATCAAAGAAATTTGATCTCTATTAAATAAATATTGCTCAATAAACTTTCCAACTTGTTCTTGTTCTTTTTTAGACATTTTACTATACCCATATCCAGGTAAATCAACAAAATAAAATTTTTCATCAATATTATAAAAATTAATTTGTCTTGTTTTACCAGGCTCACTACTTGTTCTAGCAAGTTTTTTTCTATTTATCATAGTATTTATAAAACTTGATTTACCAACATTAGATTTGCCAACCAAAACAACTTCTGGTAAATTATTTTTTGGATATTGAGCAGGTTTTACTGCTGAAATTTCAAATTTTGGATTATTTACTACCATATTTTTACTCCTTTTCGATTCACTTTGTTTCATTCAGCGCCATCTAAAATTTTTTTAAATTTTAGATGTTAAATATTTGATTGTTTGTTATATTTTATTTTTTTGGAAGAATTTTTTCAGTTCCACCCATATATGGTCTTAAAACTTCTGGAACTGTAACACTTCCGTCTTCATTATAATTATTTTCTAATACAGCAATTAATCCTCTTGGAGTAGCAACAACTGTATTATTTAATGTATGCAAGAAATAATTTCCTTTTTCGCTCTTAACACGAATTCCTAGACGTCTAGCTTGTGCATCTCCTAGATTAGAACAACTACATACTTCAAAATATTTCTTTTGTCTAGGGCTCCAAGCCTCTATATCACAAGATTTAACTTTTAAATCTGCTAAATCACCTGAACAACAATCAAGTTGTCTTACAGGAACATTAAAGCTTCTAAATAAATCAACACTTAATTTCCACATTTTATTATACCAGTTCATAGAATCTTCTGGTTCGCATAAAACTATCATTTCTTGTTTTTCAAATTGATGAACACGATATAAACCTCTTTCTTCTAATCCATGAGAACCGATTTCTTTTCTGAAACATGGAGAGTATGATGTCATACTGATTGGAAGTTCATCTTTTTTGATTAGTTGATCTTTAAATCTACCAATCATTGAATGCTCAGATGTACCAATTAAGTATAAATCTTCACCTTCAATTTTGTACATCATGTCATACATTTCTTCAAAACTCATAACACCAGTTACAACATCACTACGAATCATAAATGGTGGGATAGCATATGTAAATCCATTGTTAATCATAAAATCTCTGGCATATGCAAGCATTGCTTCGTGAAGTCTTGCAACATCACCAATCAAGTAGTAGAAACCAACACCACTTGTACGGCCAGCAGATTCTTTATCCATTCCATTGAATCTATCAATAATATCTGCATGATATGGAATTTCATAATCTGGAACAACTGGTTCACCAAATCTTTGAACTTCTACATTTTCACTGTCATCTTTACCGATTGGAACAGATGGATCCATAATATTTGGTATTTTCATCATTCTTGATTATATTTCTTCTGCATATTCAGCTTCTAATTTTTCGTTTTTTTCAAGTTTTTCATTTATTTCTTGAACTTTGGCTTTAATTGATTCTGCTTCTTCTTTTTTTCCTTGTTTCATAAGTCCACCAATTTCAGCACTTAGAGATTTTCTTTCAGCTCTTAAATTATCTCCATTTAGTTTTGCTTCTCTGTTTTTAATGTCTAAGTCAATGACTTCATCAACTAAAACTATTTTTTCATCTTGAAATTTATTTTTGATGTTTTGTTTTACAACATCTGGATTTTCTCTTAAAAATTTAATATCTATCATTTTAAAATACCTCTTTATGTAATGTTATTTAAGTTTGTTTGAAAGCTCTGTAAGTTCTTCGTCCGAATAGAATTCAATCTGAAGAACACCACCTTGCTTGCCCTTGCTCTTTGAAACGCTGATTTTTCGTCCAAGGCTTTCCGAAAGTGCAAGTTCAACCATGCTGTAGAACGAAGGCTTTTTCTCAGGCTTCTCTTCCTTCTGAACTGTCGGTTTTTTCTTGCAGATTTTCTCAACCTGTCTTACCGAAAGATCTTTTGCAACAATTTCATCTGCAAGCTCCGTCATAAGTTCTTCATTCTCAAGCGTAAGCAATGCTCTTGCATGACCTGCCGAGATTTTGCCGTCTTTGAGATATTCCATTATATTATCGGGAAGTTTAAGAAGTCTTAATGCATTTGCAACTGCGGGACGGGATTTTCCGACCGACTTTGCAACTTCTTCCTGTGAAAAACCATGTTCATCAATAAGAGCCTTGTAGCCGAGCGCCTCTTCAACAGGGCTTAAATCCTCACGCTGAAGATTTTCAATAAGAGCAATCTCCATTGTTTCGGTATCGGTAAGCTCCTTTATTATAACAGGGACTTCGGTAAGGCCTGCCATACGGCTTGCTCTGTATCTTCTCTCGCCTGCAACAATTTGATAACCGCCGAGTGTAAGCGGTCGAACAAGCAACGGCTGTAAAAGTCCGTGCTGTGAAATACTCTCTGCAAGCTCCGACAAAGCCTGTTCATCAAATTCTTTTCTCGGCTGAGTGCGGTTCGGTTCAATCTCCGAAATTTTAAGTGTTACTGTTCCGCCCTCTGTTTCGGAATCGTTCTCTATAAATATTGCGTTAAGGCCTTTTCCAAGACCACCGAGTTTTTTTGCCAAATCAGCCTCTCTCCTTTCCGACTATTTCCTCGGCAAGTGCCGTATATGCCTGACTGCCCTTACAGGATTTGTCGTAGTAGATAACAGGCATACCAAAGCTCGGTGCTTCGGAAAGTCTTACTCCCCTCGGAACAACTGTTTTGAAAACCTTTCGTGGGAAGAATTTTTTCACTTCATCTACTACCTGTTGTGTAAGATTAAGTCGTCCGTCATACATTGTTAGCAGAACGCCTTCAATTTCAATTGACTCGTTGTACTGTCTTTTTATTCTTCTTACCGTATTGATAAGCTGTGACAATCCCTCAAGTGCATAATATTCGCATTGAATCGGCACAAGGAATGTGTCGGCAACCGTCAACGCATTTGCCGTGATAAGTCCGAGTGACGGAGGACAGTCGATGATTATGTAATCATAATACTGCTTTATCGGGAGCAAAGCATTCTTTAAAAGTGCCTCTCTGTGCGGTTTTTCTGCAATTTCAAGCTCTGCGGCAGCCAAATCAAGGCTTGACGGAAGAATATGCAGATTGTCATACGGGGTTGTAAGAACACATTGTTCGGCTTTTGCACCGTCAACAAGAATTGAGTAAGTTGAAAACTTAACTTTGCTCTTATCAATGGCGACACCGCTTGTGGCATTTCCCTGTGGATCAGCGTCAACAAGCAATGTTTTCTTTCCCATTTTTCCCAGACAAGCCGCAAGATTAACAGAGGTTGTGGTCTTTCCCACACCTCCCTTTTGGTTTGATATTGCAATTATTTTTGCCAAAAAATCACCTTGTCTTTTGTTTTTATGATTTTTATATCTTTTACTTTAAAATTATATCATAATGCACACCATTTTTAAAGCTATTTTGAAGATTTTTTGGGATTTAATGCAACTTTTTTTCTTAATCAAAAGCAAATGTTTCACGTGAAACAATTTGTTTAGCAAATTATTTTTAATGATTTGTTAAGTCATTTTTGCATACCTACTCAAGTCACTTTTGCATACCTCCTCAAGTCATTTTTGCATACCTCCTCAAGTCATTTTTGCTTATTTCGTGTTTACACACGAAATAATTGGCGAACACGGTTCGCCTCTACAGACAAATACATAACTATAATCTTATAAAAACTTTTTATAAAACAAAACTATACAACGCAAAAAGCCGCACATTACTGTGCGACTCTTTGCAAGGGGTTTAGATAAGGAAATGGGTATGAGTGGAACGGATGCTTTCGCACCCTCTGAAAAGTGAATTAAGCAGTTTTTTCTGCATCAGGCTTTTGATGTCTTTTAGGAATCCGAATTGTGTATTCAATAAAATTGTCTGTGTCTTTTTTGTCTGATTGTGCGTCGATTCCTGCAAGACGCATTGTATCAATAGCCTTGTTGATTGTGTTAAGAAAAATTCGTAAGTCTTTTATCACCGCTTTGCTTGTACCTTTGGATTTTGTTGTTTTTGGTACTGAACTAATTAAAATGCCGACGAGCTCATCAGTCTGACTTGTGTTGAGATTCTCCGAAATTATTTTTGACAGAGCCTCATGTCTTAAAGCGTCATCTTCAATTCTTAAAAGAGCCCTTGCGTGTCTTTCGCTTAATCCTGCATTTACAATCCATTCCTGCTCCTCGTATGTAAGACGAAGAAGTCTTAGCTTGTTTGCAATTGTTGATTGGCTTTTGCCCAGTCGGTTCGCTGCTTCCTCTTGGGTAAGACCGTAGCGCCTGATCAGCTTTGAAATCCCGCGAGCTTCCTCGAATATACCGAGGTCGCTTCGCTGGAGATTTTCAAGGAGAGCATAAATGGCTGACTCTTTTTCCGAACACTTTAAAACGATGCACGGCACCTTTCGTAATCCTGCCAAAACCGATGCCCTGAGGCGGCGCTCACCTGCCACAAGTTCATACTCCGCAGCCGAGATTTTTCTCACCGACAACGGTTGCAATATACCGTTTTCGCTGATTGATGCGGAGAGAGCGGCAAGTTCGGTTTCGTCAAAGGTTTTGCGAGGTTGTGCTTTGTTCGGTCTGATTTTAATAATCGGAATCTCTAAAACTTTGTTATCGTTTTTGAGCATAAAATTCAACCGCATCGCCTCAATGTTCGTTAGCATCAGGGGTTGTCCCTGTGCTATTATAATAACATAGACACGGTGCGGTTGTTGTCGCTTTGTGAGCAACTTTTTTAAGAAGTTTTACCACAAAATGGTAATTTATCAAAAAAGCTGTCGATATTTATCACAACGGTTGTGACTTTATTTTGCCCGAAATTCTCGGGTATTGTTTTGGTGTGGGTTTTACCTTTTTGATTACAATGATTGTACGCTCGCCCTCGTCACACGGAAGGTTAAACTTGTGAACCTTTTCAACCTTACCGCCGAGTAATTTTAAAGCATTTTCTGCTCCGTCAAGTTCTTCATCGGCATTCGGTCCTTTCATTGCTACAAACAAACCGCCAACCTTGACATACGGCAAGCAGTATTCACAGAGAACATTCAACCTTGCAACTGCTCTTGAAACGGCAATATCAAACTTTTCACGATAAAGCTTATTTTTACCGCCCTCCTCTGCCCTGCTGTGAACAAGCTCAGAACCAAGTCCTGTATTGTTAAGAACTGTGTCGAGAAATGTAAGTCTTTTGTTAAGGCTGTCAAGAAGCGTCAGTTTAATGTCAGGTCTTGCAATTTTAAGCACAACACCCGGAAAACCGGCACCTGTTCCCACATCAATAATGCTTGCATTCTTCTTTACATCAACAAAGTTGTAAAGTGTAAGGCTGTCGGCAAAATGCTTGACCGCAACACCGTGTTCATCGGTTATTGCAGTAAGATTCATCTTTTCGTTCCACTCAACAAGCAATTTGAAGTAGATTTCAAACCTTTGGAGCATTTCATCGTCAAGTTTGGTTTTAAAACCATCAGTAACGGTAGTAAGAGTATCTTTAATTGCCATTACTGCCTCCTGTTGTTCTGAGCAAGCCAGATAAGAAGTACACTGATATCCGCAGGAGAAACACCCGAAATTCTTGACGCCTGTCCGATATTGAGCGGTTTAATCTTATTAAGCTTTTCCCTTGCCTCAAGTCGAAGTCCTTCAATTTCATTGTAATCAAAGTCTTTTGGCAATTGCTTAACTTCAAGCTTTTTCATTTGCTCAACCTGTTTAAGCTGTTTTTGAATATAGCCCTCATACTTAATTTCAATTTCAACCTGTTCAAAGATATTCGGATCAAGCTCCGGTCTTGTTTTGTCAACGTTCTTGAGTGCATCATAACCAAGCTGAGGCCGTTTCATAAGGTCAATAAGCCGTACACCCGAAGTAATTTCAGATGTTTCACGTGAAACAAGTATCTCATTTACTTCATCAGTAGGTGAAATGACCGTACTTTTAAGTCTATTAAGTTCTTCTTTTTTAAGCTCCTGTTTTTTAAGAAACTTTGCGTATCTTTCGTCACTTATAAGACCAATTCTGTGACCGAGTGGAGTCAGTCTTTCGTCGGCATTATCCTGACGAAGTACAAGTCTGTACTCACTTCTTGAAGTCATCATTCTATACGGCTCATTTGCTCCCTTTGTAACAAGGTCATCAACAAGTGTGCCTATATAGCTTTCCGAACGGTCGAATATAACAGGCTCTCTGCCGAGAACCTTCATTGCGGCATTAATTCCTGCAACAAGTCCCTGAGCCGCAGCTTCCTCATAACCCGAAGAACCGTTAAATTGACCGGCACCGAAAAGTCCTTGAAAATCTTTAAATTCAAGCGTCGGGTTCATTGCGAGCGGATCAACACAGTCATATTCAATTGCATAAGCAGGTCGCATAATAAGGCAATGTTCAAGACCTTTTATTGTGTGATAGAATTTAAGCTGAACTTCTTCCGGAAGTGATGAGCTCATTCCCTGAAGATACATTTCCTCGGTATCAAGTCCGCACGGCTCAATAAAAAGCTGATGTCTTGGCTTATCCTTAAAACGCATAATCTTATCTTCAAAGCTTGGACAATAACGGGGACCAACACCCTCAATTTTGCCGGCATAAAGCGGAGAACGGTTGATATTTTCAAGAATAATCTGCTTTGTTTCGTCATTTGTCCAACTGACATGGCATTCAACCTTGTTTTCACCGAGATTCTCAGTTTCATAAGAGAACGGCTGGGGAGGTTCATCACCTTTTTGAACTTCAAGCTCAGAAAAATCAATTGAACTTTTCAGAACTCTTGCCGGAGTACCGGTCTTAAATCTTCTTAAAGGCAGACCGAGTTTTTTAAGGCTTGAACCGAGAAATGCGGCGGGAAATATTCCGTCGGGACCGCTTTCATATGAAACCTCACCGACAAAAATTCTGCCGCCGAGATATGTACCTGTTGCAATAATAACGGTCTTGCACTTAAATACGGCAAGCATTCTTGTAGTAAGATTATAACCGCCCTCTGTCTTTTCAATATCCGTAATTTCAGCCTGACGAAGGTCGAGATTTTTCTGTAATTCAATCTTATGTTTCATACAGAAGAATATTTTCTTCTGTCAATCTGTGCTCTCAGCGAATGAACAGCCGGACCTTTTCCCCTGTTAAGCATTCTGGACTGCAAAAAACATTCATCGGCAGTCTTTCCCATTTCACCGCCGAGTGCGTCAATCTCACGGACGAGATGTCCTTTTGCTGTTCCTCCGATTGACGGATTGCAGGGACAGTTTCCGACCGCATCCATATTTATGGTAAATATTGCAGTTTTACAGCCAAGCCTTGCCGCCGCAAGAGCCGCCTCGATTCCGGCGTGACCTGCACCGACTACTGCAACATCATATTCACCTGCAAAATAATTCATAATATCACCTATTTTCCTACGCAGAAGTTATGAAACACCCTATCCACAACCTCATCACTTGTTCTCTCACCCGTTAATTCAAGTAAGTGTGAAATTGCATCCTCAATTGAAACTGTTACTGCGTCAAATGTCATACCGTATTTAAGTGCGTTCATTGCCTCAACAACCGAATCAAGTGCATTTTTAACGGCAATTCGCTGTCTTTCATTTGAGAGAACGCCTTCACTCGGATTAAAGTTTTGAGTTCCTGCAATTTTTTCAACAGCCTTTGTTAATTCATCTCTGCCGTCACCGCTGATTGCGGATATATATACTATATATTTTATATTTTTACTGATATATTCTATATCAAGTTTGTTATCAAGATCAGTCTTATTAATTACGGCAATTGAAGGCACAAGCTTTGCAGACTCAATGAGTGCATAATCGTCCTCGTCAAGCTCTCTGCTGTTATCAAAAACAGCAAGCAAAAGACCGCATTGCTCAAGTCTTTTTCTCGCTCTGTCAACACCGATTTTCTCAACCGTATCATCAGTATCACGAAGTCCTGCCGTATCGCTGAGATTCAGAACAACATCGCCCACAGTTACCGTATCTTCAACAATATCTCTCGTAGTTCCGGGAATATCGGTTACAATACTCTTTTCATATCCCGAAAGCAAATTCATAAGCGTGCTTTTACCTACATTTGGTCTGCCGGCAATTACGGTATCAATACCTTTTTTTACCGCCTGACCGCAGTCATAACTGTCAAGTAAGGACTTAAAACACTTGATTGCCTTGTCACAGGTTTCAATTACGGAATCAGCCGTAACCTCGGCAATATCCTCCTCGGGATAATCTGCCCACGCAGAAAGGTGAGCCGCCATTGAGAGGAGGTCATTTTTTACACCGTCAATTTTCTTACGCAAAGCACCCTCTTTTACACAAAGAGCAGACCTTGCCGCCCCTCTGCTTTTAGCGCTTATAATATCAATTACAGCCTCTGCTTCGGTGAGGTCAATTTTGCCGTTTAAAAATGCTCGCTTTGTAAATTCTCCTGCCTGAGCCGGAACGGCGCCGGCATTGAGAACAGCACGCAGAACTCTTTTTGTAATGTAAAGTCCGCCGTGGCACGAAAGCTCAACAACATCTTCACCGGTATAGCTGTGAGGCGCCTTAAAAACAAGTGCAACCGCCTCGTCAATATCTTCACCGTCTTCTGAAATTTTTCCGAACGATGCCGTATAGCCTTTCATCTCAGTAACCTTTTTACCTGAAACGGAGTAGAAAATTTTGTCGGCAATCCGAAGTGCATCGTCACCCGAAATTCTAATAACGCCGATACCGCCCTCGCCCTGAGCGGTACTTATTGCGGCAACTGTATCGTAATTCATAAAATCACCAAGAAAAAAGGGCGGTTAAAAACCGCCCTGTAATTATTTGTCTATTCTTCCGTAAAGACCTGTTGCACCGCCCTCGTTAAGGGGCTTTCTGTCAGGATTTGCGGGAGTGTTATGCTCGGAACGGTTTGCGCTGTATGGGCGTCTGCCGCCTCTGCCTCTGTTGTCATAACCGCCGTTTCTGCGAACGGGCTTTGCCTTTGGATCAGGACCGATAACAACATGGCGGTTTGCGTTTTCGCCTTCGCTCCATGAAATAGCACCGTTTACCTTCTGAACAGAAGTGTGAATAATTCTTCTCTCATAAGGATTCATTGGCTCAAGATTTGTCTTTCTGCCTGTTTTAACAGCTTTGAAAGCAAGCTTTCTACCGAGAATTTCAAGAGTCTTTTCTCTTTTTTCTCTGTAGTTTCCGGTATCAATAGTTACCTTAAAATAGCTGTTGTCAGAGTGGTTGGCAACAAGGCTTGTAAGGTACTGAAGTGAGTCAAGTGTTTCACCTCTTCTGCCGATTACAAAACCGACATCCTCACCCGAAAGATTGAACTCGATACCGCCTTCAATTTCTTTCTTCTCTATCATAACGCTTTCAAGCTTCATGTTGTCGAGAACATCTCTCAAAAACTGTTCAGCTTTTTCTGCAGGAGTTTCTTTGAGAGTAACCCTAACCTTTGCAGGCTGACCTCCGAAAAGACCGAATTTTTTCTTTTCGGCTCTCTGGATAACCTCAAAATCAACCTCTGCATTTTCGTCAAGACCAAGCTGCTTTTTTGCATCGTTTAATGCGTCAACTTCGTTATCGCCAATGCCGATAGCTTCTTTAATCACAATATCACCTGATTTCAAACTTCTACTTCTTTTTCTTCTTTTTGGAATTTGTATTTTCTTCTGCACTCTCTGAAAGACCGTGCGGAACATAGTTATACTGAACAAGAGCCTCCTGCTCAAACATAAGAGCGGCGTGTCTTGCTTCGGATGTTGCTGTCATTCTCTGAGGGCTGAAAAGCTTGCCCACGATAACCGACTGAACAAGGCTTACGAGTGAAGATACAATCCAGTAAAATGCAACGGCTGACGGAACAATGTAGGCGATATATGCCGAGAAAAGCGGCATTGCATACATCATAACCTTCATACAGCCCTGCTGTTGCTGCATAGGATTGTTCTTTCCGTTGATTCTCATTGTGATAAACTGTGTAAGTACGTTTGATGCAAAACATATTACAGGGAAAAGAATCATCGGACTCCAAAGACCGTAGTCCTGCGGAATTGCGAAAAGGTTCATACCAAATGTATTAAATCCCTTTTCAAACATAGTGATTGTATTGAGCTGGTCGGCAGAAAAAATCTGCTGAATAGCGTCAATATTTTGGAAACAGCTGAAATCCTTCAAAAAATAAATTTCCTGATATGTGGCATTGGTTGCGCCCGACGCCGCAGTATATCCGGGAATTGTATTTACATAGTTAAGAGCTTCGGTTACCTTTGCGCTGTCGATATGAAGTGTGTTTGTAAGAGGATATGCAACAGCGTAGAATACTCCGAAAAGAACAAGGAACGGAACAATCATCGTAAGACAGCCGCCTGTCGGCTTTACGCCCTCTTTTTCATAGAGCTTATATATTTCTTCCTGTGCCTTTTGTCTGTTATTTTTATATTTTTCCTGAATTTCCTTTTGTTTTTTGGAAAGTCTTGCGGTACCTGCCATTGATTTTTGCTGTTTGATTGTAAAAGGAAACATACAAAGTCTTACAATAATTGTAAAGACGATAATTGACAGTCCGAAATCTTTAAGAAGATAGAAAGCTCCCCACAGCACATAGCCGAGCAAGCTTCCAAGAAAACCAAAGATCTGCATACGGTTACCTCACTTTAATTTCTTACTCTTTGGCTTTTTTTCCGGAACGGGATCATACCCGCCCTTTGAAAACGGATTGCAGCGCAGAATACGCCAAACGGTAAGCGCTGTGCCCTTGAGTGCACCAAACCTTTCAATTGCCTCAATACCGTATTGCGAACAAGTCGGAATGTATTTACAATGACTTGCCGTCAACGGAGAAACCGAGGTCCGGTAAAACCTGATAATTGCCAGAAGAATTCGTTTCATAAAACTATCCCTCTTTAAGAACACCTGCAAGCGAAAGCTGTTTTTTCATTTCCTTGTAAACAACAGTGCTTTTAACATAGGGTGTTTTACCTCTGGCAACAAAAACAAAGTCATATCCTTTTTTTATATCGGGATAAAGTTTGTAATAAGCCTCTCTTATTACCCTCCTTGACCTTGTGCGCCTTACGGCTTTTCCGATTTTTTTGCCGGTGGTTATTCCAAAACGCAGGTTATCGGATTTATTCTTTAACACATAAGTTACCAAAACAGGACCAACAAAGGATTTTCCACGTCTGTAAAGTCCGGAAAAATCCCTGTTATCCTTCAAAGTGATATATTCACTCATAAATTTACCACCTTGCAAACAGGTGCATTAAAAAAGAAAGACCACCGGTTAAAAGTGGTCTTCTCTTTAATAAGACAACCTTTTTCTACCTTTAGCTCTTCTTCTGGCTAAAACTTTCTTGCCGTTAGATGTAGACATTCTCTTTCTGAAGCCGTGCTCCTTTTTTCTGTGGAGCTTCTTAGGCTGATAAGTTCTCAACATAATGAAAACCCTCCCTTCAAAATATAACCTTGCAATATAGCATTATATCTTAATTTCAGCCCGTAGTCAACAAAAATTTTTATTTTTTTATTTTCTAAAATGAAATTTAAAATTTTCTTTTGATTTTGAAAAACAGCAGCAAATTATTTTTCTTTATCGGTAAATACAATATATTGCAACACAGAATTTAACACACACTATATATCCGAATTATTGTAAAATTTGCACCCCGTTTGCGCACTTTAATAATAATAAAGTATAAATTACAATAAATTACAAATGGCTTTTTGTAATTGCAATTTTAAATTTGTTGCGTTATAATAAAGCAGAATGGTATTTTATCAAAATGGGATAATTATGGAAAATGGGTGCAGTGTGTTGCACCGTGGAAGGGAAAGATTAAATTAATGGACTCCTTTGAAGACGCATGGAAAGTTATAAGCGATTACTGTAAATCCAAAATTACCGACATCGCCTACAATACATGGATCAGCAGAATTCAGCCCGTTGACCTTGATTTTGACAACGGAACCGCTTATCTGCTTGTGCCAAATGACTTTCACGCCCAAACATTGAGGAGATGCTATATGTCGCTTCTCAATGAGGGATTTGAAGAGATTTTCGGAACAAAGTTCAATATTGAGTTCCGCACACCGGCAAACGCGCCGAAAAAATCAAAGCCGTCTGCGGCGGCATCAATAACAACATCGGCGGCAACCGCTCCTCTTTTGCAAAGCCCCGACAGCAGTTCTTACGAATACACCTTTGACACATTTATTGTCGGCTCGTCAAATAAGTTTGCTCATGCAGCCTGTCTTGCAGTTGCAACAAATCCGTCACATGCCTACAACCCCCTCTTTCTTTACGGAAACTCGGGACTCGGCAAGACTCATCGGCAATGAAATCAAGAAAAACGATCCGTCAAAGGTTATCTGTTACATAAAAGGCGACGATTTTACCGTTGAGCTTGTTGAGTCGCTCCGTCTTGCCAAGATGAATGAATTCAGACAAAAATACAGACAGGCGGATATTCTGCTCGTGGACGATGTTCAGTTTATCGGCGGTAAAGAAAGTACACAGGAAGAATTTTTCCATACCTTTAACGCACTTTATGACGCAAGAAAACAGATTGTTCTCACATCAGACCGTCCTCCTAAGGAAATCAAAACTCTTGAGGATCGTTTGCGTTCAAGATTTGAGCAGGATCTTATTGCAGATATCCAGCCTCCGGATCTTGAAACAAGAATTGCCATTATAAAAAGAAAGGCAGAGCTTGACGGAGTTGAAATTTCGGACGAAGTCTGCGAGTATGTTGCATCTAAAATCAAGGCAAATATCCGTCAGCTTGAGGGAACAGTTAAAAAAATCAAAGCCAAATACTACCTTGACGGTGAAAAACCGACAATTAATTCGGTTCAGGGCATAATTTCCGACATTCTCAACAATGACGCTCCGCCCGAGGTTACCGTTGAACGCATTATTGACGAGGTTGCAAGAACCTACGGCGTTTCGGCAGACGAAATTCGTTCGCAGAAAAACCGCAGTGCCAATATCAGCAACGCAAGACATATTGCAATATATGTTACACGAGAGCTTACAACGCTTTCAATGGTTGCAATCGGTGAAGAATTTGGCAACCGTCATTACTCTACCATTATATATACAATTCAGAAGGTTCAGAAGATGATGGAAAAGGACAGAAAGGTCAAAGAAATCATTGACGATACCATCAAAAATATCCGTGACAGATAGACTGAATTATTTAACATATTTTTCAACATTCCATAAACATTCTTCAACCCGATGTTGAAAAATTTTCCAAAAAATATTTTTGTCAACAAAAGCAAACAAATCGAAAAAATCTTTTGTTTATGCTTTTTTTCAGTGTCAATGCGGAATCTCACCGCTTTTTGACATTTTGACATCCCCTACTACTACTACAATAAAAATATTAATAAAAAGACAGGAGAGAATGCACCCGATGAAAATTTCATGTTTGCGCTCCGATTTGGCAACAGCCATATCCAATGTGTCAAGAGCTGTGTCAACAAAGGCATCAATTCCTGCACTTGAAGGCGTTCTTATAAAAGCATACGGTAATACACTGAATATTTCAGGTTATAACCTCGAAATCGGTATAACAACTGATATTGAGGCAACAATCAAAGAAGAAGGCGAAATTGTCGTAAGCGCAAAGCTGTTTCTTGATATTGTACGCCGACTTCCCGAAGAGATTGTCTTTATTGAAACCGACGAGCGTATGGTTACATACATTGCCTGCGGAAAGGTTAATTACCAGATTGTCGGTATGTCATCTGTTGAATATCCCGACCTTCCGTCATTTGAACAGACTGACAGAATCACTCTCAACGCAAAAATTCTGCGTGATATGATCAGACAGACAGTCTACGCAGTAAGTGAAAACACGGCAAAGCCTATTTACACAGGTTCACTTTATGAAATTGAGGACGGTGTATTCAAAATTATTGCCATTGACGGTTACAGAATGGCAATTCGCAGTGAAAATGTAGACAGCGAAAGCAAAAACCGTTTTGTTGTTCCGGGAAAAACTCAGCACGAGGTGCTTAAACTCCTCACCGATGACGAAGAAAATACGGAAATTATCATCGGTCAGCGACATATCACATTCAAAATCAAAAATTACAGAATTATCTCCCGTCTTATCGAGGGCACATTCATAGAATACAAGTCTGCAATTCCGAAAGAGACAAAAACTGAGGTAGTTATCAATACAAGAACAATTATTGATGCAGTTGAAAGAATGTCGCTTTTGAACAACGATAGAATCCAAAGCCCGGTAAGATGTATTTTTTCGGATGATGAAATTAAACTTTCATGCACATCCGCAGTAGGCAGAGCCAATGATGTAATCTCTGTTCCTATCATCGGAGAGTCGGTTGAAATCGGCTTTAACAACAGATACCTTCTTGACGCTTTAAAAAATGCCGATACCGATGAGATTAAGCTTATTCTCAACGGTTCACTTACGGCAATGATTGTAAAACCCGTTAAGGGTGACAGCTATCTGAGCATAGTTGTTCCGATGAGGTTGGCAAATGAAAACTGAGAAAATTAAAATTGACAGCGAATACATAAAATTGCAGGATTTACTTAAACTCGGCGGTGCGGTTGAAACCGGCGGACAGGCAAAAGTTGTAATTCAGAACGGAGATGTTACCGTAAACGGTGAGATCTGCACAATGAGAGGCAAAAAAATGCGTGTCGGCGACACGGCTGTGTTTGACGGTCTTGAAATAATCGTTGAATAACTTTGGGATTGATGAAGTAAGTGAAGGTAATTGCTCTTAAATTTGAAAATTACAGAAATTTAAAGGACAATATAATCACTCCTTGTGACGGAGTAAATATAATTTACGGTGACAACGCTCAGGGAAAGACAAATTTGCTTGAGGCACTGTGGTTTTTTTGCGGAGGTCACAGCTTCAGAGGTTCAAAGGACAGCGAAATTATCAATTGGGATGAGAATTTTGCGAGGATTGAGATGCGTTTTCTCGGTCAGGAGCGTGAGCAAACAGCAAAAATTCTTTTTAGGGGCGGAAAAAAGTCCGTAGAAATCAACGGTGTGCAGAAAAATTCAGCCGCCGCACTGATTGAACGGTTTTGCGCCGTTGTATTTTCTCCCGAACACCTCAGCCTTATAAAAAGAGGTCCGGGTGAGCGGAGAAAATTTATTGACAGCGCAATCTGTCGTGAAAAGCTTAAAAATGCGGTTGTTCTCTCAAAATACAACAGGATTCTCAATCAAAGAAATTCGCTTTTGAAAGACATTTACAGGCGACCGTCACTTGCGGACACACTTCCCGTATGGGACGAACCGCTTTTGAAAAGCGGCGCAGTGCTTGTAAAAAACAGAATCGACTATGTAAAAATGCTTTCCGACCGTGCCGTTGAATATCATAACGGAATTTCAAAAGGCAAAGAAGAGCTGAAAATCCGTTACATGTCGGGATATGAAGCCTCTGAGGATGATACGGTCGGTGAAATTTATGAAAAACTCAAGTGTAAACTTGAAAAACACAAGAGTGACGATATAAGGACGGGTTTTACAAATTACGGTCCTCATCGTGATGATATTGAAATAATAATAAACGGTAAAAATGCCAGAGCTTTTGCATCTCAGGGACAACAGCGAAGTGCGGTTCTGTCGCTGAAGCTTGCCGAGGCGTCTGTATTGCGTGAAAGAATGGGCGAAGAACCCGTTATTCTGCTTGACGATGTGCTTTCTGAGCTTGATGCAAAAAGACAGGATTTTTTACTCAACGAACTTCACGGATGTCAGGTGTTTATTACCTGCTGTGAAAAGTCGAATAAAGAACAGCTTAAAGACGGAAAAATCTTTCTGCTGAACAACGGAGAGGTGAGCTGATGTATCTTCATCTCGGACAGGACACCGTTATCACAACCGAAACGGTTATCGGAATTTTTGATATGGACGAGTGTACCGTGTCAAAAAAGACAAGGGATTATCTTACTGCCGCCGAAAAAAGAGGCAGAGTTGTAAATGTTTCGTTTGAATTGCCGAAATCCTTTGTTGTCTGTGAAAAGAACGGCAAAATTACCGTTTATATCAGCCAGCTTTCATCAAAAACACTCATAAAAAGAAGTCAATCTCCCTATAAGGAGCTTATGTACCGTTGATACGGATATAAAAAGGAGTTCTGTGTATGAAAATGAGAAAATGCCCCTACTGCGGAAGAAGAATTTCATATACCTCATCGTTTGCAAGCAGAAGAAAAGCAGAATATATCTGCCAAAAGTGCGGAAAAGAGAGCAAGGTTGCAGTTGATAAGAAGGTAATTTTGTTTTTTATTGTTGCTGTGGTAATTTCTCTTGCAATAATGGCAGGTTGGATTCTTGCAGGCCTTGTGAGCAATCCTCTCGGAATTTTACTCGTTGCGATTCCGCTTATAATTTTTACGGCAGCTTCACCGAGCTTTGTTCACTATGAGCCGTACAAAAAATATCGTAAGTCTATGGAGGCAAAAAAAGCAGGCATCGCTTATTCAGACAATCTTCTTACCTCGGAACTTGACGAGGATGAAAACTATACTTTTCCGAGTATCACTCCTCAGCAGAATGATACCGATGATAATTTTGAAATTAACACGGATGTATTTAACAAAATCAGAGCCGAAAGAAATGCCGCAAGACAAAGACTTGATTCAAATGAGATTTCTTCCGATTCATCGTCTTTTGAAAAGCAGGAATATGTTTCCGTGATTAACAATACAAGCGAGAATCATGCGTCAAGCGGAGCAACACTCAAAAAGATTCACTCCGAAATGCCCCAGCACCATGCGGTGAACAGAAGCAGACACTACATAAATTCCGAGGAAGCTTCGGAAAATAAAAAAACGGATGACGGCAACCGTTATTCCGTGAACAGAAAGTTTTAACGGGTGATATTGTGTTCAGACTGCCCGTATGCCCGCATTGTCACGCAATTTATCGTTACGGTGACGCAAGGAAGAGCTTAAATACAAAAATTCACACCTGCTATCACTGCAAAAAGCAGTTCAAAACCTCATTTTCGGGACTTTGGATTTTATTTTTGATTGCAGTTGTGATAGGAATTTTCGTCAATATCTTTGAAATGACGGCTTTTTCAGGCACAAATGTGATAGCGTTGATGATTACAAATATCGTACTTATACTGTTTTTTCTGCTTTTTGTGCCGTTTTTTACAAAATTCAGAAAATTCGGAGCAGACGCTCAAAAAAGCGAAAATATTCAAATATCAAAAAAACAGCAGAAAAAACAAACGAACAAAAACGCTGTTCGTTCATCGAATAAACGGAGGTAAGTGTTTTGGATAATCTTGAAAACAACGAAAATATGAATGAAAATATTGATGAAACCAACGAAAATATAAACGAGGAAACCATTGATGAAGCCTACGAAAAAGAGATTGAGGCTGAAAAATTGGTTGAATTTGACGGCGAATCCGAGGGTATGGAGCTTTCAAAGGTTGAACAGGAATACGGCGCAGATGAAATTCAGGTTCTTGAAGGACTTGAGGCTGTAAGAAAGCGTCCCGGCATGTACATCGGTTCAACAGGACCGAGAGGACTTCACCACCTTGTTTACGAAATCGTAGATAACTCAATTGACGAAGCACTTGCAGGTTATTGTACAAAAATTGATGTTGTAATCGAAAAGGGCGATATAATCAGAGTAACCGATAACGGCCGTGGTATTCCTGTCGGCGTGAACAGCAAAACAGGACTCCCTGCCGTAACGGTTGTATTCACCGTTCTCCACGCCGGCGGAAAATTCGGCGGAGGCGGTTACAAGGTTTCGGGCGGTTTGCACGGCGTAGGTGCGTCTGTTGTAAACGCACTTTCCGAGTGGCTCGAAGTCAAGGTTTGTGACGGCGAGGATGTTTACTTCCAGCGTTATGAAAGAGGAAAAATTGTAACCGATCTTCAAAAAATCGGCAAGTCTGATGTTAAGGGTACGGAAGTACGCTTTAAAGCCGACCCCGAAATTTTTAAAGAAACCACGGTTTACGATTACAGCGTTTTGGAAAGAAGACTTCGTGAACAGGCATTTCTCAATGCAGGTGTTCACATTGAGCTTCGTGACGAGCGTGACCTTGAAAATATTATTCAGAATAACTTTGTCTATGAGGGCGGTATCAAGAGCTTTGTTGAGTATATTCACAAAAAGCGTTCTCTTGAAGTTATTCATCCCGATGTAATTTACTTTGCGTCAAGAAACGCAGATGACACGATTGCGGTTGAAATTGCACTTCAGTACAACGAAAGCTACAACGAAAATCTGCTCACTTTTGCAAACAACATTCATACAACCGACGGCGGTACTCATGAAGAAGGCTTCAAAAGAGCACTCACCTATGTTATGAATGACTATGCAAGAAAGTTCGGAAAATTGAAGGACAATGATAAGAACCTCAGCGGTGAAGATGTCCGTGAAGGACTTACCGCAATTGTCAGTGTAAAGCTCAAAGAGGCTCAGTTTGAAGGACAAACCAAGGCAAAACTCGGTAATACCGAGGTAAGAGCAATGGTTGACCGCCTTATGAGGGATAAGCTTTCTGTTTATCTCGAAGAAAATCCTGCTGTTGCAAAGGTAATTTTTGAAAAGGCGCTTGCGTCGTCAAGAGCAAGAGAGGCTGCAAGAAAAGCAAGGGAAAATGCAAGAAGAAAATCTCCGCTTGACTCCGCACAGCTTCCGGGTAAGCTTGCCGACTGCCAGTCAAAAGACAGCAGCGAAACAGAAATCTTCATAGTCGAGGGTGACTCTGCGGGCGGTTCAGCAAAGGGCGGCCGTGACAGAAGAATTCAGGCTATCCTCCCTCTCTGGGGTAAAATGCTCAATGTTGAAAAAGCAAGAATTGACAGAGTTTACGGAAATGACAAGCTTATGCCCGTTATCACTGCACTCGGCACAGGCATAGGTGATGAATTTGATATTGCAAAGCTCAGATACGACAAGGTTATCATTATGGCGGATGCCGATGTTGACGGTTCGCATATCAGAACTCTTCTTCTAACTTTCTTTTTCAGATATATGCGTCCGCTTATCGAAGAGGGCCATGTTTACATTGCTCAGCCGCCTCTCTTTAGAATTTCAAAGGGCAAAGAGCATAAATATGCGTATTCGGACCTTGAGCGTGACCAAATTCTGGCTCAAATTGAGGGTAAAACCGAAGTTCAGCGATACAAAGGTCTTGGTGAGATGGACTCCGAACAGCTTTGGGAAACAACAATGAATCCCGAAACAAGACTTATGCTTCGTGTTGATCTCAGCGATGCAGAACAGGCAGACGAAACCTTCACAATTCTTATGGGTGACAAGGTTGAGCCGAGAAGAGATTTCATTGAGAAAAATGCAAAGTATGTACAGAATCTCGATGTTTGATATATTACGATAAACCAAAATTTTAAAAACGGGGTGATTTTATGCACGCAAGAACAAAAGTTACAGTTCGTTACGCAGAAACGGATAGAATGGGAATTGTACACCACTCAAATTATCCGATTTGGTACGAAATAGCAAGAAATGACTATATCAAAATGTTCGGAATCAGCTACACAGACATGGAAAATGCAGGTGTAATGACTCCCCTTTTGAACCTGAGTTGTCATTTCGGAGTCCCTGCTCTTTATGAGGACGAGCTGATTATCCGCACTTGGGTGCAGACTATCACAGCCGCAAGAATTATTTTTACATACACGGTAAAGCGTATTGAAAAGGACGGTTCGGAAACCGAACTTGGCTACGGTACAACCGAACACGGTTTTGTAGATTCCAAAACATTCCGTCCCACAAGCATCAAAAAACGCTTTCCGAAACTCTACGAAGATATTTCAGCCGCAGTAAAACACTTTTGATATTAAATTTTTTTAATTTATTTATCAGTGAAATTCGTTTTAACGGGTTAGTAGGGGTAGCCTTGCGACCGCCGCCGGTGGCGGATAAAGGGAGCAAAGCGCTGTCTGAAATAATGAGCAAAAGGCAGCACATTTATGTGCAACGCATTGCGACTATATTTCGTGCAACGCATTGCGACTATATTTCAGACGGGAGGTCATTGGACGCCCGCAAGTAACGGTACAAACTGTATTTAAAATCAATTTTGATGAATGCCGCAAAATTCATACACACTTTTCATCACATTAAAAAATATGTGTAAAACAAATCGTTTCATCAAGGCGGGCGTCCAATGAACGCCCCTACCGGAACAAAATTACACTCTAAACTAATTAAAAAACGCAAAATAACATTATTATAAATTATTGAACAGACAGTAACAAGAGCTTGAAAAGCGAGGAAAGAATATGGATAACGAACAGAATCAGAACAAGAATTCGAGAATTATTGATGTCGATCTGCAAAATGAAATGAGAAAAAGCTTTTTGGACTACTCCATGAGCGTTATTGTTTCCCGTGCGTTGCCCGATGTCAGAGACGGTTTGAAACCTGTTCACAGAAGAATACTCTATACAATGAATCAAATCGGTCTTGACCCGTCAAAGCCGTACCACAAGTGTGCCGACACGGTAGGTCAGGTGCTTGGTTCGTATCACCCTCACGGTGACGCCTCGGTTTATGACGCAATGGTTCGTCTTGCACAGGACTTTTCTATGAGATATATGCTTGTTGACGGTCACGGTAACTTCGGTTCGGTGGACGGTGATCCGCCTGCCGCTTACCGTTATACAGAGGCAAGAATGAGTAAAATTTCTCTTGAAATGCTCACGGATATCGAGAAAAACACGGTTGACTTTATGTCGAACTACGATGACCGTCTTAAAGAACCGACTGTTCTTCCAAGCCGTTTTCCAAACCTTCTCGTAAACGGTTCAAGCGGTATTGCCGTTGGTATGGCAACCGAAATTCCTCCGCATAACCTCGGTGAAACAATTGATGCAGTTTGCACTCTCATTGACAATCCCGATGCTGAACTTGCAGAGATTATGGAGTGTATGCCCGGACCCGACTTCCCGAC
>ERZ772991.1131-NODE-1131-length-26203-cov-58.943361_pt1 | contig 26203 bp, 24 predicted proteins | sample MGYA00511128_ERZ772991 | MGnify/ENA primary metagenome ERZ772991 (study PRJEB29015, sample SAMEA2737655) | human gut metagenome | biome: human gut; feature: human-associated habitat; material: faeces | place: China | collected 2012 ... | reverse complement strand
ACGTTCGTTCAGTTTCCAGGATTTCTCAACGGGCAGCCATGCCTGATCCAGTTCGTCCAGCACATTCCACAGGGTATGGATAGCGCGTTTCAGCACAGAAGTGTAAGCAAAGTCAAAGCTGTAACCTTCCTCTTTCAGCAGCTTACCTGCTGCTTTTGCTTCGCTTACGCCTTTCTCAGACAGATCCACGTCGTACCAACCGGTGAAACGGTTTTCTTTGTTCCACTGACTTTCGCCATGACGAACCAGAACCAGCTTAGTTACAGCCATATACTTACTCCTCAAATCATCTTTTAATGATAATAATTCTCATTATATTGCCGCGACGAAGCAACAGCAATGCTTACGCATAACCATAGCGAAAATAGTGGCGCAGTGTAAGGTTGTTGTGAATATTGAGTTGCAAATATGTCGGTGTTTGCTGGTGATTTGAACAATATGAGATAAAGCCCTCATGACGAGGGCGTAACATTACTCAGCAATAAACTGATATTCCGTCAGGCTGGAATACTCTTCGCCAGGACGCAGGAAGCAGTCCGGTTGCGGCCATTCAGGGTGGTTCGGGCTGTCCGGTAGAAACTCGCTTTCCAGAGCCAGCCCTTGCCAGTCGGCGTAAGGTTCGGTTCCCCGCGACGGTGTGCCGCCGAGGAAGTTGCCGGAGTAGAATTGCAGAGCCGGAGCGGTGGTGTAGACCTTCAGCTGCAATTTTTCATCTGCTGACCAGACATGCGCCGCCACTTTCTTGCCATCGCCTTTGGCCTGTAACAAGAATGCGTGATCGTAACCTTTCACTTTGCGCTGATCGTCGTCGGCAAGAAACTCACTGGCGATGATTTTGGCGCTGCGGAAATCAAAAGACGTTCCGGCGACAGATTTCAGGCCGTCGTGCGGAATGCCGCCTTCATCAACCGGCAGATATTCGTCCGCCAGAATCTGCAACTTGTGATTGCGCACGTCAGACTGCTCGCCGTCAAGATTGAAATAGACGTGATTAGTCATATTCACCGGGCAAGGTTTATCAACTGTGGCGCGATAAGTAATGGAGATACGGTTATCGTCGGTCAGACGATATTGCACCGTCGCGCCGAGATTACCCGGGAAGCCCTGATCACCATCATCTGAACTCAGGGCAAACAGCACCTGACGATCGTTCTGGTTCACAATCTGCCAGCGACGTTTGTCGAACCCTTCCGGCCCGCCGTGCAGCTGGTTAACGCCCTGACTTGGCGAAAGCGTCACGGTTTCACCGTCAAAGGTATAACGGCTATTGGCGATACGGTTGGCATAACGACCAATAGAGGCCCCCAGAAACGCGGCCTGATCCTGATAGCATTCCGGGCTGGCACAGCCGAGCAGCGCCTCGCGGACGCTGCCATCGGAAAGCGGAATACGGGCGGAAAGTAAAGTCGCACCCCAGTCCATCAGCGTGACTACCATCCCTGCGTTGTTACGCAAAGTTAACAGTCGGTACGGCTGACCATCGGGTGCCAGTGCGGGAGTTTCGTTCAGCACTGTCCTGCTCCTTGTGATGGTTTACAAACGTAAAAAGTCTCTTTAATACCTGTTTTTGCTTCATATTGTTCAGCGACAGCTTGCTGTACGGCAGGCACCAGCTCTTCCGGGATCAGCGCGACGATACAGCCGCCAAATCCGCCGCCGGTCATGCGTACGCCACCTTTGTCGCCAATCACAGCTTTGACGATTTCTACCAGAGTGTCAATTTGCGGCACGGTGATTTCGAAATCATCGCGCATAGAGGCATGAGACTCCGCCATCAACTCGCCCATACGTTTCAGGTCGCCTTGCTCCAGCGCGCTGGCAGCTTCAACGGTGCGGGCGTTTTCAGTCAGTATATGACGCACGCGTTTTGCCACGATCGGGTCCAGTTCATGCGCAACAGCGTTGAACTCTTCAATGGTGACATCACGCAGGGCTGGCTGCTGGAAGAAACGCGCACCGGTTTCGCACTGTTCACGACGGGTGTTGTATTCGCTGCCAACCAGGGTACGTTTGAAGTTACTGTTGATGATGACGACAGCCACACCTTTGGGCATGGAAACTGCTTTGGTCCCCAGTGAGCGGCAATCGATCAGCAAGGCATGATCTTTCTTGCCGAGCGCGGAAATTAGCTGATCCATGATCCCGCAGTTACAGCCTACAAACTGGTTTTCTGCTTCCTGACCGTTAAGCGCGATTTGTGCGCCGTCCAGCGGCAGATGATAAAGCTGCTGCAATACGGTTCCGACCGCGACTTCCAGTGAAGCGGAAGAACTTAACCCGGCACCCTGCGGCACATTGCCGCTGATCACCATGTCCACGCCGCCGAAGCTGTTGTTACGCAGTTGCAGATGTTTCACCACGCCACGAACGTAGTTAGCCCATTGATAGTTTTCATGTGCGACAATGGGCGCATCGAGGGAAAACTCGTCGAGCTGATTTTCATAATCGGCTGCCATCACGCGAACTTTACGGTCATCGCGTGGTGCACAACTGATCACGGTTTGATAATCAATCGCGCAGGGCAGAACGAAACCGTCGTTGTAGTCGGTGTGTTCACCAATCAAATTCACGCGGCCAGGCGCCTGAATGGTGTGAGTGGCAGGGTAGCCAAATGCGTTGGCAAACAGAGATTGTGTTTTTTCTTTCAGACTCATTTCTTACACTCCGGATTCGCGAAAATGGATATCGCTGACTGCGCGCAAACGCTCTGCTGCCTGTTCTGCGGTCAGGTCTCGCTGGGTCTCTGCCAGCATTTCATAACCAACCATAAATTTACGTACGGTGGCGGAGCGCAGCAGAGGCGGATAAAAGTGCGCGTGCAGCTGCCAGTGTTGATTCTCTTCGCCATTAAATGGCGCGCCGTGCCAGCCCATAGAGTAGGGGAAGGAGCACTGGAAGAGGTTGTCATAACGACTGGTCAGCTTTTTCAACGCCAGCGCCAGATCGCTGCGCTGGGCGTCGGTCAAATCGGTGATCCGTAAAACGTGGGCTTTGGGCAGCAGTAGCGTTTCGAACGGCCAGGCAGCCCAGTAAGGCACGACGGCTAACCAGTGTTCGGTTTCGACAACGGTACGGCTACCGTCTGCCAGCTCGCGCTGAACATAATCCACCAGCATTGGTGATTTCTGTTCGGCAAAATATTCTTTTTGCAGGCGGTCTTCGCGCTCAGCTTCGTTAGGCAGGAAGCTATTTGCCCAAATCTGACCGTGCGGATGCGGGTTAGAGCAGCCCATCGCCGCGCCTTTGTTTTCAAAAACCTGCACCCATGGGTACGTTTTCCCCAGTTCTGCGGTTTGCTCCTGCCAGGTTTTGACGATTTCCGTCAATGCTGCAACGCTGAGCTCTGGCAGCGTTTTACTGTGATCCGGTGAAAAGCAGATCACCCGGCTGGTGCCGCGCGCGCTCTGGCAACGCATCAGCGGATCGTGACTTTCTGGCGCATCTGGCGTGTCAGACATCAAAGCCGCAAAGTCATTAGTGAAAACGTAAGTCCCGGTGTAATCGGGGTTTTTATCGCCTGTCACCCGCACATTACCTGCGCAGAGGAAGCAATCTGGATCGTGCGCAGGTAACACCTGTTTGGCTGGCGTTTCCTGCGCCCCCTGCCAGGGGCGCTTAGCGCGGTGCGGTGAAACCAGAATCCATTGCCCGGTGAGCGGGTTGTAGCGGCGATGTGGATGATCAACGGGATTAAATTGCGTCATGGTCGTTCCTTAATCGGGATATCCCTGTGGATGGCGTGACTGCCAGTGCCAGGTGTCCTGCGCCATTTCATCGAGTGTGCGCGTTACGCGCCAGTTCAGTTCACGGTCGGCTTTGCTGGCGTCCGCCCAGTAGGCCGGAAGGTCGCCCTCGCGACGCGGTGCAAAATGATAATTAACCGGTTTGCCGCAGGCTTTGCTGAAGGCATTAACCACGTCCAGCACGCTGTTGCCTACGCCAGCGCCGAGGTTGTAGATGTGTACGCCTGGCTTGTTCGCCAGTTTTTCCATCGCCACGACGTGACCGTCCGCCAGATCCATTACGTGGATGTAATCGCGTACGCCAGTACCATCTTCGGTCGGATAATCGTTACCAAAAATCGCCAGCGAGTCGCGACGGCCTACAGCAACCTGGGCGATGTATGGCATCAGGTTATTCGGAATGCCTTGCGGATCTTCGCCCATATCGCCCGACGGATGCGCGCCAACCGGGTTGAAGTAGCGCAGCAGGGCAATGCTCCAGTCCGGCTGGGCTTTTTGCAGATCGGTGAGGATCTGTTCCACCATCAGCTTGCTTTTGCCGTAAGGGCTTTGCGGTGTGCCGGTCGGGAAGCTTTCAACGTATGGAATTTTGGGCTGATCGCCATAAACGGTGGCGGAGGAGCTAAAAATAAAGTTTTTGACGTTAGCGGCGCGCATGGCGCTAATCAGGCGCAGAGTGCCGTTGACATTGTTGTCGTAATATTCCAGCGGTTTTTGTACCGATTCGCCCACGGCTTTCAGCCCGGCGAAGTGGATCACGGTGTCGATAGCGTGATCGTGCAGGATCTCGGTCATCAACGCTTCGTTACGAATATCGCCTTCAACAAACGTTGGATGTTTGCCGCCTAAACGCTCGATAACAGGCAGTACGCTGCGCTTACTGTTACAGAGGTTATCAAGAATGATGACATCATGACCGTTTTGCAGTAATTGCACACAGGTATGACTTCCAATGTAACCGCTACCACCGGTAACCAGAACTCTCATAATTCGCTCCATTAGGCTTATGGTATGAAATAACCATAGCATAACAAAGATGCGAAAAGTGTGACATGGAATAAATTAGTGGAATCGTTTACACAAGAATTTAGCCGTTTTTTATGCGCGATTAAGTGATTATAAAACAGAGGGTTTATGAATGATTGCGCTTTTTATCTGAAAAAAGACGCGGTTTCATGCCTGCATGCGTCGAACCGTTGGCCGGAGAGGGCGCTAAGGCCGCCTCCGGCAAGGTCAGCACTACCGACTCAATATATTTTTGTCAGCACATAGCGATAGAGTCCACCGTCCGGCACGAACTCAAGACGATGGGTAATACAGGCAGGCGCATCTTCAGCGTGGTGCGAAACAAACAACAATTGCGTTTCACCTTCGCTAATCAGCACATCAACAAAACGGCGGATAAGCTGGCGATTCAGCGGATCAAGCCCCTGTAGTGGTTCATCGAGAATAAGCAACGTCGGATGTTTCACCAGTGCGCGGACAATCAGCGCCAGACGCTGCTGTCCCCAGGAAAGACTATGGAACGGAGCGTCAGCCGTGCGTTTATCAATGCCGAGAATATCCAGCCACTGCTGCACCAGTTTTTGCTGGCGATCCGAAACGGCCTGATAAATGCCAATCGAATCAAAATAGCCAGAAAGAATCACATTACGCACGGTAGTGCTGACCCGGTAATCCAGATGCAAACTACTGCTGACGTAACCGATATGCTTTTTGATATCCCAGATGGTTTCGCCGCTGCCGCGACGTCGTCCGAAAAGCGTCAAATCGTTGCTGTAACCTTGCGGATGATCGCCAGTAACCAGGCTTAATAACGTCGATTTTCCTGCACCATTTGGCCCGACAATTTGCCAGTGTTCGCCTGGATTCACCTGCCAGCTAAGGTTATTAAGAATGGGGCGATCGTTATAAGAAACCACGCCATTGTTCAGCACAATGCGCGGTTCGTTGGCGGGTAAGGCGTGACGTGCTGAAGGTTCATCCGGCTCCGGCAGTTGCACACCTTCAAGCTGTTCACTATGCGCCAGTTGCGCGACGAGTGCTTGTTGGAGCAGTTCCTCTTTAGCACCAGTTTCCGCTAACGTGCAATCCGCCAGCACGCCAGCAAACTGGACAAACTCCGGGATCTCATCGAAGCGATTGAACACCAGTACCAGAGTAATACCGGACTGATGTAACGAGGCGAGTCGCTCAGCCAGCTGCTGACGTGAGGCAACATCCAGGCCATCGAACGGCTCATCAAGAATCAACAAGTCAGGCTCCGACATCAGCGCCTGACACAGCAGGGTTTTTCGCGTCTCGCCAGTGGAAAGGTATTTAAAGCGTCGGTCGAGGAGGGCGGTAATACCGAACTGCTGCGCCAGTTGCATGCAACGCGGTGCATCCTTTACTTCATCCTGAATGATCTCAGCCGTAGTGCGTCCGGTGTCATCTTCGCCAGGGCCGAGCATATCGGTGTTATTCCGCTGCCATTCGTCGCTGACGAGTTTTTGCAATTGCTCGAAGGAGAGACGAGTGATGTGGGAAAACTGGCTTTGCCGTTCACCTTTCAAAAGCGGAAGTTCCCCCGCCAGCGCGCGGGCCAGGGCCGATTTCCCGCTTCCATTCGAACCGACAAACGCCCAACTATCACCCGCGTTTAACGTTAGCTGAGGCAATTGCAGCGTTTTTGTGTCGCTAAGACGAAACGTGCCTTGCAAAATTTGCAACGATGACATTTTATATCCCACTTTGTGCAGCGATTACTGACAGGGATACGTGTTTCATAACAAATTGTCAACACGCTTAGCACAGCGTGGCGATAATCACGCTGTCGGCATTAAAGTAGGCCGTGACATTCTGTCCTTGCTGAAGAGAAGTCGCTTCATTTACCGGCACTGTGGCGCACAGTGTTTGCCCGTCGGGTAGCGCCATTAATACTTCGCACTGCTCTGCGCCGCGCTCAATATGACTAATAATACCCGGTAATTGGTTGTCAGCGTTTTGCGCGACCGCCTCGTCCTGAGTAATACCTACCCACGGCGCTTTTAGCAATATCAACACTTCTTTGCCTTCATCCAGCCCCAGACGCGCGCCGCTTTGTGCGGTAATTGCGACTTTCAGGCGTGTTTTTCCGTCAGCCAGTAAGACATCAACATGCTGTTGAACGTCATCATGATCGCGGGCGGTGATGGTACCGAACCACTGGTTACGGGCGCTGGTTTGCAGTGAAAAACGTGAGATCGCGGCCAGCAGGCTGTTCAGCGGCAGGGCGTCATCGTCACTTAACACATCAAAGGCTTTTTGCTGGATTTGCGCCAGTAAGTCATAGAGCTGAATCAGTCGCTGACCATAGCGGGTCAGTACTGCGCCGCCGCCACCTTTACCGCCTGTTGCGCGCTCGACCAGAATATGCTCACTTAACTGATTCATCTCGTTAATGGCATCCCAGGCGCTTTTATAGCTAATACCGGCATCTTTCGCTCCCTGGCTAATGGAACCGGAAAGCGCAATGTGTTTTAGTAGCGAAATGCGGCGCGGGTCGGCGAATAATTTTTGTTGGAGCTTAAGGGTGAGAAGGATTTCGGCCTGCATAACAATGTCCTGGCAAAAGTCTTATTGTGACGGAAAACGAACGCCACGCAAAGCTGACCGCACAAAAGGGGAGTGCTTTTCTGTGCTTAGCGGTTAGAATAGTCTCATGACTATATCTGGAGTTGACCATGTTAGAGTTATTAAAAAGTCTGGTATTCGCCGTAATCATGGTACCTGTCGTGATGGCCATCATCCTGGGTCTGATTTACGGTCTTGGTGAAGTATTCAACATCTTTTCTGGTGTTGGTAAAAAAGACCAGCCCGGACAAAATCATTGATTCCCTGAATGCCCGCTTAGTCGGGCATTTTCTTTTTCTCAACTTCCTGCTTTTCCTGCCGATATTTTTTCTTATCTACCTCACAAAGGTTAGCAATAACTGCTGGGAAAATTCCGAGTTAGTCGTTATATTGTCGCCTACATAACGTTACATTAAGGGGTTACCAATGGCTCGTAAATGGTTGAACTTGTTTGCCGGGGCGGCACTCTCTTTCGCTGTTGCTGGCAATGCACTGGCAGATGAAGGGAAAATCACGGTGTTCGCCGCCGCATCACTGACTAACGCAATGCAGGACATTGCTACGCAGTTTAAAAAAGAGAAAGGCGTGGATGTGGTTTCTTCTTTCGCTTCGTCATCTACTCTCGCCCGTCAGATTGAAGCGGGTGCGCCTGCGGATCTGTTTATTTCTGCCGATCAGAAATGGATGGATTATGCGGTTGATAAAAAAGCGATCGATACAGCTACGCGTCAGACACTGCTCGGCAATAGCCTGGTCGTTGTAGCACCGAAAGCCAGCGTGCAGAAAGATTTCACCATCGACAGCAAAACCAACTGGACTTCACTGCTGAATGGCGGTCGCCTGGCGGTTGGCGATCCGGAACATGTTCCCGCTGGCATTTATGCAAAAGAAGCACTGCAAAAACTGGGCGCATGGGATACGCTCTCTCCGAAACTGGCCCCAGCGGAAGATGTTCGTGGGGCGCTGGCGCTGGTCGAACGTAACGAAGCGCCTCTGGGCATTGTCTACGGTTCTGACGCAGTTGCCAGCAAAGGGGTAAAAGTGGTTGCCACCTTCCCGGAAGATTCACATAAAAAAGTGGAATATCCGGTTGCTGTTGTGGAAGGGCATAACAATGCGACAGTGAAAGCATTTTATGATTATCTGAAGGGACCGCAGGCAGCGGAAATCTTTAAACGTTACGGATTTACAATCAAGTAATGATACTGACCGATCCAGAATGGCAGGCAGTTTTATTAAGCCTGAAAGTTTCTTCCCTGGCTGTGCTGTTTAGCCTGCCGTTTGGGATCTTTTTTGCCTGGTTACTGGTGCGTTGCACGTTTCCGGGCAAAGCTCTGCTCGACAGCGTACTGCATCTACCGCTGGTGTTACCGCCCGTGGTCGTCGGTTACTTATTATTAGTTTCGATGGGACGGCGCGGATTTATCGGTGAACGTCTGTATGACTGGTTTGGTATTACCTTCGCCTTTAGCTGGCGCGGCGCGGTTCTCGCTGCCGCCGTCATGTCGTTTCCGCTGATGGTGCGGGCAATTCGTCTGGCGCTGGAAGGGGTTGATGTCAAACTGGAACAGGCCGCAAGAACACTGGGGGCCGGGCGCTGGCGCGTTTTCTTTACTATCACGTTACCGCTGACCTTACCGGGAATTATTGTTGGTACGGTACTGGCTTTTGCTCGTTCTCTCGGTGAGTTTGGTGCAACCATCACCTTTGTGTCGAACATTCCTGGTGAAACGCGAACCATTCCTTCTGCCATGTATACCCTGATCCAGACCCCCGGCGGGGAAAGTGGAGCGGCGAGACTGTGCATTATTTCTATTGCGCTGGCGATGATCTCCCTGTTGATTTCAGAATGGCTGGCCAGAATCAGCCGTGAACGGGCGGGGCGCTAATCATGCTGGAACTGAATTTTTCCCAGACGTTGGGCAACCATTGCCTGACTATTAATGAAACGCTGCCCGCCAATGGCATCACTGCTATCTTTGGCGTCTCCGGTGCCGGAAAAACTTCGCTGATTAACGCCATCAGTGGACTGACGCGCCCGCAAAAAGGGCGGATTGTCCTCAATGGGCGGGTACTAAATGATGCCGAAAAAGGTATCTGCCTGACGCCGGAAAAGCGTCGCGTTGGCTATGTTTTTCAGGATGCGCGGCTGTTCCCGCATTACAAAGTGCGTGGCAATCTGCGCTACGGCATGTCGAAAAGTATGGTCGATCAGTTCGATAAGCTGGTGGCGCTTTTAGGCATTGAACCGTTGCTTGACCGTTTACCAGGCAGCCTGTCCGGAGGCGAAAAACAGCGCGTGGCGATTGGTCGGGCTTTGCTGACAGCACCGGAATTGCTGTTGCTGGATGAACCGCTGGCGTCACTGGATATTCCGCGTAAACGCGAACTGTTGCCTTATCTGCAACGGCTGACACGGGAAATCAACATTCCGATGTTGTATGTCAGCCATTCGCTGGATGAGATCCTCCATCTGGCAGACAGAGTGATGGTACTGGAAAACGGTCAGGTGAAAGCCTTTGGCGCGCTGGAGGAAGTGTGGGGCAGTAGCGTGATGAATCCGTGGCTGCCGAAAGAGCAACAAAGTAGCATTCTGAAAGTGACGGTGCTTGAGCATCATCCGCATTACGCGATGACCGCGCTGGCGCTGGGCGATCAGCATTTGTGGGTCAATAAGCTGGACGAACCGCTGCAAGCTGCGCTACGTATCCGCATTCAGGCTTCCGATGTTTCTCTGGTTTTACAACCGCCGCAGCAAACCAGCATTCGTAACGTATTGCGGGCAAAAGTTGTTAATAGTTATGACGACAACGGCCAGGTGGAAGTGGAACTGGAAGTCGGCGGTAAAACGCTGTGGGCGCGTATCAGCCCGTGGGCCAGGGATGAACTGGCGATCAAACCTGGCCTGTGGCTGTACGCGCAAATTAAAAGTGTGTCGATAACCGCCTGATTAAATCAGGTGGCTATAAATGAACTGGGCAATGCTGTCGGTGGTGTTATCACCAATCACAATGTTGGCGCGCGCTTTTACCGCGTCATCGGCGTTGCCCATCGCCACGCCTGTACCAGCGGCTTCCAGCATACTGATATCATTAAAGTTATCGCCGAATGCCACGACGTTTTCCATCGACCAACCTTGCGCCTCAACCCATTTCGTCAAACGTTTACCTTTGCTGTTGCCGCCGCGTGCAATATCAACCTGATCGTGCCAGGACCATTCACACTCCAGTCCCAGTTCATGTTCGACATGCTTACCAAAATGCTGCAATTGCGGCAGGTCATCGTGCGTCAGGGCGAACTTCCATACGGCGTTAACTTGTTGCGCCGTTTCAGCCAGAGAAGCGACTTGTGTGAAAGTCGGACGCTGTTCCGGCGGCAGGGTTTGCGCCCAGTTAGATGTGCGAATGACATGCCCGGTCGGGTGCTCATAGACCATTGCATCATCGACATACATCAGACCGTGAATGTGGTGTTCATTCAGCATCTCAATGAGTTGCAGGGCTTTAATAACGGGCATTGGGTCCGCTTCCAGCACGGTTTTTGCATGATAATCATACAAATAGGTGCCATTACAGCAAATAGCAGGTGTATCCAGCGCCAGCGCCTGATAAAAAGGATGAATAGCGACGTGATGGCGACCTGTGACGATGATTAATTGATAGCCTGCTTCGCGAGCGCGGGCCAGGGCTTCTATCGATGAAGGAAGCAGGGTCTTTTTCGGGGTCAATAAGGTGCCGTCTAAGTCGAGAGCAATCACGCGTGTGGTCATGGCGTATTCCAGATTAAGGTTAAGAATTTTCGTCTGCGCGAATGGTACACCGATACCACTATCGGACAAAATTCTGTGTTTTAATTCAGCATTCACCGCCAAAAGCGACTAATTTTAGCTGTTACAGTCAGTTGCTAAATGCAAAGGAGCATTCATGAAGCAAACAGTTTATATCGCCAGCCCTGAGAGCCAGCAAATTCACGTCTGGAATCTGAATCATGAAGGCGCACTGACGCTGACACAGGTTGTCGATGTGCCGGGGCAGGTGCAGCCGATGGTGGTCAGCCCGGACAAACGTTATCTCTATGTTGGTGTTCGCCCTGAGTTTCGCGTCCTGGCGTATCGTATCGCCCCGGACGATGGCGCACTGACCTTTGCCGCAGAGTCTGCGCTGCCGGGTAGTCCGACGCATATTTCCACCGATCACCAGGGGCAGTTTGTCTTTGTAGGTTCTTACAATGCGGGTAACGTGAGCGTAACGCGTCTGGAAGATGGCCTGCCAGTGGGCGTCGTCGATGTGGTCGAGGGGCTGGACGGTTGCCATTCCGCCAATATCTCACCGGACAACCGTACGCTGTGGGTTCCGGCATTAAAGCAGGATCGCATTTGCCTGTTTACGGTCAGCGATGATGGTCATCTCGTGGCGCAGGACCCTGCGGAAGTGACCACCGTTGAAGGGGCCGGCCCGCGTCATATGGTATTCCATCCAAACGAACAATATGCGTATTGCGTCAATGAGTTAAACAGCTCAGTGGATGTCTGGGAACTGAAAGATCCGCACGGTAATATCGAATGTGTCCAGACGCTGGATATGATGCCGGAAAACTTCTCCGACACCCGTTGGGCGGCTGATATTCATATCACCCCGGATGGTCGCCATTTATACGCCTGCGACCGTACCGCCAGCCTGATTACCGTTTTCAGCGTTTCGGAAGATGGCAGCGTGTTGAGTAAAGAAGGCTTCCAGCCAACGGAAACCCAGCCGCGCGGCTTCAATGTTGATCACAGCGGCAAGTATCTGATTGCCGCCGGGCAAAAATCTCACCACATCTCGGTATACGAAATTGTTGGCGAGCAGGGGCTACTGCATGAAAAAGGCCGCTATGCGGTCGGGCAGGGACCAATGTGGGTGGTGGTTAACGCACACTAACCGCTGATTTACCCGGCGCAGTCTCTCCTGCGCCGGTGTATTAACCTATCTCCTGTAACGCGTGTCTCTGGCGTTCGACGATATTGGTCCACAAATTGTCTTTATCGTCAGTCCATAAATTAATCAGCAAGGCAAAAAAGCGTTCTGCTGCTGGAGAAAGTACGGCATCTTTACGGCGAATTATTCCCAATGTTCGACGTATAACGGGTTCCACCAATGGGATACCAATAATCGAAGAATAGGGCGCATGAGGCATTGCCAGGCCAGGAAGCGCCGAAATCCCCAGTCCCGCCTCCACCAGTCCTAATGACGTCGAAAGATGACGCACTTCGTAAAACCAGTCCAGCTTCCAGGGCTTGTCGGCCAGCTGTTGTTCTATCAACAGTCGGTTGCCGCTGGAGGAGCGTACGCCAATCATTTTGTAACCCACTAACTCCTGCCATTCTACAAGCTGCTTTTTGGCCAATGGATGGTCACGCCGACAGGCCAGCACGAACGGCTCGTTGACCAGTGGGGTAAAATCAATGGATGAATTTGTGACGTTGTTCATGTTTATGCCAAAGTCTGATTCGTTACACAGCACCGATTCCATGCAATTATTCGTGCCTTGTTCCAGAATCCGCACTTTAATATTGGGATACAGCTCATTAAATTTACCGATTGCCAGCGGTAAAAAATAAAATACTGCGGTCGGAATACACGCTAACGTCACCATACCACGATGATAAGCATTCATATCACGAATATTAAAAAGCGTTTCATCGAATTTCTTTATTAATTCCCGCGCCTCCGGGAGCAACCTTTTTCCTGCTTTTGTTAACGTAACCTTGCGAGTTGTACGCTCAAATAGTTGAATATGTAAATCTTCCTCCATCTTTTTTATTCTTCGCGTTAATGCAGGTTGCGTAATATTGAGTAATTTAGCGGCATTGTTAAACGAACTGGACTCTGCCAGTATGACAAATGCCTTCATACTTGATAATTCATGCTTCATTATTACTCCGGAAAATGGAAGCGACGATTTTGGGTGGCTGGCCGTTAAAAATTTTAACTGCATTTAGCCAACTTAAATTAATGAAAAAATGTTATTAATCGTTGAGCTAAAGTCATTAGAGATGCTTTGCCCTTAATGTAACCATATCGCAATAAGTTATGTTTTTAAATTGAGGGCATTATTATGAAAAAAATACCCTGCGTGATGATGCGAGGTGGAACCTCGAGGGGCGCGTTCCTGTTAGCGGAACATTTACCCGAAGATCAAACGCAGCGCGATAAAATATTGATGGCAATTATGGGTTCCGGTAACGATCTGGAAATTGACGGTATTGGCGGCGGTAATCCACTGACCAGTAAAGTCGCCATTATTAGCCGTTCCAGCGATCCGCGTGCTGATGTCGATTATCTGTTTGCGCAGGTAATCGTTCATGAGCAACGTGTCGATACCACGCCTAACTGCGGCAATATGCTGTCTGGTGTTGGGGCATTCGCCATTGAAAATGGTTTGATTGCAGCGACTTCGCCAGTTACTCGCGTACGTATCCGCAACGTCAATACGGGTACGTTCATCGAAGCTGATGTGCAAACGCCAAATGGTGTTGTCGAGTACGAGGGTAGCGCCAGAATTGACGGCGTACCGGGTACTGCCGCACCGGTTGCGCTCACTTTCCTGAATGCCGCTGGAACCAAAACCGGAAAAGTTTTCCCGACTGATAATCAGATTGATTATTTTGACGATGTCCCGGTGACCTGTATCGATATGGCGATGCCAGTCGTCATTATTCCGGCTGAATATCTGGGAAAAACAGGTTATGAATTACCGGCGGAACTGGATGCCGACAAAGCATTATTAGCCCGCATTGAATCTATCCGTCTACAAGCGGGTAAAGCAATGGGCTTAGGTGATGTCAGTAATATGGTTATCCCTAAACCTGTGCTTATTTCTCCAGCGCAGAAAGGCGGGGCAATTAATGTGCGTTATTTTATGCCGCATTCTTGCCATCGCGCGCTGGCGATAACCGGTGCTATTGCTATTTCCAGTAGTTGTGCATTGGAAGGCACCGTCACCCGACAAATCGTCCCTTCTGTAGGATACGGCAATATCAATATTGAACACCCCAGTGGTGCGCTCGACGTTCATTTAAGTAATGAAGGTCAGGATGCCACGACGTTACGCGCATCTGTTATTCGGACGACCAGAAAAATATTTTCCGGTGAAGTTTATCTTCCCTGAAAAAATTCGTTGTCAGGATAAGGACAATCAATAAAGGACTTCTGTATGAGTCATACAGAAAGAACAGGATTTTAAATGAATAAGAAATCGTTATGGAAGCTAATTCTGATATTAGCGATCCCATGTATTATTGGTTTTATGCCAGCTCCGGCAGGATTAAGCGAACTGGCGTGGGTGCTTTTTGGTATTTACCTGGCGGCCATTGTGGGGCTGGTTATCAAGCCTTTCCCGGAACCTGTCGTACTGTTAATTGCCGTTGCTGCCTCAATGGTGGTGGTCGGTAACTTATCCGACGGTGCGTTTAAAACCACCGCCGTATTAAGCGGTTACTCTTCAGGTACCACCTGGCTGGTGTTCTCGGCGTTTACCTTAAGCGCCGCATTTGTGACCACCGGTTTAGGTAAACGTATTGCCTATCTGCTGATTGGTAAAATCGGTAACACCACGCTGGGTCTGGGTTACGTTACGGTATTCCTCGATCTGGTACTGGCTCCGGCAACACCGTCTAACACCGCGCGTGCGGGCGGCATTGTGTTACCGATCATCAACAGCGTGGCGGTGGCTTTGGGGTCCGAACCGGAAAAAAGTCCGCGTCGTGTCGGACATTACCTGATGATGTCCATTTACATGGTCACCAAAACCACCAGCTATATGTTCTTTACCGCAATGGCGGGGAACATTCTGGCGCTGAAAATGATCAACGACATTCTGCACCTGCAAATTAGCTGGGGTGGATGGGCGCTGGCAGCCGGATTGCCGGGCATCATTATGCTGCTGGTCACCCCGCTGGTGATTTACACCATGTATCCACCAGAAATTAAGAAGGTGGATAACAAAACCATCGCTAAAGCGGGCCTTGCCGAACTAGGACCGATGAAAATCCGCGAAAAAATGCTGCTCGGTGTCTTTGTGCTGGCGCTGCTGGGCTGGATTTTCAGTAAGTCTCTGGGGGTTGATGAATCCACCGTGGCAATCGTTGTTATGGCAACCATGCTGCTGCTGGGTATCGTTACCTGGGAAGACGTGGTTAAAAATAAAGGCGGCTGGAATACCTTAATCTGGTACGGCGGTATTATCGGCTTAAGCTCCTTATTATCGAAAGTTAAATTCTTCGAATGGTTAGCTGAAGTCTTTAAAAATAACCTGGCATTTGATGGTCACGGTAACGTTGCTTTCTTCGTTATTATTTTCCTCAGCATTATCGTGCGTTATTTCTTCGCTTCCGGTAGTGCCTATATCGTTGCTATGTTACCGGTATTTGCCATGCTGGCGAACGTCTCCGGCGCACCGTTAATGTTAACCGCGCTGGCACTGTTGTTCTCCAACTCCTATGGCGGCATGGTTACTCACTATGGCGGCGCGGCAGGTCCGGTCATCTTTGGCGTGGGTTATAACGATATTAAATCCTGGTGGTTGGTCGGTGCGGTACTGACGATATTAACCTTCCTGGTGCATATCACCCTCGGCGTGTGGTGGTGGAATATGCTGATCGGCTGGAACATGCTGTAAATATTCTCGTCATACTTCAAGTTGCATGTGCTGCGTCTGCGTTCGCTCACCCCAGTCACTTACTTATGTAAGCTCCTGGGGATTCACTCGCTTGTCGCCTTCCTGCAACTCGAATTATTTAGAGTATATCCATTTATTATCTTTCTGCGCACTTCACGGTGCGCAGATATCTGGAGCATTTGATGATCAAGTTATCTGAAAAAGGCGTGTTTCTCGCCAGTAATAACGAAATAATTGCCGAAGAACATTTCACCGGCGAAATTAAAAAAGAAGAAGCCAAAAAAGGCACTATTGCCTGGTCTATTCTCTCTTCGCATAATACGTCCGGAAATATGGATAAACTTAAAATTAAGTTTGATTCATTAGCCTCTCACGATATTACCTTTGTTGGTATTGTACAGACCGCTAAAGCGTCCGGTATGGAACGTTTCCCGCTGCCGTATGTGCTGACCAACTGCCATAACTCACTCTGCGCCGTCGGCGGCACTATTAACGGTGATGACCATGTTTTTGGTTTATCGGCGGCCCAGCGTTATGGCGGTATTTTTGTGCCTCCGCATATTGCGGTCATCCATCAATATATGCGTGAGATGATGGCAGGCGGCGGCAAAATGATCCTCGGGTCAGACAGCCACACCCGTTACGGTGCATTAGGGACAATGGCAGTCGGTGAGGGCGGCGGTGAGTTGGTAAAACAGCTGCTTAATGACACCTGGGATATCGACTATCCGGGCGTGGTTGCGGTGCATCTGACCGGAAAACCTGCGCCGTATGTGGGGCCACAGGATGTGGCGCTGGCTATCATTGGCGCGGTGTTCAAAAACGGTTACGTCAAAAACAAAGTCATGGAGTTCGTTGGACCGGGCGTTAGCGCGCTCTCTACCGATTTCCGTAACAGCGTTGACGTGATGACCACTGAAACGACCTGTTTAAGTTCTGTCTGGCAAACCGATGAAGAAGTCCATAACTGGCTGGCGCTGCACGGTCGCGGCCAGGATTACTGCCAGCTTAACCCTCAACCGATGGCGTACTACGATGGCTGCATCAGCGTTGATTTAAGCGCCATCAAACCAATGATTGCGCTGCCGTTCCACCCGAGCAACGTGTATGAAATCGACACACTGAACCAGAACCTGACCGACATTCTGCGTGAGATTGAAATTGAGTCCGAACGCGTGGCGCACGGTAAAGCCAAACTCTCGCTGCTGGATAAAGTGGAAAATGGTCGCCTGAAAGTGCAGCAGGGGATTATCGCGGGCTGTTCTGGCGGTAACTACGAAAACGTCATCGCGGCGGCGAATGCACTGCGCGGTCAATCCTGTGGCAATGACACCTTCTCGCTGGCAGTTTACCCGTCATCACAGCCGGTGTTTATGGATCTCGCCAAAAAAGGTGTGGTAGCAGATTTGATTGGCGCAGGCGCAATCATCAGAACCGCGTTCTGCGGCCCATGCTTTGGCGCGGGCGATACGCCAATCAACAACGGTTTGAGTATTCGCCACACCACGCGTAACTTCCCGAACCGCGAAGGCTCTAAGCCAGCTAATGGGCAGATGTCAGCGGTGGCGTTGATGGACGCTCGTTCTATCGCTGCGACTGCGGCAAACGGTGGCTATTTAACCTCTGCCAGCGAACTTGATTGCTGGGACAACGTGCCGGAGTACGCCTTCGATGTAACGCCGTATAAAAACCGTGTTTATCAGGGCTTTGTGAAAGGGGCAACTCAGCAACCGCTGATTTACGGGCCGAACATTAAAGACTGGCCGGAATTGGGTGCGCTGACTGACAATATCGTCCTGAAAGTGTGCTCGAAGATCCTCGACGAAGTGACCACCACCGACGAACTGATTCCTTCCGGTGAAACCTCTTCTTATCGTTCAAATCCGATTGGTCTGGCGGAGTTTACCCTGTCTCGCCGCGATCCCGGTTATGTTAGCAGAAGTAAAGCGACTGCTGAGCTGGAAAATCAGCGTCTGGCGGGGAATGTCAGCGAGCTGACAGAGGTGTTTGCGCGCATTAAGCAGATTGCTGGTCAGGAGCATATTGATCCGCTGCAAACTGAAATTGGCAGCATGGTCTATGCGGTGAAACCAGGCGATGGTTCTGCGCGTGAACAGGCGGCGAGCTGCCAGCGTGTGATTGGCGGTCTGGCGAATATTGCCGAGGAGTACGCGACTAAACGCTATCGTTCTAACGTCATCAACTGGGGGATGTTACCGCTGCAAATGGCGGAAGTACCAACCTTTGAAGTGGGGGATTACATTTACATCCCTGGCATTAAAGCGGCGCTGGATAATCCGGGTACGACGTTTAAAGGTTATGTGATCCATGAAGATGCGCCGGTAACGGAAATTACGCTCTATATGGAAAGTCTGACTGCTGAAGAGCGCGAGATTATCAAGGCGGGTAGTTTGATTAACTTCAATAAAAACCGTCAGATGTAAAAAGCGCCATGTGAATGTAGGTCGCATTCGGCACTTATTGTCGGATGCGATGCTTGCGCATCTTATCCGACCTACGAATCGCATCGAATCTGTAGGCCAGATAAGGCATTTTCGCAGCATCCGGCACTTATTGTCGGATGCGATGCTTGCGCATCTTATCCGACCTACAAATCGCATCGAACCGTAGGCCGGATAAGGCGTTTACGCCGCATCCGGCAAATAGTTAATTGCTCTTACTTCTTCGCCTCTGCAACCACTTTACTACCCACGCCGCGGTTATTGTATTCCCACATGCGGTTGTAGTTAGTGTCATTCAGATTGCGCTGTATTTCGTCGTTATCATCTACGCTGCCGGTATTACCCGCAAACGGACGATTAGAGATCACCGCATCGGCCCACGGTTTAGCCGTGTTAAAACCTTCGTTGATGGCGCTATCACGGATCACCACCTGACCGTTGGTATTGGCATCAACATCCAGCGAGCGGCCCAGTTGCGCCACACCATCACCGAAAGCATTGAAACGGCTGTTTACGGCGAGGAAACCGTAGTAAATGTTGGACAGCGTAGCCGGTGCAAACACATACGCTTCTTGCTGAGTACGTGAGTTCACCACGCGGAATTCGGTGTTATCGAACACCACTGCGCCGCGACCAGAAACGATATCCACATCCCCTTCAATGTAGCTGTTGGTCACCAGCGTACGCGGCTGACGATTTGTTTCCAGACGGTTCTGCACACCGCTGTTGGTGACAAAGAAGGTGTTCTGACGACCGAGAATGTTAACGTTGTTAATCTGTACCTGGTCACCATCAGTACGCAGTGCCACCGCCGGATGGTTACCTGCATCTACGCTATCGCCCAGCGTGTTTTCGATGGTCAGATTTTGCAGTTGCAGGCCATTGTTTTGTGACCAGAAGACCGCAGAGCAGAGAACACCGATACTGTCGCTGCGTTTGCTCTGGCAGCTATCGTACATATACCACGCTGGTTTACCTGGCATATATTTGCCGCGCGGGTTGACGTCGTGACGCCAGTCGGCAGGGCTCATGCCACCATCAAGGGAAAGCCCAATCTTCACATCAATCGGTTTTTCACCTGTACCGTACAGAGTAATTCCACCCGGAGCGGCAGGGACATATACCGTTCCCTGATACTCACCAGGCATCACGGCAATATACTGGCGCTTGTTGGTACGCTTGATAATTGCCGCATCTACCGCCGCCTGAATCGTGGTATGCGTTACACCTTGAGTGCCCGCCGGGCCGACAACAAAGTCAGGTTGCGCAGGCAGGGTAATCGGGGAAGGATTCCACGCTGCAGCACCTAGTGTCAGGGATGCAAAATAGTGTTGAGCATCGAAATTCTGCGCTTCTTTTGCCGACAGAATCGGGCGAGAAGAGGTACCAGGCGCGGTTTGATCAGAAGGACGTTGATCGGGCGGGGTTGAGCTACAGGCGGTCAGCGTCACGCCAAAAGCCAATGCCAGCGCCAGACGGGAAACTGAAAATGTGTTCACAGGTTGCTCCGGGCTATGAAATAGAAAAATGAATCCGTTGAAGCCTGCTTTTTTATACTAAGTTGGCATTATAAAAAAGCATTGCTTATCAATTTGTTGCAACGAACAGGTCACTATCAGTCAAAATAAAATCATTATTTGATTTCAATTTTGTCCCACTCCCTGCCTCTGTCATCACGATACTGTGATGCCATGGTGTCCGACTTATGCCCGAGAAGATGTTGAGCAAACTTATCGCTTATCTGCTTCTCATAGAGTCTTGCAGACAAACTGCGCAACTCGTGAAAGGTAGGCGGATCCCCTTCGAAGGAAAGACCTGATGCTTTTCGTGCGCGCATAAAATACCTTGATACTGTGCCGGATGAAAGCGGTTCGCGACGAGTAGATGCAATTATGGTTTCTCCGCCAAGAATCTCTTTGCATTTATCAAGTGTTTCCTTCATTGATATTCCGAGAGCATCAACATGCAATGCTGTTGGGATGGCAATTTTTACGCCTGTTTTGCTTTGCTCGACATAAAGATATCCATCTACGATATCAGACCACTTCATTTCGCATAAATCACCAACTCGTTGCCCGGTAACAACAGCCAGTTCCATTGCAAGTCTGAGCCAACATGGTGATGATTCTGCTGCTTGATAAATTTTCAGGTATTCGTCAGCCGTAAGTCTTGATCTCCTTACCTCTGATTTTGCTGCGCGAGTGGCAGCGACAGGGTTTGTTGTTATATGGCCTTCAGCTATTGCCTCTCGGAATGCATCGCTCAGTGTTGATCTGATTAACTTGGCTGACGCCGCCTTGCCCTCGTTTATGTATCCATTGAGCATTGCCGCAATTTCTTTTGTGGTGATGTCTTCAAGTGGAGCATCAGGCAGACCCCTCCTTATTGCTTTAATTTTGCTCATGTAATTTATGAGTGTCTTCTGTTTGATTCCTCTGCTGGCCAGGATTTTTTCGTAGCGATCAAGCCATGAATGTAACGTAACGGAATTATCACTGTTGATTCTCGCTGTCAGAGGCTTGTGTTTGTGTCCTGAAAATAACTCAATGTTGGCCTGTATAGCTTCAGTGATTGCGATTCGCCTGTCTCTGCCTAATCCAAACTCTTTAATGGCTTTTTTGCTGGCCCCGTGGCGTTGCAAATGATCGATACATAGCGATTCAAACAGGTGCTGGGGCAGGCCTTTTTCCATGTCGTCTGCCAGTTCTGCCTCTTTCTCTTCACGGGCGATCTGCTGGTAGTGACGCGCCCAGCTCTGAGCCTCAAGACGATCCTGAATGTAATAAGCGTTCATGGCTGAACTCCTGAAAATGGCTGTGAAAAAATCGCCCGCGGAATGCCAGGCTGATTCGGAAAACAGGAAAGGGGATTAGTGATTCAGACCGTTGCCGCGTCCGTCGAGAAAAACTTCCACGAGCAAGTCACGGGTATAAGTGCGCTCAATGCCGCGATGCAGATAAAGTCGTCCGTGTAAATTAGCTGATGCAGTCCAGGTACCATCTTTGCGTTTGACCAGCATTCCTGGCATGACCGCACCGCGATTAACGGTCTGCGTTCCGTAATGTTGATGAACCATAAAAACTCCTGCCCGTAAGCTGGGCTGCTGAACATATAAAGACTTCTGCGCGTATTCAGGCGGTGGATGGCCGCCGGTTGTCATAACTAAGCCGCCTCGTTGAAGCGACTAAGGTATGAAATGTTGAGTTGATTTCAGCTGGTCACACCGACGTTCACGCGTCCGTTTCATCCCTCGCACTCCCCGAAGCCTGCTGAAATTCAAGCTGCGGATCTAAGCGGTCATCGCAACGGTGAATCAGGTGGTTGCCGTATCGTTGTGTTGTTGCGATATGGTGATAATAGCTATTGCTATTGGTGATATCAATGCTTATTGCTATTAGTTGATGTGTTTTGATATTAAATGTTTGATAGCAAAAAGAATTAATTTTGTGACTTGCATCGCATAGCGATAACTGAAGTGAGGTCGTGGTGGTTTTTTGAACGGTTTGTGTGATGGGGGGAGGGCAAAAGAAAACCCGGCACGGTAGCCGGGAGTTATATTTGAATTTAATCTAATGAAGGTATGTCTGATTTATTGAATTTAAAGAATGGTATAGCTATTGTAGTAATTCCCATTCTGGATGTGCTGTTTTGAACATACTCTCGCCAAAAAGGCCATACATTAAAACCTACATTTTGCTTAGCAAATTCTTCTAACTCTTCTTTAGATAATTCTCTCTTTGAGCGATATATCGCCTCAAAAATTGCTTCTATAGAAAAAATTGTATCAACATCATTTTCGTCTTTAGATGTTTCTTCGGATTTTGCAATAAATCTAAGCCCAACTGAGTAGTGAAAAGAGTAATATAGCTCATTTTTTAATGAGTCATCGTCACTTACTAATTCAATAGCTTCGATTTTTTTTATCTTACGAAATGATTGTGTTTGCTTATTTATGCTGTTGAAGTTAAAGCTATTATACCCTTCAGAAAAAGCAAAGTTAGATTCTCTGATATTGATATGCATTATTGATAATGCGTCTATTGCTGATCTAAGAAGTTCATTCATCATGCTACCCGCTTAGCAACAGTTTTTATCTTTATTGATGTTTGATTCATTTTTGTTTGGGCTGGTGATTTGCTGTCAAATCCCTGATCATCGTTTTCAAATTGTGCTTTTGCTTCAGATTTCCATATAGGTAAAGATTTAGATGATGAGACTGTTCTTTCAACTTTGATTTCGCCAGATAATTCCCGTAACCTTTTGAATGCATCAGGAACTTCTGCTGCTAAACGCATCAGTTTATCCATTGCTTCTGATTGAATGACATCATCAGATTCATACTTGGAAAATGCCTTAGGCCCCCCACCAAATATAGAGGATGCCTTTTGCTGGGTTATCATCCATACTTCAGTTCTAATTTTTTTTAATTCTTTTCCTGTTAAAAGTCCATCGATAGACTTTTTGTATTCATTGAAAATTCGTTTGTTTTCTCGTAAATCGACTGGTGTGGCAGTTTCCGAACCACATTGATCACACACAGAAAACCTTATTGGGAGATTTTTTGTTTCCCCTTTATAAGTAACATCATCATACTCCATCTCCACGGTGAGATGACCTACACCACAAACTGGACATATGTTGTTGTTTCTCATATAAAAATCCTCATTTATCATCACTCAATTAGAGAGATGAAGAGATACTGTAAGCACTACATTGCCAGTAATGTTTACAAAAAATTTAATGTAGAACTCGTTATTAAGTTCTTTATGCATAGCTTGGCACCAAAATGAGTGCTCAAAGCTATAAGCATCACAAGCTGCCCATACACCTGGTTTACTGCCTTGACACCATTCTGAACCTAGAAATCTCCCTTTAGTGACTGCTTTTATCACCATAGATTTGATGTCATCTGCATCTAAAGAAAGCGATTGAACATCCCTGATACACCGTCTAGTCCAAGGCAGTGTGTCACATTCATCAATCAAATCAATGATATCTAAATAAAGCGGACCACCTTGAATCTTTCTGTCCTCGCCATCACGGGGAGGAGTTCCCACATATCTGCTAAGAATCATACTTGTTACCATTATGGTAAGTCTAGTCTAAAAGCACGTGCATATTGTTTTTTTGTGCTGTATGTAAGTTACTCGTCGATCTGCAACTGTGAGTCTGGATAGCTTACAAAATAGAGTTGACACGTCCTTCACTACCCATGCTTCCTATACGTCTGCGGCATGCTTCCGATGACTTTCCCGAAGATGAATACCCGGTTCATCTCGTCTTTCTCGATCGGGTCCCACGGTGAGTAGCTCTTGTTATCAGAGATAACTAGCAGCTTATCCTTCATCATTTGCAGGCGCTTTACATGGGCTGTGTCGTCATACAGAAACGCATAGATACCATCACCGTCGAAAGATTTAACCGTGATATCAACGAACAGAAGATCACCTGGTTCGATCGTTCCTGACATGCTGTCACCGCGTACGTTAATGATGCGGATATTTTCTGCCTTCCTACCATCGAACATGTGACGAGCATCGTCAAACGAGTACTCAACCGAGCGTAGAACTTCTACAAACTCACGGTTGATGACTCCCGGCCCGGCACTGACTTCTATATCAAGAACGTCAATTTTGAAGTATTTTGAATGGCTGACAGCAGGCTTCCCTGATTGTTGACCGTCATTTCTCATCGGGCCTATGCCTGATGAGAGCCATTCTGTTCGAACACCCAATGCATTAGCTATTTCAACAATTTTTGTTGAGCCGCGAGCGTTGCCGCTTGTCAGTCTCCAGATTGTGGGTTGAGCTACGCCAGACGCCTTTGCAAGAGCGCCTTGAGACATTCCAGATTGTTCCATCGCTAGGTTTAAGCGATCAGCAAGAGTTTCTTTTTTCATAAGTTTTAATTTATACGCTTGCGTATTGATGGTCAAAACACGTTTTGCTATTGCTTGGATTAATACGCATTGCTATTATTCATTCATTGCAATACCAATAGGAATTGATAATGACAAATCAAACCATTCAACTCGCAATCAGTATTACAGGTAGTCAAAAACGACTGGCAGATCTATGCGGTGTAGCCCAACCCACAGTTTGGCGTTGGCTACACGGTGGCGGAATTGATGCCCGCTATGTAATGAAAATTGTCTCAGCCACTGGTGGAAAGATTAAACCAGCAGATATTCGTCCCGACCTCGCACCATTGTTTAACGCGAGTAATTCTGCCGCCTAAACTGCGGCGTTAACTGATAAGGCAATGACTATGCAACCACTTACATACCAACAGACTAGCGGATTTAGCCCGACTGCGGTGATAAATCGTTCTCAAACAAAACAGGCGCCAGGCCACGAAAAAATCCGTGATGCCGTTCGCGCCTGGTCGGCTGCAGATAATCAGGATGTTGTTGCCGCACTCATTGTGAATGAGTATCGGGAGCAGGGCGGCGGCACCATCGATTTCCCTGATGATGTCAGCCGTGCACGCCAGAAGCTGTTCCGCTTCCTCGATAACAAATTCGATTCTGAAAAATACCGAAATAACGTGCGTGAACTGACCCCGGCAATTCTGGCGGTACTACCGCTGGAATATCGCGGCCACCTGGTTGAGCAGGATAGCTACATGGCTCGGCTGGCTGAAATGGAAAAGGAACTCAGTGAGGCAAAACAGGCTGTCATTCTCAACGCACCACGCCACCAGAAACTGAAGGAGATGAGTGAAGGCATTGTGTCGATGTTTCGTGTGGACCCGGATTTGGCTGGTCCACTGATGGCGATGGTCACCACCATGCTGGGGGCAATATGACAGGTTCGGAAATGGCGAAAGCCGGTCTGCGCGAACAGAACCGACTTTCAGGTGCAAATCGTAACACACTCATTGCGGGAGGAATTATGGCAAACACTGCTGAGATATTCAATTTTCCAGTGCCGGATGTGGCACAAAAGGAGCGGCGCGTGGCAGATCTCGACGATGGTTATACGCGCATTGCAAATGAGTTGCTGGAAGCTGTGATGCTGGCCGGATTAACACAGCACCAGCTTCTGGTCTTCCTGGCTGTCATGCGCAAAACATATGGCTTTAATAAAAGACTGGATTGGGTGAGCAACGAGCAACTTTCCGAATTGACCGGGATATTGCCGCACAAGTGTTCTGCTGCAAAAAGCGTTCTGGTAAAGCGTGGGATTCTTATTCAGAGCGGGCGGAATATCGGCATTAATAATGTGGTCAGTGAATGGTCAACATTACCCGAATCAGGTAAGAAAAATAAAGTTTACCTGAAAGAGGTAAATTTACCTGAATCAGGTAAAAAAAGTTTACCCAAATCAGGTAAAGGCGTTTACCCGAATCAGGTAAACACAAAAGACAAACTAACAAAAGACAATATAAAACCTTTTTCGTCCGAGAATTCTGGCGAATCCTCTGACCAACCAGAAAACGATCTTCCTGTGGTGAAACCGGATGCTGCAATTCAGAGCGGCAGCAAGTGGGGGACAGCAGAAGACCTGACCGCCGCAGAGTGGATGTTTGACATGGTGAAGACCATCGCGCCATCAGCCAGAAAACCGAATTTTGCAGGGTGGGCTAACGATATCCGCCTGATGCGTGAACGTGACGGACGTAACCACCGCGACATGTGCGTGCTGTTCCGCTGGGCATGCCAGGACAACTTCTGGTCCGGTAACGTGCTAAGTCCGGCCAAACTCCGCGACAAGTGGACCCAGCTCGAAATCAACCGAAACAAGC
>ERZ772991.1128-NODE-1128-length-26345-cov-12.817383_pt1 | contig 26345 bp, 28 predicted proteins | sample MGYA00511128_ERZ772991 | MGnify/ENA primary metagenome ERZ772991 (study PRJEB29015, sample SAMEA2737655) | human gut metagenome | biome: human gut; feature: human-associated habitat; material: faeces | place: China | collected 2012 ... | reverse complement strand
ATATCTGCAAATGCGGACGGCGAGTGAAGAAATCCACCGATGCCAGTACCACTGGAAACCGCCTATCTGGTTACACACCCGGCCATGAGTGCTGGGGATGCCCCTATGCCATGCCATACGGAGACTTTCAATGGGATGAAAGTGCTAGAACTGTCAGCCGGGAGACTCGGGGCTACGAGTGCCGGATGAGCAAGACCCTCACTTATGCGTCAGAGTTTGCTGGCTCTATCAAGGATAAATGCACCTGTCGAGTGCATAGTCTGGACTTCGACTTTCTGTCTCAGGTCTCTGCATGGATCAAAGACACTTATCCAGACAGAGAGATTTTCGGCTCATTCTCCAAAGATATTCGTGCATCGGACTATGGGTCTGACGGGCGCTATTGCCTGACAATCACATGCACTCAGAATCTGAAAGGTGTTGCCGCAAAAAGAGAGCTGTTTGGTCAGTTTTTCAATCTGGATGGAAGCCGCAAGGACATGACACCGCAGCAGGAAATGGAAAAGATTCTTGCCGACATCAAAAAAGCAAAGGAGATTCTCTCATGTGCACCTGCCCAGAATGCGGATGCTGCTGTGACTACGGCAGAGAATGCTGTTCCGACTGCCACAGCGGCAACGCCGACCATCTCGGAGAGCGGGGCGGATGCAAGCGCATCGACCCCCGCGACATCCCTGCAGAACTACGAATCGGCCCTTGCCGCATCGGCGGGCGGTTCTTCTGCGCCGATTCCTTCGGCTCCCAGCTTTGACTTTGGCGCAGACGAGCAGACCAATGCCCTGCTTTTGCAGGATGCCCAGACCTTTATCACCGGCAACATGGCCCGGATCATGGCGGCCAAGCACGCCCACGACCTGACAGCCAACCACTACAAAGGCAGCTGGGGCAAGTGGTGCGCCGCTGTGGGCATCAGCCGGGACACCGGTGAAAACATGGTGAGAGTTGCCGAACAGTTCGGCAACATTCAGCTGGAGGGTAAGTCCATTCTGGACGTTCAGCCCCTGAAGCTGTTGTATGCCGCTGCCAAGCCCTCCACCCCAACACAGGTGAAACAGGCGGTGTTCTCCGGGGATATCACCTCCTACAAGGAGTATCAGGAAGCCATGGCCCAGATCAAGGCCGAGAAGGACCGTGCCGCTGCTGCCGAAGCCCGGGAGGAAGAGGCGTGGAACATGGTAAGCAAGGCGCAGGATGAAGCCCAGACTGCCAAAAACGACTTGGATGCCGCCCTTGTAGACCTGAACGGCCTGACCGAGCAGAACGCCAAGCTCCAGCAGAGCTACCACGACGCAGACGAAAGCCGCATTGCGGCCAACCTCCAGCGCCAGAAGGCCGAAGCCGAGCGCGACAGGGCCGAAGAGAGGGCAAAAAATGCCGAAGACGCTTTGAAAAAACAGCCCATCACGGCGGTCATCGATGAGGAAGAGATCGACCGCCGGGCCGCAGAAAAAGCCTGGGGCCTTGCAGATGCCCGGAACGCCGAACTGGCCAAGGACAACGCCAACCTGAAGAAACAGATTGCGGCACTCCGCTCCCGCATCAACGATGATGCCCAGGCAGATTTTGAGCAGGCCAACTACTGCGCCAGCCTGATGCGGGCGGCGTGGGATAACAGCAAGGCCAGCTATTCCCGGCTGGTGGGCGAAGATCTGGAAAGCACCTTTCAGACCATCTGCGGTACCCTGAACAGCATCATGGAGGAAGCCTCCCTGCTCTGCCGCCAGCCGCCTGATTATGACGGAGGTGACCGGGATGAATGAGATGTACTGTCTGGATCTTGACCGTTACGGCCCGCCCATGGAGCCGCCCGATGACTACTACTTTGCCCCCGACCGGGAGCCAGAAGAGGAGGAACTGACCAATGACGAATGAATTGACCGTCCGGGTAGAGCGCCCGGTGATCCCGGCTATGAACTGGAACAAGGATGAGGTGCAGAAGAACCTTGACGAACTTCTGGCCTCCTATACAGGCCGTGTGTACACGCCTGAATCCATCAAGGATGCCAAAGCCGACCGTGCTGCCGTCAACAAGTGGGACAAGCAGCTGGCTGCTGCTCTGACCGCCGCCAAGCGGCTTTACACTGACCCGCTGGAGGATTTTCAGAAGAGTATCCGAGAGATGCAGGCCCAGTGTAAGAAGATCTCCGGGGCCATTGATCAGCAGGTAAAAGCAGTAGAACAGGCCCAGCGGGAAGAAAAAGCATCCACCCTGCGGCTGGTCTACCGGGACTGCATCGGGGAGCTGGAACCTCTGATTTCTTTTGACCGTCTGCTTGTGCCCCAGTGGCTCAATAAAACCTTTGACCTCGCCCAGGCCGAAAAGGAACTGCGCAAGGCTGTGGAGACCCGACGGGAGGAACTCCGCCTCATCCGGGAGACCTGCGGTGAAGACGCTGAACCCTGCATTACCGAATACCTGCGGGCCTTGAGCGTCAACGATGCACTGCATGAGCACAGCCGCCGGGAGCACGCCCGTGCGGCTCAGGCTGAGGCAGAGGTCCAGCGACAGGCTGCAGAACGGGCCAGAGCCGCTGCACCGGTCATCATCCCGCCCACCGAGGAAGAGCGTCAGCTGAAAGAAGAGGCCGCACAGGAGGCCCGGAGCAACGCCTTTGTGACAGCTTCCGGGCGGCTGGACTGCGAGGTATTGCAGCAGTTTGCCCTGCCTGGCACAGGCCTTGCACCTGTCCGCAAACGCTACCGCTTCTGGGTAGATTTCACCCCGGAAGACATCGAATGGTTCAAAGCCGAAGCTAAAAAGCGCGGCTTCGCATATGGTTCTGTAAAATAATTGGAGGATTTTACTTATGGCTTTTTCTCGTCCCGGCGCACCTGCGCCCACCATGTCCGCAAATACCACTGGCACCACCACCGCCGCCCGGATGACTGCAATGCAGCAGCGTGCCGCCCAGAGCAGTGCTCTGCAGGCTGCCAGCCCGGCCAAGCCCGTGGAGATCACTTCTGCCGACGGCCAGCACATGACCGTCAGCTTCTCGGATGTCCGCAACTTCATCTGTCAGAAAGCCACCGATGCCGAATGCAAGATTTTCCTCGAGACCTGCAAGCAGTACCGCCTGAATCCCTTTACCAAGGAAGCCTACCTCATCCACTACGATAACAACAGCGAGGACACCCCCAGTACCATCGTTCTGGGCAAGAACTGCTACCTGCAAATGGCAGAGCGTCACCCCAGCTATGACGGCTTCGAGGCCGGGGTCATCATCTTCGATAAGGTGGCCGGGGAGTGCCAGAAGCGGGAGGGTTCCATCGTCTACGAGGACGAGGAACTTCTGGGCGGCTGGGCCAAAGTCTACCGCAAGGACCGCACCCGCCCCAGTTACGAGGAAGTGAAGCTGACCGAATACGACACCGGCAAATCTCTGTGGAAGGGCAAAAAAGCCACCATGATCCGCAAGGTTGCCCTTGTCCATGCCCTGCGGGAAGCATTCCCCTCCACCTTCGGCTCTCTCTATGACGAGAGCGAAGTCCATGTGGATGCCGAGTCCACCGCCGTGGAACTGGACGAAGCTGGACAGGCTTCAGCTCCCCGCTGGACCCGCATCAAGGAAGCTGTTGAACAGGCCGATGCCCTGACCGTGGAGGATGCTGACAGCGCAGACGACCCCTTTGCCGGGGGTGATGAATCGTGATCCTGACCCACAAGACCGGCGTTCTGCTCCACGGGACCCTTGCCAAAGACCCTGTGCTCAAGGACGTGGGCCAGAAGCGGGTCCTGAAGTTTGACGTGAAGGCGCACAGCGTCAAGACCGACACCGGCAGCTGGGAGAGCCTGTATGTTCAGGTCAATGTCTGGCACGGGCTGGACAAATGGGACGGGCTGCTGCTGAAGGGCGATGCCGTCACTGTCTTTGCCCGGGAGCTCAAGAGCCGGGAGTACAATGGCAAGACCTATTACAACGTGGATGCCGACGACATTCAGCCCGGCGGCATGGTGATCTTCCGGTGGATGCAGAATCTCATTGACCTTTGCACAGAGGCCCCGGCACCGCCCGAACCAGCGCTCACTCAGGAGCCAACGCCCTTTGATGAACCTGCCCCGGTGCAGACCAGCCTTTCCGGCGGGCAGATGTATCCCGGCGAAGACCTGGCCGACTATGCTCCCCGCGCCTCTCAGGCGGCAGCGCCTGCCGGGCCAGCCGCAGGCACCCCGGAAGCAGATGCCCTCATCGACGATGATGCGGATGACCTGCCGTTTTAACCACACCAGAAAGGAGTTCAGACCGTGGGCATTGACCCATCCCGTGGCTTTGTTGCCTTTCCCCGCGGTCTGACTGACTGGGAATGGTATTCAGAGCCCAACACTGCCCGCCTGTTTTTCCACCTGCTACTCACCGCCAACTGGCAGGAAAAGCAGTGGCAGGGCATTACCATCAGGCCCGGGCAGCTGGTTACAAGCCAATCTCAACTGGCAAAACAGCTTGATTTGAGTGTTCGGAACATCCGGACGAGCTTAGAACATTTACAGGCGACAGGCTATCTGACAGTCAAAACAGGCTCAAAATACAGCATTGTCACGATAGAAAACTATGCTTCGCTTGTTGGCAGTGACAGGCAAAGTGACAGGCAAGCGACAGGCAACCGACAGGCTGCCGACAACAACTTAACAAGTCTAACAAACCAACAAGCTAACAAGTCGTCGTCTGCGGCTGCGCCGGAGCCGACCGGACGACCGACGACCTCACCCTTGGTATCAGAGTTTGAACAGGATATCGGCAAGCTGAGTGCCTCCGGGAAAAGAGAGCTGACAGGATACGCTGACCGACTGGGCGAGGAACTGGCGCGGGTGATCCTGCGCAAGTGCATTGATGCCGGGGCACATAGCTGGGCCTATGTGCGGAAGGCTCTGATCGAGGCCGAAACCCAGGGCTGTAAGTCTGCCGAGGAGTACCGCATGACGAATCCCATTGGAGCAGGACGCAATAGGCGGGTGGATAGGCCGGAGCCCAGCGGGAATGATTTTCTAAAAAACGCAGCCCGCCGCCGTCCGCTCACTAAGAAAAAGGAGGAGCCCCATGTACCGGAAACATGAGCATTACCCCGACCCGACAGCTGGCCGGGCATTGGGCAGCCTCCGCCGAAAGGAGAACCAATTGAACACCGGAAAACAGTTCGAGGCAGACTGGAAAAGCTCCATGCCGAAGGATGCTTGGTGCTATCGACTGAAAGACAGCGCGACCACCTATTACGGCGGCAACGAGAACCTGAGCTTCTCCATTGATAACATCTGCGACTTCGACGTGTACCGCTACCCCATGCACCATTACTTCGAGCTCAAGACCATCGAAACGCCCAGCATCCCACTGGAAAAGATCCTGGGCCGATTCGACCGGGAGCGGCAGAAGTACCACAAGCTCAAACACATCACCGATATGGCCCACGCAGCATCCTTCAAGGGCCAGACCGCCCATGTGGTCATCAATTACCGGGGCAAGGTCAACCGCACCTTTGCCGTACCGGCCAGCGCTGTGCTGGAGTACATGAGCACCCAGACCCGCAAAAGCATCCCGTGGCAGTGGGCCGCCCTCAATGGCATTGAGGTGGCGCAGCATCTGCTGCGGGTCCACTGGCGGTATGACGTGGATGGGCTGCTTAAAAAATTGGAAGGAGATAAAACGAATGAGTCGTCCTCGTTATGATTGGTGGGCCTATGTCAAAGGAATGATTCGGCGTTATCCGAGCCTTTGTGCAGAGGAAAAAGCGTTACATGATATCAGCATATCCCCTGACTTGAGTGGACTTCCTCATGGAACTGGTAAACACTCCGATCCTGTGGCAAATGCAGCTATGCGCGAATTGCCTCCAATCAGCCGACATGAGATGGAAGCCGTTCAAAAAGCCCTTGAAACAACTCAATGGTTAGACAATGGAAAAGATCGGTTGCAGATGATAAAAATGGTTTTCTGGGAAAAAAAATATACAGTTGCAGGAGCCGCGCTAAAGTTGGGTTACAGCGAGCGTACAGTCGTTCAATGGCATGGAGATTTCATACGATTGACCGCTCGCAATTTCGGGCTTATGTGAGATGAATTTTTTTCATGTATTGAAGTATCCTTCAACAGATGGTATTATGAATTCAAATAATTTGCTGAAAGGATGTTCATTATGGCTGGCTGGGATGATATTTTACGAGAATTAGGAGATACGCCTTCTCAAACCGATATTGTTCGTCGCAAATATTTAAAGGCGCTTTCAAACTATACCGGCCGCAATACCATCGCATACTATTCTGCTTTTCTAACACGTTCTGTTACTGGAACTGATATCAATGATTCCGATATGACTGGTTTTATGAACGCATTGAAAGGTATGGACTGTTCAAAGGGCCTCGATTTAATTTTGCATACCCCTGGTGGCTCTCCGGCAGCAGCAGAGGCTATTGTAAGTTATTTGCGCAGTAAATTTCATAATGATATCCGAGTTATCGTCCCACAAATCTCTATGTCTGCTGGTACTATGATTGCTTGCGCAGCAAAAGTAATTATCATGGGAAAGCAATCTAGTCTCGGTCCTATAGATCCGCAATTCAATGGAATTCCTGCATATAATATTAAAGCCGAATTTGAAGAAGCTAAGGCGGATTTGGCTGTTCACCCTGAAAACGCTCAATATTGGGCTATCAAATTGCAACAGTACCCTGCAGCTTTCATGAAAACAGCGTTAGATGCAATTGAACTTTCTAGTAATCTGATAACAGTTTGGCTTGGAAGCTGTATGTACAATAGTTCTATCCCTGAAGAAAAGGCTATCGTTGAAAACATTGTTCAGCAGTTGAATGAGCATGACCGTTCTAAAACGCATGGCCGACATTTCAATATCGATTTTTGTCGTGATATCGGTCTGAAAATCGAAGAAATGGAGAAGGACAATCGTTTACAGGACAAGATATTGAGTGTTCATCACGCCTACTTGTTGTCACTTTCCAATTCTGATTCAATTAAAATTATCGAATGTCAAAATGGAAAGGCTGTAATCAACCATTCTAGAGCATAAAAGTCGAGTTTATATATTAGGAGGTTTTGTCCATGAGCACCGATTTGAATAAGCAAGTAGATGACTTATATAAAATTCTTCAAATAGTCGATACGTCTCGTCCGATTTCTAACAGCCTGCATATGGGTGTGCTTAACAATACTCTCCACAGTGAATTTTCTGCTCAAAAAAGTCCATCGGAGGGCATTTTATTATCAAACAGCGTAAAGGAAGTCAAATTTTTGCATTAAAAATCCTTTATTCTAAAATATAATATTATCATAGAAACTCGCAAGACATTAACTGGCCTTGCGAGTTTCTGTTTAGGCAGTCTCCGAAGTGCACCCTCCACAGGCATCATCGATTACTTCCTTACTCGACGGGATAGCTGCTTCTCACTGACACTTCGCGGACTGCTTCTATTATGCCGCCTGAGCGCAATGTGGTGCGCGTTCACGAGTGTAGTCGTGGAAGGTTCGATTCCAAGGGTGGTTCCAATTCGCCGCCGACCCCGTAGGCGGTACAGCTTGACGCATGGGGCTACATACTCCCCACCGGAAGCTCATGTGGTGGGTGGCGGGATCTCCTTGCCCGCCCTCTGACCTCCCCACATACGCCGGAGGCACCGGAATCCACAGGCGGGTTTCAGGTATTTTCCCGCTGGATGTGCGTCAATTGCCCTGCATGGAAACATGCAGGGATTTTTTATGCTATTTTCTGCCGTCCTGAGGGGCGGCTTTTTGTACCCTGACGACGAGAGAGGTGGTGACGTGTCGAATGAAAAGAATCTCATTCCGTTCAATGAACGAACGGAGAGCGAACAGAGAGAGATTGCCCAGAAGGGCGGTATTGCATCCGGTGCGGCCCGCCGCCGCAAACGGTCCATGCGTCAGGCGGCCGACTACTACCTGAGCCTGCCGGAGACCGACCGCCGCCGGGTGAACGCCATGCTCCGGGACCAGATTGACCCGGAGGACGTGGATAACCAGATGAGCGTGGTCATGGGCATTGCAGCCGCTGCCAAGCAGGGCGATGCCAGGGCAGCCAATGTCCTGTTGAAAATGCTGGGTGAGGAGACCGTACAGGAAGACCCGGGCGTGGATGCTCTGGCAAAGGCCAAGGAGCTGCTGGGAGGTGTGGACAGTGCCATTGACTGAGTTTCAGCAGGAGTACCTGCGCAACTGTTCCCACCGGTGGAACGTCAAGACCGGGGCCACCCGAAGCGGCAAGACCTACCTGGACTGCGCTGTGACCATCCCGAAGCGGATCTGCGCGGCCCGGGGCGAGGGCCTGCTGGTGCTCATGGGCAACACCCTGGGCACACTGGAGCGCAATGTGCTGTCCCTGATGCGGGAGCTCTGGGGCCCCGACCTTGTAGGTGTGATCCGCACCTCGGCAGCAGGCAACGTGGTACAGCTGTTCGGCAAGAAGGTCTATGTCCTCGGCGCTGACAACAAGAAACACATCGCCCGCATCCAGGGCGCTGCCTTTGAGTACGTCTACGGTGACGAGATCACCACATGGGACGAAGGCGTGTTCCAGATGCTGAAAAGCCGCCTTTCTTGCCCCCACTCCCATTTTGACGGCACCTGCAACCCGGAAAGCCCCACTCACTGGTTCAAGAAGTTTCTGGACAGCGACGCTGACATCTACTGTCAGGCGTATACCATCGACGATAACCCTACGCTTCCGGCCCAGTTCGTGGCCGATCTGAAAAAAGAATACACCGGCACGGTCTACTATAACCGCTTTATCTTGGGGCAGTGGATGGCCGCCAACGGCGTGATCTACCGCCTGCTGGCCGACAGCCTTGCCGCCGGAGATGGGCGTTTTTTCTGGCCTGTGGACAAGCCGCTGCACCCGTGGCGGGTGCGCATCGGCGTGGACTTTGGCGGCAACGGCTCCAAACACGCCTTTGTGGCAACGGCTATCCTGCCGGGGTATTCCGGCGTAGTGGGGCTGGCTTCCCAGCGCATCGACCCGGTGGCGCAGGATGCCGACTTCCTGGCCGACCGGCTGCTGGAGTTCTGCATGGCTGTCTTTGCCCGCTGGGGCGAGATCCAGTACATCTTCTGCGATTCCGCAGAGCAGACGCTGATCAACCACATCCGGGCAAGGCTCCGGCGCTGCAAACTGAATTGGCTGGCCGACCGGGTGGAAAACAGCGCCAAGATCCGCATCAATGACCGCATCCGCCTGACCTGCATCCTGATGGGCGGCGGGCGGTTCTGGCTGCTGCCCGAGGCTGCCACCCTCCGGGATGCCCTTGCCACGGCCCTGTACAGCGGCAAGCACCCCGGTGTGGACGAGCGTCTGGATGACGGCAGCACCGATATCGACACATTGGACGCTTACGAGTACACCATCGAGCGCGATTTCAAGAGGTTGACCAACACATGAACATCACCGCATTTCTGAACTACCTGAACAAGACGCGCGGGTGGGCCATCGATGCCGACTACTACGGCTACATTGAGACCTGGCGGCAGTGGTGGCAGGGCAGCGTGCCCAAGGTGCACACCCGTGCCGCTGAATACGCAAACGGCCCCAAAAAGCGCCCCATTGCTTCCCTGCGGATGCCGAAACGGGTCTGCGAGGACTGGGCGAATCTCCTGCTGAACGACCGCACCACCTTCCAGATCAAGGACGCTGCCACCGCCCGGTATCTGCTGGGCGATGATGAGCAGCAGGTGGGCGGCCTGCTCCGGGAGCTGCACTTCTGGCGCAATGCCAACGCTCTGGTGGAACAGGCCTACTGGTCCGGTACCGGTGCCTTTGTGCTGAGTGCCGAAAATCTGACGGTCGTGAAAGGGAAAGCGGTTCCCGGCCCGGATACCCGCCTGAAGCTGGACTATGACCCGGCTTCCTGCATCCTGCCTCTGCGGGTGGAGCGGGGCATCGTGAGCGAAGCGGCCTTTGTCTCCGAGTGTATGATGGAGGGCAAGCCCGCGGTCTATCTGCAGACCCACACCGGCAATGAGACCCGGCGCACCATCCGCAACGAGTGGTTCCGGGTAACGGATGGGGTCTCCGGTGCTCCGGTGTTTGAAGCACTGCAGGCCCCGCCGGGTACGGCAGAAAGCATCACGGTGGAGGGTTCCCCGCCCTGGTTTACCCTGTTCAGCCCGGCAGCAGTCAAGAACCTTGATGGCGGCACAGGGCTGGGCATGAGCGTCTTTGCCGAAGCGCTGGCCGAGGCCCAGGGCATCGACCTTGCCTTTGACAACTACCGGGAGGATATCCGGCTGGGCCACAAGAAGATCTTCTACTCTGCGGACATCTGCCGCAAGGTGGTGGACCAGGAGGGCGTGGAGCACTCTATTCCACCCGATGACGATGTGCAGAGCCAATTCGTCACCCTGCCCCAAAAGGAAGGGAGCCTCGACCAGTCCAGCGAATACCACGAATACAACCCTGACCTGCGGGTGGAACAGAACCACAAGGCTGTGCAGGATATGCTGAACCTGTTCAGCTTCAAATGCGGCCTGGGCTGCCACCGGTACAATTTCGAGCTGGGCAACGTGACCACAGCCACCGAGTACAACGGCAGCCGTCAGGATCTGGTGGCCAGCGCCAACAAGAACCAGATCCCCATCGAGGGGGCGCTGGTGGGCATCGTGCGGGCCATCCTGTGGGCGGCAAAGAACCTGCAGGGAGCGGCGGTGGACCTCGACACCCCCATCTCTGTGGACTGGGACGACAGCTACATCACCGATGCCGAGACCCGGATGAGCCAGATGCGGGACGATGCCCTGAGCGGCCTTTTGCCCCGGTACAAGTATCTGTCTGCCCGGTACGGGGTCAGTGAAGAGGATGCCCGCAAGCTGGCACAGGAAGCTGCTGACGAAAACAAGCAGCCTGAGCTGAGCTTCAGGGGTGCCTGATGCTGGCCCCGGACTATCTCGACCACGCACCCGACCGGCTGGTGCTGCTCTGGCAGCAGGTCGAGGATGATATCCTGCGGGATGTGGCCCGGCGCATCTCCAAAATGGAAGCCCTGACCCCCACAGCCAACTGGCAGCTGTGGCGGTATGAGCAGACCGAAGCCCTCCGGCAGGACGTGGTGAAGAAGCTGGCCCGGTACACCGGCAAGAGCGAAGCCGAGATCCGGCGGCTCATGCAGGAAGCGGCCACCCGGGCCATGGAGGCTGAGGACGAGATCTACTATCACTACGGCAAGGAACCCACGCCCTTTGCCGACAATGCCACCCTGCAGGCCCTGCTCAACGCTGGCTACCAGCAGACGGCAGGAACCTTTCACAACCTGACTGCCACCACGGCCAACACCGTCAGCGGCCAGTTTGAAGCCGCTCTCGACCGTGCCCATCTCAAGGTGAGCAGCGGCGCATTCGACTACAAGAGCGCCGTCAAGAGCGCGGTGGACAGTCTGGCCGACACCATGAAGTATGTCACCTACCCCACCGGCCACACCGACACGCTGGAAGTGGCCGCCCGCCGGGCGGTGCTGACTGGTGTGAACCAGACCGGTGCAAAGCTGCAGGTGGCCCGGGCCGACGAGATGGGGGTTGAGTTCTTCGAGACCACGGCCCACGGCGGGGCCCGCCCTTCCCACGCTGAGTGGCAGGGCAGGCAGTTCCACCGGGGCGGCGCTGTGGACTACATGGGCAAGCATTACCCGGACTTCGAGGCCGCCACCGGCTACGGCACCGGGGCCGGACTTTGCGGCTGGAACTGTCGGCATCAGTTCTTTTCGGTGTTCCCGGAGCTGGGAGCACCGCCTGCATGGACACAGGAGAGCCTGGAAGCCCTCAACGCCCGGGACATCGAGTACAACGGCGGCAGATACACCCGGTACGAGATCAGCCAGATGCAGCGGGCCCGGGAGCGCGCCGTGCGCAAGTACAAGCGCCGGTATCTGGCTGAGGATGCCGCCGGGGCCGACACCACCGCCAGCGCGGTGAAGCTCCGGCAGGCCCGTCAGGAGCTGGCCGAGTTTATCACCGCCACCGGCAGCAGGGCCGACAGCGCCCGCATCAGCGTTGCCGGGTTTGGCAGGAGCGAAGCCGGGAAGGCAACGTGGGCGGCGAAGAAGGCAGAGCCACGCGGCATTCTTCAAAAACTCAATTTTTCTGATAGTGTTTCACAGTCTGAGCGTGAAGGCATTGAAAAAGAGCTTTCCGTCATTCCTCAATGGCAGCGCGATAAGGCTGAAAGCATCATCAACAAGGTCGTAATGACAGAGAAAGATGCCGCTGGAAGCGGCTATTATTATCCAGACAAAACGCTTTATCTTCACCCTGAGCGCAAAAGCGGTGATGTTATTCACGAGTATGGCCACGCATTGGAGATTTCCCTCGACCTGCGGCACAACTCCAAATACATCAGCATCCGAAAATCCGGGATTGATGTTGAAGATTTTTCTAAAATCGTGTATGATGATAGTACCTATACACAAGCGATTTATCTTCTTCAGAACAGCAAATTCATTTCTGAGTATCAGGGACGGCTATATGAATCTCCCACGGATGGAATTTTTAAAGCCGGAACGATGCAGATCAATGAAGATATGCTGAAGGAATATTTCAGTGAAGGGTATCGCGCTTTTTATCAGGAGCCCTCTGCCCTGAAAGAGAAAGACCCGCAGCTCTATCATTTTATCGAGGGATTGAAAGATGACAAAAAGTGAAGTGCTTCTGCTTGATGAACCCTCTGCAATCTGGAACGAAATGCAAAAGAATCCGGCATTGCGAACAGATGGAGATGTCTGGCTGCACATGACCCGCCTGTCAGCCAAGCAAGACCGACAGTGGTCTCGGGAAGCGTATGGCGACCCGGAAGCGTATCTGTATATGGACTTAAACAAAAAGAAGTGAGGTGTCATCATGGAAGATTTTCGTGTCATCTACCGCATTTTGAAGCATTTGCAGCAAAGCATGGACTTTGAGGAGTTCGATTGCGCTGGTTTTACTGCCGAGCGTTTCGGTACGAATCCAAACCGGTTTCAGGCACTTTTGATTCAGCTGCAGAAATCAGGTTACATTGATGGCCTGAACATCGTTCGCTACATTCGACAGCCGGAGCGCATCGAGCCACCCATGGAACCGCATATCACCTTGCAGGGGCTTGAATATCTTCAGGAAAACAGTCTGATGAAAAAGGCCGCCGCATTTGCAAAGGGTGTTAAGGAAATCGTCCCCGGCATCTGACAACCAAATACCGCAAGCGTCTTTGCCCAGCCGGGCAGGGGCGCTTTTTTCATGCCGTATTCGCTCAGTGGCAGAGCGCCGGTCTCCAAAACCGGATGCCGCAGGTTCGATTCCTGCATGCGGTGCCATCGCAGAGGGCAGTGCGTACCCTGCCCACAACCGAACACGGACGGAGAACCGTGTCACCAAACCGTGGTTTCACCAACAGAAAGGAGTTTTTCCACCATGAAGCGTGAAGACGTGAAGAACAAGATCCCCGGCATTACCGAGGAGCAGCTGAACTGGATCATGGCCGAGAACGGCAACGATGTCAACCGGGAAAAGACTGCCGCCGAGCAGTACAAGACCCAGCTGGAAAACACCCAGGCTCAGCTCAAGACCGCCCAGGACGGCCTTGCCGCCTTTGACGGTAAGAAGAAGCCCGAGGAATACGAGGCAGACATTGCCAAACTCAAGGGCGATATGCAGGCACAGGCTGATGGCTTTGCCTTTGACAATGCCCTGAACACCGCCATTCTGGGAGCCAAGGGCCGCAGCGTCAAGGCGGTCCGGGCACTGCTGGATCTGGATGCCCTCAAGGGTTCCAAGGACCGCACCACCGATATCTCCAAGGCTCTGGAAGAAGCCGCCAAGGCGAACCCCTGGGCCTTTGGCGAGGCGGAAGAAGGCGGCGCTGGTTCCGTTCACGTTTCCAGCGGCAAAGAGCACGTCACCCCGCCCGCCGGGGACGTTGACCCCGTGACCGCTGCCTTCAAGGCGATGAACCCCGATATCAACATTGAATGAGAGAAAGGATATTCTTATGGCACATGAAGCACAGGTCCGCTATTCCAATCTGGTCGACCTCAAGCTGCGCAAGACGCTGGTGAAGAAAGTCGGCGTGATCTGCAACAACCGCTACGAGGGCAGCCCCAAGGCAGGTTCCGTCAAGGTTCCCGTCCGCGACACCGAGGTGGTGGTGAACGACTACGACAAGGCCAAGGGTGCAAAGCAGACCAGCGGCGATACTACCTACCTCACCGTCAACATCGACCACGACAAGGCCGTGAACGAGATCATCGATGGTTTCGATGCAGAGAGCGTTCCCGGCAATCTGGTGGCTGACCGCCTGGACAGCGCCGGCTACTCTCTGGGCCTGCAGATGGATTCTGACGGCTCCGTGGAGCTGACCACCGCAGGCACTGCCTTCGGCAATACCACTGCCCTGACCGAAAAGACCATCTACGCCAACATCGTGGATGCACGCACTCAGCAGTCCTCCATCGGCGTGCCCACCGCAGGCCGCTGGCTGCTGGTCTCCCCGGACACCTACGGCCTGCTCCTGAAGAGCCCCGAGTTCATCAAGGCTTCCGACCTGGGCGACGCGGTCGTTCAGACCGGCGCTGTGGGCAAGATCGCAGGCTACACCGTGTTCGAGGATTCCACCCTGGGCGAGAACGTGGAGTATGTGGCCGGTCATCCCAACTGGTTCGCCGTCATCGATGAGTGGGCCGTTCCCGTCCACCTGCAGGATCTCTCCGGCTCTGGCGACTTCATCGGCGCATCTGCCGTGCAGGGCCGCAAAGTCTACGCCTACAAGGTCACCAAGGACCAGACCATTCTTGTTAAGAAGAAGGTCGCAGCATAAGGAGGCCGCCATGCTTTACTGCACCTACGAACAGTACCAGACAGCGGGCGGCACGCTGGACGAGGCCGCATTCACGCCGCTGTGCTTCCGGGCCTCGAAGCTCATTGACCGGGCCACCTTTGGCCGGGCCGAAGCCCACACCAAAGGCTGCGCCGACTGTGCCGAAGCTCTGGCCATGGCCTGTGCGTCCATCGTGCAGAGCCTTGAACGGGCCGAAGCGGCACGCGCTGCCACCGGCTATGCGCCGGGCGTGACCAGTGTCAACAACGACGGCTTTGCCGTGACGTTCTCCGACGGAGCACTGGCCGAAAAGCAGGCCGCCGAAGCGCACAGCATTCTTTCCGGCTGCCTGGGGCACGACCCCCACGGCCTGCTGTATCGGGGGTGTTTCTGATGCAGTGCAGCGTAACTGTGGTGAACCTCATCCACGACACCGCCACCGAGATTGACCGGCCTGTCTGCCACGTCATCCCGGGGAGCAGCTGGCGGGAGAAGCTGGACACCTCCGGCGGCGACCCCCAGCGGACGGTGCACATCCGGCTACCCCCTGCCGCCGGGTATCTGCCCTATTTCCAGTGGGCAAAGCTCCCGCCCGGGGAAAAGGCGGCACACTGGACGCTCAAGCGGGGCGGCAAGCTCATCTGCGGCGCTGTCCGCAGCCTGACCGAGGCCGAGTATGCTGCCCTCGAGAAAACACACGTCTGCTGCACGGTGGCGGCGGTCTCCGACAACCGGGAACCGCTGCTGCCGCATTTTCATGTAGAGGGGAGCTGAGGAAATGAGTGCACCCGTTATTGACCTGAAGCTCAGGTTCCGGCCCGGCTTTCAGGCCGAAATGGACAAAGGCTTCCAGAAGGTCCAGTATGCGTTCTCACAGCAAGTTGCCAAAGCTGTGGACCCTTATGTACCCTTCGACACCGGCACGCTGAAGAACAGCGTCAACCAGGCATCCGACTTCAAAGGCGGAAAGCTGGTCTATAACACCCCGTATGCCCGGCGGCAGTATTACCTGCACACGCAGGGGCAGGGTCTGCATGGAGAGAACCACCTGCGCGGCTCCTACTGGGGCCAGCGGGCCATTGCTGACCACAAAGACGAACTGATCCAGTTCGCCAAAAACGCCGCCCAAAGAGAGCTGGGAGGTGGAACGTAATGCCCAAAGCGTCCATTACGGCCCTGCGGGAGTGGCTCAAGACCTGCCCGCTCATTGCAGAAGAGCAGGATGCCACAGGTGCGGCCTTCCGCATTGTCGGGCTGGAAGAGGAAGCCACCGCTTTTTCCATTGAGGACAGCCCCACCGACCCCATTGTGGAAAGTTACATCTCCGGGCGGGATCTGGCGAAGAACTACCTCTTTTTGTCCAGAAGGGAGTTCGGAGAGACCGATGTGCTCACCATTGAGAACAGCGGCTTCTTTGAACAGCTGGCCGACTGGGTAATGGAACAAAATGACTGCGGCATCCTGCCTGACCTGAGCAAATGCGGGCACGGCAAGGAGGCCCAGAGCATTGAAGTCACCTCCACCGGCTACATCGTCACTGACGGTTCCGGAAGCTGCAAAATGCAGATGCTGCTCCGGCTCATCTACTATCAACCCAAACTTTGAAAGGAGACCATCCTATGACTGTTTCCGAAACCCTGGCCGCGCTCAAGACCAAGAAGGGCATCGTGCCCAGCGCGGACTACACCGGCACCGAAAAGGCCGATGACTTCATCTTTGCCATCCAGACTGATGCCGCCACCCAGACCAAGGAGAGCGACTGGGTCGTGTTTGCAGAGCGTGTCAAGGAGCACTCCGGTGCCCTGAATGCTTCCACCGAGGACGTGGCCTATATCCGCGCAGGTACTGTCACCGAGAAGGGTGAGACCCAGCGCACCTTCTCCCTGAACGGAAACCGCTGCGTGGGCGACCCTGCGCAGGATTTCCTGCTCTCCCACAAGATCAAGTTCGGCTCCGGCACTGAGGTGGTTTTCCCTTATATCTACTTCAGCGCAAAGACCGGCAAGGGCGAGAAGGGCACAGCTGCCTTTATTGTCACTGCCGATGCAAGCGGCTCCGCCAGCAACTCCGCAGGTTTTGCCTGCGATGTGAAGGGTGTTGGCGTTCCGGCTGAGTTCGACTACCTGACCGTAGCCGCAGCAGGCTAACCCGATTTTCAATGATTCATACAGCCCTCGTTCCCGGTGAACGGGGGCCCTTTTGTAACAGGAGGATTTTCCATGATCATCAACGGCATTGACTTTGATTTTTCCACCCTGAACGCCAACGACGTGGATCGGATGCTGGCTGCACAGACCCGGCAGCAGGAACGTGTTCGGACGGAGGGCAGCCGCTACACCCCTGAGAGTGATTACCCTGCCTGGCTGCGCTTCCAGTGCCGCATCTTTATGGACTATCTGGACGAAGTTCTGGGCGAGGGTGCTTCTGAGAAGCTGGGGCTGGACGGCAGCAACTTCAGTACCTGCCTGACGGTCAGCAAGGCCTTTGCCGAGGCTATGGCCGCAGAAAAGGCCAGTGTCAGCGCGCTGATCCACCCCACCGAGGAGCGGGCGCAGGTTTCGGCAGCACAGGCCATCCCTGCCCCCATGAACCGTGAGCAGCGCCGGGCCGCAGTCAAGGCACATCCCGCCGTGGTGGATTTCCGGGCACAGGAAGCGGCAAAGGCCGCCCGCCGTGCCCAGCTGAAGGCAGAGCTTGAGGCACTGGACAATGCATGACCTGCTGACGGACACCCTGCCCACCGAGTGGGAGGGCCGCGCCATCGACCCTGACTTCAGGCCCATGGTCTGGCTGCTGATCCGCACCCGCCGTGTCAAGACCAACGAGGACAGCGCCCGGCTGATTGCATCGGCCATCCCGCTCTTCTTTGTGGAGCCGATTCCGGTGGCGCAATATCCGGAAGCCTTTGAATCTCTGGTGCGCTTCTGCCAGGGCGGCGGCCCAGAGGACGAGGAACGCACCGGGACTGGCAGCGGCGACCCGCAGGACGAGCCTGTGCTGGACTACCGGTGCGATGCCGACTACATCGTGGGGGCCTTTCAGCAGGCCTACGGCATCGACCTGACTGCTGACAAGGTGCACTGGTGGCGCTTCAAAGCACTGCTGCACGCCCTGCCGCCGGAAACGCCGCTGGGCAAGATCGTGGAGATCCGGGGCAAGGACACCTCCGGTATGGACAGGGCCGACCGAGACTACTACGAGACCCTGAAAGAGCGCTTCGCCCTGCCGAATGGGCTGAAGGGGGTGAAGCGGAACGAGACCCTGCAAGAGCACGAGGACGCTTTCCTCGACCGCTTCGGCTGATTCCCGCGCCCCGGTGCCCTGCCCCTTCTGCGGCAGAGCGCTGCCCGTGTGGGCGGCTCCCGAGGCCTGCGCCCACGGTTTGTGGGTAAAATGCAAAAACCCCGCATGTAAGCGGGAGATAGAAATCAAGTTATAGCAGCCTGTGCCCCTGTGCCCGCGCTCCGAATGAGAGGTGGACACAGTGGCATTTGATTTTAGCGTTACCGGCAACACCAAGTTGGACACCAGCGGCTTCACGCAGGGTGTCAGCAGCATGACCGTCGCCGCCGGAACGCTGATAGCAGACCTGGTAAAGACGGCCAGCAGCCAGCTGACGAATCTTGCCCAGAGCACGATCCGGAACGGCTCCGTCTACGAGACATCACTTGCCAAAGTCGGGACCATCGCCGATCTTGGCAAGCTTTCGATCCAGAAGCTGGGCAGTCAGATCACGGACATGTCCAACACCATGGGTATTGCGGCCACGGATATTGCCGAGGCTACCTACCAGGCCATCAGCGCCGGGCAGGACACGGCCAACGCTGTGGAATTTGCAGGCCAGGCAGCGAAACTGGCAGCCGCCGGTTTTACCTCCACGACCTCTGCCGTGGATATCCTGACCACCGCGCTGAACGCCTACGGCCTGAGCGCTGACCAGGCAGACCACGTTTCAGACGTGCTGCTGACCACGCAGAACCTGGGCAAGACCAGCGTGGACGAGCTTTCGTCCAGCATGGGCCGTGTCATCCCGCTGGCTGCTGCTTACAACGTCAGCGTAGAAAACCTGTCCAGTGGTCTGGCCGTGATGACTGCAAACGGTATCGCCACTGCCGAGGCGACCACTTACACAAAATCCATGCTGAATGAGCTGGGCGACACCGGGTCCAGCGTCGGCAAGATTTTACAGCAGCAGACCGGCAAGAGCTTTGCCCAGCTGAGTGCTGACGGCAAGAGCCTGGGCGATGTGCTGCAAGTGCTGTATGACAGCGTGGGCGATGATGGCACCGCCTTTGCGGGGCTGTGGTCCAGCGTGGAAGCCGGTACCGGTGCTCTTTCGCTGGCATCGGGTGGCGCGGACAAATTCAACGGCGTGCTGGCCCAGATGGTGGACAGCGCCGGAGCAACCGACACCGCCTACCAGACCATGACGGACACCTTCCAGCACAGCATGGAAAGCCTCCAGACAACGGCAGAGAACCTGAGTATTGACCTGTTCGAGGCCATGGAGCCGGGCCTGATGGAAGCCGCCAACTGGGGCACCGATTGCCTGAATACCCTGACGAGCGCTCTGAATGAGAGCGGCCCGGCGGCCATGCTGGACGCAGCCAGCGGAATTCTGGAAGACCTGACCGCAGGTGTTGTTCAGATGATCCCCGGACTGGCATCGGCAGCAACGCAGGTCATCACCAAGCTGGTGCAGTATCTGGCTGACCATCAGGACGAGATCTTCGATGCCGGCATCCAGCTGCTGGAACAGCTCATCATCGGCATCACCGACAACCTGCCCCAGCTGATCACAGCAGCGGCGGAATTGACCGCAAAGTTCTCTGCCGCGCTGATCTCCCATCTGCCAGATCTGCTGAACTGTGGCGCGGCCCTGCTGACCACTCTGGTAGACGGCATCATCCGCAGCATCGAGAACCTGGGCGAAGCCGCCCTCGCCTGCATCGCAAAGCTCACCGGCGTGTGGGACGGCAGTATGGATGAGTGGGGCCACATCGGCGAGAACATCGTCACCGGCCTGCTGAACGGCATCACCGGGATGTGGGACACGCTGGTGTCCACAGTCAAGGGCAAAGTCAACGGCATGGTAAGCACCGTCAAGAACGTGCTGGGCATCCACTCGCCCTCGAAGGTGTTCACCGAGATCGGCGAGAACGTCACGCAGGGCCTTGTCAACGGCATCAATACCGGTGCACCGGCGGCAGAGCAGGCCATCCAGAACATTGCCCAGACCCTCTCCACCAACGGGCCGGATTTTGCTACCGTAGGAGCTACCATCACGGAGCAGTTCCGCACCAAGCTGGACGAGGGGTGGGCGCAGATCCAGTCTGACATCCAGACGGATGCACTGGGGGCCATCGAGACGCTGGCAACGGCCCTCAAGGATGGCGACCTCGAGAGTTTGGGTCTGTGGGCGGCCAGTTACTTCTGGCAGGCCTGCACCAAGGAGCAGCAGGCGCAGATCCAGAGCGTGGCCATGGGGGCGCTGAACCAGCTCGGTTCCGCCCTCTCCGGCGTGTTTGGGAACCTCGCCAATCTGGCCATGGGTCTGGTGGCGCAGTTCGTGCCCGCTGCGGCCAGCGCAACTACGAGCCAGATCGCCCTGAACACCGCCATGGACGCAAACCCGATTTTGCTCGTCATCTCCCTTATCGGGATGCTGGTGGGTGCCATGCTGAACTTCTCCGGCAAAAACAAGGACGTGGCCAACGCTTTCCAGAATGTCTGGGCGGGCGTTGAGGACTTTATGAGCTACATCTTCGAGGGCCTGATGCGCATCGTGGCGGCGGGCATCGAGGGTTTTATCATCCTCATCAACGGTCTGATTGCATCCTATAACAGTGTCGCGTGGCTCTATGGCGGCACCATAGACTACATCAGCAACCCCGCCTGGGACTACGCCAATAAAATCGCCGCAGACCGCAAGGCCCGGCAGGAGGCGCGGAAGAAACAGCAGGAGGCCATCAACAACCCCAGCAGCTCCGGCACCTCCGCCAGCTCTCAGAAGGTCATCGAGAGCATGACCGACACCAGCAAGACCACCGGTGCAGACGGCAGCACCGTGACCACCAAGGTGCTCACCGAGAAGCTGCAGGACGAGACTGGCAAGATCACCCAGCGGGTGACCAAGACCGTCACCGAGGCAGGCACGAAGCTGGTGGACGGCGTGGAGCGCTCCTACAAGACCGTGACCACCTATGTGGACGGGGTTCAGACAAAGTTGGAGCGCAGTTTGGATGACATCGCCAAGACCACCACAGGCACAAAACCCGGCTCCACCACGCCGACGGCCCCCACCCCGGACAAAGACCTGACCGACGCTGTGGAGGCCAACACCGAGGCCCTGCTGGCCGCAAACAGCAAGCTGGCCGAGATGGTGCGGCAGGCCAACAGCCTTGTCCTCAGTGACAACATGGCCATCAGCCGGTCTGTGGCCGCATCCGGCACGGCACAGGTGGCCGCAGCCGCCAACAACTACCACCGGGAGGGTGACACCAACATCATCCAAAATATCTACTCCAAGGCCCAGACGGCGGCAGACCTCCAGCGGGAAGCCCGCTGGGAAGCCGACCGGGCCAAGGCCCAGAAACGATGAAAGGAGGGCTCCACAATGCCATTCAGAAAAGACCATTTGCAGCTGGTCACGGATGCCGGGGCCACTCTCGACATCGGGTGGGCTTACGGCACGCCCTACTCCCTCGACCCCATCAATGGCGTAGACGTGGACGTGCAGACCGCACAGGGCGTGAACCAGGTGGGCGTGAGCGTGGAGCGCCAGAGCGTGGCCGGGGTGAGCCGTGAGCTCATCATCCACTGCCACAGCTCCCACGGCGATGCGGATGCGGAATTACTGCTGGAAAAGCTGCCCTATTTCACCAGCGGCACAATGTATCTTGTGGATAAATTCTTCTGCCGTTTTGTGCTTTCCAAAACCCCCTACACAAAGAGCATCCACCCCTACCCGGTGCTGGACTTCATGCTCTTCTGCCCGAAACCCTTCTGGTACGACCTGACCGCCCAGAGCTTCTGCATCAACGGCTTTGTGCCCAGCTTCAGGCTGCCCATCAATTACAGCACACCCCACCGGTTCGGCGTGCGCACCTCCATCGGCTGGCTGAACGCGGTCAACCCCGGGGCGCTGGCTGTGCCCTTCACAGCCACCCTCAAGAGCGACGGCGCGGTGGTCAACCCCACCGTGCTGAACATCATCACGGGCCAGAGCATCCGCATCCTGACCACCCTGACCCCGGGGCAGGTCATCGAGATCTACCGCACCACCACCGACAAGCTGGCAGTCAAGCGGACAGAGGATGGCACGGAGGAGAACATCTTTTCTTTGCTGGATGAAGATTCTGACCTGCTGGAGCTGGCTCCGGGGGACAACTTGCTCAAGGCCACCGCCGACAGCGGCGAGACCAGCCTGCAGGTGACGGTGCGCTTTTATCCCATGGTGAGCGGTATTCTGCCGGAGGTAATCTCGTGACACTGGATGTTTTGGATGAACTGACCCTCGCCCGGCTGGGCCGGGTGGAGGTGTGGGTAAGCCTTTACTGGGACGAGCCCTACAACACCGAGGGCGAGTTCACGTTGGAGGTGCGCCCCACCGAGGAGAACCTGTCCCTGCTCCGGGAGGGCCGCTGGCTGCGCCGCAATGACAGCGATGTGCCCATGCGCATCTGCCACCGGAGCAACGAGAATCAGGACAGCAACTTAGTGGTCACCGGCTTCCCGGGGACGTGGATCTTCACCAAGCGGGCCGGTACCAGCATCGTGAAGAACGAGAACGCGGAACAGGCCATGCGCAGACTGGTCAATGCAATGCAGCCGTGGCCCAAGCTGGAGCTGGGTGCTGCTGTGGGCTTTGACACCACCTACACCGCCCAGACCTCCGGCGGCAGCATCATGGACTACCTGATGACCATCGGCGCGGCTTGTGATCTGGGCTTCCGGGTGCGGCTGGCAGGCAAGAACGCAGACAAGAAGCTGCTGTTTGAGGTCTACCGGCCCACCGCCGATCCAAACAACCGTTTTTCCACCAAGTGGGGCAACCTGCAGCAGGCCGCGTGGGCCTTCGGGGATTCCGACTACGCCAACGTCGCCGTGGTGCAGGGCGCTGGCGAGGGCGAGAACCGGGCCACCGTCACCGTGGGCTTGACGGATGCCACCGGTGCCGACCGGCGGGAGCTTTACGTCGATGCCCGGGACGTGCAGCCGGACGAGGAAAAGGGTGAGACCAGCAAGAGCCAAGCCTACCTCGAGCGGCTCATGGCCCGGGGCACCAACAAATTATTGGAACAGCTCCGCACCGGCTCCATTGAGTTGACCATCGATGCCGAAGGGCTCTCCCCCGGGGATGTGGCCTACTGCACCATCCCGGAGCTGGGCTACAAGGCCACCGTCCGGGTGGCCGATGTCATTACCCAAAGCCAGAGCGACAGCACCACCCGCACCGTGCGGCTGGGCACGCCGGTCTGGCGCAAGCTGTAAGGACTGTAAGGAGATGATCTTTTGAGCAAAATCGTTTTATACCCTGCAAACGGGTTCGACTTCGATGCCGCAGACGTGGCGGCCTACCTTGCGGGCCTCACCTCGGGTGTGTTTAGCGGAGCTGAGGACTTCCCGGTGACAGCCGCAGGCGGGCTGACAGTCATCGTGGGGGCGGGCCGTGGCTGGGTGCACCCCAGCCGATTCACCGGCTACTCCATCACCAAGCGGGAGGCCGACACCCTGACCATGCCGCTGGCCGACCCGTCTCTCCCCCGCATCGATCGAATCGTCATGCGCTATGATGCCGGTGCCAGAGCCGCCAGCCTGCAGGTGCTGCAGGGCACGGCATCCAGCACACCCACGGCCCCGGCCATCTCCCGCACCGAGCTGATCTACGACCTCTGCCTTGCCGAGATCACCCGCCCGGCAGGCTCCACCAGCATCACCACGGGCCAGATCACCGACACCCGGCTGGACGAGGCGCTCTGCGGCCTCGTGCGGGACGGTGTGACCGGCATCCCCACCGACGAGCTGCTGGCCGCTGCCAAGGAGCGCATCGCCACGCTGGAGGAGAACGCCAGCAACAGTGCTGCCGCCGCCAAGGACAGCGCGGAGGCAGCCAAGAGCAGCGAGACCAAGTCCGCCGCCAGCGAGGAGCGCGCCAAGACCAGTGAGACCGCCGCCAAGCAGGCCCTGCAGGACACGGAGACGGAGCACACCGCCGCCTTGCAGGACATCGCACGGGCCCGCACCACGGCCCTGAACGACGTGGCGGCCTCCACCAAAACGGCCACCGCTGCGGCAAACACTGCCACCCAGCAGGCCACCGCCGCTGCGGGGAGTGCTTCCACCGCCACCACCAAGGCCGGTGAGGCAGAGAAGAGCAAGACGGCAGCGGCTACCTCTGCTACCAATGCAAAAGCCAGTGAGGAAGCATCCAAGAACTGGGCGGAGGAAGCTAAAAGGGCGGCAAACACCGACCCGACCGTCTCCATCAAAGGGGCCCCCGCTGATGCTGCGGCGACCCGGGCGCTGATCGAAGAATCCCTTGCCGCTCAGCGTGCGGAGGATTACGCCAGAATCAAATTCTGGGCCAGCAACGACCCCACCAGCCCGGCAAGCTTTATCGGCGGCACATGGGAGCGTGTCGAGGGCGAGTTTATCATGGGCGCTTCCAGTGCCTACCCTGTGGGCACCACCGGCGGCAGCGCCACCCACACCCAGACTACTGCCGAAATGCCGAGCCATAGCCATAGTGGCAGTACCGGCAGCGCTGGTTCCCACAGCCACAGTGCATCCACCGACAGCGCAGGCTGGCATAGCCACAGTGGCACGACCAACGGTGCGGGTGAGCATAGCCATAATGTGAATGCTGAGTATAAGAGTGGCGGCGATGATGGCGAATCGTACCGTATTAGGAACTATGGAGCTTCCTGGGCTAATTATAAATTTACAACCAGTTCTGATGGTTCCCACACCCACAGCTTCAGCACGAACGGCACGGGAAGCCACACCCATACCGTGAGCATCGGGGACGCTGGCGCTCACTCTCATACCGTGAGCATCGGCAGCACCGGCAGCGGGCAGGCAATGAACATTCTGAACCCGTACTATGCCCTGTACATCTGGGTGCGGGTGGATGATGCCGCATGAAAGGAGCGCACATGAAAATTATTGACGAGACTGGCATTGTACTGACCACTGAGCCGGATCTGGAAGCTGGCTATCTGGTGGAAGATGTGGAAGTCGTTCACCATGATGCCGTAGAGGGCACAGCTCCGCAGTGGCACAGAGAGACCGCAAAGCTGCCGGACGGCTCTCTCGCCATCTACTACCGGGATGGTAAAGAGATTGGCCGGGACATGGTAAAGGTCATCGATGTGCCCGGTGTTGACCCTCAGCCCGCCTGGGATGAGGAAGTGCCGGTGATGCGGTACATCCGCTACACCGCCGAAGAGCTGGCCGCACAGACTGAAGCCAAGAAAAAGGCAGAAGAAGCCGCTGCCGCCGAAGCGAAGAAAAAGGCAGAGCTGGAAACCGTGCCGGGCCGCATGGACGCTCTGGAAGCGGCAAACGACGACCTTGTGCTTATGATGGCCGATTTGATTGGAGGTTAAAACTATGAAAACGCTGAACAACCTGAAACTCCGCATCATGGTGCGGGCATTCCGCATCCGGCTGAACAACGGCGAAGCCTTTGAGGCAATCGCGGCGGATTACCCCGCCCTGACCGCAGATGACCTGGAAGCTATCCACGTCCAGCTGACCGAGAAGGAGGCGCAGAGCAATGCCCAGAACAATACTTGACGTGAGCAAATGGCAGGGCCGCATTGACTGGGACAAGGTCAAGGCAAGCGGCAAAATCGACGGCGTGATGCTGCGGGTGCTGGGCAGCAAGGGCGGCAAGCCCTACGTTGACCAGGCCTTCGAGCGCAACTATGCCGCGTGCACGGCGCGGGGCATCCCGGTGGGCGGATATTACTACACCTGTGCGGTCACGCAGCGGCAGACGGAGGAGGAGCTGGCCGCCCTCAAAACAGCTCTCCGGGGCAAAACGTTCCAGCTGCCCCTTGCCATCGATGTGGAGGACCCCCGCCTGCGCTCCATGGCCCCCGCAAAGCTGTCCGCCCGCGTGGCCGAAGCCGCTGCCCAACTAGAAGCGTGGGGGCTGTATGCAATGGTGTACACCTACACCAATTTCGCGGACACCGCCCTCGACATGGAAGCCCTTGCTGCTTACGATCTGTGGATCGCGGACTACCGCGGCAAGCGCCCCGCCCGCCGCCACGGCATGTGGCAGTACACAAGCAGCGGCAAGATCCACGGCGTGAGCGGCCCGGTAGACCTGAGCCATGCGTATAAGGACTACGCCACCATTATCCAGCGGGCCGGGCTGACGAAAGTGAGAGGAGCATAAGTGATGAGCAAGAAGTTTTTTATCAGCCAGCCTATGAACGGCCTATCGGACGAGCAGGTGCTGCAGAAGCGTGCCGCAGTGATCGGGAAGGCAAGGGCCGTGTTTGGTGACGATGCGGTTCCTCTGGAAACGTTCTTTGAGGACTTTGGCC
>ERZ772991.1103-NODE-1103-length-26988-cov-2.879850_pt1 | contig 26988 bp, 20 predicted proteins | sample MGYA00511128_ERZ772991 | MGnify/ENA primary metagenome ERZ772991 (study PRJEB29015, sample SAMEA2737655) | human gut metagenome | biome: human gut; feature: human-associated habitat; material: faeces | place: China | collected 2012 ... | reverse complement strand
TTCCTCATTTTTTTATATAAGATTTTCTATTTTTCACTTCAATCAAACGTACATATTTATAAATAATATATATCCTCCGAGACACAGCAAATTTCAACACTATATAACTCAAAAATTATTATCTAGTAGCCATAAATAGTATATGAACAGTAAAACTCTTGTTTTTTGCCTGTAAATATGATAAACTAAAAAAACAAATAAGAGAGATAGAGGCAAAATAAAGGAGAGAAAATAATTGGAAATCAAAGGAGAAATAACAGACATCATATATCAAAATGACGTAAACAGTTATACAATAGCAGTATTTGAAACAGAAGAGGAAGAAACAACAATAGTAGGATATTTACCATTCGTCAAAAGTGGAGACACATTGAGGGTAGAAGGAAAATTTGTTGAACACAAAGACTATGGAAGACAATTCAAAGTTGAAACATTTGAGAAATTAATGCCTGAAACATTAGATGCACTAGAAAAATACTTAGCAAATGGAAGTGTTAAAGGAATTGGAGAAGCCACTGCAAAAAAAATTATAAAAACATTTGGAGAAGATACAATAAATGTATTCAAATTCGAACCAGAAAAACTTGCACAAATAAAAGGAATATCAAAAAATAAAGCAATAGAAATGTCAGAAAGCTTTTTAGAAAATTGGGAAGTATGGCAAATAGTAGGATTTTTAGAGAGATTTGGAATAGGAGCAGAAAATGCAAAAAAAATCTATGATTTATTAGGAATCAATGCAATAGAACAAATCGAAGTAAATCCATATATATTGATTGATATGGCACGTGGGGTTGATTTTAAACAAATAGACCAAATGGCTTTAAAACTAGGAATAGATTATGATAATCAAAAAAGAGTTGAAAGTGGAATAAAATATAGTTTAATCAAAGCAACATATAATGGACATTCATGTGTAATAAAAGAAAATTTGATAGAATATGTAATATCATTATTAGATGTAACCACAGAAGCCGTAGAAGAAAATATCATTAATTTAAAGGCAAAAGAAGAAATTGTTGTTGAAAAAAGAGATGATTTTGAATGGATATATCTAGAAAATTTTTATAGTGTAGAAAAAGAAATTGCAACTAGAATTATAAGATTAGATAAAAGTAAAAATGTAAAGAAAATTGAACATATAGAAAATGCACTAAAAGATATAGAGAAAAAATCAAGTATAGAGTTATCAGATAAACAGAGAGAAGCAGTTTTATCAATAAATGATAGTAATGTAACGATTATAACAGGTGGACCGGGAACAGGTAAAACTACAATCATAAAAACAATAATTGACTTATTCGAAGAAAGAAAGAAAAAAGTTGTTTTAACGGCTCCAACAGGACGAGCAGCTAAAAAAATGACAGAGGCAACAGGAAAAGAAGCATCAACTTTACATAGACTATTAGGAATTGGAAAATTAGACGATGAAGGAATTTATTCAAGACATATTGATTATAAAGGAGAACCAATAGATGCAGATTTAATTGTAGTAGACGAATTATCAATGGTAGATATGTTTGTAATGAATTATTTATTAAATTGCATATATCAAGGTACGAAATTAATACTAGTAGGAGATGTAGACCAATTAGCATCAGTTGGTCCAGGAAGTGTTTTAAAAGATTTGATAAATTCAGAAGTAATAAATACAGTAAAATTAGATAAAATTTTTAGACAAGCTGCAAAAAGTAAAATAGTTCTAAATGCCCATAGAGTAAATAATGGATTAGGATTTATAAAAAATGATGATGAAGAAATAGAAGAAGATACAAAACAAGACTTTTTCTTTATAAAACAAAATTCAACAGAAAGAATGTTACAAGAAGTAATAAGTCTATCAACAGGAAGATTAGAAAAATTCGGAAATTATGATTTTTTCAAAAATATTCAAGTTTTAACTCCAACAAAAAAAGGACCATTAGGCACAAGAGAGTTAAATAAGGCTCTACAAGCTGTATTAAACCCTAATTTAGAGGAATTGCCAGAAAGAAAGAGTGGAGACATAGTATATAGAGTTGGAGACAGAGTTATGCAAATTAAAAATAATTATGACATAACATGGGAAAGGGAAGCACAACCATTTGGATCAGATAAAATTAATACAGGAACAGGCGAAAAAAGCTGGTCATCAATGTACCTTGCAAAGCCAAAAGAAAAAAAAGAAGTTGGGACTGGTGTGTTTAATGGAGAAATTGGAACAATAATAGAAATAGACGAAAAAGAAAAAATTGTTAAAATCCAATTTGATGATGAAAAAGTTGCTTGGTACGAGTATTCAGATTTAGACCAAATAGAACATAGTTATGCAATTACAATACATAAGGCACAACGGAAGTGAATTTGATGTTGTAATAATGCTTGCGCCTTCATCTGCTCCAATGTTGTTGACTAGAAATTTACTATATACAGGAATTACAAGAGCTAAAAAACTTTTAATTATTGTTGGCAGTGAGAGAGTTGTTGATTATATGATTCAAAATGTTGACAGTAAAAAAAGAAACACCGGATTAGAGTTCAAAATGAGACAAATAGGTCAAGAATAATTATGATTCACAGTTTTATTATCAAATAAAATAAAACTGTGAATTGTAACTAATAACAAAATTAAATTAATTTATTTTAAATCAAGAAAAGAGTGAAAAAAATTTTTAGAATTCAAGAAAAAATATTAAATCAAATTTATCCCCAAACATGCGGAATATGTGGAAAAATAGATACAAAATCAATATGTTCAAAATGTAATCTAGAATTAAAAAAACAAGCAGAAATAAGAATATTACAAAAAGAATATATAGAAGAAAAATCAGAAAAAGAGAAATATTTTCAAGAATTAATGTACATATTTAAATATGAAGGACAAATACGTCAACTAATAATAGATTACAAATTTAACGAAAAATCATATATTTACAAAACATTTGTAAATTTTTTGTTAAAAAACAAAAAAATATTTGAAAATATAAAAAAATATGATAAAATTATACCAGTTCCAATAAGTAAAAAAAGATACAAAGAAAGAGGATATAATCAAAGCTTACTGATAGCAAATGAAATATCAAAGCAAACGAATTTGGAATTAGTGAATAATTGTTTAATAAAAACAAAGAATATAATAGAACAAAGCAAACTAAATAAAGAAGATAGACAACAAAATATACAAGGAGTATATAGTATACAAAATGAAGAAATAATAACAAATAAAAAAGTTTTGTTAATTGATGATATATACACAACAGGAAGTACTGTAAATGAATGTAGTAAAATATTACAGCAAGCAAGACCTGAAAAAATAGGAGTTCTTGTATTAGCAAAAGATTAAACAAAGAAAATAAAACAAATGAAAATAAACGTCCTTTTTATAACAATGTCACAAAAAGATACATCCAAAAAAGGACACCAAGAAATGGAGTGGAGATTTAGCATGGAAGATTTAGTAGAAAGTATATTAGATTATGTAAGATCTGATTACACTGATTATGCAATAATGATAAATGGAGAATGGGGAGTTGGTAAAACTCACTTCTGGAATAACAAAATAAAAAAGAAAATTGAGTCAATGCAATTAAACGGAAAAAGATATACAACTATCTATATGTCATTATATGGTATATCAAACTTGGAAGATATTAGTAAAAAAATATTTATAGAAACAACACAATTGATGGATAAAAACCTAAGAAAATTCATGGAATCAACAGGACAGACAACAATACCAGAATATGCTAAAACTGGATTAGATATGGCAAATTTCTTTGGTGTTACACAAAATGGAGATAAAATCGATTATTCTGAGTTTTTCTCTACTGATGATAAAGTTCTATGTTTTGATGATCTAGAAAGAGCAAATGTAGATGTTATAGATATATTAGGATATATTAATAACTTTGTTGAACATGATCATATAAAAACAATAATAATATGTAATGAAAAAGAACTTTCAACAAAATTAAAAAGTTCAAATATAGAAATGAAGACATTTATAGCAACATATCTTTTGGATAAACAAGGAGAATTAAATACAACAGATAAACCAATGGTTGAGAAAATAAGAAATAAGATTGAGCATGTTTTTGATAAAGCAAACGATTATGAGAGAATAAAAGAAAAATTGATTGGTGAAACATTTGAATACGCACCAAAATTTGATTATATCATAAATGGAATTTTGATGAGGTATGAAAATAATCCTGATTTAATAAGATTTTTAAGAGAAAATACAAGATTAATAATATTGACATTTGAAAGAAGCGGAACAAGAAATTTAAGAATATTGAAACATGCATTAAATGATTTCCAAAAAATATATGAAATGGTAGAAAAAAATTATCCAAATACAAATAATAGAGTTATGCAAACAATGCTAATATTCACAATAGCTATTTCATTTGAAATTAAAGCTGGAAAAATAACAAAAGATAAATTTATAAATATAAAAGACAATGAAGAATATAAATCAATATTAGTATCATCAAGAACTTTAATGGATAACAGACAATTTTATATAAAAGAATTTGACAGTAACTATTACTACAATTTTAAAGCAGAATATAGATTCTTTAAATTTATAGAATATTATGTAAGAACAAGAATTTTTGATATGAAATTATTTAAAGAAAACATGGAAACAATAAGAAATACAGTAGATACAGACAACTTACCAGGGTATAAAAGACTTCTTACAGAGGAATATTGGAAAATATCAGATGATGAGTTTGATAGAGTTATAAAAGAAGTGTTAGAAGATGTAAAACAAGGAAATATAGAATTAATAGATATTGTAAAAATTTATGCATATTTTAGCTATTTTTCAAGAAAAGGACTTATAGATTATGACTTTAAAACATTAAAAAGTATATTTTTCAATGGAATGAATTTATCTTCATTGAAATCAAAATATTGCAAAAATGTAGAAGAAGAACTTTCAAAAATAGCAATAGAGCAAGTTGCAGAAGATATGAATGATATAATAAAACATTTCAATAACTTAAATAGTCAATTGTTAGACAAAATGTATAAGGAAAAGGCAGAAGAAATATTTAAATGTATACCAATGAAAATGGAAAGTTTTTATGAAAAATTTGATAGAGAGTGCATGAATATACCAATTTTTAAATATTATGATGTTTACCAATTGTTCCAAAGAATTTCATGCGCAAGTAATGAAGATATTGTTTTAATAAAAGAAAAATTAATAAATAGGGTGGATAAAAATCCAAAAGAAATAGAACCAGAGATGGATAATATAAAACAGTTAAAACAAGTTATAGATGATTACCTAAAAGGAAAAGATCAATCAATAAAGATTGTTATGCTTAAAGAATTTTCTAATAGTTTAGGATATATCATAGATAAATGTAAAAGTAGTTTTTTTAATAAAAAAGAAGTATAAAAAAATTAAGAAAAATGTATAAAAAATTCCTCTTTTGAGATAATAAGAATAGACTTGAAATTAAAGGAGGATAAATATGAAGGCAACTGGAGTAGTAAGAAGAATAGATGACTTAGGTAGAGTGGTAATTCCAAAAGAAATAAGAAAAACTTTAAGAATAAAAGAAGGAGATCCACTAGAAATATTTACTGACAGAGAAGGTCAAGTAATATTAAAAAAATATTCTCCAATTGGAGAATTATCAGAATTTGCAACAGGATATGCAGAGACATTAGCAAAAACAACAGGACATATAGCATGTATAACTGATAAAGATACAATAATTGCTGTATCAGGTGGTTCTAAAAAAGAATTTTTAGAACAGGATGTTAGCCAGGAACTTGAAAAACTTATGGAAGATAAGGAAGTTTATACAAGTAAAGAAAATAGTGATATGGCAATGCCTATTACAAAAAACGATACTAATGAAAAGAAAAATAAATCACAAATTGTATATCCTATAATATCAAATGGAGATACAATTGGAACAGTAATATTAATGTCAAAAGATTCAAATACAAAAATGAATGAAGTTGAAAAAAAGGTGGCACAATCTGCTGCAACATTCTTGGCAAGTCAAATGGAAATATAACAAAAAAAGTAGTATAGACTAGAAAATCTAGATTATACTACTTTTTTATATTGTTTTGTTTAAGGTTTGTATTTTCATCTATTTTATCAGATAGACCTACTATATAGTCTATTGAGGTGTTATAATATTTTGCTAATGTTATTAGATGATTTATAGGTATAGTTCTATTTCCTTTTTCATATTCAGAATAATATTGCTGAGAAATTCCTAGAAGCTGAGCTATATCTTTTTGGAATTTATCATGATCTTCTCGTAAATCTTTAATTCTTTTGAATCTCACTATTAGTTAACCTCCTGATTAAATGACTATAACTATTCTATCAAAAAAGAATACATAATGTAGATGATACATAATAAAATATGTATTATTACAACAAAATGACAGAAATATTACAATTATATTAAATACAATTAGAATTATTGATTATACATGAAAACTTATGTATAATTAATAAAGGATAGGATATACTGGGAACAATGTATAATAAATTATAGAAACATATGATAAAGGGGAAAGTTTTATGAATATAAATAACAATGAAATTAAATTTATATATTCACAAGAAAAAGAAAAAAGAGAACAAAAAGGAATAACATTAGTAGCTTTGGTAATAACAATTATAGTATTACTTATACTATCAGGAATAACAATACAATCAATAACACACACAGGAATTTTTGATAATGCTAAGCAAGCAGAACTACAAAATAAAAGAGCACAAATAATAGAATATCTAAAATTGAAATTAATGAATGAACAAACAAATAATCCATTTGGAAGTGCAGAAGAAATAATAATAGCAACAAGAAATAATGTCCTAGAAAATATAGAAGATTTGAAAAAAATAGGAAAAGAAGTAACAGTTGAAGAGACAAGCACAGAAGAAGATGGAGAAAATGTAGATATATATTTTTATGTAATAGTAGATAAAGATGTATACAAAGTGGAGCTAGATGATGTAACATTTATAGGAGAATTAGGAAAATTTCCACCTGTTATAAAACTAAAATCTATTTCAAACACAATAAATACAATAACAGTAGAAGTAACAACTAAAAGAAATCAAGGTGGAATATTAGAATATTATATAAAAAGTGAAGATGAAGAAGAATATAAATTAATAAAAACAACAACAGAAGAAAAATATACATATGAAGGACTAACTCAAAATAAAAAATATAGTATTAAAGTAATTGCTGTTGCAGAAAATAAGAAAACAGCAGAAGTAATAGCAGAACAGACAACAGGAAAAATCGTAGATTTAACAGAAGCAAATGCAAAATTTACATATAGCCCAAGTGGTTGGACAAATGGTAGTGTAACGGCAACTGCGAGTACAGATGTAACTGGATTTACAATCCAAACAAGTACAGATGGAAAAAACTGGACAAGTACAGCAAGTAAAACACTAGATGCCAATGGACCAGTATATGCAAGATTATGGGACGGGACAAATGCAGGAGGAATGTTAACTGGAAATGTAACAAATATTGATAAAACAGCACCAACAATAGGACAAATATCTAATGGATTTACAATAGTAAATGGAAATAAAGGAACAATTAATATAACAGGAATTGCTGATGCTGAGAGTGGAATAAGCGGATATCATGTAAACACAACAGGAACAAAACCAACAATGAGTAATTCTTGGACAACAAGTACAGCAAATTCAATATCATACAATGTAAGTAGTGCAGGGACATATTATTTTTGGGTAAAAGATAAAGTTGGAAACATCTCAGAAGCTAAAAGCTGTAAAATATCAATAGTAACAGCGATTGCACAAGTAGGTACAATATATTATTCTAGTATATCTAATGCAATTAATGCTATATCTACAAATGGAACAGTAATCTTACTAAAAGATACAACAGAAGACATAACAATTCCTGAAAACAAAACAATAATCTTAAATTTAAATCAAAAAAAATTAGAGGGAACAGGAGCCATAAGACTGTCTAATAAATATGATACTACAATATTAAATAAAGGAACATTAACTATATTTGGAGGATCAGTTACTGGAAACGATTGGGGTATATATAATGGAGGCAAATTAATAATAAATAGTGGAAATTATACAGCAAAAGTATATGAAGCTATATGCCCTGTTTCAGGAACAACAGAAATAAATGCCGGTACAATTACAGGGGGTAATTATGCATTATGTAATTATGGAGGAGTAACGACAATTAATGGAGGAACTTTTAATGGAAGTATATATGACGGAATAAAAAACAACGGAGGAACTGTTAATATAAAAAATGGAATATTCCAGGGAAAAAATTATGGTGCATATAATGAAGGCGGAGTATATAATATTAGTGGAGGAACTTACAATGGAAGCTTTGCAGGAGTTGGATTAAAGGATGGAACAATTACAATATCAGGAGGAAGTTTTTCAGGAGAAAGAGGAGTACATTCAGTAAAAGGAACAATGACGATAACAGGCGGAACTATGAGAGGAAATACATATGATGGTTTATCAAATTATGGAGCAACTATTTATATAAATGGAGGAAATTTTAGTGGAAAGAATTGGGGAATATACTCAGAATCAGGAAAGATTTTTTACAGAAGGACAGATTCACAAACTTCCGACCAAGGACTAGTATCAACAGAAGGCTGGCAAGCAGTAAGTGCAACTGATTTAACATTTTATTAAAATAAATCAAACTAAGATAATTGGAGGAAAAGATGAAAAAAAAATTTAATGAAATACCTGGTGTTATATATACATATAGTTTGAATCAATTCATAAAAAAAGAAAAAGGAATAACATTAGTAGCTTTGGTAATAACAATTATAGTATTACTTATACTATCAGGAATAACAATACAATCAATAACACACACAGGAATTTTTGATAATGCTAAGCAAGCAGAACTACAAAATAAAAGAGCACAAATAATAGAATATCTAAAATTGAAATTAATGAATGAACAAACAAATAATCCATTTGGAAGTGCAGAAGAAATAATAATAGCAACAAGAAATAATGTCCTAGAAAATATAGAAGATTTGAAAAAAATAGGAAAAGAAGTAACAGTTGAAGAGACAAGCACAGAAGAAGATGGAGAAAATGTAGATATATATTTTTATGTAATAGTAGATAAAGATGTATACAAAGTGGAGCTAGATGATGTAACATTTATAGGAGAATTAGGAAAATTTCCACCTGTTATAAAACTAAAATCTATTTCAAACACAATAAATACAATAACAGTAGAAGTAACAACTAAAAGAAATCAAGGTGGAATATTAGAATATTATATAAAAAGTGAAGATGAAGAAGAATATAAATTAATAAAAACAACAACAGAAGAAAAATATACATATGAAGGACTAACTCAAAATAAAAAATATAGTATTAAAGTAATTGCTGTTGCAGAAAATAAGAAAACAGCAGAAGTAATAGCAGAACAGACAACAGGAAAAATCGTAGATTTAACAGAAGCAAATGCAAAATTTACGTATAGTACAAATGATTGGACAAATACAGATGTTATAGCGACAGCAAGTACAGACATAACTGGATATACGATTCAAACAAGTTTAGATGGAAAGAATTGGAATAGTACAGCAAGTCAAACACTAACAGCGAATGGAAATGTATATGCAAGATTATGGGATGGAATAAATGCAGGAGGAATGTTAACAGGAACTGTAACAAATATTGATAAATTAAAACCAAATACATTTACTCCAACAACTACAAGTTCTATAAATAGTATAACAGTAACATCTAGTACAACAGATCAGACTAAAACAACAGAGAATGGATCAAGCGGAATATCAGGTTATAGATTTAGTAAAGATGGTGGTACAACATGGACAGAATACCAAACAAGTGGAACTTATAAATTTAATGATATGTTAAAAGATATAAATGGAAGTACATATAATATAGTTGTACAAGCAATAGATAAAGCTAAAAATGTTACTACTTCAACTGTTGTAAAAGCAACAACAACTAAAAATACAGATTATTACACAAATGAAGCAGATAAAATATTGTGTAAGGTTACAAGTGGTGATAAAACTTTTTCAAGAGAATATTATAAATATAATAATGAAGGAGCAATTGTTGCAACAGCATACTGTCGAGGAATGTGCAATACAGGCACAGGAATTAGTGACAATACATTGATGTATCCACTATTAGTTAGTACTAGCAAAAGTGCAGTAAGTTATTATTGTGGAGAAAATGGAATAAAAACAAATAAAAGTGGAGAATTAATTTGTGAAGGAGTTATAGAATATAAGGGAGTAAAATATTATTATAGTTCAGGTGAATGGTGGTATCAAATTGTGCAAGGATACACATATACTAGTTCAGTAAAGAGTTTAAACACATCATCAACACCATTTAATGAAAATCTTGATATTAAAGAAGGATTAAAAAGTTCAGCATTAACTTTAATAAAATTGTATTTAGGAGAATAGATAAAAAGGAAATGGCAAATAACCATTTCCTTTTAAATATATATAAAATTTTATTATAAATAATTAGCACAAAATTAATATAAGTATTGATGCGGATAATATAATAATTAAGTTAATGAAACACTTGCAAAATCTGTAAAATAGTATATAATATATACGAAAGGTGATAAAAGTGGAAACAAAAAAATTAGAAGAATTAGAAAAAAATATAGGATACACATTTAATAATAAAAAACTATTACAAAATGCATTAACACATACATCATATGCATATGAACATGGAATACAAAGTAATGAAAAACTAGAATTTTTAGGAGACAGCATATTAGAATTTGTATCAAGTGAATACATGTATAACAAATACTTAAACCTAAAAGAAGGACAACTAACAAAAGTAAGAGCAACAGTAGTATGTGAGAAAAGTCTGTACAAAGTAGCAACAGCACATAACTTTGGAAAATTTTTATATTTAGGAAAATCAGAAATAAAATCAGGAGGAAACAAAAGACCAGCAATATTAGCAGACAGTGTAGAAGCAGTAATAGCAGCAATATTCATAGATGGAGGATTGGAACCAGCAAGAAAATTCATTATAGAAAATCTAAAAGAAGAAATAGAAATTGCAACAAAACATGTAGGAGAAAAAGATTACAAAACAGTATTACAAGAAGAATTACAAAAAAATGGAGATGTAAAAATAGAATATACAATAATAAAAGAATCTGGACCAGATCACAACAAATTATTTGAAGCAGAAGTAGCTTTAAATGGAAAAGTATTAGCAACAGGAAAAGGAAAGAGCAAAAAAGAGGCAGAAATGCAAGCAGCAAAAAAGGCGTTAGAAAATTAAAAATGTTATAAGGTTATAAACAAGCAAAGTGAGGGAAAGAAAAGAATGAGTAAAGAGTATGTAATTCCAGTATTTGTACCACATTTAGGATGCCCAAACGACTGTATATTTTGCAACCAAAAATCAATAAGTGGACAAAAAAAGAACATAACAAAAGAAGAAGCTAAAAAAACAATAGACAATTTTTTGGAAAATATAAAAGAAAAAGATTCAAAAAAAGAAATAGCTTTTTTTGGAGGAAGTTTTACAGGAATAGATGAAAAACAACAAGAAGAATTACTACAAATAGCATATGAATACATAAAAAATGGACAAGTAGATAGTATACGAATATCAACAAGACCAGATTATATTAACAAAGAAATTCTAAAAAGACTAAAAAAATATAAAGTAAAAACAATCGAATTAGGGGTCCAATCAGCAAATGACTATATTTTAGGAAGAGCAAATAGAGGACATAATTTTAAAGATGTAGTAAAAGCATCAAAACTAATAAGATGGTATGGCTTTAATTTAGGACATCAAATGATGGTTGGATTGCCTGATAGTAGTAGGATTGATGAAATAAATACAGCAAAAGCATTAATAAAATTAAAACCAAAAATGATAAGAATCTATCCAGTACTAGTAATAAAAGGAACAAAACTAGAAAAAGAATATCAAGAAGGAATATATGAACCATTATCAGTAGTTCAAGCTGTTGAGACTTGTAAACAATTAGTAAGAATGTTTAATGACAAAAAAATAGATGTAATAAGAGTTGGACTTCAAAACACAGAAGAAATCTGTGAACCTGGAAGCCAACAAAGCGAAGTGGTAGCGGGACCATTTCATCCAGCATTTAGACAATTGGTTGAATCAAGTTTATGGTATGATGCAATTGTTGAAAAAATAAAAAAACTCAATGTGAAAGTAAAAGAAGTTGAAGTTACAGTAAATCCAATAGATGCAAACAATGTTATTGGACATAAAAGAGAAAATATAAAAAAACTCCAAGAATTATATGAAGTAGATTTAATTGTAAAACAAGATAAAGATGTAAAACAAGGAAAATCAAAAATAGAAATAACAAAAACTTATAATGATTTTTTGGATGGAAATGAAAAAACTATTATCCATTAACTATTGTATAAAATCACCTAAAATTACCATAATAGTAATAAAGGTGATTTTTTTATGGAAACAAGTCAAAAAAGAGTTAAAAAATTTTTGATAGAAATAATAGAAACAATAGTTGGTGCAATAATAATGGCAATAGCAACATCGCTATTTTTATTACCAAATCAACTATCATCAGGAGGATTTGCAGGTATTGCAACAATTTTATATTATTTTTTAGATATTCCAATGGGAACAACAATATTAGCAATAAATGCACCATTATTTATATTTTCTGCATATAAATTAGGAAAAGAGTTTGTAATAAAATCATTTATAGGAACAGTAACATTTTCATTTGCAATAGATTTGTTTGACAAAATAACACCATTAACTCAGGATAGGTTTTTAGCATGCATTTATGGTGGGATAATAATTGGATTAGGGACTGCCATAATACTAAAAGCAAATTCTTCAACAGGTGGATCAGATTTAATAAGTATGTTAGTAAAAAAATATAATAATAATATTAGAACAGGAAATGTGATAATAATAGTTGATGTGCTAATTGTTGGACTAAATATTTTATTTTTTAAAGAAATAGAAATTGGATTATATTCAGCAATTGCAATATATTTAATGGGAAAAATGATAGATATAGTTTTTGAAGGAATTTATTTTACTAAATTAGTTATTATAATTTCAAATAAAAATCAAGAAATTGCAGAAGAAATTGGAGAAAAAGTCGGAAAAGGCACAACAGGGTTATATGGAAAAGGAATGTATAAAGATGAACAAAAATTAGTGCTTTTGTGTGCAGCATCAAGAGGAGATGTTTCAAGAGTTAAACAAACAGCAAAAAAAATAGATCCAATGAGCTTCATAATAATTGCTAATGCAAGAGAAGTAGTAGGATTAGGCTTTAAAAAATAAAAAAATAGAAAAGCTAACAATTTTGCTTTTTTATTTTTCAATATCAGAATCACTTAATCCTACTGTTTTTTTGTCTTCACGTGTTTCATTATGTAATACTTCTTGATTTAAGAAAGAAGTATATACATTTCTAATGAATAGCACCATTTTAGTAGTACTTTTTTCTGCATTAGGTATATTCTCTAAGTAATAATTAACACAATTATCCATAGCCTTTTTAAATGCAAAATAAGCATCAGCACTTTTAAATAATTGCTTTTTTAAAGGCACTTTCTGGAAGTTAGCTTCTTCTTTTAAAGCTCTAATATATTTTATAGCATCAGTTGTGCTAGTTTTCGGAATAGTCTGATTATCATGCAAAGAATAAGATGATAATTGAAAACCACTATTAGGATCCTTAATGTTTACAGAAGCATTTACTTTATCTACAATAGAATTAATTTTTGGTTTTATAACATTACTCATTTCCCTAGGATATAAACATAAATAATTACCTCCACCTTGACTAAGAAAAAACACATTATTATCAGAAGAATCAAATGCAGAATCATTAAAATTTAATCCATTTTTGGCCTCTTGGCATAAAATATCATTAGTTTTATTAAGTCTATTATCACTAAATGTATGATCATAAGCAAAATTAGATAATTTTAAACCGGGAACAGAAATATATGATGCTGAATATTCTGTATCTGAATTAATAATTTTTTCTGCTAAGAAAAGTCTAAAATATTGTTTATTTAATAAACCAGTATTATCTCTTACTAATTGTTCAAGAGTCGCATTTAATGTTGTTATAAGGCTTTGTAAATCCAAGTCAGAGTAGTTATCAAAATTATCAATTAATTTATCCCCACTTATTATTGAATGTATCAAGTTATTCATATTAATTTTATTATCATCTGATAAGAAAAATTGAAAATAAGGATGGTTTAATAATTCAGTATTATTTCTTACTAACTGATAAAATCCATTATTTAATGTGTCCACAATATTTTGTAGTTCTTCATCTGAATAATCATCCAAATTATTTAAATTTCTAGCCTCAATTGAATTATTTTTACTTACATCTGTATTATCTTTACTAATTGTATCTGGCGTGTCATATATAGGCATATATGGATATTCATCTTTTAAAAAAGAAGTAAATTTCTTAGGAAGATTATTATCCATTTTCTCATCTATTAAGGATACAAAAGCATTAGTTACAAAATCAGAAGAGTCAACAATCTGTTGAGGTTTAAATTCAAAGTTTTTAGAAGGTCTAAAATTTTGTAAAAATTCATATACTGATATATTTACTAGATTATTTAATTCACTCCAAGATTCTTTTTCTTTGGAAGATATTGATTCTGGTGTTTGTAAAGGAAGAAAATCATCTGCTAAAATATCAACAGGAGAATTTGTTTCTTCTCTTGAAGCTTTTATATTAGTTACTTCATTATCAGTTATACTAAGTAAGTCATCAATATTTCCATGTGTAGAGTCAGAAGATGCCAATTCTATTGAAAGACCTCCGATTAATACAGCATTTTTTTGTAAATTGTTTTGTATTAGTTTAGAACATTTATCAGCAAAATTTTTATCATGATTAGGTAATATAATATAAATTTCATCCCCACCAGCTCTAACTATTACTGAATCATCGGGTACACTTTTTTTAATTATTCTCATTGCAATTTGCAAGGCATTATCTCCAAAATCATGACCATAGACATCATTAATAACACCAAGTTTGTTAAAGTCACCAAAAATAAATGAATAAATATTTTCAGTATTTTCAAAAGTTGGTTTTATAATTGTTCTAAAATATGTATTTGAATAAACATCTTTAAACTCTGGACATGAAAAAATTTTTGTTCTTTTTAAAGATGTAGAAACATCTGTTATTAATTCATTTCTGGCTTTCACAGTGTATTCCTCCTAGCAAAAATAGTGTAACATATTAGGCAAAAAAACGCAAGATTTAAATTATAAAAATTTCCAAATTTTTACAACAAAATGTATAAATATTTTTTCTATATAAATAGAATTAATTTAATACATGTGATATAATAATGAAGAAGATTATTAAAATATGAAATATGAAATTTAACATAGAAAAGAAAGTAATGGTGAGAAAAGGTGGAAGAACAAAAATATATAATAAAAAATCAAAATTCATTTGAACTAAAAGACATATTTGAATGTGGACAATGTTTTAGATGGAATGAACAAGAAGACGGAAGCTACACAGGAGTTATAAAAAATGGAATAATAAATGTAAAGAAAGAAGACGAAACTATTACATTTACAGGAATATGTGATAAAAATATAGAAGAAGTGGTAAATGAATATTTTAATTTAAAAAGAGACTATGAAAAAATAAAAGAACAATTAGGAAATGTAGATGAATACTTAAAAACAAGTATTCAATATGGAAAAGGCATAAGAATATTAAACCAAGATTTATGGGAAACAATAATATCATTTATAATATCAGCAAATAATAACATACCAAGAATAAAGGGAATAATAGAAAGAATATCACAAAAATATGGAAATGAAATCGAATGGAACGGAAAAAAATATTATACATTTCCAACATATGAACAATTAAAAGATGTAACTATACAAGAATATAGAAATCTTGGATTAGGATTTAGAGATATAAGATTATATGAAACAACACAAATGATATTAAATAAAGAAGTAGATTTAGAAAAATTAAAAAATAATCCAAATACACAAGAAGTAAGAAATGAATTACTAAGACTTTCAGGTGTTGGACCCAAAGTAGCAGATTGCATATTACTATTTTCAGATTTAAAAAGATTTGATGTTTTTCCAATTGATGTATGGGTTAGAAGAGTTATGAATGATTTATATATAAAAGAGGATGATGAGACAAAAGTTAGTAAAGTAAAAATTGAAAAATTGGCAGAAGAAAAATTTGGAGACTTAAAAGGACTTGCACAACAATATTTATTTTATTGGAGAAGAGAACAATAAAACTGTTTTTTTCCTCCGTCCTCAAAAACAGTTTTAAACAACAAGATAAAAAAAGATAAAAGATAAAAAGGGGAAATTCAAATGAAAAAAAATATAAAACAATTAGTAATATTTTTAATAATTTTAATAGCAATAATATTTATACAAAACAAAGTAGAAGCCCAAAGCTATTATATAGAAGATATGGATATACAAGCAAATGTAAATACAGACGGCTCAGTAGATATAGAACAAACACTTACATACTATTTCAATGGGGAATATAATGGAATATATATAACAGTACCATATAAAGTAACTAATAGTGAATATAAAGATATAATCAAAAACAATAGAATAAATGATAATTTATACACAGGTTCAGATGTAGATGTTAAAAGTGTTAGTGAAATTATTGGAAAAGCGGAAAAAAACTATAATATAGAAAAAAATGCGATAAATGGAGAAAATGGAGTATATACAACAACCAAAGATAAAAAAACATTTGGAATAAAAGTGTATTCACCATCTTCAAATGAATTGAAAACATTTAAAATAAAATATAATATAAAAGACCTATGCGTGCAACATAATGATATAGGAGAATTATATTATAATTTTATCGGAGGAGAATGGAAATGTAACATAGAAAATTTGAATATAGACATATATTTACCTTACAATAAATCAGAAATAAAAATCTGGGGACATGGACCAGATAACGGACAATCAAAAATAATTTCCAATACTCATGCAAATTTTAAAGTTAATGATATAAAAAAAGGACAATATGTAGCTGCAAGAGTAATATTTGATAATTCTAATATAGCAAATTCAACTAAAAAATCAGGAATAGATGCAACAGAAATAATATATGAAAATGAAAATGATATTATAGAACACAAGGAAGAAAAAATAAAATTTACAAGAAACGTTGTAATTATAGGAGTATGCTTACTAATTTACTGGATGATTTTATTATTATCATTTGAAAAAGATAAGAAATACATATTAGAAGACATAGATGAAGATTATTTATTTAATAAATATAATCCAATGATAGCAGGATGTATACAAGGAAGCAGAGATATTTTATCAAGAGACATAATAGCAGTGATTTTAAATTTGATAGAAAAGAAAAATATAAAATTAGAAATAAAAGACCAAATTAACAAAGGGAGAGTATATTTAATATTAAAAGTACCTGAAAAAGAAAATGAAATGGATACAATTGAAAAATATGTATATGACTGGATATTTAATGGTAAAGAAATAGTTGAATTATCAGATAGATTAGAAAAAATTCCTAAGGAGAAAGACGCAAACGAAAAATTTGAACAGCTAAATAAAATGGTAGAAATGAGATTATCAAAAATGGGAGCAAACAAAAAAAGTGTACCAATAGCATTAAGAAAATTTAACATATTTTTGTTTGTAATATCAATATTAGTTGTTATAAGACATATTATTTTTAATGGAATAAATAATATGTCTATGGCAAAATCTATGACAATATTAATGATAATATTATTCGCAATGATAGGAATTATAACTGCACTATTAAATATAGTTATAATAATAAGACATCAAATAAACAAAATAGTTCAAAGAATAACTGGACAAAGAGTAGTAACAACAACAATAAGTTTAGTTACACTATTTGGAGTGATAATGATAATAACAGCAATAATTGCACCTGGAAGCTATTTAATAGCAGATGAATTTTTAATATGTGCAGCAACAATACTAGTGCTAACAGATAATTTAATGTTAAAAAATAATGTTAATATGATAGAAGATTATAGTAAATTAAACACGCTAAAGTACAAACTAAAAAATTCGTTATTAAGTGATAAAGATATTGAACATGTTGTTTTATGGGAAAAATATTTAGCATATGCAGTAAGTTTTGGAATATCTAAAAAGATAATTGAAAAAATAGGAAAACTAAATTTAGATGATGATTTAACCAAATTAATAAATGATAAAGACATATTAGAATATTTAACATCAGATTATTATATATTTTACACCTATGCTAGCCCAGATAGAAGATTTTTAAACAGTTATAATGAAACATTAGAAAAAGTCGCAACATCAATGTCAGGCAGTTCAAGCGGAAGCGGAGGAGACTTCTCCGGTGGAGGCGGATTTTCTGGCGGCGGCGGAAGTCGGCGGAGGTGGAGGAGCATTTTAAGGAGAAAAAAATGAGTTTACGAATAATTTATGGAAAATCAGGTAGTGGAAAAAGCGAATATTGCTTTAATGAAATAGCAAAACTAGTAAAAACAGAGAAAAAAATATACATAATAACACCAGAACAATTCTCATTTACGGCAGAAAAAAAGCTAATGGATGCAATTGATACAAATGCAGTAATAAATGCAGAAGTATTAACAATTTCAAGAATGGCTCATAGAGTATTGCAAGAAATAGGAGGAAACACACAAACACAATTGACAAAATGTGGTAAGTCAATGCTTATTTATTCAATATTAAATGAAAATAAAAATAATTTAAAATTTTTAAGTAAATCTGATGAAAATATTGACTTATCTATGACAGCAATTACAGAGTTTAAAAAACATGGCGTTTTACCACAAGATTTACAACAAGAAATTGAAAATACTGATGACCAACATTTGAAGACAAAGTTAAATGACATGTTTTTAATTTACAGCAATTTTGAGAAAAAATTGCAAGGTGAGTATATTGAAGATACAGACTTATTAACTATGCTTTCAAATACTATTGAAGATACTGATATTGTTAAAGATAGTTTAATTTATATAGATGAATTTTCTGGTTTTACATACCAAGAATATGAGGTACTAAAAAAGTTTATTAAACTAGCAAAACAAGTTACAATAACAGTATGCGCAGATAGTTTAGAACCAAGCTTAAAACCAGATACAGATATATTTTATCCAAATAAAGTTACAATTTCCAAAATAATGAATTTGGTCAAAGAAGAAAAACTGGAATTAGAAAATACGGTGTATTTAGGTGAAACACCACGTTTTAAAACAGATGAACTTAAATATTTGGAGAAAAATATTTTTAATAACAGGGCAAAAAAATATGATAAAAAAGTGGAAAATATCAAATTATTTTTAGCCAAAAACCAATATTCAGAAATTGAAAATGTTGCAAAACAAATTACGAGACTTGTAAGAGATAAAAAAATAAGATATAAAGATATTTCGGTTATTACAAGAAATATTGATACATATTCAAGTTTGATAAGAAGCATTTTTGCTCAATATGATATTCCTGTTTTTATAGACGAAAAGAGAGATCTGAACCAAAACATAATAGTTCAATATTTGCTTTCAATATTTGAAATTTTCAGCAACAACTTTTCAAAAGAAGCGGTTTTCAATTACTTAAAAATAGGATTTTCTGACATAGAAAATGATGATATTTTTAAATTAGAAAATTACTGTACAAAATGGGGAATAAAGCACAATAAGTGGAAAAATGATTTTACATATGGTGTGAATGATGATAACAAGGAAGAAATAGAGTATTTAAATAGATTAAGAAATCAAATAATAGAGCCATTATTAAAATTAAAAAGCAAATTTGGAACTGTAAAAGAAACAACAAGAGCAGTGTATGAATTTATGCAAGAACAGCAGATAGAAGGAAAAATCAACACAAAAATAAGGGAGTTGCAAGAATTAGGACAAATTGATTTAGCGAATGAATATATTGCAAGTTACAAAATAATTTTAGATATATTTGATGAAATGGTTTTAATATTTGGAGAGGAAAAATTAAGTGTTGCGAAATATATGCAAATACTTAAAACAGGTTTGAAAAATAGTGAATTAGGAAAAATACCAGGAACACAGGACCAAGTAATTGTAGGAGATGTAGAAAGGTCAAGAAGTCATAAAGTAGACACTATTTTTATAATAGGATTAAATGATGGAAGTTTTCCAAGTATTAATAAAGCAGAGGGTTTTTTCGGGGATAAGGACAGAGAAATTCTAAAACAAGATGGAATTGAACTTGCAAATGGAACAATAGAAAATCTATATGAAGAAAACTTCAATATTTATAAAGCTTTCACAACGGCAGAAAAACAATTATATTTATCATATGCATCATCAGAAACAGAGGGAAAATCATTAAGACCATCAATGATGGTAAATAAAATTAAAAAATTATTTCCAGAAATAAAAGAAGAAAGTGATGTAATCAACAAAAATTATGAAATCACAAATAAAAATATGACATATCAAGAGCTTTTGGAAAATATATCAGAATTGAAAAACGGAAATAAAATAGATGACGTTTGGTATGCAATTTATGAATACTACAAAAATCAAAATGAGTGGTATTCAAAAGTGGAACAAGACTTACAAGGAATAGATTACACAAATTTACCTGAAAATATAAACAAAGAAACAATAGAAAAGTTGTATGGAAATACACTAAATGCAAGTGTATCAAAATTAGAAAAATTTGCACAATGTCCATTTTCATATTATTTACAATATGGTCTAAGGCTAAAAGAAAAGGAAGAATTGAAAGTTCAAAATTTCGATACAGGTTCATTTATGCATGAAACAATAGACGAATTTTTTAAAAAAGTAAAAAATGAAAATATCAGTTTGCCAGAATTAGTAACAGATGAGGAAAAAATCCAAAGCCTAGTAGATATAGTTGTTGAAGAAAGATTGGATATGGGCAAAAAATATACATTTGTAGCAACACCTAAATATAAAGTTTTAGTAAAAAGATTAAAAAGAATTGTTGCAAAAGCACTAAAATACATAATTGAAGGACTTGTATATAGTGAGTTCAATATAGAAGGAACAGAAATTGAATTTGGAAAAAAAGGAAAATATAAGCCAATTTTAATACAATTAGATGATGGTAAAAAAGTTGAGATTACAGGAAAAATTGATAGAATAGATACAGCAAACTCGGAAGATGGAAAATACTTACGAATTATAGATTACAAATCATCAGCAAAAAATATCGATTTAAATGAAGTATACGCAGGATTACAAATTCAGTTATTAACATATATGGATGCAGTGTGCAAAGAAGAAGACTTATTGCCAGCAGGTGTATTATATTTTAGTCTATTAGAGCAAATGATAAAAGCAGATAAAAAAATAACAGAAGAACAAATAGAAGAGGAACTTAGAAAAAACTTCAAAATGAAAGGCTTGATATTAGCAGATGTAAAGGTAATAAAAATGCATGACAAAAATTTGGAATCAGGAACATCAAAATTGGTACCAGCAACATTGACAAAATCTGGGGAGATTTCAGAGGGAAAAACAAATGGGGTTAATAAAGAGGAATTTGAAGTTTTACAAAATTATATATATAGGACTATTAAACAAATTGCAAAAGAGATTTTGACTGGAAATATTAATATAAAACCATATAATAAAAAAGGGCAAAAGCCTTGTGATTATTGTTCTTATAAGGCTATTTGCGGGTTTGATACTAGAATTTGCGGAAATAGTTACAATTATATAGACAAAAAATCTAAGGATGATATTATAAGAAAAATGAAGGAAAGTGCAAACAGGTTATCTTAAAAAAGGAGAAATATTTTGAAAGATTTAAGTAATAAAAATGTTATACGCATCAACAAAAATGGAGTACAGTACCTACAATTCAGAAAATTATTAGAGTACAAAGACATAATAACTCATGCGTATTCAATAGGAACAGATGTGAATTTTAGAACAGCAAGAGTTAACAAACAGCAATTACCAGAAAATGAATTCAATAAAGCAATTCAAGATTATAAAAATTTATGCAATGCAATAAATGTAGATTATAAAAACATAGTAAAAACAAATCAAGAACATACAGATAATATTGCAATTGCAAATAAAAAAATTAATCAAGATTTTCCGGATATAAATTTAGAAGAATATAGTAAAACAGATGGGATTGTAACAAACAGACCAAACTTAGTATTATCAACAACAAATGCAGATTGCATATTACTACTATTTTTTGACACAGTAACAAAAACAATTGCAAATACACACTCTGGCTGGAAAGGAACATTGCAAAGAATTTCTGTAAAAACAGTTGAAAAAATGATAAATGAATTTAACAGCAAACCAGAAGACATTATTTGTTGTATTTGTCCAAGTATTAGAAAATGTCATTTTGAAGTTGATAGAGATGTTAAAGAAATGTTTGAAAATGAGTTTAAAGATTTGAATATAAACAAAAATATTGATATAATGGAAAAGCAAAAAGATAAAGAAAAATGGAACATTGACACTGTTTTAATTAATAGAATTATATTAGAAAAAACAGGATTAAAAGCAGAAAATATTATAGATAGTGGGTTGTGTAGTGTGTGCAATAAAGAGTTGATACATTCTTTTAGAGTAGAAAAAGAAGGATATGGACTAAATACAGCAATAATTTCACTAATTGAAAAATAATTATAATTTAGAATACATTATATTAAGATTATAAAGTACAGAAAATTTTTACATATGAATAAATTTAAGTGAGGTAAATATGGAAATTAAAGAGATAAAAGAAACAAAAGAAGAAAAACAAAAAATGAGAAAAAGAAATATGAAATTATTTCCAATATACAAAATGCTATCATGGGACCTTCTGTTTTATTACACAATTAACTTTTTATTTTTAACTCAAATTAAAAACATAAGTGCATCAAACGTTGTATTAATAGATAGTTTCTATGCATTATTTATTATGGTTTTGCAAATACCAATAAATGTAATAATAGCATTTTTAGGCAAAAAGAAAAGCTTAGTAATAGGAAATATTACACTTGTTATATACATGCTTATAATAATTTTTAGTAGAAATATATTTGATTTAATTTTGGCAAATTTTATATCAGCAATAGGATTTGGAATTAAAGAAACAATACAAGCAGTATTATTAAAAGAATCAATACCACCATCAAAATATAAAAATCAAATATTTTCAAAACTAAATTCAAAAGGTGCAACAGGATATTATACACTAAATATGATTTCAAAAGTAATAGCAGGATATTTATTTACAATAAATGGATATTTACCAATGATATGTTCACTAATAATATTAATAATATCTACAATAATATCTATGGGATTCATAGAACCTAATCCCAAAGGTAATACTAGTTCAAAAAAAGCAATGGGAAATGAAGAAATTAAAAACATAAAATCTGGATTTAAATTTGTGTTAAAATCAGAAAGATTAAAAGCATTAATACTATCAGCAGCATTTATATGTTCACTTCTAAGTATATTAGGAAATTATGAAGTGAACCTTTTGGAGGATATAAATCTATCATCAATATTAATAGGATATGCAGGGGCTCTGAACAGTCTTATAAATGCAATTGCTTCCAAAAAAGAAAATAAATTTAATAGTATATTAAAAAATAAATCACTTACAGTATTATCATTAACATTGTCAATAAGTGCATTAGTAGCAGGAATTTGCGGAATATCAGGAATAAGAGAAAATTTAGTAGGAATTATAATAATATTAAGTACATATATGATATTTGGTTTTATAAATGGAATGTATTATACAATAATAGATAGGTATTTAATGAATTTTGCAAACAAAGAAATAGATACTCAAATAAATTCTGTATATAATTTATTTAGAAATGCTACCAAAATGATTTTTGGCTATTTAGCATCATTTATATTAGGGGTTACAACATCTGCAAATGCGCTAATAATAGTAGGAATAATATTTACAATAATATATATTTCTATTAGCCAATATATGAAAACAAGATTAGGATTAAAACCAGATGAATATTCAAAAGAAGAAAGAAAATATGATGAGTTAAAGAAAATTGAAAAAGTGTAATAAATATAAAAAATTAAATTTAATTTCTATAAAAATTTAAGGAGATTTGACAATGAAATTACCAAAATTAAGACCACAAAAATTAAAAATAGGTGATACAATAGGAGTTGTAGCACCATCAAGTCCAATAATAGGAAATAATATAGAAGAATTAAATAAAGCAAAAGAAATAGTAGAAAGAAGCGGATTTAAAGTAAAATACTCCAAAAATCTATTTTCAAACACTAATGGGTATAGTAGCGCTGCAAAAGAAAAAGCAGAAGATATAAACGAAATGTTTGCAGATAAAGAAGTAAAAATGATTTGGTGTGCAAAGGGTGGAAATAACAGTAATTCAACATTTGAATATTTAGATTATGAATTAATAAAGAAAAATCCCAAAATAATATGTGGTTATAGTGATATAACATCAATTACAAATATGATAACAGAAAAAACAGGATTAGTAACGTTTAGTGGAACGAATTTTAAAACGATAGCAACAGATGAAACAGATTTTAGCTATAAACAAGCCCTAAACCGATTTGTAAATGGAAGTTTAGAACTAGGAACAGAAAATGAAGAATATATAACAATTCAAGAAGGAAAAACGAGTGGAGAACTTATAGGAGGAAATCTTTCATTAATACGAGGAATGGTTGCTGGCAAATATTCACTAGACTTTACAGATAAGATTCTATTTTTAGAATTTGAGACAGATCCAGCAGGGACAAGTAATAATTTGTATTATATGAAACAAAATGGAGTATTTGATAAAATAAAAGGTCTTTGGATTGGAAATTATGAACATGAAAGTGGAATTACACTAGAAAAAATAGTAATGGATGTTTTGGATGGTAAATATAAATTTCCAATTATAAAATCAAATAATTTTGGACATATAGAAAGAAAAACAGTTATTCCAATAGGCACAAAAGCAGAAATAAACACAAATGAAAAAGTTAAAATAAAATTAGTAGAAAATTGTGTAATGTAAAGCTTATAGATGATAAAAAAGAGGTGTAGCAATGTTTGAAACATGGGAAGAACTAGAAAATTCAATAGTAAATTGTAATAAATGTAAATTATGCAAAACAAGACAAAATATAGTATTTGGAGTTGGAAACAGAAATGCTGATATAATGTTTATAGGTGAAGGGCCTGGGGCTGACGAGGATAGGTTAGGGGAACCTTTTGTCGGTAAAGCTGGTAAACTTATGAATATGGCTTTTGGAATTGTTGGGATTAAAAGAGAAGAGGTGTATATTGCGAATGTTGTTAAGTGTAGACCTCCTGCAAATAGAAATCCAGAAGATGATGAATCAAATGCTTGCTTGAATTATTTGAGGAATCAAGTTATGTTGGTTAAGCCTAAAATAATTGTTTTGCTAGGGAGTGTTGCTTTGAAAAATATTTTGGGTAAGGAGTATGGGATTACTGCTTCAAGAGGTAAGTTGGTTGAGAAAAAGGGGATAATGTATATGCCTACTTGGCATCCTGCTGCTCTTTTGAGGGATGAAAATAAAAAAGTTGATTTTATAAATGATTTACAAGCAGTTATTGAAAAATATAACCAAAACTATTGAAATACAGTTGTAGTTATGATAAAATTCAAATACAGGAACAACCTGTAAAAGACAAAAGAAGGAGAGATAGAAATGAAAAAACACTTAGGAAAAGAACAAGGTATAACCCTTATAGCATTAGTAATAACAATTATAATTCTATTAATATTAGCAGGAATATCAATATCAGCACTAACAAACCAAGGATTATTTAAGAATGCGAAAGCTGCACAAAATGCAACAGAAAAAGCAGAAGCAGAGCAAGGGCAAAGACTAAATGAGTATGAAGATGAAATAAATAAATATTTGTCTAATAATGATAAAAAAGAAGAAAAATTAGTAGACAAAGTAAATGACGGAACAATAAAAATAGGAGACTACGTAAAATATAAACCAGACACAGCAAGTACAACAGAAATATTACAAGAATTAAACACATATTCAGGTTCAAATGCAAATACAACATCAACATTAACACAAGAAAGTTTAAATTGGAGAGTGTTAGATGTAAAAGATGGACAAGTAAGATTAATAAGTGAAGTACCAACAACATCAACAATTACATTATCAGGATATAATGGGTATAACAATGCAGTAAAATTAATAGATGATACTTGCAATGTATTATATAGTAATTCAAAATTAGCGAGTAAAGTACAAAATCTAAAAATAGAAGATATACAAGAAAAAATGGTTGAAACAGATTATTCTAATATTACAGCTGATTATGGAAAAAAGTTTACACCAGCAAATAAATATTATTCAAGTATTTTAACTAAACAAAAAGATGAAAAGGTAAATGGAATAACTGGAAAAGAATGGAGTTTGAGCGAACAAACAGAATTATTAAATCAAACAAGTGAATTACAAGCAAATTCATTAGAAGTAAAATATACGTATTGGAATAAGGCTATGTCAATAGATGATTTTAAAGATAATATATACTATGAATTATTTATCAATAATGGAAGCAACTATTCAACATATTGGATGTCATCTCGTTGCGTTGATGCTAACTCTTATAATGCTGCCTTTGATGTTCACATTGTGAATTCTGGTTATGTCAACGCCGGCGGGTTGTATTTTTCTTACGATAACGAGTATCCGATTGTTTGTGCTTTTCGCCCAATTATAACTCTAAACTATAATGTCCAAATAGACACAGAAAATTCAAAAGATGGAAGCACAGCAGAACAAGCATATGTAATTAAATAATAAAAAATAAGATAACAGTACAAAGGAGAATTTGTAATAATGATAAAAAATAAAAATAAAGGT
>ERZ772991.1097-NODE-1097-length-27133-cov-3.551961_pt1 | contig 27133 bp, 19 predicted proteins | sample MGYA00511128_ERZ772991 | MGnify/ENA primary metagenome ERZ772991 (study PRJEB29015, sample SAMEA2737655) | human gut metagenome | biome: human gut; feature: human-associated habitat; material: faeces | place: China | collected 2012 ... | reverse complement strand
AAAAAGAGGTGGTCAATATAAATAAAAATAACTCTACCGATGAGCTTTTAAAATTACTAAAAAATGAACAAAATATAGAAAATTTTATCAACACAAATAAAGAGGACTTTATAGATATGCCTCTCCATTTGTATCTTGCAACATTACTTAAAAAGTATTCTCTATCAAAAAATGAAGCAATAAATAATTCTGCCATATCTCAAATATATGGTTATCAAATCTTTTCTGGCAAAAGACCAAATCCATCAAGGGACAAAATTTTACAGTTAATTTTTGGAATGAGTCTAAACTTAGAAGATAGTCAAAGACTTCTGAAAATTGCTGGCGTAAGTGAATTATATCCTCGTATAAAAAGAGATAGTATCATTTTATTTGCAATTAACAAGGGTTTGACTATAGAAAAATGTGACGAACTCCTATTTGAATTAGGAGAAAAAAACAATAATTAACAAAGATTAAGGACTGCCCGAAAGCAGTCCTTATTTTTTACTTTTCTAATATTCCACTATTCTTAATATTTTCAATAGCTTTTTCCAAATTTTCAACACTTTGAACAAGTGCCATTCTTACATAGCCCTCTCCCTCTTTACCAAAGGAAACACCCGGAACACAAAGAACTCCAGCCATTTCAAGGAGGTCAAAAGTAAATTTTTCAGATGAAGTATAGTTTGGTGGAATTGGGAACCAAGTAAACATTGTTGAATCTGTGTAAGGTACTTTCCAGCCAATATCATTAAGTCCCTTGCAAAGTGTATCTCGTCTTCTCTTATACTCTGCTCTATTTCTTTCAACTACATCTTGAGGTCCATTTAATGCTTCAATGGCAGCAATCTGTAATCCCATACAAATACCATAGTCAATCTGTGACCTAAATGACTTAAATCTCTTTATAACTTCTTCATTACCTATAGCAAAAGAAAGTCTTAAACCAGTAAGGTTATAAGTTTTAGAAAGAGAATTAAATTCAATACCTACATCCATAGCACCGTCTACACTAAGGAATGAAATACCAGGTTCATAGTCATATATAAACTCTGAATAAGCATTATCGTGAATAACAATAATATCATACTTTTTAGCAAAGGCTACTAACTTTTCGTAAAAATCCTTATTTGCATGAGCTGTTGTTGGATTGTTCGGATAAGAAACAACCATCATTTTAGCCTTTTTAGCTACTTCAACTGGAATTGCGTCTAAGTCAATAATGTAATCATTTTCTTTTCTAAGAGGCATATATTCCAAATTTACATCAGCCATTGTTGGTCCAAATGAAAAAATTTGGTAGCAAGGGTCTGGTACAAGAACTGTATCCCCTGGATTGCAAATAGGAAATGCTATGTGGGCAATACCCTCCTGTGAACCGTTTACTGCACAAATATTCTCTCTTGATACATCTACACCATATCTTCTCTTGTACCAATTTGAAACAGCCTCAATAAGCTCATCACTTTCAGTCATACCATATACATAATTTTTAGGGTCTTGAAAAGCCTTTGAAACTGCGTCCATAACATGCTTATCTGGTGGAAAATCAGGAGTACCAATAGAAAGATTTATAACTTCTCTACCCTGTGCCTCTAATTTTCTCTTTGCTTCATCTAAATCCAAAAGAATATTGGATTCCATTTTTCCAAATTTCTCTGAAAATTTCATAAATAAAACTCCTTTGTAAAAAATTTACGCCTCTGTGCTACACCATTTATTGTAATCTTCTTGTCGCTGTATAAAACCTGTAAATTCAGGTACGGTAAAATCTAATTCTCCATACCTTGCTGAATACACAAGTCCCTTATTTATAAGCTGTGCCCTGGTAGGGGATATTGACTTTACAGGTTTATGGAGATTTGTCGCTATATTGGATATAGTACAAGGTAGTTCACCACACTTGACCATTGCAAAAATAAATTTTTTGTCAGCAAGGGAACACCTCTCATATCTTACCTTAAAAAAGCCACTATCTAAAGCCCTATAGAAATATGGAATACTACAATCAACATCTTGTACTTCTATAAGCTCTTTGTTCGTTTTTTCATAAACTATACTACATAACATCTGTATAAAAAAAGGATAACCTTTTGTTATATTATAAATTTTATCTATGGCTTCTTCTGTATATTTTACTCCAAAACCTATAGCTGGTTCAACAACGGCTTTTTTAGTTTGCTCCTGATTTAATGAACCTATTTCTTTATATCTAAATAACCTCTCGGTATATGTTTTTTCATCTGATAACATCTTATAGATTTTAGGCAATCCAGCCCCTATAATCATTACTGGATACCCTAATTGATTAGTTCTATGCAAAGCAGCTATAAGAGAACCCAACTCTTCTTCTTTCATATACTGTATTTCATCAATAAAAAAGCATATAGGTGTATCAGCTTCTAACGCAGTTTGTCCCATATATACAAATACATCTGTTAAACTTTGTGTAAGGCTTGTTGATGTATATAATTCTCTTTCTTGAGATGAAACTGTAAATGTTGTATTTTTAACATCAAAAGATATTACAAGAGTTTTAAGTGCATCCAAAGCCTTAGATAAAAGATTTTTTATTTTTTCTTTAGAACTTACTTCTCTCAAAAAAGCCTGAGAGCAAGCGACTATTTGTGATATAAAGTCCTGTCTTGTTTCAACTTCAATATATTTGCAAAAAACCGATTTTTCTTCTGCAATTCTTTGAAATCTATTAAGAAGTACAGTTTTTCCTACACCTCTTAAACCACTATAAATCACCGAGGATACAGGTACTTTATTAACTAAGGCTTCAAATATCCCATTTACCTCATTCTCATCTATTTCACGCCCTGCCAAATAGAGGGGACTTGTTCCTGCCCCTGGTCTGTATGGATTAACTTTGTACATAAGCTCACCATCTTTCATTCAAAACACCAATAATATAATCATTAGTTGTATTGTCGCACAAATGCCATACTCTGTCAATACTTATAAACCAATACTGTAATTTTCCGTAATAAAAAACCTTAGATGTTTATATTATAACCCAAGCAAAAAACTTTTTACACATATTTTTAAATTTACAATATTTTTGTTGTTTTGAAATAAAAACTATAGTATAATTAACAGGATTGTTATTTTTAATGGAGGTTCTCTATGGAAAATTTAGTAAACTTTTTTATAAATGCCTTTAGTGGTCTTGATAAGAATGTTGTTGTATTTCTTATTTCTATGTTTCCACTTTTGGAATTAAGAGGTGGTATGATAGCTGCTGCTGTCTTTAAAATGCCATATTTACAAGCTATGACGCTTTGTCTATTAGGAAATATGCTCCCTATGCCATTTATACTTTTATTTATTACAAAGATTTTTGACGCTCTCAAAAAAACAAAACTTTTTAGACCTATGGTTCAAAAAATAGAAAATAAAGCTATGGGTAAAAGTGACAAAATACAAAAATACGAATTTTTAGGTATTCTACTTTTTGTAGGTATACCACTTCCAGGTACAGGTGCTTGGACAGGTGCTTTAATTGCTGCACTTTTAGGTATTAAATTAAGAAAATCCATACCAGCTATTCTCTGTGGTATTTTTCTTGCAAGTGCCATTATGAGTTGCATTACATACCTTATTCCAGCAATCATTCCAATGATTAAGTCAATGCTCTAAAAAATAAAGACCGTAATTTACGGTCTTTTTTATTTTCTCTACTGTTGACAGCATACCAATTAAAACTTATAATTAAAGTAAGATTTGTATTTTGAATAATTTACAATTATAATCATACATTACATAAATGTAAAAGGAGTAATATCAATGAAAAAAGTAATATTAACAGGCGATAGACCTACTGGCAGACTTCATGTTGGACATTATGTTGGTTCATTAAAGGAGCGTGTTAAACTTCAAAATTCTGGTGTATATGATGAAATCTACATTATGATTGCAGATGCACAGGCTTTAACTGACAATGCTGAACATCCTGAAAAAGTCAGACAAAACATTATGCAGGTAGCTTTAGACTATTTAGCTTGTGGCTTAGACCCTGAAAAGTCAACTATATTTATACAGTCAATGATTCCAGAATTAACTGAACTTACATTCTACTATATGAATTTAGTAACAGTATCTCGTGTACAGAGAAACCCTACTGTAAAGTCAGAAATTAAAATGCGTAACTTTGAAGCAAGTATTCCGGTTGGTTTCTTCTGTTACCCTATTAGTCAGGCAGCAGATATTACTGCTTTTAAGGCAACTGATGTTCCTGCCGGCGAAGACCAGATGCCTATGTTGGAACAATGTAAGGAAATTGTACATAAATTTAATTCAGTATACGGCGAAACATTAACTGACCCTCGTATTGTTTTACCTAGTAATCAGGCTTGTTTACGACTTCCAGGTATAGACGGAAAGGCTAAAATGAGTAAATCTTTAGGCAACTGTATCTATCTTTCTGATGAACCAGAGGATATTAAGAAAAAAATTATGTCTATGTATACAGACCCTAACCATTTAAGAGTTGAAGACCCTGGTCAGGTTGAAGGCAATCCAGTATTTATATATCTTGATGCTTTCTGTCGTCCAGAACATTTTGAAGAATTTTTACCTGAATACAATAACTTAGACGAACTTAAAGCTCACTATCAGCGAGGTGGTCTTGGCGATGTAAAGGTTAAAAAATTCCTTAACAATGTTATTCAGACTGAATTACAGCCAATAAGAGAAAGAAGAAAAATGTGGGAACAGAGATTGCCTGAAGTATATGAAATCTTAAAAGCTGGTAGTCAAAAAGCTAAAGAAAAAGCTAGTCAAACTCTTGATGAAGTTCGTCACTCTATGCGTATTGATTACTTTAACAATGAAAATTTATTAAAATAAACAACTGATATTTTTATGTGGTTATTTCTCTTTTGAAATAACCACTTTGTTTAAATAAGGAGGATAATATGAGAAATAAAACTATTTTTATAACAATTTTATTTTGTATTCTATTTTCAATTTCCTCCTATGCCAACGAAGATATTTTCTACACAGCCACTAAAAATGTGTCTTCTATTGAAGAAAAGCAAAATATCATTAAAATAATAAAAATTGCTTTATTTAACGAAAACATATCTGATACTATAGAGCCAAAAGTGCTATACACTCAAAACAACTCTTTAAAGGCATTACTTTTTAAATACACAGGAAGTAATTATCCAAAAAATCTTTTACTAGAAATCAATGAAAATAAGTATACCATAACTTCCACACCAGATGAAAATGGCTATGTATATTTTTACTTTCCAGAGAATACAGATACCGTAGTTTCTCCCTCTTCTATTATCTTTATTAACGATGAAGAAAGGTCTCAAAAATTTACTGTTGAACCTACAGAAATTGTTTCACAAAATAAAGATTGGACCACATCTGATGACGGACACACTCTTTATAAATACATAGGAAGTGATACTTGCCCAATCGTTCCGAATTTTTATAAAGGTAATATTATTACGACAGTTGGTGGTTACAAAAATGAAAATATTTTAGGAAATCAAAAAACTGGCATTACTGGTGTAAATATTTCAAAGGGAATACAAAAAATAGGTAATTATTCTTTCTACCAAACTTCCTCTCTTACTATGGCAAAATTACCGGACAGTATAGAAATAATTGGTGGAGCATCTTTTAAAGACACTTCTCTTTCTGGGGAGCTTAATATTCCAAAAAATACAGTAGAAATATACCCTTACGCCTTTGACAGTACAAATATTACAGCACTTAAACTAAATAACGGACTTAAAAGAATAGGCTCTTATGCTTTTTCTGACTGTAGTGCTCTTGGTGGAACATTAACACTTCCAGATACTCTTAATTATTTAGAAGATGCTGCTTTTTATCAATGTTCTAAACTTACAGGAGACTTAACAATTCCGGCAGGAGTTACAAAAATAGGTAATGGAGTATTTTTTAACTGTTCCGGTTTTGACGGCTGTCTTACCCTTGAAAATGGAGTAAAGGAAACAGGTACACTTGCCTTTGCCTCATCACTCCCTAAAACACCTATGTGTTTTAACAAACTTGTACTTCCAAACAGCTTGACGAAAATAGGTCCTTATACTTTTCAATACTGTACAAAAATCCCCCAACTTACACTTAATGAGGGTTTAGAAGTAATTTCAGACGGTGCTTTTGACCATATGACAGGTCTTGAAAATACATCTCTTACTATTCCATCTACAGTAAAAACTATAGGTGGAGATTATCTTGTAGATGAAAACACAGGTTATGGTGGGCATGTTTTCTACGATATGGGAAAAACATCAAAATTTACAGCTATTTATACAGCTAGTGGAAATAAATACTTTACTTCACTAGACGGTGTTTTATATTCTTACGATAGAACAAGAATATTGGCATATCCTAGAGGAAAACGAGATACCATATTTGAAATTCCAGAGGGTGTAACTCAAATTGATGAAATGGCATTTTCAAGAGCAAGCTATTTAAAGAAAGTTATTTTACCAAATAGTTATACTATTTCTATAGATTTGCCAGAAAACATATTAAACAGGGATTATGCAAACAGCCTTTCTGGTGCTTTTTATCTATATACAGGAATAAACAGCGTTTCTGTAAAAAGTTCCAATACAAAATACACATCTGTAGACGGCATACTTTATTCTAAGGATATGAAAACACTTTGGTATGTACCTAACAAATATAAAGGTACAGTTAATATAGCTAATGGCGTTGAAAAAACAGAAAAAGGTTCAATGTTTATATCTAACAAAGGCAATACCCTATGGACAAATATCGTCTTTCCTGCATCTATGGTATGGATACATAATGATACAATAGATGTTTGTAATGAATATTTCAAAAATTTAGTTACAATAGACCATAGTTTGTATTATAATATTGAAAATGGAGCTATTGTTGAAAAGCCTTACAAACTGGGGGACTTAAATTCTGACGGTGTAATAGATAATAAAGATACTGCCATAATTTTAAAGTATATTAACAACAATATGCTATTTAATTTTAATAAAAAAACTGCTGATGTAAACAAAGACCAAAAAGTAGATTTACTTGACGCTATAATAATTTTAAAAGGAGAAATACAATGATAAGTAAAGAAGTTCTTGAAATAAGAAAACTAATAAAAAAAGACTCTGACAGTTCTATAAGAGTTTGTGGCTGTTATGTTGCTGGAAATGAGAAAGAAAAATTGACATACATAAATGACTACCTTAGCAATATGCCTGACGAAGAACAGAACAAATATGCTGAACTTCTCAAAAAAACTCTCTCTGGCTCTATTGGTAAAAATCTTCACAATTTGGAATTTACAAAAGAGGCTGAAGAAGAAGATGGTCAGCAACGCTCACTTTTAGCTTTAAGAGCTGGGGAACTAAAGTCACAGGAGGCCCTAGACAATTTTTACGATTTTGTAATTGATAAATTTGACTATGTAGGTAACTACCTTATTCTTCTTATGTATGATACATATGATGTGCCTACAAAAGGAAAAGACAATGTAACAATGGACGATTCATCAGAAGTTTTCCAGTATATAGTATGCTGTCTTTGCCCTGTAAATCTTTCTAAAGCTGGTCTTAGCTACCACGAAGAAAATAATTCTATTGAGCCTAGAACAAGAGATTGGGTTGTTGAACCACCTTGTATGGGCTTTATGTTCCCTGCCTTTAATGACAGAAGTACAGATATTCACAACTTGCTTTACTATGTAAAGTCAACTAAAGAAATGTATAGTGAATTTATAACAGAAGCTCTCGGCTGTACTGAAACTATTCCATCAGCTGACCAAAAACAGATGTTTAAGGATATAATTGAACAGGCTATAGTAAATCAACCAGATTATGAAGTTGTCAATGTTGTAAGAGATATTAACGAAAATCTTACTGAAATGATTGAAAATCATAGTGGAGATGAACCTGTAACATTAGGCAAAGAGGAAATTAAAAATCTTTTCCAAGCAAGTGGTGTAAAAGAGGAAGACCTTGAAAAAGTTGATACTCGTTTTGCTGATGAATTGGGAGAAGATATGCGTTTTAATGCCAATGATATTCAAGAAAAGAGAAAATTTGAAGTTAAAACAAATAATGTTGTCATTAATGTAAAACCTGAAGATTCAAATATTGTAAAAATTAAAATGATTGACGGAAGAAAATGCCTTGTAATACCTATGGATAACAATGTTGAAATAAATGGCATAATGTCAATAATAAAAGAAGAACTTGAGAAAAACTCCGAAGAATAATTTAATATTCAACATTCAGAACAAATTAACTTCGTTAATTTGTGGCTTGATACATCAAGCCATCGGATTTATCTTTCCGATTCACTATTAAAAGCTATATATAAAATTTACACTCTATTCCTTTATAACCTCCATTCTACCACAAATCAATACGAAATTCAAATATATTTTAAAAAAACATTATACATTATTTGTATATCTTTATAATTCAAAATCCACTTGTTCGGCCATTTCATTTAATTTCATTTTTAGCCCAACAGGTATAAATTTTCTACTTTTTCTATAAATTTCACCAATAACGGAAATAAATTGTCTAGGATAATCAATTACTGCCTGTAAATCCTCTATTTGATTTTCTGTCAAAAAGTTGTTTTTGCTATATGCTCCTAAAATATCTTCCATATTTAAGTAATTAAGCCCCTTATTATGGGCATAAAAAGCATTTTTGCGTTTATACCTGTTTATAAAGAAAGCTAAATCCCAAAGAGGAGAACCAACTGTCATATAATCCCAATCAATAATAGAAATCCTGCCATAGTTAAATAAAATATTACCTTCTTTTAACCTATTGTGTATAAAAGATTTTTCCAAAGTACTTTTCTGTAATCTTTCAACAGCCTTTTCAGCCTTACTGTAATACTTGTCATATACCTTAAGTACAGTCATATCCCAATCCTTCAAAGTCTTTGTATTGGATATTGCTTTTCGGCATTTTGTCATAGTAGTAAGCCCCTTTTCCATTTCATCTAAAGGATGAGGCTTTAAAATAGCTGCGGCTCTTACCATTGGTTGACTGTCTATTCGGCTCAAGGCATATTGCATACTGCCTATGGTTTCAATAGCTTTTACAACTTGGGCATTATTAAGGAAGTCCAGTTCGTTGGCTCCCTTAAAAGGAGAAAGGATATATACATCACTATCTCTCTCTACATATGGCAATCCACTTTTTGCCGGTAAATATCTGTCAAAAGCCCTAAAGCCTTTTGTCCATAATTGTTCCTTTAATCTGTAAATTTCCATTATTCTGTTGGTATTGACCCTTGCCTTGCAAATACTGTAATTGCCCTTGTCAGTATGAACAATATAAAAATATTTGCAACGCACTATATTCTTAGGGCATATTCCAAAATCATAGACAGCAGAATATATTTCGGGATACATATTGTCACTTCCTTAAATAATATTTATCCCTTAATATTATGACAAATACAATAAAAAAAGAACCTTTCAAAAGATAGGCTCTCATAAAAACGATTTTATGTTGACTTATATTTTATAAAGTGTTATTATTAAAACACAAGAGGGTGCAACCTCAGTTGTTACCCCTTACTCAAAAATTGTTGCAAAATAACTGCCACAGATTTCCGGTCGGGGCAGTTATTTTTTTATGTAATAAACTATCAATAGTATCAATAATAAAACTATTTCTAAGTCCTGCATACATATTCCCCCTTTCATACATTTTAAATTCATAATACTTATTTCATAAGCATCACACCTTTTAAACATATAAAAGACTGGGGTATAACTGCTGAAGTCCCTCTTGCTTTGGGAATTATATCATACTTTTATCTTTTTCTCAACAAAAAAGAGCCTTTTTCAGCTCTTGACTTATATATTGCAAAGTGTTATTATTAAAGCACAAGAGGGAGCAACCTTACGGTTGTTATCCGATTTTGTCTTAAACTAAAATAGTCGCTAACTTTGGTCGGTTTGGGCGGCTATTTTTTTATTATGTAAATAATTAAGAACAATATAGTTAAATATAATACTTGATTATCCATAACACCACCCCCTTATTTTTAGGTAGGTGGATAACAAACCGCTTAATTCCCTCTTGCTTAGGAGATTATAGCATATACCCTATTTTTTTGCAATATAATAGAGCCTACATAAATAGGCTCTTTTTTATATTAATCAACATTAATATCAGTTGCATCACCATCAAGCATTTTGTCAGCTTCCTCTACTGTAATTGGCACAACAGAGAATGGGTGTGTAATACTTGCAGTCTTTGTTTCGCCGTCCCACTTAATACCAACAAATTCTACACTTTCGATAGCTCTTAAAGGCAACATAAATCTACCATCAATAATCTGCTGAGGAACTTCTGTTTCAATCTTCTTGTCATTATAAGTAAAATAGTTTTCCCCTGCTGTAAACTTTAAAACATCGCTACCTTTTTTGAGAGTTGCAGTTTTTGTTTCAGTATCATATTCAGCAGTATAACCCATTTTTTCAAACACGCCACGAACAGGCACAAGAGTTCTATTATCTACAATAACGCCCTTTTGTTCTACTGGAGTTTTATCCACAACAACATTTACTTCTGTTGCTGCAAAAGCATTTACACTAAGAGCCATAACAGCCATAAAAACAGCCAATAACTTTTTCATATTATACCTCCTAATTTGTCTTTCCGATTCAATATTAATATAAGAAAAGAGCCTAAATAAATTAGGCTCTTTATTAAAGTTTCATCAAAATTCAATTTATTAGAATTCAATAGATGTATACTTGTTTGTAGTGTTGAACTTAGTAAGGTTTACACCTGCACTTGTAGAAACTACATTTTCGCTATCAAAGGAAGCGATTTTAATTTCTGGTTTTTCGTACTTTTTCATTATCAATCTACCTCCTTATATTATTTAGCTATTGTACCATCAACTGTAGTGTAGCTAGTTACTGTACCGTCCATAGTAAGGTTGATTGAACCAATCTTCTTGTCAGTAGAAGTAGTTGCACCAGCTTCATCAGCAGTAGTAGTTGCATAAATATCAACATCAATAGCATTAGTTGCACCAGTTGCAGAGTTAACTCTTACTGGGAATTCATAAGTTGTAGTACCATCAGCATGTACACAAGCTGTAATTTCCTGCTTAGTAGAACCTACCTGAGCATATAAGCCCTGTACCCAGTTACCTGCTGGAAGTGCATCAGCATCAAGAACAACCTTGAAAGCACCCTGAGTAGCGTTAATCTTTGCAGCTGCACCCTTGATGTCACTAATAGATGCTAAACCATTAATGTTATCATCTAACTGTGTAGAGTTAGTTGTATAGAAAGCTTCATTGTTAAGGTCATCTGCAGTTACATCTTTCTTTACTGTGCAAAGGAACCAAGCTTCTGGTTCATCAGTATAAGCATCTGCTGCAGTATCATACCAACCTACTGAAAAATGAGGAACCCCATTAATTACCTGCTTTGGGTTTACATTCCAAGTACCAAGGTAAGTCTTCTTTCTACCAGACTTGAAAATGTTCTTTACATAGTAATCCATACCAGCATCATTTGTAACGATTTCGCCACCTAAAGCTTCAAGGTTTGCATACTGGTCATCAGACATAGATGCATCTTCTATACCAGCTTCTAAAGCATCAGATAAAACTACTCTAGGTGTCCAAGAAGTTAATGTACCTGTTGATGTTGTAACATCTACAGGAATAGCAATAAAATCACCAGCTGTTAATTCTTCAACTTCAGCACCTGTTGTTAAACTAATAGGTGTGCCAAAGCTTGTTGTATTTTCATCTGCTGCAGAAACAACAGATGAGCAAGTAGCTACTGTAGCAGCAGCTAAGCATAAGCTTAAAACTCTCTTTAATTTCATATTTTTCTATCTCCTCTTACTTACTCTTATTTATTTTCCACTGGAAAACTAGTTATAAGGTCTAATGCTCTCTGTGCAATTAAACTTGCATCAGCACTTTCAATCTTACCATTTCCATCTACATCACAAGCCTTAATCTGACTATCTGTAAATGTAATTAAGTCAAGAGCAGCCTGAGCTACTAAACTTGCGTCAGCACTTTCAACCTTACCATTTCCATCAGCATCACCATAAATAACCTTAGCTGTATCAACAGTTACAGTACCAGCAGCAGCTTCAATTGTACTTGCATCAGCTAAAGCTGAAGCAGAATTAGCTACCTGAGCAACAACAACTTTTACATCTGTAGAACCAGTAGCATTTGCGTTAACTGTAAAATCTACAGTTGCAAGTGTACTTGCTCCAGTTACATTAACAGGTGAAGCTGCAGCCCAACCTATAAGAACTTCATCATTGCCTGTTTCATTATCTTTTAAATCAGCTGTAAGCACGCCACTATTAAAGCTGTCACCAACAGTTGCATAAGTGTTGTCGCCTACTTCGTCAGTTCCCTTTACCACTGGTGTGAGCACAGATGAATCATAGCTAATAGCTATAGCATAGGCGTTCACATCTGTAGATGTTTCTCCAGCACTTGGAGCAACGGTAATAGGTACTGATACTACATTACCTGCTGTAGCATTTTCACTACCTGCTGTAAATGTAGCGGCATTAGCACAAACACAAGAGCCAATAACCATAGTAGAAGCTAATACAGAGCATAATAAACTTCTGAATTTCATAATTAACCTCCTTCTTTTATACTAGAAACCTTTTCCTCACCTTTGGAAAAAAATTCCTTTATAAAAGTATACCCTTTTCTTATTAAAATTGCAAGGGTTTATACAACTTTTTTGTGAATATTTTGTGTATTCATTTATTTTTGCTATAAACCCTCGCTTAAATCAACTAATTTCGCTATAAAATCTTATTACTTAACAGCAACCTTGTATAATAATGAGTTATAGTTAGGAGTTACTGTAATTGTACCCTTGCCAGTTGCAACAAGTTCGAAAGCTGTTGTTGCAGTCTTTCTGCCACCAAGGTTAGCATCTGCTGGAGTAATATCAGTTACATTACCACTTTCGTCAGTAAATGTAGCCTTGATTGTACCCTTGTTTGCTGCGTTGTTGTCACCAGCGATGAATACGCTTGCTGTTAAAGCATCAGCAACATCAATAGTAAATGATGTATTCTTTGTTACTTCAACGGTCTTTGTAAATACAGTACCATTAGCACTTTCTGCTGCGAAAGCTGTGTAACCACTGTTATTTGTTGCAGTTGTAAGCTTACCACCATTTAACCAAGTTGGTACGCTGTCGTTTTCAGCTGACCAGCTGTCACCACTTACAGCAAATGCCTTACCAGCTGGTGCTGTTGTAGTAGTTTCTGTTGTATCATCAGCCTTTGTAGTTGTTGTAGCTGTTGTTGCTTCTGTTGAAGTTTCAGTAGCTGTTGTTGTTTCTGTTGTTGCATCAGCTTTCTGGTCTGCTAATGCTACATCAGTACCAATTAAGTAGAAGTTGATACCACTATTACCTGATACTAAGTAGTATGTGCCTGCTTCTGGAATAGCGATTGTTGACTTAACAAGCTCTGTTCCTGATACAGTTGCTGTACCTACTACTGTACCACTTGCATTAAGTAAGTTTACAGCTCTTGCTGCTGTATTACTACCACTCATTGCATAGAAGATTACGTTACCTGCACCAGTTGTTGTAAATGAAATTGCTCTCTTATCTACTGCACCACTACCACCAGTCTTTAATCTCTTTGTAAATTCGAAACCGTCTACGCTCTTTGCATTTGCATCAACTGTAAATGGAGCTGTTGCACTTGCAATTAACTTAAACTGTCCTAATACTGTTTCTGAGCTAATAGTACCAACTGTTAAATCACTTGCATTGATTGTTGCTACAATGTCACCTGCTGGAGTTACTGTTGTTGCTTCTGTAGTAGCTTCAGTAGTTGTTGTTGTTGTAGCTTCTGTTGTTGTAGTAGCCTTTGTTGTTGTTTCTGTAGTAGTTTCTGTTGTTGTAGCCTTTGTTGTTGCTTCTGCAGAAACCTGTTCAAGAGTACCTGTTACTGTAATTGTACCGATGTTTACAGAAGAATTAAGACTACCGCTTGTAGATTTATCACTTGAATCAACATTTACACCCTTAATTGTGTAAGTACCTGCTACAAGTGAAGTAGCACTTAAATTGTTCTTAGCACCATTCTTATTTTCAACATCTAAAGTTGCAACTGTATCTCCATTTGAGTTAACAATCGCTACCTGTCTAGCATATGCACCTGAAGAAATAGCATTTGTTAATGCAACTGTACCATCAGAAGTAAGTTTGAACTGAACTGTCTTAGAACCACTAATCTGAACTGAACCACTTGCATTCTTAACGCCAGTCTTTGCAAGGAACATATTTTCTGTACCAACATTTGTGTCTGCTGTAAGAGCAGTGCCAGAAGTAGCATTAATATCAGTACCTGTCAATGTATAAGTCTTAGTTTCAGGTGTAGATGGCTTAGAAGTGTTACCCTTGTGGTTTAATACCCAAGTAGCATCAAGTGCATTGATTACACCGTCGCCATTTGCATCTGCAGCATCTTCATCATAGAAAGTTTCGTCCTTAATACCCTGAATATACTTCAAGATAAGGGCTGCATCCTTTTCATCAATCTTACCGTCTTTGTTTACATCACCCTTAGTAGAGTAATCAACAGTAGTTGCTTCTGTACTAGATTCTGTTTCAGTTGTAGTTGCTTCTGTTGAAGTTTCAACTGAACCACCGTTTGCTGTTACTGTTACTGTACCATTAGAAGTAGTTGTGTTTGCAACTGCAAGGTTAGCACCCTTTAATGTGTTTACAGTAATTGCAACAGGAGTTGTACCTTCCTTATTTGCTGTAAATGTAACATTTACAAGAACTGTACCATTTGTGTTAATTTTATCAGCAGGGTTAATACCAGCAATTCTTACTGAACCGTCAGTAATGTTGCTATTGATTGTAGCCATACTGTCATTGATTATGTCGCCGTTTTCAACCTTAGTAGCTGTAAGAGCAGCTGAATCATAAGTCAATGTAATGTTATAGTCTGCTAAATCAGTCATACCTGTCAACTTAACAGGAACTGTAACAGCAGAACCATTCTTAACCATTGCATCGCCAACAACAACATTTACACCATCAACTGGAGCAGCTGTTGTAGCTTCTGTTGTTTCCTTAGTTGTAGCTTCTGTATCCTTTGTAGTTGTTTCCTTAGTTGTAGCTTCTGTAGTTGTTTCAGTTGTTGTAGTAACTGTTGTGTCGCCACCATCAACTGCATAGCTCATTACATAAACATAAACATTAGTTGTACCCTTAGTAATTGTATGAGTACCAGCTGTTAAATCAAATACATTAAGACCATCAACTACATCTTGTTCTTCGCCATCAATCTTGATAGTTCTTGAACCAGCTGCACTTAATACTAACTTTAATGCACCATCTGCTGGGGCATTAACTGTAATGTTAGTAGATGATTCCATCTTGATACCAGAATTATAAGTTACACCGTTATAAGTATACTTATTTGTTGTATCGTTACCAGCAATACTAAAGATGTTAGAATTTACAGCAGCAACATCGTTACCACTTGCATCTACACCATCATCATGCCAAGAATAACCGTCATCAACAACAGGAGCTGCTGTTGTTGGTTCACTTGGAGTGTCACCCTTAGTTGTTACTTCTGAAGAAGTTGTTGCCTGAGTTGTTGCTTCTGTTACTGTAGGAGCATTAGGGTCATTAGCAGAAACCTTTAAGTATTCAAGGTAAGCGTCCTTTGCTGTGTTACCAGACTTAATTACATAAACGCCTGCTGGAATGTTCTGTACTGTACCAGTCTTGCCACCGTCTACGAAAAGCTTTAATTCGCCATAAGCATCATAAAGTTCCATACCGTAAGCACTAGATGAACCTGCTGTCATTGTTACATCAGATGCAGTATTTACCTTGAAGATTACACCATTATCTCTAATCTTCATTGTAGTTGCTGTACTTGTCATCTTAGCAGCTGGTGTTACAAGTGCATTAGCAATAGTGTACTGGCTATTTGCTGCTAAGTTAGTATCACTTGTCTTATTAGACCAGTAATTTGCATCACTAGGAGTAGTGAAGTTAATTTCAAATGGAAGTGTTAAAGCATTAGGATTTTCAGATACAATAGGTTCTGGAGTTGGTTCCATATTGATTTCTGAAGCTGCCTTCATAACACCTGCAAGGTTAAGACAGTCAGCCTTAGCCTGAATAGGAGAAGTAGCTGTATATTCATACATATCGCTACCACTTTCAAAACCTGCATAAGGATTGCCACTGCTGTCGCTTACCTTATCAGTCTTATTTGTAACCTGCTGTGCAGCATTTGTACCGTTACAACCTGCAAAGCTATCATTATAAGACTTAACAGTTGCAGAACCTTCCTTTGCTGAGTCTACAGGGTTCTTACAAGCACCGAAGTAGTTACCTTCAGAGAAAATGTAAGCATGAGCTCTTGGAGAAATAGCATAAGAAGTAGCACCGTCAAAGTATGTATTGTAAATGTGGATGTTAGACTGTCTTGATAATGGCTGTCTTGATTCAACCTTTTCGTACCAGTTGTGATGAAGTGAAGCATCATACTGAATACTAGAACTTGAAGAACCAATAAGGTTTGTCTTATGGTTGTTTATATAATGGTTATAAGCCATTGTGTAACCATAACCACGCTTCCAGTCACAAGAACCATCACCTTCTGCCTTATCTGATTCGGCAGGGTTCTTACAAAAACCTTGATGGAATGTATTGTTGTGTACCCAACTAAACTTAATTGGTGTACAAGAACTGTTTAACCATTCCTTAGACTGTGGAGATGAAGAAAGTGAAGCTGTACCTTCAAGACCAATAGCATCTTCAGGAGTGTTTGTGAAGTTAAGGTTTCTAAATTCAAAGCCCTGACTTACAAAACCAGTCTGGCTGATAATCTGAACACCCCAACCATCAAATGTTGCGTCAGTACCAATACCTTCAAATGTTACGTTTGAAGACTTGTATACTCTAATCATCATACCGTTATCGCCCTTAGTACCACCGTTTGTAGTAGTATTGTAGCCAGTAAGACCTTTGATGTTTTCAGCTGGTGGGTTGTTGCTTGTGTTAGAGTCACCACCTCTGATAGTACCTACAAATCTAATATCAAGAGGAATACCTTCTTCTCTTAACTGCTTTACAATATCAATCTTTCCACCACCAGTTACACCGTTGGCATCTTCTGACTTGTAGTTAAGGATATTACCAATACCTGCAGGATAGCTATCACCTGTATAACCAGGAAGCTGAACTGTATTCTTGTTTTCTTCTGTTACATAAACAACGATTGCATTAGACTTTAATGTACCGTCATCATTGTATGCACCAATACCAGTTACGCCCTCTTTATGAGCATCATAGTGAGCATAACCACTTCTATCATATTCATATACCTTAATGTTATCCTTAGTGATATTACCACTCTTTGTAGTAACAGTTAAGTTATATGTACCTGCCTTTAAACCAGGAATATCCACTCTTACGTTTGAACCGTCCTGTCTTACAAGGTAAGTTAAATCATCGCCAGTAAGTGAACCACTTGCTGTACCACTATAGCTAACGCCTGTAACATCGCTCTTGTTACCAGACCATTCAGCATAAAGTGTTTCAAACCAACCACCTGCAGTACTAAATGATGTAGCTGCAAAAGTGTTTATAGGCATAGCAGTAAAGCTAGTTGCAAGCATAGTTGCTGCAAGTACGCTACTGATAGCTTTCTTAAAACATTTTATCATGTTTTTGTTTCCTCCCTTTAAATTTAGAAGTATCTCCCCTGCCATAGGCAGGAGAGGAAAAAGTTTCACGACCTATGTCGAATTATAAAGACTTGATTAAACCATTTAGGAACTGGCTAATCTTGTAAGCATCGTCAACATCAACAGTCTTGTCACCTGTTACATCGGCGTTTGTAGCATTTGTTACAGCTGAAATCTTGCCAACTGCAAAATCCATAATCATTGTAACATCAGCTGCGTCAACCTTACCACTATCATTAGCATCACCCTTGATTACTTTAGGTGTACTACCGTTTGGAGTGTATGCAATGTAGAAGATGTAGTTTGAACCACTACCCTTAGTGATTTCGTAAGACTGAGAACCGTCTAAGCTGATTGTTGCAACACCATCAGAACCTATTGTAATTGCCTTATCGTTTAATTCAATAATACCACTATACTGAGGGTTAGTAACAATTGTTAATGTACCAGCAACACCATCTGGGTCGAAGTTAACAGCTGTCTTAGATTCCATCTTTAATGCCTTAGTAAGTGTTAAGCCATTGTAGTTTACAGAACCATAGCTAGATGTTAATGTACCAGTAATAGTATAGAAAGAACTGCTAGTACCGTTTAATGTAAAGTTATGAACCTGAGCACCTTCAACTGGAGCAGTTGTTGTACCCTCTGTTGAAGATTCTTGGCTATTAGTTGTAGTTTCTGTTGAACCGTCTTTGTTTGTAGTTGCTTCTGTTGTAGCACTTGTAGTAGGTTCTGTAGCACCACTACCATTACCACCAATAGACTGAATAGAAGTCTTGTAATTTACAACAGCTGTCTTGAGTGCTGTAATTACAGAGTAGTTTGCGTCTTCAGTAGCATTATCAAAAGCCCACTTGAAGTCACCACCGTTTACACGACCAGCATAAGTTGTAACCTTTGCAGGTACATCATCCGGAGCATCTACATCAGCATCTGATACATTGATACCAAAGTTAGCATCTGTATCGAAGTTGTTATATGTTGTGCCACCCTTTTCAGTTGTTTCGCTTGAAGGAACTGTAGCAGTTCTGCTTGTTACTTCGTAAGCATCATAACCTGTTGAAGCTGGGCTGTTCTGAGTATAGTAGCTGAATACTCTGTTTTCGTTTACCATCTTGTTGTTGTATGCCTTAATGATACCACCGTTTTCACCAGAGAATGTACCCTGACCTAAAGCATCAGAACCCTGACCAGAACTCATCATTGGCTTAGAAACATTTCTAAAGTAGTTCGCTTCAACGAAAGCAGAAGCACCCATTGTTACACCAACACCGTACTTTGCACTACCATCAAAGTAGTTGTTGTAAATATGAACAGACATTGTTCTAATTCTTGGATGTCTTGAATCAGAGTGGTCGAACCAGTTGTGGTGATATGTAATTAATGAAGAAGTTACTTCACTCTTCATACCACAAAGTGATGACTTACCATTATCAAAGAAATGGTTGTAAGAAATTGTAACATAAGTTGACTTACCCTTAACATCTACAGTACCGTCACCCTTTGCCTGGTCAGCATCGCCACCAGTCTGGCCATAGAATAAGTCCATATTATGAACCCATACATTACAGTTAGAAGTATCAAGAGATACAGAGTCATCAAGACAAGCCATAACTGCAAAGTTTCTTAATTCAAGGTTACCGGCATTTCTAATAAGCATACCGAAACCATGGATACCAGCATCTTCGCCGATACCTTCTATTGTAAGATTAAGATTTGAATAAGCATTCTTACCTTTAATCTGTAAACCTTCTGCCTTACTTGCAAAACTATCCATATCATCAGCATTAATCATACCAACGATACGAATATCTACAGGAGCTGTTTCCTTACCCTTCTGTAAAGCATTTACAATAGCCTGAAGACCTGTAAATTCCTGTTCAGCCTTATCCTGCATAATGCTTGCTTTTACAGTCTTTGCGTTTTCTGGTGTAACATAAATAACCTTAGCACCAGCCTTTAATGTACCGTCTGCGTTGTAAGCACCAGCACCCTTATAAGTAGACTTAGTTGAGAATGCTGCACCTGAACGGTCATAGTTAGTTACTGTTAAATCTGAAGTAGTAATTGCATCAGCAGTTACTTCTGTACCAGCTGAAACTGGAACAACCTTCATATTATATGTACCTGCTGCAAGACCTACTGCATCAGCTCTCCAACGATCTGGGTACTTTCTAATAAGCTGGTCATCAAGTTTTGTCCAATCAGAGTCACTTGTGCTCTTTACATAAACATTGTAACCTGTGTAGCTTGAATCTCCCCCAATCCACTCTACATAACAACTTTCCATCCAGCCACTACTTTCATATACAGCAATATTGCTTGCTGCTAAAACTGAAACTGGAGTAACTGCAAAATTTGTTACAGCAACGCCTGTTACAGCCATTGTAGAGGCAAGGACGGCACTTATGAATTTCTTTACTTGTTTCTTCATAAATTTTCCTCCTAAATTAATAAACACATTGTTTTTTTGTTTATAAAGCTTTCACTTTAACCTCAATAATACCATAATTATGTATTTTTTACAAGTCGTTTTTACTACTGTGTACTCTTTTAGACTTTTTGCACAAATAATTACCCATATTTATGTATAATTATACCATAAATTAGGCTTTTATGAAAAATACAGTTTTCTTTTCATATTTAAAAATAATAATTTTTATTCTTTACAATTTTTTTGACTAATATTATAATAGGTATAAACAAATATTTTTTAGGAGGTGCTGTTATGGATACACGAGTAGCATTGATTGGAATTATAGTTAGTAACCCTGATTCTGTTGAAAGTATAAACAAACTTCTTCACTCTTATAGTGAACATATTATTGGCAGAATGGGTATACCTTATCGCAAGAAAAATATTTCTATAATTAGTGTTGCTGTTGATGCTCCTAATGACATCGTAAGTGCCTTAGCTGGCAAATTAGGACAGCTTGACGGTGTAAGCACTAAAACAATTTACAACGAATAAAATTTTGTCTGACAGGAAAGAGTATTCTAACCTGAAAGAAAGGAGAAAACTATGTACAACCCAAAATCACTTAAAGCAGAAGAATTTATTTCTCATGAGGAAATACAGGAAACCCTTGCTTTTGCAGATGCAAACAAAAATAATGTAGAGCTTATTGACTCTATTATTGAAAAAGCTAAATTAAAGAAAGGTCTTACTCATAGAGAAGCCTCTGTTCTTCTTGCCTGTGAAATTCCAGAAAAAAACGAAGAAGTTTTTGCCCTTGCAAAGAAAATAAAAGATGATTTTTATGGCAACAGAATTGTTATGTTTGCCCCTCTTTATCTCTCAAACTACTGTGTAAACGGCTGTGTATACTGCCCTTACCATGCTAAGAACAAGCATATTGCAAGAAAGAAACTTACTCAGAAAGAAGTAAAGAGAGAAGTTATTGCTTTACAGGATATGGGTCACAAAAGACTTGCTATTGAAGCCGGCGAAGACCCTGTAAACAATCCCATTGATTATATTTTAGATTGTATCAAAACAATTTACTCTATTAAGCATAAGAACGGTGCTATAAGACGAGTAAATGTAAATATTGCAGCGACTACTGTTGAAAACTACAGAAAATTAAAAGATGCTGGAATAGGTACATACATACTTTTCCAAGAAACATACCATAAGGAAAGTTATGAAAAACTTCATCCAACTGGCCCTAAGCACAACTATGCTTACCATACAGAGGCTATGGACAGAGCTATGGAGGGTGGTATTGATGATGTAGGTTGTGGTGTACTTTTCGGTCTTGAAAAATACAGATATGAATTTGCCGGACTTTTAATGCACGCAGAACACTTAGAGGCAGTTCATGGTGTTGGCCCTCATACTATTTCTGTTCCTAGAATTAGACGAGCTGACGATATTGACCCAGACGCATTCTCTGACGGTATTGATGATAACATTTTTGCAAAAATTGTTGCCTGTATAAGAGTTGCTGTACCATATACTGGTATGATTATTTCTACTAGAGAAAGTAAAGCCTGTCGTGAAAAAGTTCTTCAGCTTGGTGTATCACAGATTAGTGGTGGTTCAAGAACAAGCGTAGGTGGATATGTTGAGCCAGAAGAACCTGACGACTTAACATCTGAACAGTTTGATGTAGAAGACAAGAGAAGTCTTGACGAAGTTGTTCATTGGCTTATGGACTTAGGTTTTATACCTAGTTTCTGTACTGCTTGTTACAGAGAAGGCAGAACTGGCGACCGTTTTATGAGTCTTTGCAAAAACGAGCAAATTCACAACTGTTGCTTACCAAATGCACTTATGACATTAAAGGAATACCTTATGGACTATGCAGCTGAAGATACAAAAGTTGCCGGAGAAAAAGTTATTGCCAAAGAACTTGAACATATTCCTAACGAAAAGGTAAGAGGCATTGTTATTGAAAGACTTAAAGAAATAGCTGACGGTCAAAGAGATTTTAGATTTTAGGAGGTGTTCCTATGGGTTTAAATGATACTCCTAAATCTGACAGAATACACATTGGTATTTTTGGTAAAAGAAATGCCGGTAAGTCTAGTATTATAAATGCTATAACTTCACAAAATCTTGCTGTAGTTTCTAAAGTAAAAGGAACAACAACTGACCCAGTACAAAAAGCTATGGAGCTTTTGCCCATAGGCCCTGTACTTATTACAGACACAGCAGGCTTTGACGATGAGGGCGAATTAGGCAAAATGAGAGTTGAAAAGAGCTATCAGGTACTTAATAAAACTGATATTGCCCTTTTAGTAGTTGACGGTAATGTAGGTCTTACTCAATGTGATAAGGATTTAATAGAAGAAATTAAAAAGAGAAAACTTCCTTATCTTATTATATTAAATAAATCTGATGAAGTTTGTAACAGATATGACATCGAAAACTCTATATGGGTAAGTGCTGAAACTAAGGAAAATATTTGGGAGTTAAAAGAAAGAATTTCTAAACTTATTCCCAATGAAAATATGACACTTAAAATAATAGGCGATTTACTTGACCCAGAGGATATTGTAGTTCTTGTAGTACCTATTGACTCAGCAGCACCAAAGGGACGACTTATTCTCCCTCAACAGCAGACAATAAGAGATGTGCTTGAAGCCGGTGCAATTTCAGTTGTCACAAGAGATACTGAACTTCCTCAAACATTGAAAGCTCTTGGTAAGAAACCAAAAATTGTAGTTACAGACTCTCAGGCCTTTGGCAGAGTAAAAAATGATGTACCGGAAGATATTCTCCTTACTTCATTTTCAATACTTTTTGCAAGATATAAGGGAGATTTAGCTGAACAGATAAAAGCTGTAAAAGCTATAGATAACCTTAAAGACGGAGATTATGTACTTATTTCAGAGGGCTGTTCACACCATAGACAATGTGACGATATAGGAACAGTTAAAATTCCTAGATGGCTTAAAGAACATAGTGGCAAAAAAATCAACTATGAATTTTCTAGTGGAACAGAATTTCCTAGAGATTTAAGCAAATATAAGGCTGTAATACATTGTGGTGGCTGTACATTAAACGAAAAAGAAATGAAACATAGAATTGCCGTTGCTAAGGAACAAAATGTCCCTATTACAAACTACGGAATATTCATAGCTTATACTCAAGGCATACTGAAAAGAAGTTTACAAGCTTTTCCAGAAATAGCTAAAATACTTGATTAAACACAAAAGACCTGTGGAAAAAATTCCACAGGTCTTGTTTATAATGAATCAGAAATGTAAATCTGACGCCTTGCATTTCAAGACACAAATTAACTGTATTAATTTATCCTGAATATCATTTAGATATTCCAATATTAAATTCTGTCTTATCGCTGTTCTTGACCTTGCCTACTACATTTTTAGTAGTTTCTTTTCTTCTTGCTAACTGATTATAGTCATTCTCTCCACAAGACAAAACACTACCGTCTTTAGTAATAAACATTGAGAAATTATGTCCTGCTTCAATACCAACTGAATTAGCAACATTAGGTACTTCTATAGGTGTTTCTGCGAAAAATCGAATTTCACTACTATTACCAGTTTTTGACTTTTCAATTCTTCCTGTCATACCATCTTTACCTAATTCTCCTTCTGTATTATCACCCCAACCATATACTTTTCCATCACTACTTAAAGCAAGAGAATGGTCATACCCAACTTTAATATCTACAATTTTATTTAAACCATCTATTTTCTGTGGTATTAAAAGAGGTGCTTTATCTCTACCAAGTTTTCCATTTTCCTTGTCACCCCAAGACCAAACAGCACCTTCTTTATCAAGAGCAAGCAAAACATCTTCGCCTGCATCTATTTTTGTAACATCTTTTAAATATAAAATCTGTTGAGGTTCACTTTCTTTATTTTTATTTACTCTCTGAATATAACCATTTTTACTATCTCCCCAGTCCCATACTGTTCCATCATTTTTTAATGCAATAGCATAATAACTATCATTGTTATTATAAGTTTCTCCCATAGCAATGCTCTTTACATCTGAAAGTCCTTGAACCTGCTTAGGAGCTACTGTGTTTTTATTTCCAATATTTATTTTACTGTTCTCCCAATACCATACTGTTCCGTCTTTTTTAACAGCAATGGAAGTATTCCCATAACCATCAATTTCCTTTACATCACTAATATCGCTAATTACCTTAGGTGTTGCATCTTTTGATGTAAATATTGCATTACTGTTGTCCATTTTATGGCTTTTATCAGTTTCTTCTTCGTTATTATATTCTTTTCCCCAAACCCACACCTTTCCAGTATTATCAAGTGCCATACCAAAATCACTTTTAGCATTTACTTGTACTATGTCTTTTAATCCTTTTATCTGTGTTGGAAATTGGGCATACTTAACTGTACCATTTGCTATTACACCATATTCATTTAATCCCCAAGCCCATACAGTTCCGTCACTTTTTAACGCCAAATTCCAAGTGCTACCTGACGAAATCATTGGCTGTGTTGAAAATTCTTCTGCAAGCACATTTGTTGAAAAAAGCATACTTGTTGCTAAAATAGCCCCTAAAATTTTCTTTAACATAATAATCTCCCCTTTTACTTCTTTTCAACCGTAGCTGTAGTCTTTTTTGCTTCCGTATTTGGAACATATGTGCCTACAGTAAATTTACTTCTATCACTATTTATAACATTACCAAAAGAGCTTTCAATTCTTGATGCAGGTCTACCCAATCTGTTATTGTTATAATTAAAACCACAGGTTAAAACTCCACCGTCATTAGTAATTACTGCTGAAAGCCTTGTGCCTGCATCTATGCAAGCATTTTTTCCTACCATAGTTATAAACATAGGAGTTTCTGCAAGTCTTCCCTGTTCAAATACCATACCGTATGTTTTATCTCTTTCTGCATATACAGGGACATTACTGCTGCCAAGCTGTCCGTCTGTACTATCTCCCCAACCGTACAACTGTCCACTACTATTTAAAGCAAATGAATGTTTTCCTCCTGCTACTATATCAACTATATTTTTTAGATTATCCAACTTTGTAGGTTTCCAATCCGGAACTGTTTTTCTTCCAAGACGACAATAATCACTTTTTCCCCAAGTCCATACATTTCCATCTTTATCTAAAGCAAGAGTATGTACCTCACCTACACTAATTTTAATTATATTTTTTAGATAGTCATTTTCTTCAGGCTGAAAATCTGTTCCCTCTTTCGTAGTTCCCAGACAATAATCCTTATTATTGCCCCAAGTCCATACATTTCCATCTTTATCAAGTGCCATAGCAAAATATTTGTTGCTGTCGCCATAGACCTTACCCATTTGTATTTGCTCAATATCACTAAGTCCGTCAACTTTTTGTACCAAATCTGGAGTTCTATTGTCTAATTTCCATACTGTTCCGTCTTTTTTTAATGCTATAGCATATGTACCACTACTATCTATTTCCTTAACATTGTTAATAGCATTTATTCTATTAGGTGTAGCCTCATCTGCACTCAATTTTATAAATTCATCAGCTGTTTCTGTTCTCTCCTTACCCCAGTGCCATATATAGCCCTCACTATCTACAGCCATAGAATAATCGCCCTTTCCATTGACAGCTACTATATTTTTTAAGCCCTTTACCTGTACAGGATAAAGGCTGTCCTGAGATGTTCCAATTCCTAGTGAACCATATTTGTTTACACCCCAAGCCCATACTGTTCCGTCACTTTTTAATGCCAATGTATAATCTTCATTTGTTGATACCATTGGTTTTGTTGAAAATTCTTCTGCAAACACATTTGAAGATAACATCATACTTACAGCAAGAATAACCCCTATAACTTTTTTTAACATAAAAACCCACCCTCTCTTTAACTAAATATTTATATTTTTATAATATCATATTTAGATATTTTATTCAATCACAATTATGAATTTTGTTAAAATATCACAAATTTCCAAAATCTTAATATATTGATTTTTGTTGTGAAAGTGGTATAATAAAATTAAAGTTATGAAATATTATTTATGTATTTTCCACAACTAATTTTACTCGAAGGGAGTTTTTATATGTCAAATAGAATAGTTTTAAACGAAACATCATATCATGGTAAAGGAGCAATACAGGATATTGCAACAGAAGTAAAGACAAGAGGATTTAAAAAGGCCTTTGTATGTTCAGACCCTGATTTAGTTAAGTTTGGTGTTACTAAAAAGGTTACTGATGTCTTAGATAATGCAGGTTTTGCTTATGAAATTTATTCTAATATTAAGCCTAACCCTACTATTGAAAATGTACAGACAGGTGTTAAAGCATTTAAGGATAGCGGTGCTGACTACATAATTGCCATTGGTGGTGGTTCTTCAATGGATACATCAAAGGCAATAGGTATTATTATCAATAACCCAGAATTTGAAGATGTTAGAAGTCTTGAGGGTGTTGCACCTACTAAAAAGCCTTGTGTACCTATTATCGCAGTTCCTACTACTGCTGGTACAGCTGCTGAAGTTACAATCAACTATGTTATTACAGATGTTGAAAAGAAGCGTAAATTTGTTTGTGTAGATACTCACGATATTCCTGTTGTTGCTATTGTTGACCCAGATATGATGAGCTCAATGCCTAAGGGTCTTACAGCATCTACTGGTATGGATGCCCTCACTCACGCTATTGAAGGTTATATCACTAAGGGTGCTTGGGAAATGACAGATATGTTCCACCTTAAAGCTATTGAAATTATTTCAAAGAATTTAAGAGGTGCTGTTGAAAATACTCCAAAAGGCAGAGAAGGTATGGCATTAGGTCAGTATATTGCTGGTATGGGCTTCTCTAACGTAGGTCTTGGTATCGTTCACTCTATGGCTCATGCTTTAGGTGCAGTTTATGACACACCTCATGGAGTAGCGAATGCGATCTTACTTCCAACTGTTATGGAATACAACGCACCATGCACAGGAACCAAGTACAAAGATA
>ERZ772991.1076-NODE-1076-length-27492-cov-3.476984_pt1 | contig 27492 bp, 26 predicted proteins | sample MGYA00511128_ERZ772991 | MGnify/ENA primary metagenome ERZ772991 (study PRJEB29015, sample SAMEA2737655) | human gut metagenome | biome: human gut; feature: human-associated habitat; material: faeces | place: China | collected 2012 ... | reverse complement strand
CTGCCGAAAAATCTGACAACGCACCTTACGCACAAGCTTTGTGCGGTGTTGCCCTAAGGCGACTTGAAAATCAAACATCACAAAAACGGGCACTCTGGAAAAATACCAGAGTGCCCGTTTGACTTTTCTCGGAAATACAAAGACAGCGTTACTGAAATCTTCGAAAAACAAAAAGAGCAGCACACTGCATGGTGCTGCTCTTTTTGTCTGTTATGTACGCTTAAAATCCGTTCAGATGATACTTGGTCATCAGGTTCGGATAGCATTTATAGCTGTAGTCCAGATCCACATTGCCGCTGATGCCGCTGACAGAACCAGTGCTGGAATACTGCCACATGCCGTAGCTGGTCTTGGAGTAAGACGGGCGGCTGACACCGAAGTGTGCGACCCAGATGTCGTAGTCCTCCAGAACTGACTGATAGACGTAGCTGTTCAGGAAACTTGCGTAGCTGTACAGGCTGATATAGTATCCCTTGGATTCCATAGTGTCACAGAATGCCTGAATGATCGCAGATACCTGCTCCTTGGAAAGCTTGGTCTGGGTAGAATCTTCAATGTCCAGTACCAGCGGATATTCGAACTGGTATCCCTGCACAATGCTGGCAAATACTTCTGCTTCCTGCTTTGCCTCTGCCGGAGTGACAGCGTAGCTGTACCAGTATGCACCGCAGGCAACGCCTGCCGCCTTGGCATTCCGCATGTTCTGTTCAAAGTAAGGGTCCTTCTGGCTGGCGTATTTGCCGTAGCCTGCACGGATAATGGCGAAGTCATTGCCTGCCGCCTTTACCGCATTCCAGTCGATGTTGCCCTGATACTTGGAAACGTCAATGCCGCGGTAAGAATCCTTCTGTGCCCATGCTCCGCTTGCCGTCTGTGTAGTGGTCACTGTGGTAGTTGCCGGAGCAGCAGTGGTGGCGAGGAGCGTTGTAGTTGCTTTCGTAGTAGCTTTGGTGGTAGTGCTGGAAGCAGGAAGCGAAGTTACCGCCATGGACTCTGCCGGCGTCGTCTTGCTTTCAGCAGATGCAGAAGATGTGGAACTGTCCGTAGCGGTTTCCGGTACCGGCGGGAACGTACTGAGAATGGCCGTGGTGGTTTCGGTCAGCGTTGTGGTTGCAGTTGCCACCGGAACTGTAGTCGGCTGTGTGGTTTCCGTATTGCCGTTGCCGTTCGCAGCGTCCCACTCCTGCAAAAAGGCCAGTGCTTCGTCAGTATATCTGCCATAGGCACCGAAGTAAGCACACCAGTACATCAGCAGGAAAATGTCTGCACTGTCGATGGCACCGGAATGGTCAACGTCCAGAAGGGCACTGTTTTTTTCGGAGAGCGTGGAAGCAAATCCCACACCGCCGTAGCTGCATTCCAGCATCACAGCATAGCCCAGCGTCAGAAAATCGCCGCGGTCAGCTTCCTGTATCAGCTGTTCCGGAGATTGTGTCATCCCCGGAATCGTTTCCTGCACGTCTGCCGCACTGGCAGAGAGCATGCCGCCGAAAGGCAGACAAGATACGCACAGGGCTGCCGCAGTCAGAAGCCCGTTCAGTTTACGGAAAAATTTGTTTGCCATAGAGAAAACCTCCTAATCTAACATTTGCATCAGATAACCAAAGATGCCCAGCTGGACGATTGCCAGCAGGGGAAAGAAAATGCGGAAATACCAGTGCTTGGTCTTGTGGTGAAAGAAGAACATGCCGATCGTGCCGCCGGTACCGCCGAACAGCAGTGCCGCCAGAAACAATGTCTTTTCCGGCACTCGCCACTGGTGGGTGCGGGCACGCTGCTTGTCTACGCCCATCAGGGCAAATGCCACCAGATTCACCAGCACAAACAGCACCAGAAGCACATAACGGGAAATCGCACTCATTTGGCTGCTCCGTTTCCGGAACGCAGCTGTCGGGGGAGAGCCGCGTTGATCGCTTCCTGCACGGCTTCATTGGGGGTGAAGATGATGCGTGTTGCACCATATTCCTCGGTTTCCAAATCAGCGTAATATTCGCCCTCACCGGTGTTGTCGGAACACAGGACAATGGTGCGGTCAGGATCGTCCGGAACAGCATCTGTCATTTCGCCGTAAGCATCGAACTTGGCAGTGCTGACTGTGATGAGGTGCACCCGCTTGCGGCGTGCAATGATCTTGTCCACGTCCATTTCCCCGTTGGTGACAGCGTATTCATACTCCACGGAAGTACCCGTGATCAGGAAATATGCTCCGTAGATGATCGCACAGGTGATCAGCAGGATAAACGGAATGTGTGTGACAAACACCAGAAAGACCGATGCGACACAAAGCACTACTGCCAGTGCAATGATGCCGGCACGCTTGGCATTGTCACGGGAATCCGGTCGCTTTTTTACCATGTACTCTGCAAAATTATCCATATCTATAAAAACTCCTTTTATGGGAACGTTCCGGCAAAATATTGCCCTGTCTGTTCCGGTCGCATTCTGAAAGAACGGATTTCAGAAAAATTATCACAGCCTGCTGTAAAAACACCGATGTAATACATTTTTTTGTGCAAGTTGCTGAAAACATTTCTCTTTTTGTCGCGTCCAATTACCATTATACCATACTCCTCAAAAAAATTCAAGAAAAAAATTTCAAAAGGGCTTGATTTTTTTTGTGAAAACAGGTATAATGTGATTTGAAAACACAAAGACGAAGCGAGTAGGCATATTGCGGCGGCAAATTTCAGCGGATTTTCTGAAAGATGTTGCCGGAGAGCCTGCCGGTACAGAGAGCGGGGAGTGCTGAAAACCCGTCCGGCGGCATATGCTGAAGTTCCCTTCCGAGTGGCTGTGCTGAACCGGCTTTCACAGTAGGTGCAGATGTGGTGTTCGCATTAAGGACAGAAGAGTGACGGCTCTTTGAAAATGGGTGGTTTTGAGCAAGCGTGAGCCTTGTCCTGTTTTCACAGGACAGGGCTTTTTTGATATGTGTTTCCCATAGAGCAATACCGCACAAAGAGCGTCTGGCGACTTTGTACGGTATTGCCATAGAGCCAAATGCCCGCAGAACCTGCGGAAGAAAGGAACGATATTATGAAGGAACAATTGGAAGCAATCCGTGCGGCTGCCAAAAAGGCATTGTCGGACTGTGCGGATTCCAAGGTGCTGGAAACCCTGCGTGTACAGTATCTGGGAAAAAAAGGTGAACTGACCGGTATCCTGAAGCAGATGGGAAAGCTGTCCGCAGAGGAACGTCCGGCAATGGGACAGCTTGCCAATCAGGTGCGTGCAGACATTGAAACGGCACTGGCAGACAAGCAGAAGAAGCTGGCAGAAGCAATGCTGGCACATAAGCTGGAGGCAGAAACACTGGATATTACTCTCCCCGGCAAAAAGCAGAAAGTGGGCAGCATGCACCCGCTGACCATCGTGGAAAACGAGATTCGGGAAATCTTCCTCGGCATGGGCTTTTCTGTGGCAGACGGTCCGGAAGTGGAATACGACTACTACAACTTTGAAGCTCTGAACCTGCCGCCGGATCATCCGGCACGGGATACGCAGGATACCTTCTATATTACAGATAACATTCTGCTCCGTACCCAGACTTCTTCGGTACAGGTACACGTCATGGAAAATCAGAAGCCGCCGATCCGCGTGATCTCTCCGGGACGGGTTTACCGTTCGGACGCAGTGGACGCAACACATTCCCCGCTGTTCCACCAGATCGAGGGACTGGTCGTAGACAAGGGTATCACCATGGCAGATCTCAAGGGTACACTGGAGCTGCTGATGCAGCGGCTGTACGGTGATGACTGCAAGATCCGTCTGCGTCCGCATCACTTCCCGTTCACCGAACCCAGTGCAGAAGTTGACGTGATGTGTTTCCAGTGTCACGGCAAGGGCTGCCGCATGTGCAAGGGCGAGGGCTATATCGAACTGCTGGGTGCCGGCATGGTGCACCCGAAAGTGCTGGAGGGCTGCGGCATTGACAGCAGTGTTTATTCCGGCTTTGCGTTCGGTCTGGGTCTGGAACGTATTGCTATGCGTCGTTATAACATCGGTGACATGCGTCTGCTCTATGAGAACGATTATCGGTTCTTGGAACAGTTCTGATCGGGAGGGAGAAAAACATGAATTTATCTTTGAAGTGGCTGGCTGACTACGTGGACTGCGGCGTTTCCGTCAAGGAATTCTGTGCCGGCATGACCATGAGTGGCTCCAAAGTGGAAACATATGAAACAGAGGGCGAAGTTGTCAAGAACGTGATCGTCGGCAAGCTGGTATCCATTACGCCCCACGAAAATTCCGATCACTTACAGGTGTGTCAGGTCGATGTCGGCGGCGACTCTCCGATTCAGATCGTGACCGGTGCCCAGAATATCGTAGAGGGTGCACTGGTGCCGGTGGCAATGATCGGTGCAGAACTGCCCGGCGGTGTCCGCATCAAAAAGGGCAAGCTCCGCGGCGTAGAGAGCAACGGCATGCTGTGCTCTCTGGGCGAACTTGGCCTGACCAAGCATGACTTCCCCTATGCCATTGAAGACGGCATTTTCCTCATCGAGGAGGACTGCACGGTGGGACAGGACATTCACGAGGCGATCGGTCTGAACGATACTTCTGTCGAATTCGAGATCACCTCCAACCGTCCGGACTGCCTGTCGGTAGTTGGTCTGGCAAGAGAAGCTGCCGTGACTTTCGGCAAGCCCCTGAACCTGAAAGCACCGGAATTCCACGGCTCCGCAGACAAGCTTAGCGACAGCCTGTCGGTATCCGTTGAAAATGCTGCACTCTGCCCGCGGTACATTGCCGGCATGGTGAAGAATGTCAAGATCGGTCCCTCTCCCCGCTGGATGCGGGAACGGCTTCGTGCCAGCGGCGTGCGTCCGATCAATAATCTGGTGGACATCACCAACTATGTCATGCTGGAATATGGTCAGCCGATGCACGCGTTCGACCAGCGGTATGTCAAGGACGGCAAGATCGTTGTCCGCAATGCCAAGGACGGTGAAACCATTACCACACTGGACGGACAGGAACGGCAGCTTTCTCCGGAAATGCTGATCATTGCCGATGCAGAAAAGCCCATTGCCGTTGCCGGTGTCATGGGCGGCGAATACAGCGGCATTATGGACGACACCAATACCGTCATCTTTGAGTCGGCTTATTTCGAACCGGTACAGGTTCGCCGGACTGCCAAGAAGCTGGGCATGCGTACCGATGCTTCTGCACGCTATGAAAAGGGACTGGATCCGGACGGCTGCCCGCGTACACTGAAACGGGCAATGGAACTGGTAGAATTGCTGGGTGCCGGCGAACCGGTGGCAGAGTTCATTGAAGTGGACAACCGTACCGCAGAACCGGTGCAGATCCCCTTTGATCCGGATTGGATCAACCGGTTCCTGGGTACGGAAATTTCCCGTGAAGATATGGTCAAGACACTGGAAGCACTGGAGATTCATGTAGACGGCGACGTTTGCATTTCCCCCAGCTTCCGGATCGATCTGGAACGTCCGGCAGATATTGCCGAAGAAGTGGCAAGAATTTACGGCTATAACAATATCCCGTCTACTGTTATTCGCGGTGTGGCAGAAGCACAGCTGACCCCGCAGCAGCAGTTCCTGCGAAAGGCAGAACAGACGATGGTGGGACTGGGCTATTACGGTACACTGACTTATTCGTTCACTTCTCCGAAGTGCTTCGACCGCATCGGTCTGCCGGCAGACAGCAAGCTGCGTCAGACGATCACCATTACCAACCCGCTGGGCGAAGATACCAGTATCATGCGGACGACCACACTGCCCTGCATGCTGGACGTACTGGCAACCAACTATAAGAACCGGAATGCCGCTGTGGCACTGTACGAGATCGGCAAGGAATACCTGCCGACTGGTCCGGACACTTTGCCGGAAGAACCCAACCGCCTGACGATCGGTATGTACGGCGGCGATGCAGACTTCTTTGCACTCAAGGGTGCGGTAGATGCCCTGATGAAGGAACTGCGTCTGCCGAAGTACACCTATGTGCGTCCGTCGGAAGTGGAGGGCGTTTTTGAGGAGTGCTGTGCACTGCACCCCGGCAGAAGTGCTGTCATTCTCTGCGGAGAAACACCGGTAGGCTATCTGGGCGAACTGCACCCCACGGTGCAGAAGACCTACGGCATCGGCACCAGAACCTATGTGGCAAAACTGCTGGTACAGGAAATGGCTGCAATGGCAGAAGCTGAAGTGACCTATCAGCCGCTGCCGAAGTTCCCGGCAATCACCCGTGACCTGAGCCTGCTGTGCGACGATGCACTGCCGGTTGGCAAAATGGAAGAAGCCATTGCACAGGCTGCCGGAAAGCTGCTGGAAGAAGTGACCTTGTTCGACGTATACAAGGGCGACCAGATCGCTGCCGGCAAAAAGAGCGTATCGTTCTCTCTGCGGCTGCGTTCCCACGAGGGCACGCTGACTGACGAACAGGCAGATGCAGCCATGAAGCGGGTACTGAAAGCACTGGCTGCCATGGACGCTGTGCTGCGGGAAGCGTAAGAGCAGGGCTTTCTATTTGAGGTGATTTCCATGAAAGAAAAAACGGAAAAACAACCAAAACCGAAAAAGGAAAAGCAGGAGCGTACTCCCAGAGAAGCGACTGCGTTAATGCTGGGACTGGTGGCACTGGGGCTTGCCGTTGTTGGTGTAGCATCGCTGCTCTGGCTGTCCACACTGGTGGCAGCCATTCTGGGCGGTATTGCCGTGCTGACTGGTTTTGCCAGCCTGATGGTGGGAAAAAGCGGAACCCTGCCGGCAATTGTTGCCGCAGTGGCAGGCTTTTTGACCGTACTGTCTGCGATCATTTCTATGAAGATGCAGTAACCTAGGGCGTGTTGACACGAAGTCTGACATGTGAATTTTAGGGCGATTTTCCTCTGTTTGTTGTTAAAAATCCTTATTCGCATATCATGATAGTATCAATATTCCCTGAAACAGGAACATAAAAAAGCGTGCAGAAGTTCAGATACTTCTGCACGCTTTTGCTTTTGTCATCATGTTAACTTAGGATATGCTGCTGGAAATCTGATCCAGAATGCCGCTTCCTGCCAGAATCACCGCATTGACGATCCACATAATGATGCTGATAACAATGCCGATGATGCCCAAGATCATGCCGGCTTTCTGTTTGCCGTCGGTGGAACCCTCTTTCTTTGCCATGACTGCCAGAACAATGGCAATGATGCCGCAGATGATACCCGCAAGCGGGATACAAAGTCCCAGCAGGGAAACGATTCCCAGTACCAGAGCCGCAACTGCCTTTCCGTTTTTCTGATTCATGTGTCAACTACCTCCTGTCCCCAAAATTATTTGACAAATCGCAGATAAAAATATGGAAATGTCAAGATTTATTATAGCATAGAAATATGCAAATATCAAGTAAATAAATTATGAATTATAGAAATACTGTTCGGGATATTTGCTTTTTCGTGAAATATAGAGTATAATAAAATGGTCGAAAATGAAACATCAGGAGGTTACAGCATGGCATTTGAAATTGAAGCATTGACGGCGAAACAGCGGGAACAGTTTGCAGTGAAGCAGATCCCCGATCCGTTATCTCCCGTTTTAGGGATTCTCAAGCCGAGAGAGTGGATCATAGATGCGGGAAAAGATGTGTTTTTGTTTGCAATCGGCGTGCATCGGGATTACCCGAATGAGGAGTTGTTCTTTTTTCACTGGAAAGATCAAGAGATGATTTTGCCGCTGAGAAAGGAAAACCAGCTGCCGAATACGCGAATCTGGAGTTTCCAAACCTCATGGGAAAATCCCTTGAGATACGTACAGGGGAATATCAGATCACAAATACTGGCAGATTTGAAGCAGGCGTTAGAGGTCTACAGAGTAGACGGAACATCTGACCCCAGCAATTTGGCAGTGCAGGTCGTGTGCGATTTTTAGGCGGTGCTGCAAAAAGTATTTTTGCAGACTTGACAATTGTCGTAGCTTATGCTATAATAAACTTGCATTGAAATAATATAATTGCAAGTAATCACCAAAAAAGAAAGCCTCCAGAGTTGCAGCTCCGGAGGCTTTCGCCTTATCTATAAAAATAAGGCGGAAATAAGTAGGCTAATGTCGGCTTACTCTCCATTCAGCCACTTGTAGACTTTGTACAACGCAATGTCTGCTCCGATGGAGATAAAGGTTGAAATAATATAATATAGCAAGTAATCACCTCCTCCCTGACGGAAGAAGCCGACACTCTATCATAACACACAGAAATTTTTTTGTCAATCCGGCAGAAGTGCTGTCGGATTCCAGCACATTGCGAAAGGAGCATTCTATGATGCCGCACCAATTGAACTGGCAGGAAATCTGTCAGATGATACCCAAACGAAAAGCCGATGCCCAGAAAGGAGATTTCGGGCGGCTGCTCTGCATTACCGGAAGCCGGAATATGCCCGGAGCCTGCCTGCTTTCCACACAGGCAGCCCTGCGGGGCGGTGCCGGACTGGTGACAGTTGCCACGGCTCCGGAAAATCCCATGCGGCTGGCGGCGGCAGCACCGGAAGCGATGTGGCTGCCGCTGGAAACGGACGAAGCCGGATTCCTCCGCAGCAGCGACCAGAACCGGAAAACGCTGGAAAAGCAGCTTTCCTGTGCCAATGCGGTGCTGCTCGGCTGCGGGCTGGGCGTGACCGAAGAAACCCGCCGGCTGGTGCACTGGGTGCTGGAACAGGCGGTGTGTCCGGTGGTGTTGGACGCAGATGGTCTAAACTGTGCGGTTTCCTGCATAGAGTTAAGCAGAAGGACAGGGAAGGACTGGATCCTGACACCGCACCCCGGCGAAATGGCACGACTGACCGGACGTTCGATTCCGCAGATACAGAAAAACCGTGTGGAAACGGCAACGCAGTTTGCAGCCGCCTATCCGGTGACGCTGGCACTCAAGGGAGCCGGCACACTGGTGGCACAGGGGAGCCGTCTGGCACAGAACCCCACCGGCAATCCGGGCATGAGCCGCGGCGGCAGCGGGGACGTTCTCGCCGGACTGATCGCCGCCTTTGCTGCACAGGGGATTCCGTCTTGGGAGGCAGCCTGTGCAGGGGTGTATCTCCACGGACTTGCCGGAGATGCGGCGGCGGCAGCACTGTCCCAGCAGGCAATGCTGCCGCGGGACTTGCTGGTATATCTGCCGCAGGTGCTGGTCAAGCTGGAACAGGAACGGTGAAATGTATCCGCCCTTTCTCTGCCCAAAATGTGCAACACTGCACAATATTGTCCGAAAGGCTCTGATTGGGAGGAAATTGCATGAAACGAAATTACAGTGCTGTCTTGAGTTTGCTGCTTGCCGGCGGGATCTGCTGTACCGGCTGTGCCAAAGTCGGCGGCGAAGCCACTGCTGCTCAAAAGCTGGGCGGCAGTTTTACCACGGAAATGACCATGACAATGGAGGACTGGACCGCAGCCGGCACGCTGTCCCGCCTGGGTGACGGAGCATGGAGTGTGTCGTTTGCCGAGCCGGCTACGCTTGCCGGTGTGGTGCTGGACTTTTCCGGCGGGGAAGTGACAGCGTCATATAAGGGGCTGGGCTTTTCCGTGCCACAGTCCGCCATGCCGGCGAAGTCGGTGCTGAGCCAGATGATTCAGGTGGTAGATGAACTGGCACAGCAGGAGGAGATCACCGGCAAGGAGCAGGACGGCTGCGTGTCGGTGGAGGGGGATCTGGAGGGAAACCCCTACACCCTGACCTTGACGGAAAACGGGGATTTGTCCGGCTTTACCATGGAAAATTTTGATACCACCCTGACATTTACCCAGTTTCAGTCCGGAGCCGCTGTTGCAACGGAAACCACAACGCTGGAATCACGATAATTCTGGAAGAAAGTCGCTGTATTGTGAAAACGGTACAGCGACTTTTTAATTTTCTCACTGCAATTCATGAAATATTTTTATGTGTTGTAAACTACATTCACAGAAATATGGTATGATAAAAGATATAAAATAAAAATATGGAAGAAATCTTCTACAGGCAACATTGTGCGGTGCTGCACATATCAGAAAGGGGTCGTTTTCATGCAAAAGACACGCAAAATTTTTTCCAGACTGACTGCGGCGGTGCTTGCCGGTGCAATGCTGGTTTCCGGCGGGGCAGTTTCCATGACGGTTTCCGCTGCATCTGCAAAGCCGGTTCTGGACACAGATGTTACAGTGCCGTCAGCAGGCAATGTTCTCATCGGAATGGAGGGCACTTATGCCAACGATATACAGGCGGCTCTGAAGCTGGTGAACCAGTACCGCTGGGAGGCTTGCAGCAATGGCTATCCCAATCCGGTGAACGGCAAAAAGCTGACCAAAAACGACTATGTTCCCATGGAGTGGTCTGCCGGACTGGAATATCTGGCACGGATTCGTGCGGCAGAGAGTTCCCAGACGATTGCTCACGAACGCACCAATGGTTCCAATTGTTTTCAGATTCAGACCCCAGGGGGCTACAGTTCCGGCGGTGAATGCCTTGCATGGTGGGGCTGGGATCTGGATATGACGACCGGCGTGAAATTGTGGTACAGCGAAAAGGACGCTTACCTCAACCAGACCGGCGGCGTGACGGGACACTATACCAGTATGATCTCCCCCAGCAACCGCTATGTCGGCATGGGAGCTTTTGGCACCAGTACCGCACAGTACTACAGCACTTCCTGTGCGGAGTTCAGCGGCACCAACAACAGTGAAACGTTCCAGTTCACTTACGGTGATTGTGTCCAGACGCTGGAAGTGCCGGCGAGTGCGGTGACGATTTCTTCTAACCAGAGCAAGTACCTGTATTATGGTGACCGGAAAACCTTGCAGCTGACCGCTTCTTATAATGGGCACAGCGGCTTTCCGGTGGAGTATGCCAAGTGGAGTTCCTCTGCACCCAGCGTGGTGAGCATTGAGGGGAACAATACCGCTGTTGTGAAAGATTATGGCAAGGCAACACTTACCGCAGATCTGGGCGGAAAGACCTACACGCTGAATGTGGAAGTGAAAGACATTGTCAAAGGGGACGTAGAGTGCGACGACACCATTGACAGTTCCGACGTGTTCAGCACGCTGCTGCATGTGGCAAGTGTCGGTGCCGGCGTAGGCGGAACACTTACTGACGGACAGCTGACCGCCGCAGACATTGACGGCAACGGCACTGTGGATTCTACAGATGTTTACTATTTAATGTATTATGTTGCCCTGAACGGTGCGGGAATTCATAGTTCGTGGGTCGATGTGCTGAGATGAGAAAGAATTCCACAGAAAAGGGGAAAATCAACATGAAATGGTGGAAAAGGCTTCTGGTGCTGCTGGTTGCAGGGGTGGTTTGCGGAGCAATCATGCGGGTAATGGCACTGTGGGTATCGAAAAACACCCTGTCGGCATCGGCGGCAGAACAGACTTACGGCGATCTGACCTACGTGCTGCACAACGGAAACGCCGAGATCACCGGCTGTGCGGCAGGCGTGACAGCACTGGAGATTCCGGCAGAAATCGACGGCAGTCCGGTAACGGCGGTCGGGGACAGTGCCTTTCTCAAGCAGCAGAAATTGCAGACCGTTTCTCTGCCGGACAGCGTTCAGAGCATCGGCACACAGGCATTTTCCGGCTGTATCAACTTGCAGGAGATCACAGTTCCGGCAGGCACACAGTCTGTCGGCAACTCCGCTTTTTCCGGCTGCACCAATCTGGAAAAGGCAGTGCTGGGGGACAGTGTGGAAACATTGGGGAGCAGCGTGTTCTCCGGCTGTGAAAGTCTGGCAGAGGTGCAGCTTTCCGCCAACTTGCAGAAAATGGGCGGCAGCGTTTTCCAGAACTGCACTGCGTTGAAAACGGTTGCCATTCCGGAACAGGTGCAGACACTGGGCGGCTCCACATTTTCCGGCTGTTCCCGTCTGTATCAGGTCACACTGCCGGCAAAGATGACTGAGATCCAAAGCCGTGCCTTTGAGGACTGTCCCAAACTGGAAACGCTCACCCTGCCGGAAAGCCTGAACACGCTCGGCTATGGGGCATTCCAAAATTGTTCCGGTTTGCAGAACATCAGCCTGCCGGAGCAGGTCACAGAAGTCGGCGACTACGCCTTTGCTCACTGCACCGCACTGGAGCAGGCAGCAGTTTCCGGAAACGTGCTGACACTCGGAAAAAACATGTTCTGCGATTGCCGCAGACTTGCCGAAGTGACACTGGCGGAGGGCTTGACGGAACTGGGAAACAGCATGTTTCTGGACTGCATTTCCCTACAGGCAGTGACCATTCCGGACAGTGTCAGCCAGATCGGGGAGTCCACATTCTCCGGCTGTACAGATTTGCAGCACGTCACGCTTCCTCAAAATCTGAAACAGATCGGCGGCAATGCTTTCCGGAACTGCTCGTCCCTCACGGCAGTGGCATTTCCGAAAAAGCTGAAAAGTATTGGCAATGAAGCGTTTTCCGGCTGTTCCGGACTACAGGAGGCACTGCTGCCGGATACGACAGATACACTGGGCTACAGCGTCTTTTATGGCTGTACAAATCTGGAACGGGTGCGGCTTTCTGATGAAATTACGGAGCTAGGGCAGACGGTATTCCGCCAGTGCAAAAAGCTGCCGGAAATCACCCTGCCCAAGAACCTGACCACCATTGGGGAAAGCACCTTTTTCAGCTGTGACGGTTTCACGCGGGTGGAAATCCCCGACGGCACACAGCGAATCGGCTCCAACGCGTTTTCCTACTGCACCAACCTGAAAGAAGTTGTCATTCCCAAAAGCGTGACACAGATCGGCGGGGCATTTGAGAGTTTTGCCGGCTGTGACAGTCTGACCGATGTGTACTATGCCGGCTCGGAGGAGGACTGGAACAAGATTCGGTTTTGCACGACACTGGACAAGATTCTGAAAGTGCGTATCCATTTCAACGGGGAATTGTCCGTGACCACTACCACGCCGGCAGGAACCACAACTGCCACGGAAACTACCGCGACTACCACAGTCACCACTGCGACAGAACCGGCTGTGCCGATTGTGAAAGGTGACGTTGATGGCGACGGCAAGATCGACAGCAGCGACGTGTTCGCGGCAATGCTCTACGTGGCATACACCGCTGTAGGCAGAGCCGGCAATCTCACCGCTGACCAGATGCAAGCTGCGGACATCGACGAAAGCGGCAGCATCGATTCCACAGATGTGTACTATTTGCTGTACTATATCGCCCTGAATGGTGCGGGTGTCCGCAGTACATGGGCAGATGTGGTGAAATAATGCTTGCATTCGCGAGAGGCAGAAAGCCTGTATTCTTTTTTTCGGAATACAGGCTTTTTTGTGTTTGGAATATTGTTATGCTCTACAATTTATAGAATGTTCTCAAAAAGTTGTTTATTTTTTTTTTTTTTTTTGCGGTATAATAGGAAATGCTAGCGTGTATTATGGAAAGTTGTACGTTCGTATAATGACAGATTTGTGAAAGGAGTAAAAAGCAATGAAAAAAATCAGAACTTTTTTGGCAGCTTTGACGGCTATGACCATGTGCGTTGGTGCAGTGCCGGTGGCACAGGTGCATCTGCCGCAGGTGTCTGTTGTGGCAAGTGCGGAAGATCTCACTTACGACAACCTGACGTATGAAATTGTGGGCAAGGAAACGAAAACCGTTACCATTACTGGCTGTGACCAGAATGCAACGACAATCGAGGTGCCCGCAGAAATTGAGGGTATGCCGGTAACGAAGATTGGAAACCGTGCGTTTCAGGATTGCCCAAATTTGAGTAAGGTAACTATTTCGGACAGTGTAATTGATTTTGGAGAAAATGTATTTACCAGAGATACAAGTTTGCGGACTGTGAAACTTCCGGTCAATCTAAAAGAAATGGGAACAGGAACGTTTTCTGGTTGCACCAGTTTGACAAAAATGACATTGCCGAAAACGCTTCCAACAGTGCCGCAAGATACATTTTCTGGCTGCAAAAATCTGAATACGGTTTCAGTTCCGGAGGGCATTGTGTCATTGGGACGTAATGCTTTTATGGAATGCTCCAATTTGGAATCTATTACGCTTCCCAGTAGTTTAGGGAGTATGGAGAGCAGTGCATTTGAAGGTTGTACTGCACTGAATTCAATTGCGATTCCGGACGCTGTATTGGAATTGCCGAGCAGAGCTTTTGATGGCTGTACCAGCTTGAAAGAAGTGACATTGCCTGAGGAATTGACTGCAATTGGGGGACAGGCTTTTGCTGGTTGTTCCAGTTTGAAAGAAATTACACTTCCGGCTGGCGTGAAAACAATTGGGGATAGTGCATTTTTTGAGTGCGGAAACTTGGAAAATGTTACATTTTCAGAAAAATTAACTCAAATTGGAAGCAATGCATTTGAAAACTGCACAAAGTTGAATAACGTAATTTTCCCTGATAGTCTGGTGTCTATTGGATTTGCAGCATTTTCAAATTGCAAGGCATTTACAAAAATTGTAATTCCGGAAAATGTGGCAGAGTTACATTATGATTCTTTTACAGGTTTGAGTTATACGTTTAGCGGTTGCAGCAATGTTTATGCGGTTCAAATTCCTAAGAGCGTTATTGCAATTGCAGGCAGTGCTTTTAGCGGTGATATTTCCGATGTTTACTACACAGGTTCGGAAGAAGATTGGGGTAAAATGAGCATTCATAGCAATAATAAATCTTTGCTGAACGCAACCATTCACTACAACTGGAATCCCAACGATCCCATTCCCGACCAGACCGTAACTACCACTGAAACCACAACCGGAACCACCACCACAACAACGACAACTACCACGACCACGACAAAATCCACCACCGAACAGACGACCAACACCACGACCAATACCACAAACACCACCACGGCGACAACCGCAACGACTGCAACCACCACCACAACGGCTCCGGCAGCTGCAAAGGGTGACGCTTCCGGTGACGGCGTGCTCGACACCAACGATGTATTCGAAGCCATGCTCTACGTGGCATACTGCGGTGCAGGCATGTCCAGTAGTCTTACCGATGACCAGATCGCCGCTGCTGATATTGACGGCGACGGTTCGGTAGATTCCACCGACGTGTATTATATCCTCTACTACGTTGCCCTACAGGGTGCAGGCAAGAATCCGACTTGGGACTTCATACTGGGCAGAAAGTAACCCCTGATTTTTTCCTGAAATAAAAAAGCCGCTGTGCATGTTTTTGCACGGCGGCTTTTTGTATGGTATGTATTATGAAGTCTTTTTCCGATTAGCTGGTTGCTTTCTGGCGGCGGGCTTTTTCACAGCCGGCTGCTTTTTCGGCCGGATTCGCAGCATGATGCCGGAGAACGGCGGCAGTTCCAGCGTAAACTGCATGCCGGTGCGGGTAATATCGCCTACAATTGCTTGCTTGCTCTCCTCAGTGCTGCCGTGAAAACGCTCCCAGTCGGTGTGCAGCAGCGGTTTCAGGCTGCCGCAGTCCGGCAGGGTAAAGGTGAAAGTCTGCGTGGCTTCGTCGGACATGTGCAGCAGAATCAGAATGCGGCTGTCACCGGCACGGCGTTCCATGGCGTAGATGCCCTTGGCTTCCTGATGACAGTCCACCCAGCAGAAGCCGTCCCGTTCGTAGTCGTCCTGATACAGTGCCGGTTCGGTGAGATAGAGCCGGTTCAGTTCCAGCATGTAATGGTAGAATGCGTCGTGAATGGGATATTTCAGAATGTCCCAGTCCTGCTGCTGCTCCTCGGTCCACTCCCGCAGCTGCCCCAGTTCGCTGCCCATGAACAGCAGTTTTTTGCCGGGGTGTGCGTACATATATAAATAGAGCAGCCGAGCCTGCGGGAATTTCTGTTCGTATTCGCCGAACATCTTCTGCATGATTGTGGCTTTTCCGTGGACATTTTCGTCATGGGAAAGGGGCAGCAGGTAGTATTCGTTGGGGAAGTACATCATGGAGAAGGTCAGCTTGTGGTAGGTGTCGCTGTCCCGCCGTACCCACGGATACTGCCGGAAGTAGTCCAGCGTGTCGTTCATCCAGCCCATGTCCCACTTATAATCAAAGCCCAGTCCGCCGTATTCTACCGGACAGGTCACGCCCTCATAGTTGGTGGAGTCTTCTGCGATCAGCATGCTGTCCGGGTGCAGCTGGTGCAATCCCTGATTCATGCGTTTCAGGAACGTGATGCTGGCGGGATTGATGCCGCGGCTGGCATCGCCGCCCCAGTAGATCAGCCGGCTGACTGCATCCATACGCAGCCCGTCAAAGTGGAAAACAGACAGCCAGTAGTTGGCACAGGACTGGAGAAAACTGCACACTTCGCCGCGGGCGTGGATAAAGTTACAGCTGCCCCACTCGCTGTAGTTGTCCTCTTTCTCCGGATACTCATATAATGTTGTACCGTCATAGTGGTTCAGGGCGTAGCTGTCCACTGCGAAATGCACCGGTACAAAGTCCAGAATCACACCGATTCCCGCCTGATGACAGGTGTCGACCAGCTGCATCAGCTGGTGTGCTGTGCCATAGCGGGAAGTGGGGCTGAAAAAGCCGGTGTTCTGGTATCCCCAGGAGCAGTCCGCAGGGTGCTCGCTCAGGGGCATGAACTCGATATAGTTATAGCCCGCCTTTTTGACGTAGTCCACCAGCTTCGGGGCGATCTCCTCATAGGTGTACCAGCCGTTGGGGTCGTTCGGATTGGTTCGCCACGAACCCAGATGCACCTCGTAGATATTGACCGGTTTCTTCCGGTGCCCGCCACGCTGTGCCAGCCATTTCTTGTCGTGAAACGTGTAGCTGGACAGATCGCGGATAATCGAAGCGTTGTTCGGACGCAGCTCCATGCCGAAGCCATAGGGGTCGCAGTGGTCGATGATGTCGCCGTCGGGATTCTGCGGGGTGATGCGGTACTTGTACATCTGTCCGGCGACGGCTTCCGGTACGGTGAGCTCGTACACGCCGCCGTCGTGGATCCGCTGCATGGGTATCGGCTCCCAGTCGCCGCCCTCCCAGATCAGGTCTACGGCTGCCGCATTGGGAGCAAGGGTGCGGAATACAACGCCCTGTTCTGTCACGTGTGCCCCGAAATACGTGTGGGCATCGAAAGCGTTGCCCAGAAAAAACTGATGAATATCCATAAGGTTGGTTCACTCCTTCGATTGATATATCCATTGAAATTGCATAAGATTTGCCGTTCCGTTGTAATTTTTTTCTCAAAGTGCATCGAAATCTAGTATTATTATACTAAATCTACATGCTGCATTGCAAGCACCAAATCTGCATATAGTGTTGTATTATAGACAAATGTACATATAGTGTTTGCCGGAACTGCACTTTTTGAGAAAAACCGAAAAAAATTTCGGAAAACCATTGCAATCGAACGGAAAATGCGGTATAATAAAAACAGGACAACACCGTGCAAAGCCGATACACGGACTTGTGCGGGGTTGCCGGAACAGATGACCGTTTCTGACAGAGGCGGCTGTAGTTAGGCTGTACGAATCTGTGGATACGGGGAACAACTGTTGCACCAATTTTTTTAGGAGGCACTTATTTATGTTAGTATCGGCAAAGGATATGATGGAGAAGGCTAGAGACGGCAAGTATGCAGTCGGTCAGTTCAACATCAACAATCTGGAATGGACAAAGGCAATCCTGAACACTGCACAGAAGCTGAATTCTCCGGTAATTCTGGGCGTTTCCGGCGGTGCCGGCAAGTACATGACCGGTTTCAAGGTTGTTGCAGATATGGTAAAGGCTATGGACGAATCTCTGGGTATCACCGTTCCGGTTGCTCTGCATCTGGATCACGGCACCTACGATCAGTGCTATGACTGCATCAAGGCTGGCTTTACTTCTATCATGTTCGACGGTTCTCACTTCCCGATCGAAGAAAATCTGGCAAAGACCAAGGAACTGGTTGCAGTTGCTCATAAGCTGGGTCTGTCTATCGAAGCAGAAGTCGGTGCAATCGGCGGCGAAGAAGACGGCGTAATCGGTAGAGGCGAGTGTGCAGATCCGCAGGAATGCAAGACGATCGCTGATCTGGGCGTAGACATTCTGGCTGCTGGTATCGGTAATATCCACGGCGTATATCCGGCAAACTGGGAAGGTCTGAGCTTCGAAACTCTGGAAGCTGTAAAGAAGGCTGTCGGCGACATGCCGCTGGTACTGCACGGCGGTACTGGTATTCCGGACGACCAGATCACAAAGGCAATCTCTCTGGGCGTTGCAAAGATCAATGTAAACACTGAGTGCCAGCTGGTATTCGCAGAAGCTACCAGAAAGTACATCGAAGAAGGCAAGGACCTGAAGGGCAAGGGCTTTGACCCGAGAAAGCTGCTCCTGCCGGGCTACGAAGCAATCATGGCAAAGGTAGAAGAAAAGATGAACCTGTTTGGTTCTGTCAACAAGGCGTAAGAAGCCTGACACACTGCACGAATCTGCAGAGAAAGGAATGTGTTTCTGATGAAAAAGACATTACAGGTAATCCTCGCTGTACTGGAAATCGTCACATATACTCTGGGAATTGTCGTTTGGACAAAGAACCTGATCAATTTGACACATTCTGATGAGAACGAAAGCACAGCTGATGAGGCGTAATGCTTCGAAGAAACCGGTTTGCACCCACCGTGGTGTGAACCGGTTTTTTTGTGCACGTATCGGCTTCGGGCAGAAAAAAGACGGATATGATGCGAAAAACGTAAATTTTTTTGGAAAAAAACGTACTTTTTTCTTCAAAAGCCTTGATTTTTTCGTCCGGCAGTGTTATAATAAGTGTAATCATGCAGCAAAAGACCGGAACCCCACCGGTCTTTCGTTTATGTAGGCACTTTTTTCGGCGAAACACACTGCCGGAAAAAGTGCCCAATACGCGGAAAAAAGGAGCAGATGCCATGAAAATGAAGAAGTTCGGCGGAACGGAAAAGGTCGTCTATGACCTCGTAAAGCCGATTGCCGATGAACAGGGATATTCCATCTGGGACGTGAGCTTTGAAAAAGAGGGTGCCTACTGGTACCTGCGGGTTTTCATCGACCACCCCGACGGGATCGACATTGAGGACTGCGAGAAGATGACACGGCCGGTAAATGCGGCAGTGGACGCCGCGGACCCGATCTCGCAGGCATATGTGCTGGAAGTCGGCTCTGCCGGTCTGGAACGGGAACTGAACCAGCCGCAGCACTTTGCAGAAACGCTGGGCATGGAGGTTCGTGCCCGTGCCATTCGCCCGATCAACGGGGAAAAGGAATGGATCGGCATTCTGACCGCGTATGATACAGAACAGATTACCATACAGCCGGAAGAACAGGAAGCACCGGTGACACTGCCGTTGGCAGACCTATCCTATGTGCGGCGGTATGTAACAGTAGAATTTTAACCAACGGAGGCATAACGAAGAAAATGGATAACAGTTTTTTTGACGCACTCTCCCTGCTGGGAAGTGAAAACAACGTAGACATTGCACAGCTGGTGGAAAAAGTAAAGTCTGCCATGCTGAAAGCAGCCAGAAAGGCATATCCGGAGTGTGAGGACAACATCACCGTCGAAATCGATCCGGCAACCAAGAAATTTGAAATGTATGTGCGGCAGACTGTCGTAGACGATGAGCCGATCGATGCCAACGAAGTCAATATCGACGTGGCACGTACCGTAGATCCCAATGCCTATGTAGGCGGTACCATTGACAGACGGCTGGACATCGCCAAGTTCGGCAGAGCCGCTGCACAGTCCGCAAAGCAGTCTATTAAGGGTGACCTGCGGGAGATCAATCGGGAACGGATTCTGGGCGAGTTCGAGTCGCTGGAAAACGACTGCATCACCTGTGAAGTTTCTCGGGTGGAAACCAACGGCACTGCAACACTGCTGTACCATAAGACAGAACTGTATCTGTTCCCCAATGAGCAGATTCCGGGCGAAACACTGCGGGAAGGACAGCGTGTCAAGGTCTACATCACCACGATCGCCAACAAGCAGAAGAAGCCGATCATCAAGATCTCCCGTGTCCGCAAGGAACTGGTCAAGCGTCTGTTTGAACTGGAAATTCCGGAAATTTATGACGGCACTGTAGAGATCAAGTCTATCTCCCGTGAGGCCGGCTCCCGCACCAAGGTGGCTGTCTGGTCCAAGGACGAAAACGTGGATGCTATCGGTGCCTGCATCGGTCCGAAGCGTTCCCGTATTTCTGCAATTGTGGCTGAACTGAACGGCGAAAAGATCGACATCATTCCCTACAGCGAAAAGCCGGAGGAATTCATTGCCAAGGCACTGGCACCGGCAACGGTTCTGGACGTGCAGATCCTGAGCGAAGAAGAACGCACCTGCACCGTAAAGGTACCGAACAACCAGCTTTCACTGGCGATCGGCAACAAGGGACAGAATGCCAAGCTGGCTGCCAAGCTGACTGGCTATAAGATCGACATCAAGCCGGAATTCGATGTGCTGACTAAGCACGAGCACGATGCAGCACCGGCAGAACAGCCGGAAGCACCGCAGGCAGAACAGCCGGCAGAAGCCGCAGCAGAGGCTCCGGCGGAAACAGCAGAAACAGAAGCAAATGCACCGGAGGCGAACAGCGTTGAAGAGTAAAAAAGTTCCTATGCGGCTTTGTGTGGGCTGCGGCACTATGCAGCCGAAAAAAGACCTGATTCGGGTGCTGAAAAATGCAGAAGGGGAAATCAAGCTGGATTTCACAGGAAAACAATCCGGACGCGGTGCATATTTATGTAAGAATATGGACTGCTTCGCAGCAGCCAAGAAGGGACACCGCATAGAGCGTTCTTTCGGCTGCCGTGTTTCGGAAGAAGTCTATGAGGAGATGGAACATGCATTACAGACAGAACTGGCAAGGGATTCTGAGCATCTGTCGTAAAGCCGGAAAGCTGGCAATGGGACTGGAGCCCACCAAAGATGCCATGTACCGCGGGACAGTGTCCGGCGTGCTGGTGGCATCAGACGCATCTGCCAAAACGCGGAAAGAAGCGGCGTTTTACTGCGGGCAGGCACAGGTGCCCTGTCTGGAACTGGCATTTACCAAAGCGGACTTTGCCCAGATGATCGGCAGAGGCAGCGGTGTGCTGGCAATCTGTGACGACGGCTTTTTCCGGAAAATGCAGCTGCTGGCGGAACAGGAAAAACAGGAACCACGCGGAGAAGCGTAACAGACTTTCATCATCACATGCGGTGCCGCAGACAGCTGCGGTCCGCCTGTGCTGTGGAGATACATTCGCAGGAGTGGAGTGCCGCGGCGGAGGAACAGCCTACGCCGGACATTCCTTGGAGAAAAGGAGGATTTTCGCCTATGACGAAGAAAGTAAAATTGAGCGACGTTGCACGGGATCTGCAGATCCCGACACAGGAACTGATCGGATTTTATCAGGAACGCGACGAAAAGGGAAATACGAAAAAGGGTGTGACCGGTCTGACACCGGAGGAGATCAATCTGGCACTGGAGTATTATTCCCAGAAAACACAGGTAGACAGTCTGGACGCTTACTTTGCTTCCAAGGATAAGCCGAAGCCGAAGCAGGAAAAGAAGTCCGGCGACAAGAAGCCGGCGGATAAGAAACCGGCAGACAAGAAAAACAGCGACAAGAAGCCGGCAGAGAAAAAGGCAGCAGACAAAAAGCCTGCTGACAAGAAGCCGCAGCCGGAAAAGAAAGCAGAAGAAAAGAAGCCCGCAGCTCCGCAGGCTCAGAAGCACGAAAAGCCCAAGAAGCAGCAGGCAAAGGCACAGAAGCACGGCGAGCGTCTGCACGTTGAAGTGGAAATGGCATCTGCGGACAGCATCACCACCGAAAAACGCCGCACGGTAGACACCAGAGGCTCTTATGTCGATCTGGATAAGTACAACCAGCGGTATGAGCAGATCGCTCCGGCAAGCAAGTATACCAACGACAGATATTCCACCAAGAAGCAGAAGATCAACCAGAAGTCTGCACAGCGGAATAAGCAGCGGTATTCCAGCAAGCGGGAAACCGAACAGGATAAGCTGCGTCGTCTGGAACTGGAACGTGCCAGAAAGCAGCAGCTGCGTGTCCGCATTCCGGACGTAATCACTGTCGGCGAACTGGCGACCCGTCTGAAAGTCACCGCTACCGAAGTCATCAAGAAGCTGATGATGCTGGGCGTTATGGCGACCATTAACGAGGAGATCGATTTCGATACCGCATCTCTGGTGGCAGAGGAACTGGGTGCAAAGGTAGAGCACGAAGTGATCGTGACCATTGAAGACCGTCTGATCGACGAGGACGATGATGCCGAGGATACCGAAGAACGCTGCCCGGTTGTCTGCGTTATGGGTCACGTTGACCACGGTAAGACTTCCATTCTGGACAGAATCCGTAACGCTCACGTTACCGCAGGTGAAGCCGGCGGCATTACCCAGCATATTGGTGCATATCAGGTACGCTATGAGGGCAAGGACATCACATTCCTGGATACACCGGGTCACGAAGCGTTCACAGCAATGCGTGCCCGCGGTGCCAATATCACAGATATTGCAATTCTGGTTGTGGCTGCCGATGACGGTATCATGCCGCAGACAGTCGAATCTATCAACCACGCCAAGGCTGCCGGAATCACCGTTATTGTTGCTATCAACAAGATGGATAAGGAAGGTGCAAATCCGGACCGCATCAAGGAAGAACTGACCAAGTACGGCATGGTTTGCGAAGAATGGGGCGGCGACGTGATCTGCGTACCGGTTTCTGCAAAGACCGGCGAGGGCATCGACGACCTGCTGGAAAACATTCTGCTGGTCGCAGAAACCAGCGAACTGAAGGCAAATCCGGATCGCCGTGCAAAGGGTACTGTCGTAGAAGCCCGTCTGGACAAGGGACGCGGACCGATCGCTACCCTGCTGGTACAGAACGGTACCCTGCACGCCGGTGATGTCATTATCGCAGGTACCGCAGTCGGCCGCGTGCGTGTCATGACCAACGATAAGGGGCAGGCAGTGGAATCTGCTGGCCCGTCTGTACCGGTAGAAATCACCGGTCTGGCAGAAGTGCCGGAAGCAGGCGATACGTTCAACGCAGTAGAAGATGAGCGTCTGGCAAGAGAACTGGTAGAACAGCGGAAGCATGAGGCAAAGCAGGCGAAGTTCAATGAGTACCAGAAGGTCACTCTGGATAACCTGTTCAGCCAGATCGAACAGGGCGAAATGAAGGAACTGTCCCTGATCGTCAAGGCAGACGTACAGGGTTCTGTAGAAGCTGTCACCCAGTCGCTGGAAAAGCTGTCCAACGACGAAGTCCGCGTCCGCGTAATTCACGGCGGCGTTGGTGGCATCAAGGAAGGCGACGTTATGCTGGCAAGTGCATCGAATGCGATCATCATCGGATTCAACGTTCGTCCGGATCAGACTGCGGAAGAATTTGCAGCACGGGATAAGGTGGATATTCGCACCTACCGTGTCATCTACGATGCGATCGAAGAAATCGAAACTGCGATGAAGGGCATGCTGGCTCCGAAGTTCCGCGAAGTGGTAATGGGACGTATCGAAGTGCGTCAGGTATACAAGATCTCCAATGTTGGTGCCGTTGCCGGTGCATACGTGCTCAACGGCAAGGTGACCAGACAGTGCGAGATTCGCGTGGTACGTGACGGCATTGTCATTGCGGAAGATAAGATGTCCAGCCTGAAGCGGTTCAAGGACGATGTCAAGGAAGTCGGCGAAAGCTATGAGTGCGGTATCACACTGGAAAAATTCCGCGACTTCAAGGAAGGCGACATCTTCGAAGCATTTATCATGGAAGAATACAGAGATTGACAGAAGGGCAACGCCGCATAAAATTGGTGCGGCATTGCTGTGACATCATGTTGCTGAAAAGAAATGCAACGATAGAAAGGAGCCGTACAGCATGGCAAATTTCAAGGCAAATCGTACCGAGGAAGACATCCTGCGGGAAATGACAGCAATTTTGCGGGAACTGAAAGACCCCCGTATCGATCCGATGCTGACGGTCGTCCGTGCAGAACTCTCCCGCGACCTGTCGGACTGCAAGATCTTCGTTTCCAGCCTGTCCGGCAAGGAAACCGCCAAGGAATCCTGCAAAGGTCTGGACAGTGCCTCCGGCTTTATCCGGCGGGAACTGCTTCGCCGGCTGAAGATCCGGCGGAGTCCGGCACTGCATTTTGTGGCAGACGATTCGATCGCACATAGTGCAGAGATCGACCGCATGCTGCATCATATCCAGCCGCCGGTGGAAGAACCAGAGGAAAGCGGCACAGGAGAGGAGTGAACGGCGTGCAGGAGCTGACATTGGCAAAAACAGCCGTATGGCTACAGCAATGTGAAGATGCTTATATTCTGATCCACCGCAGCCCTGACGGGGACTGCATCGGTGCCGGCTATGCACTGGCAGAAATTTTACAGCAGCTGGGAAAGCGTGCGGCAGTGCTCTGCAACGATGAGATCCCGCCGCGGTATCAGTTCATGCTGCCGGAACAGCCCGCAGCAGCGGACTTTCCGCCGAAGTGCATTATTGCGGTAGATGTGGCAGATGCCAAGCTGCTGGGCAGCAGGATACAGGAACAGTATGGCAGCCGTGTAGATCTCTGCATTGACCACCACGTATCCAACGTGCCCTACGCCAAGGCAAGACTGCTGGACGGTACGGCTTCGGCGGGGTGTGAGATCCTCTACCGCCTGTGCCGCGTGCTGCCGGTTCAGATAACGGACAGCATTGCAGTGTGCCTGTATACCGGCATGGCAACGGATACCGGCTGTTTTCAGTATGATAACGCCGGTCCGGAAACCCACCGTGCGGTGGCGGCATTGATGGAAATATGCCCCGATGTGCGGTATGCGTGGATCAACCGGAAAATGTTTGCAGTCAAGAGCTTTGGCAGATTGCAGCTGGATAAACTGCTGATCGATCATCTGGAATGTTATCTGGACGGCAAGTGTGTCCTGATCTGTGTGTCACAGGAATTCCTGAAAAAATTCCACGTGGACGAAGCAGAACTGGAAGGCATTGCCGGATTCCCACTACAGGTAGAGGGTGCAGAGATCGGCATCACCATGAAAGAAAAAGAAGCCGGAAAATTCCGGATCTCCATGCGTTCGGCAGATCAGGTCAATGTATCTGCGATCTGTCAGCGGCTGGGCGGCGGCGGCCATGTAAAGGCTGCCGGCTGTCAGGTAGAGGGTACCGCAGATGAGGTACGCCGCATTTTGCTGGACGCAGTAAAGGAAGAATGGGGGAAGGCATGAGTCAGGAAACAATGCAGGGGGTTCTCTGCATGCAAAAACCCGCGGAGTTCACATCGTTTGATGTCATCGGCAAGCTGCGTGGCATTCTGCATATGCGGCGGCTGGGGCATACCGGAACGCTGGATCCTATGGCAACCGGTGTGCTGCCGGTGCTGGTGGGAAAGGCAGCCCGTGCCTGTGACATTCTGCCCGATCAATCGAAAATCTATCGTGCTACGGTACAGTTCGGCTGGGAAACCGACACAGAAGATGTCTGGGGCACCCGCACGGCTGTCTATCCGGAAATGCACGTGACAAAAGAGGCACTGGACGCAGTGCTCCCGCAGTTTGTGGGAGCAATCCAGCAGGTGCCGCCTATGTATTCCGCAGTTTCTGTGGAGGGAACACGTCTGTACGAACTGGCAAGACGGGGCGTTGTGATCGAACGTCCGGCACGGACAGTACAGGTGGATTCCATTGTGCTGGAAGCATGGGACGAAGACAAGCAGACCGCGGAACTGTCTGTTGCCTGCGGCAAGGGCACCTATATCCGCACACTGCTCTGCGACATCGGAAAAGCACTGGGCGGCGGTGCCGTGATGACGGCACTGTGCCGGACAAAGGCAAGCGGCTTTACGCTGGAACAGTGTTATACATTTGAGCAGGTGACGGAGTTTTGCCGGCGGGGAACGCTGGCGGAACATCTCATTCCCACAGACCGTCTGTTTATGGCACTGCCGGAGCTGCACCTGACAGAACAGCAGTCCACCCTGTACGGCAACGGTGTCAAGCTGGCACTGAGCCGTGTGGAGGGCGTTCTGCCGGAGCAGGATTTGTACCGTGTTTACGGTGCAGACGGCAGCTTCTTCGGAACTGCACAGGCAGACCGAAATGCGGACGAACTGCGTGTGGGAAAGAATCTGAAATAGAAAGGCGGAAACGTGCTTGAAAGGATTCCAACGCATCACTGCACCGCTGGCACAGAAAAGTGCCGTGGCACTGGGCTTTTTTGACGGTGTGCATCTGGGGCACCGTGCCGTGCTGGGGGCAGCTGCCCGCTGTGCGGCAGAACAGGAACTGCTGGCGTGTGCATTTACTTTTGCGGCAGATTCCGTTCCGGTAAAACAAGGCGTGCCGCTGTCTTATCTCTATACAGATACCCAGAAAGCGGAATTGATGCAGGGCTGCGGGATCCACGGGGTATACTGTCCGGCATTTTCGGAACTGTGCGGACTGGACGGCGAGGCATTCTGCCGGCAGGTGCTGGTGGAACTGCTCCATGCACAGGAGGTATTCTGCGGCGGAGATTTTCGCTTTGGTGCAAAAGCAGCGTGGAATATCGACAGCCTGCGGGAATTCGGCAGCCAGTTCGGGTTCGGCGTGCATCAGGTCGCACCGGTGCTCTGCGGCGGAGAGAAAATTTCCTCCACCGCGATCCGGCAGGCGATCCGTGCCGGAAAGCCGGAACAGGCAGCGAATCTGCTGGGCGTGCCCTATCACGTCAGCGGCAGAGTTATCCACGGGGCAGCACTGGGGCGAACCAAGGCAGTCCCGACGATCAACATTCCCTTTGCAGCAGGACAGCTGGTGCCGCGGTATGGCGTGTATGTTTCACGGACGCACACCCCGCAGGGCAGCTTCGATTCCATTACGGATATTGGAGTCAAGCCTACTGTCAGCGAAGCACAGCTGCCGGCGGCAGAAACGTTTCTGCTGCACTTTTCCGGCGACCTGTACGAACAGCCCTGTCGGGTGGAATTGCTGCATTTCCTGCGGGACGAGCAGAAATTTGATTCGCTGGAGGCGCTGAAGGCGCAGATCCGGGAGAATATCCGCCAGACCCGTGACTATTTTGCCGCCGAGAGTACCCGTGGGTGAGTGGCGTGGGAGCTTGTAAAGCAAAAGAGAAGGGAAGTCCTGCGGGGCTTCCCTTCTTTTTGGCGGTGGGGGTGTTTTTTCAAATGTTTGATCGCCTCCGGCGGGTAACTTTTCCCATGAGCTGGAAAAGCGGGCAAAAGAGCCTGCAAGAAAACCATAGCGCACAGTGCCGGTGTGTGCTATAATGTCCCCAAACGGATCAAAAGGAGGACACCGCCATGCAGCATGAGATCACCGCCAGCGCACCGCTTTTGGACGAAAAGGGCAATCTCCGGGAGCCGGGCTACGCCAAGCGCCTGCTGCCCATCTATCGCCGGGCGGACATCAAGGCTCCGGCCGCCCGCATCAAGGAGTGGGACTACTACCTTGTGGCCAATGACCACTTTGCCGTGGCGCTGACCATTGCCGACAACGGCTACATGGGGCTGGACTCCGTCTCCTTTCTGCAATTTGATGAGGGGTGGCAGGTGACCCGCAGCCCCATGCGGGCCTTTCCCATGGGCCGGACGGGCCTGCCGGAGACCTCCGCCGCCGGAGA
>ERZ772991.1053-NODE-1053-length-27866-cov-8.204020_pt1 | contig 27866 bp, 26 predicted proteins | sample MGYA00511128_ERZ772991 | MGnify/ENA primary metagenome ERZ772991 (study PRJEB29015, sample SAMEA2737655) | human gut metagenome | biome: human gut; feature: human-associated habitat; material: faeces | place: China | collected 2012 ... | reverse complement strand
AGGATCTTTGCGCCGTTCAGTTCCATTTGTTACGTTTCACCCCCTTCGTCACGGGTTCCATCCGCCTGCGCGGGGGCAGGGGCGGGGTCGTCCTCCACCGAGATGTCCACCGGTTCCTGCGGGGCTGCAAGCGGCTTGTACTTACCGGTTATTTGCAGGTAATAAATGGTGATGCGCGGGAAAAACAGCGGCAGCACACCGGCAAACGGCTGGAAGCAGGGGGCCGCAATGGCCACCACCACCCACACCGCCTGCAGCAGCATGCGGCTGTTGTAGGATAGCTGTAAGGTCGCTTTGCGCTTTTTTTCGTCCGGCTCGTCAATGATCTTCTGCACCACAAAGCAGATGCCGGCAAAGTTGCCGATGGCCACGGCCGCGCCCACAAGGCTGGCCAGCACCACCGTGTAGTCAAACCTGACCCACCCCACCAGATGCAGTGCTGCGAACAGCACCCACATGGCTGCGGTGCAGATGGCTGTGCCTCCGGCGATACGCAGCAGCTGCTTTCTGGATTCCGGCTCCAGTTTCATAAAAAAGCCCTCCATTACTGGTGGGAGTTGAAGCCCACCCGGTGATTTTTTTCCTTTTTGGAGCGGTCCAGGCGCTCTTTGCAGAACACCCAGAAATTTTGCGCTCCCGCCGCCAGCCCCAGCAGCACCGCCGGCAGGAACAGCCATTCCGGCCAGTTCCAGCGTTCCACGGCCCACCAGCACCCCGCCAGGCACAGCACCAGCGGCAGAAGCATGTTCAGGCCCAGCTGGGTCAGCCAGACCAGATCCTCCAGTGCCTTGTACCAGCCTTTCAATGCGGTTTTCCCTCCCAGTGCGGCCTGCGATGCAGCATCCAGTATCTGGATATTCTGCCAACATCCGGCGGCAGCAAAAATTCTTATGTGCCTAGTATAATTCAATCCGGCTGTTTTTTCAATTGATTTTCCACTGATTTTTGGCAAATCTTCATAGTTCCGCCACAGTCTCTCCACAGTTGTCCGCCTGTGGTGGAGTTTGTGCGCCTGCGGCCCCATCAATACCAAAACTTTGCCCAAAAGTTTGTGCAGGATGCAAAAAAGCCGCCCGGCTCATGAAAGAACCGGGCAGCTTTTCAGCTTATTTTATGCGGGCAGCAGGCTCAGTCAGCCTTGCGCTGGATCCAGATCTGGGTGCCATAGAAGGGGTTGGCGGTACCCAGGCACAGGCCCTGGTCGGTGGTGGCAAACACACGCAGACCATGGTTGTAGGGGTCCCCAAAGCCATCAATGGTAATGGTCTCAAAGTTGACGCCATCCTCGGTAACGTACAGGTCAAAGCCACGCTTTGCCGTCCGCAGATAGTTCAGCAGCTTGATAGCACTGGCCATGTTCCGCACCGTGATGTTCTTAAAGACAAAGTTATAAGAAAACTTGATGGTCTGAGCCAGGGTATCGGGGTTGCCGGTGCCGTTGGGGTCCACCGTTGCCAGGGCCTTCATCAGGGCCTTCAGGTAGTTCCACTGGTCCTTCCACTCGGAGGGGGTCCGCTTCAGCAGGTTGCCGTTGACGAACTGACCAAGGCACTCCAGCAGGCTGCTGGCATCGTGGGTGCCCACATACAGCTTGCCGTCGTAGACCTCCATGCGCCAGATGTACTGGTTCTCATTGCGGCCAAAGCCGGACTTCAGGCCGGAGAGACTGCCGTTGGGGAACATCTTGGTGGAGTTGCCCACCACCAGCTCCATGTTCTCGTTCTTGTCCATGCGGTACAGGTTCACGGACTGGTCCAGGTTGGCGTTGAGGAACCGGCAATCCAGGCCGCCGCCAAACTGGCCGTCGGCGTTTTTACCGGTCTTGGAGAACAGGACCCGCTCCAAAGCGATCTCCTCGTCGTTGTACTCGCCGATGTACAGGTAGTCGTTAAACACCATCAGGTTGGCTGCGCCGGAACGGGTGCGCTCCGGGTCGATGCCAAAGGTGTACCGGGCGCCGTCCTTTTTCTGGTCACCAGCCACAGGGGTCCAGGTAAAGGTGCCGTCGGCATTCCGGTCGCCACGCACCAGTGCAAAGGACTGCATGGTGTTTTTGTTGGGCATATTGTCCAGGGTGCCGGTGCAGATGGAAACATACAGGCTGTTGTTGTACTCCACCATATCCCAGATGCTGCCGCCGTAGATGCTGTCGGCATAGCGGTAAGCCGGGTAGTTGAACAGGCTCTCGGAATCTGCGATCTGGGTAAAGCCCTTCTCCGGGTCGGAGGAGATCAGCAGGGTGGCACTGCTCTTGCCGGTGGCGGCGTCCATGGTCACGTTGCTGATGACCAGCTGGTCCTGATAGACGCACATCCCACGGATGCCGGTGCTGATGCCCTCCTTGTAGGCTGCAGCGTAATCCTGCACACTGTTCAGGCCTGCATACACGACCTTGCATTCGTCAGTCTCCGGGTCCACCTGCCACACGCTGGGCAAAAAGCCAATGCCGCCGCCGCCCACGCTGCCGCAGAAGTACAGCTTGCCGTGGTACTCGATGGCATTGCGGAACAGGGGGGTATGACCGTTGAGGGTGCCGGACATCAGCACCTTGGTCTCGCCGGTCTTGGTGTTAATCTTGACCAGCACGCCCTTGGGTTTGCCGCCGTCGGCTTCTTCCAGGAAGAAGGTGCCGTTGTAGAGGGCGTCGAAGGTAGCCTTCAGGACCTTGTTATCGTACTCGTCCCCCAGGCTGCTCTTCATCAGAGAGAGGGTGTTGCCGATGGCTGCGTAGCAGGTGCCCACATAGATCCAATCGCCGTAGCCCACAGCAGCCCATGCGTAGTTCTGGCCCCGGTCGCCGGCATTGTAGCCCTCGGCCTCCGGGTCGGTCACCACGTCCACTGCGCCATCGCCCAGATAGTCCACGATGCCGTCTGCGACCTTGACGTCCTTTTCCGGGTGAGAGAGTTTTTCAAACGTATAGCCGTTTTTGTTGTAGTAGAAGGTGTTGCTGTCCTCCGGGGACTCCACCGAGGTCAGATCTTCCCAGGTATTGACCTCTGCAGCAGCCTCTGCACCCTCTGCAGAAGCCAGAAGCTGCACCGGCAGAGCGGACAGCATAGCCGCTGCCAGCACACCGCTGATCACACGTTTCCAGTTCATAATATTCTCCTCTTTATGGCACTGCAATTTCCCACACCTATTATGAAGAAATTGTTAAAAGCCGCTTCAGTATAGCACACAATTTCCCAGAGTGCAAGGACGCTTTTCAACAAAAGACCGCTTTTTTCGGAAAAATTCGGGCAAAAAAGCGCAAAAAAGCCGCCCGGCTCTCATGAACCGGGCGGCTTCTTCATTTTTCATATGGGAAATCAGCCGTCATTATTTATACCAACTACGGCATTCTCCCCCTCGATACTCATACGCCACGGTTTTCTTACACACAGGACAAGTTCTAGTTCCTGTAAAGATTCCCTGCGTCTTTCCATCACTAACTGTTATTTTTCGGGTGTCCAAAACCCGACCACATGGACACTTCATTGATACACTTACACGCTCGTACATGTCCACTGCTCCTTTTTACCAGAGGTTTGCGGTCTCGTTGTAGAGGCCCTCGTAACTCTTGGCGGACACGTCCCAGCTGAAGTCGCACTCCATGCAGTGATGCACCAGGTTGTGCCAGTTCTGCTTGTCGTTGTAGGCGTCCTGTGCGTGGCAGCAGGCCTCGTACAGCTCGTGGGCGCTGTAACCGGCAAAGGTGAAGCCATTGCCGTCGCCCATGGTGCTGTCGTGGATGGAGTCGCGCAGACCGCCGGTCTCACGCACGATGGGAGGCGTGCCGTAACGGCAGGCCACCATCTGGGCCAGGCCGCAGGGCTCGCTCTTGGACGGCATAATAAAGGCGTCTGCACCGGCGTAGATCTCCTGGGACAGGGCCGGCTCAAAGCCGATGTAGGTGCCCACACGGCCCGGGTGACGGGCGCACAGGTCGGAGAAGAAGTTCTCGTACTGGCTCTCGCCGCTGCCCAGGATCACCAGCTCGATGCCGCGGTCCACCAGACCGTCGGCGACGCTCTGCACCAGGTCAAAGCCCTTCATGCCGACCATGCGGCTGACCATGCCAAAGACGGGGCTGCCGTCCTTGTTCAGGCCGAACCTGTCCTGCAGGGCCTCCTTGCACTTTGCCTTGCCCTCTTCAAAGTTGTCGATGCTGTAATTGAAGGGGATGTGCTTGTCGGTGGCGGGGTCGTTGGCATCCATGTCGATGCCGTTCAGGATGCCGCACAGCTTATACTGCTTTTCCCGCAGCAGGGCATCCAGACCGTAGCTGAACCAGGGGTCCAGGATCTCCTGTGCGTAGGTGGGGCTGACGGTGGTGATCTTATCCGCCGTCTCAAAGGCACCCTTCATAAAGTTGGCGCAGCCATCGTACTCCACGATGTGCTGGTCACGGCGGCCGATGCCGCAGGTATCCTCCAGGATATCGGTGCCGTACTTGCCCTGATATGCGATGTTGTGGATGGTGAAGATGGTCTTGATCCGGTTGAACTTATCCAGATGGCGGTAGTACAGGTTCAGGTAAACGGGAACCAGTGCTGTCTGCCAGTCGTTGCAGTTGATGATATCGGGGGTGAAGTCGATGTAGAACAGGGTCTCCAGCACAGCGCGGGAGAAGAAGGCGAAGCGCTCGCCGTCATCGTAGAAGCCGTACAGGCCGCGGCGCTTGAAGTAATACTCGTTGTCCAGGAAGTAGTAGGTCACGCCGTTCCGCTCGGTCTTGAACAGGCCGCAGTACTGGCTGCGCCAGCCCACGGGGACGGAATAATTGGTCACGTACTCCAGCGTATCACGGAACTTCAAATCGCCGTACAGGGGCATAATGACGCGGGCATCCACGCCGTCCTTGACCAGAGCCTTGGGCAGGGCACCCGCAACGTCGGCCAGACCGCCGGACTTTGCAAAAGGGGCAGCTTCCGAAGCAGCATACAGGATTCTCATAGGATCGCTCCTTTCATATAGTGGGATATTTTCGTTCTCCCCCACCGCCCTTGCAGGCAGCACGAACCATTTTTACAAAAGAGCAGGCGGGGGCACACAGATGCCCCCGCCCCTCTCAAGAGGGGCTACCGGGGAGGAAGCCGCCCCTATGGATAACTCAGTAAAATCAGACGGTGTGCTTCTTCTGCACGTACACCGGGAAGCTCTCGGTGCCGGACAGCTTCTTGCCGGCAGTGATCTTCACGTTCTTATCGGTAACAACGCAGTCCAGCTCGGCATTGGCTTCCACAACGGTGTCCTGCATGAGCACGCAGTTCTTGACGACGGCCCCCTTCTTGACCTTGACGCCGCGGAACAGCACACAGTTCTCCACCGTGCCCTCGATCACGCAGCCGTCGGCCAGAATGGAGTCGGTCACCTTGCAGCCCGGCACATAGCGGGTGGGGTTGTCGTCGCGGATCTTGGTGTAGACCGGGCTCTTCTTGGGGAACAGCTTTTCCAGATTCTCGTCATCGGTCAGCTTGAGGTTCTCGTCGAAGTAGCTCTTCATGTCACAGACATGTGCCACATAGCCGGTATACTCCAGAGCGTGGATGTTCAGGATGTTGACATTGTGGGCCAGAATATCGCGCTCGAAGTAGATCAGGCCGCGGGAGGTCGCATCCCGGACCAGCTTGAGCAGGGTCTCGCGCTCCAGAACATAGATGTTCAGGTCAAGGTTCTGCACGCCGGGGCGGTAATCGTTGAACAGCAGCTCGGTCACACGGCCGTCGGCATCAACGGTCAGGGTGTAGTTGTCATTCTTGCGGCCCTCGGGGATCTCGGTCTTCTGGTAAGCGACGGTCACATCGGCACCGCTTGCCTGATGAGCAGCCAGCAGAGCGTTGAAGTCGTAGTTCAGGGCAACGTTGGCATCGCTCATGACCACGTACTTTTCCTTCTGGTTCTCCAGGAAGTTCATGATGGAGCCCAGAGCTTCCACACGGCCGGAATAGATGCGCACGCCCTTCTCAGCGAAAGGCGGCACGATGTTCAGGCCGCCGTGACGGCGGGCCATATCCCACTCACGGCCGGTGCCCAGATGATCCATCAGGGAGTGGTAGTTCTTGCGCACCACGATGGAGACATTGGAGATACCGCAGTTTGCCATGCTGGACAGAACAAAGTCCACCATACGGTAGCGGCCCGCGAAGGGGATCGAAGCCATTGCGCGCTCGGTCACCAGCTCGGGGACGGTATTATCATAACTGTTGGGGAAAATAATACCCAACGCATTGGTGTTCTGGCTCAGCATACTTCCATACCCTCCTTGACGGATTCAAAGACTTTGGCACCTTCCTTGACGGTTGCGCCTGCGCCGACGGTCAGGCCGGTGCCCACATGGGCAATGGGGCCATCGCCGCCCACTCGTGCACCTGCACCGACCACAACATCCTCCGCCAGGATGCAGCGCTTGACAACAGCACCAGCCTTGACCACAACGCCGTCCATCAGGACTGCGTCCTCAACGGTAGCGCCCTCTTCCACAACAACGCCTGCGCTCAGCACAGAGTGATGCACATTGCCGTAGATCTTGCAGCCCTCGGTGATGAGGGAGTCCTGCACAACGGCGCGCTCGCCGATCTTCTGGGCGGGCAGCACGGGGTTGCGGCTGTAAATTTTCCAAGTCTTATCAAAGATATCAATGCCAGAGTTCTCGGGGTCCAGCACTTCCATGTTGGCTTCCCACAGGCTGTCGATGGTGCCCACGTCACGCCAGTAGCCGGCAAAGCGGTAGGCGTACATCTTGCGGCCGTCGCGCAGCAGGGCGGGGATGATGTTCATGCCAAAATCGTTCTTGGAGTTGGGGTCTGCTTCGTCCTCTTCCAGATACTTCTTCAGCACATCCCAGTTGAAGATGTAGATGCCCATGGAAGCCAGATTGGACTTGGGTACCGGGGGCTTCTCCTGGAACTCGGTGATGCGGTCGTTCTCGTCAGCCACCATCAGGCCGAAGCGGGAGGCTTCCTTCCAGTCCACTTCCATAACAGCCACAGAGAACTCTGCGCCCTTTTCCTTGTGGAAGCGCAGGAAGTCGGCATAGTCCTGCTTGCAGATCTGGTCGCCGGACAGGATGATCACATACTCGGGATCGTAGCTGTCGATGAAGCCGATGTTCTGGTAGATGGCGTTTGCAGTGCCCTTGTACCAGTCGGTGCCCTTTGCCTGCTCGTAGGGCGGCAGGGTGTGCACGCCGCCGTGCAGACGATCCAGATCCCAGGGCTGGCCGTTGCCGATGTACTCGTTCAGCTTCTGGGGCTGATACTGGGTCGCGATGCCAACGGTGTCGATGTTGGAGTTCACGCAGTTGGACAGCGGGAAGTCCACGATGCGGTACTTACCGCCGAAGGACACTGCGGGTTTTGCCGTTTTCTGTGTCAGCGCGTACAAGCGCGAGCCACGTCCACCGGCAAGGATCATTGCCACAATTTCTTTTGCCATAGCTTTATTCTCCCCTTTAACATTAACATTTCCGTTGTTCGGAAATGAGCGTCAACAAATGATCGTGTAGAACGGATGGGTTACTCTTTGGCTGCCTTGGGTTTGCGGCCGCGCTTTTTGGGCGCTTCCTCTGCTGCCGGTTCCGGCTCAGCCTTTGCCTTCCGGGTGGGTTTCTTCACCGGCTTTTCTGCCGGAGCTTCGGCGGCCTTGGGCTTACGGCCGGGCTTTTTTGCATCCTTTTCCGTGGGGGCCTCCGGGGCAGCCTTGGGTTTGCGGCCAGGCTTTTTCACGGCCTTTTCTGCCGGGGCTGCCTTGGTGGTCTTTTTGGCGGCGGTCTTTTTGCCGGGCTTTTTCGCCTTGTCCGCTGCAGTTTTGGCGGTGCGCTTTGTAGGCACCTCAAAGTACAGGGTGCTCATGGGGGGCAGGGTGATGGTGATGCTCTGCTCAAAACCGTGCATGGGCTTTTTGTGGGTCCGCACGGGCTTGTTGTGGACAGCACCGGAGCCGCCAAAGGCAGCGTCATCGCTGTTCAGCACCTCTTTGTAGGTGCCGGCCACCGGTGCGCCCAGGGTGTAGCCCTCGCGCAGAACGGGGTTGAAGTTGCACACCACCAGGATCTGCTTGCCGGCAGTGTCCTTGCGCAGGAAGGCGATAACGCTCTGCTGGGAGTCGTCCGGCACGATCCACTGGAAGCCCTCCCAGCTGTAGTCCACCTGCCAGAAAGCGGGGTGGTCCTTGTAGAAAGCGTTGAGGGTCTTGGCATAGTTCTTCAGCTCGGTGTGCTTGTCGTAGCCCAGCAGCATCCAATCCAGCTGCTTGGCCTCGTTCCACTCGGCAAACTGGCCGAACTCCTGACCCATGAACAGCAGCTTCTTGCCCGGATGCGCCATCATGTAGCCAAAGAAGGTGCGCAGGTTGGCAAACTTTGCCTCATACTCGCCGGGCATCTTGTTGATCAGGCTGCCCTTGCCGTGCACCACTTCGTCGTGGCTGATGGGCAGCACAAAGTTCTCGCTGAACGCATAGAAGAAGCTGAAGGTAACCTTGTTGTGGTTGCCTGCGCGGAAGAGCGGATCGGTCTTCATGTAGCTGAGCATGTCGTTCATCCAGCCCATGTTCCACTTGAAGTTGAAGCCCAGTCCGCCGTCGCTGGCCGGTTTGGTGACCATGGGCCATGCGGTGGACTCCTCCGCGATCATGCACTTGTGGGGGTGGCGGCCCAGAACCGTATCGTTCAGCTTGCGCAGGAAAGCAACTGCTTCCAGGTTCTCCTTGCCGCCATTCTTATTGGGCTCCCATTCGCCCTGCTTGCGGTTGTAATCCAGATACAGCATGGAGGCCACGGCATCCACGCGCAGACCATCGATGTGGTACTGCTCCAGCCAGTACAGGGCGCTGGAGATCAGGAAGCTCTGCACCTCGCTGCGGCCGAAGTCGAACACCATGGTGCCCCACTCCTTGTGCTCGCCGCGCTTGGGGTTGGGGTCCTCGTAGCAGGCTTCTCCGTCAAAGTTGTACAGGCCGAAGCCATCCTTCGGGAAGTGGGCGGGCACCCAATCCATGATGACACCGATGCCGGCCTCATGCATCTTGTCCACAAAGGCCATGAAGTCCTTGGGGGTGCCGTAGCGGCTGGTGGGGGCAAAATAGCCCGTGACCTGGTAGCCCCAGCTGCCGTCGAAGGGATACTCCATCACGGGCAGCAGCTCCACATGGGTGTAGCCCATCTCCCGGATGTAGGGGATCAGCTCGTCGGCCAGCTCGGAATAATTATAGGGAACCTTCTCGTCCTTCAGCTTCCAGCTGCCCGCGTGCATCTCGTAGATGTTCATCGGGCCGTTGATCACGTCCGCCTTTTTCTGAGCAGTCTGCCAGGCATCATCGTGCCAGGCAAAGCCGGTGATATCGTAGACCTTGCTGCCGTTGGAAGGCCGGGTCTCCGCATGGAACGCATAGGGGTCGGCCTTGTAGATCAGGTCGCCGCCCCGGGTGGTCACACAGTACTTGTAGACATCGTATTCCTTTACGCCGGGGATGAACAGCTCCCAGACAGAATCCCCATCCACTTTGCGCATCGGGTGGCTGCCCGGCTTCCAGCTGTTGAAATCGCCCACCACACTGATGGCGGTTGCATGGGGTGCCCAAACACGGAACACCACACCGGACTCTCCGGCGCGGGTCTCAAGGTGTGCACCAAAGTAACGGTATGCTTCGCAGTTGTTGCCCTGCTTGAACAGATAAATCGGCAGATCCGAGGGATCTTTCTGGATCTTTTCTTCCGTCGGTCTCATAAACAGCTCCTCCCCGTACAGGCCGCAGTGAGCCTATACCTTTGTACTCTCTTATATTAAAGAATTTTGTCCGATTTTTCAAGGGCTTTCCGTCAAAATCTACCATAATCTTTTCGTCAATATTTTTCCATTGTGGTCAACTTATCTAATTTTACACAAGAATTCTCGGCAAACCTTACAGAATATAGGGCAAAAAGAAAGACCCGCCTCATTTTTCCTGCAAATCCAGGAAACTGAAGCGGGTGCTTTTTCAAATTTTTCCGTGTGCTATGCGGTTCAGCCTACAACGTAAACGTTGACCTGAATGGCTCCGTTGATGACCGACTCTGCGTAGGTCTCATAGAACAGATCCACCAGGATCTGGCCCTTCTGCACCGCGATACCGGTGTCGGTGGCAACGGCATAACCGTAAACAAAGCTGCCGTCCGTGGAAGTGATGTACAGCAGCGTGCCATAGGGGATGACGCTGGGGTCAACGGCAACGGTGCCGTAGCCCAGGCCCAGGCCCGACGAGCCCTTGCCCGTGCGGGAATAATAGCCCGTGGCCTTGCCGGTGAGGACCTGGCTGTACGAGGCGGGGGCGTTGGTGGTGCCGTCCGGCCCGGTCAGGGGAGAAACGGGCGCACCGGCACCATAGGTCTTGATGACATGGTCGGTGGGCTCCACCGTGGTGGTCACATCCACCACCATGCTGTTTTCCAGCTCGCCGTCCACATACTTCTCGCGGGTGGTCACGGTCTGCTGACCCTCCGCCCCATGCTGCAGGGTGGTGGCCCGGCCGGTGTTGCGGAAGTACAGGCTGGTGTAGACATACTGGGTGTCGTAGGGGATGGTCTGGGTCTCCACCTTGTCCTGGTAGTCCACCCGGTGCACCGTGATCTCACTGCCCACAGTGACCAGCTGATCCAGCGCAGGCTCGGTATAGTCATCTGCCTCCAGGGTGATGCCGGCGCGCTCCAGCGCTTCGGCAACAGTGCCAAAGGCCATCTTCACCGGGTACTCCTGGCCGTCGGCCTGGATGTTCACGGTGAAGGCCCGCTCAATGTTCAGGGTGGCAAGATTGCCGCTGAACGCGGTGTAGTAAACGTGGTCGCCCTCTTCGGCCTCAATGCCGGAAAGGCTCATGACTCGGGCAGGGTCAGTCTCACTGCTGACCACCAGCTGACGCGCACCATCGGAGTCGGTGACGTAGGTCAGCCGCAGATTCGCGGCGGTCACGGCCAAAGTGAACACAAGGCTCACCGCCATGACGCAGAACGCCAGCACACGGGGTGTGACCGCACGAGCGCGGTCAGACAATGCTTTTTGAAATTTGACGGAAGCGATACGAGACAACTCCTCTCTTTTCATCATTTTGGAATGCGGCGGGCTCTTCCTTTGCCCGCAAAGCGCAGGGCATTTTCCCTGCAAAGGGCCGTCTTTTTATACGGCGTTTTACTTCCTGAGAAATAAAATTTAGACGCTCCAACGTGTGTATGATCCGTTGAGCGGGCACTATTTTAGCAGACAGCGGCCCATTTGTCAAATCCGTGCGCTTCAGTTTGATAATTGCTTCACATAGTTTTTTGTGCAATCTGCACATTGTTTTCCCTGATTCAGAATGATTTCGAGCGTTTCCTTCTGAAATTTTCCCAAAAAATTGGTCGTATTCGTTCATAATTTTTTAACATTTCAAGTCTGTTTCCCGGAGAGAAATCGCCGGGTTCTTTTGCACATTCCGGCGCATCAATCATGCGTAATCCGACATTTTGCGGCACAAATTCCCCGCTGTTTTCCTGCCGGAAATAACGGGGAGTTTCTCCGCAGTTTCTGTCAAAAATCGGCTTCCAGCAAAATGCCGAAAGGGAAAAAACGCCATAAAAAAAGACCGCGCTTTTGCGCCCTGCCGCAAACCGGTACAATGGGGTCAGAAAAAAGAAAGGAAGGTTTTTATGCAGATCAAGATCACTCCCCGCACGCTGGGCGGCACCGAATTCACAGCCCAGCCCGCTCGGCTGCACCTGGGCGCACAGAACGCCGAGGGCGTGGACCGGCTGGTGTTCCAGCTGCCTGCGGAATGGGCCGGGTGCAGCGTCACCCTGCACATCCGCCACAGTGACGGCACCCTTGCCGCACCCCTTGTGCTGGATGCAGCCCACAGCGCGCCCGTGGGCCGCAGCTTCACGGGCTGGCCCGCCGGGCAATGGATGCTGGCCGCCACCGACGGCAGCGGCTATACCGCTTACACCCGCCCGGGCCGGTACGATGTCTACGACATTCTGCCCACCGACGGCACCGAGGAGGAGCCCAGTCCCTCGGTGTACGAACAGTTCATCGCCCAGGTATCGGGGCAGGCCGATGCTGCGGTGCAGGCGGCCCAGAACAGTGCCGCCAGTGAGGCCAGTGCCGCCCGGCAGGCGCAGGCCGCTGCCAACGCTGCCGAGCGGGCCGCACTGAATGGCAGCCGTGCCGCGACCTCCGCTTCCCGCGCCGAGAGCGCCGCCCTGCGCGCCGAATCCTTTGCGCCCGAGGACGGCACCCTGCTCAGTGTCAACGGCAAGGGCGGCGCGGTGGTGCTGGACGCGCAGGACGTAGGCGCGCTGCCTGCCCCGGTGGCCCCGCAGGCTGGTGCCATCCTGCGGGTGCTGTCCATCCGCAGCGATGGCAGTCTGGTGGTGGACACCGTCACTCCCGCCGCCCTCAAGACCCTGCTGGAGGCCACCTGATGTTCACGGTGCTGGATGTCTCCCGCTGGCAGGGCCGCATAGACTGGGATACCGTAAAAGCCAGCGGCAGGGTCCACGGCGTAATGCTGCGCGCACTGGGCAGCAGGAGCGGCACGCCCTACATCGACCCCATGTTTGAAACAAACTACTCTGCCTGCACCCGGCTGGGCATCCCGGTGGGGGTCTACTATTACAGCTGTGCCGTTACCGCCCCACAGCGGGATGCTGAACTGGCCCTCCTGCACGATGCCCTCAGGGGAAAGCGGCTTCAGCTGCCCGCTGCCATCGACGTGGAGGATGCCCGTCTGCGTGCCCTGACACCGGACGCGCTCTCCGCCCTTGTTGCCGGGGCGGCACGGCAGCTGGAGCACTGGGGCCTGTACGCCATGGTATACACCTACACCCATTTTGCAGATACTGCCCTGCACATGGACACACTGGCCCCCTTTGACCTCTGGCTGGCGGACTACCGGGGCAAACGCCCGGCCCGCAGGCACGGAATGTGGCAGTACACCAGCAGGGGCAGGGCACCCGGCATCTCCGGCCCCGTGGACCTGAGCCGCACCGAAAAGGATTATCCCGCCCTGCTCCACCGGGCGGGGCTCGACCGTACCATCCTATAAAAGAAAGGAGTTCCCCATGAAGAAATGCAAGATCTCTCCCGCCACGCTGGCCCGCACGGCGGCGCTGGCACTGGCGCTGACCAATCAGGTGCTCAGCGCCACCGGCCACCGTGTCCTGCCCATTGAATCGGCAGAGCTGGAGCAGCTGGTCTCCACCGGCCTGACCATTGCCACCGCGCTGGTCAGCTGGTGGAAGAACAATTCCTTCACCCCGGAGGCCATCGAAGCCGATGACTTCCTCTGCCAGCTGAAGGAGCACAAATAACCAAAAAGGGACGATGCTTTTGCGGCATCGTCCCTTTTTGATTATCTTCTTTTGTTCCGAAGCACCGGCTCAGGAAATGGCATCCACGTCCCACTTCATGCGGACGGCATCCGCACCGTCCAGTTTGATATTCAGTGCACCGGCATTGTCCAGCACCTGCTCCGGGGTGCGGGCACCGCACAGCACATGCAGGCCGGGGATCATCCGGGCCGTCAGGGCAATGACCAGCTGGGCCATGGTGCAGCCGTATTTCCCGGTCAGGTCGTCCCACTTGGCCAGCAGGTCCAGCGCCTGCTTCCGGCGGGCGGGCTGGAAGCAGGGGTTGCTGTTCCGGGTGCTGCCCTCGGGGAAGGTGGTCTCCATGGTGACCCTGCCGGTGAGCAGACCCTGCTCCAGCGGGGAGTAGGCCTGCACCGAAACACCCAGCTCCCTGCAGGTGGGCAGGAGCTGCTTTTCGATGCGGCGGGTCAGCAGGCTGTACTTTTCCTGAATGACATCCAGCTGGCCGTATTTGCAGTAGCCGCGGATGAACTCAGCGGTGGTGTTGGACGCGCCGATGGCACGGATCTTGCCCTGCTCCTTGAGCTTCATCATGGCCTCAACGGTCTCTTCCAGCGGGAAGATGGAAAGGTCCGGCGTCTGCCAGTGGGTGTAGAGCACGTCCAGATGGTCGGTGCCGAGACGGCGCAGGCTGTCTTCCACATCCTCGATGATGCTCTTGGCCGACAGGTCGCGGTAGGTCTGCACGCCGTCCACCACCTTGTGGAGAACGGGGCTTTCGTGCCGCCACTCGAGGCCGCACTTGGTGGAGAGGATGACCTTGTCCCGGTCGATGTGGCGCAAAGCTTCGCCCACCACCTCTTCGCTGTGGTAAAGCCCGTAGATGGGGGCGGTGTCTATCCAGGTGATGCCCTGCTCCACGGCAGTCTCGATGGCTTTTACCGACAGGGCGTCGTCGTTGTCGCCCCACCAGCTGCCGCCGCCGATGGCCCAGGTGCCAAGCCCCAGAAATGGTGCGGAGAGGCCGCTTTTGCCAATGTTACGTTTTTCCATAGATCGTTACCTTCTTTTCCGGCAGCGCCCCGCGAAGGGGGGTGTTGTCGCTGACTGGTACATATTGTTGTATTTTAGATATATTCCAAAAAGAGCTGCCGCGCAGGTCTTCTGCAAGAGCTGCCGCGCAGGTCTTCTGCACAGCAGCTCTTGGGAACCTGTAACTTAAATATTGCCAAATTCGCTCAGCTTTAACGTCTCATTGTGCGTTTCAGCCCAGCGGATAGCCCAATCGGAGGTAAACAGGAGCAGGCGGTTGCCCTTCATGTCCTCGACGGCCTTGGTGTCGCTGGTGAGGTCGAGGTCACGCAGGACGTAAGTGTCGGGGTCGTTCTGGATCCAGCGCAGCTGCTCGAAGGGGAGCTGCTGCATCCGGATCTCGACGTTGTACTCGGTGTTCAGACGGTACTCCAGCACTTCCAGCTGCAGCACGCCGACGACGCCGACCACGACTTCTTCCATGCCGCCGCCCACTTCGCGGAAGATCTGGATAGCGCCCTCCTGAGCGATCTGCTCCATGCCTTTCACGAACTGCTTGCGCTTCATGGTGTCCTTCTGCTCGATGCGGGCAAAGTGTTCGGGGGAGAAGGTGGGGATGCCGGCGAACTCGATCTTCTTCTTGCCGGTACACAGGGTGTCGCCGATGGAGAAGATGCCCGGGTCGAACAGGCCGATGATGTCGCCTGCGTAGGCTTCATCGACGATGGCGCGGTCCTGCGCCATCAGCTGGGTGCCGGTGGCCAGCTTGATGTTCTTGCCCTCCTGCACGTGGTAGGCTTCCATGCCGCGCTCGAACTTGCCCGAGCAGATGCGCATGAAGGCGATACGGTCGCGGTGGGCCTTGTTCATGTTCGCCTGAATTTTGAACACGAATGCGGAAAACGCCGGCTGCATCGGGTCGACCACGCCGTCAGCCGTCGTGCGCGGCAGCGGCGGCATCGTCATGTGCAGGAAGTTTTCCAGAAACGGCTCGACGCCGAAATTCGTCAGCGCAGAGCCGAAAAACACCGGACTGAGCCGGCCGGCGCGCACCTCGTCGAGATCGAAGGCGTAGCCCGCGCCGTCGAGCAGCTCAATGTCCTCGGTCAGCTTTTCACGCTGGCGCGGACCGATCAGCTCGTCGAGCCGGTCAACATCCGTGAGCTCGCACTCGATGGGGCGGATCTTGTTCTGCCCGCGGTGAAACTCCTGAAACGCGAGGATCTCGCGGCGGTCGCGGTCGAACACGCCCTTGAAATCGTGCCCGCAGCCGATGGGCCAGTTGACCGGATAGGTGCCGATGCCGAACTCATTTTCCAGCTGCTCCATGAGCTCGAACGGGTCGCGGGCCTCGCGGTCGAGCTTGTTGATGAATGTGAAGATTGGGATGTGGCGCATGGCGCAGATCTTGAAGAGCTTGCGCGTCTGCGGCTCGATGCCCTTGGCCGCGTCGATGACCATGACGGCGCTGTCCGCCGCCATGAGCGTGCGGTACGTGTCCTCCGAGAAGTCCTGGTGGCCCGGGGTGTCGAGGATGTTGATGCAATAGCCCTCGTATTCAAACTGCATGACCGACGACGTGATGGAGATGCCGCGCTGCTTTTCAAGCTCCATCCAGTCCGAGACCGCATGGCGCGCGGTCGCCTTGCCCTTGACCGAGCCGGCGAGCTGGATGGCCCCGCCGTACAGCAGCAGCTTTTCCGTGAGCGTCGTCTTGCCGGCGTCCGGGTGCGAGATGATCGCAAAGGTCCGGCGGCGCTCGATTTCCTGTTTCAGATCCATAGTCCGCTCCTCTATTGTCCTTTCGAATATCAAACTTAGATAGTATACCCGATTTTTCCCGAGAGTGCAACAAAAACCTACCCGTCAGGCCGTCTGTTCACGCAGATAGAGCGTGAGCGTGGCGAGGAAGACGTCCCTGACGTCATAGCGCGGCGTGAGCGGGGCCAGCTGCGTGAAGAAATGCTCGCCGCCCAGCGACGTGCACAGCGCGTGTGCGCGCTCGAGTGCCGGGGTGTCCTCGTCCTCCGCCAGACGCATGGCCAGCTCCGGCAGCAGGAGTTTTAGGTCGTAGATCTCCCCACGCGGGTAGGTATATGCCTCCAGCACGCACTCCACGCCCGCGAGCGCGCAGTCCGTCAGGCCGCTGCGCTGATCGCCGAGGATGCGATCGGTCAGCGGCGTGTCGCTGCGGAAAAAGTCCAGCATGGAGTCCGGCGGCGTCAGCTCCCGGCGCAGCAGCCACAGCAGATAGTCGCGCGCGACGCCCTCGAGCAGCGTCTGCCCATCGGGCTCGAACGTGTAGGTATGGCCGATATGGCTGCCGAGCACACGCAGCGTGTCCGTATAGCCAAGGGCAATGCTGCGGCGCAGCGCGTCGGGGTCAAACTCCAGCAGCTTGCCCAGCGGCTCCGCCGGGGCGATATAGGTCACGAGCGGGTGGTTGGTGTATTTTTTCTCCGGTGTCTCCGGCTTGAGGCCGATGGCGATGACGCGGTCAGCGCCGAGGCGAAACGCCGTGCTGATCGGCAGATTGTCCGAATACGCGCCGTCGAGATAATTCTGCCCGTCGATCTCGCACATCGGGAACATCGGAAAGCACGCCGACGACGCGAGGATCCACTGCGGCAGGTAGCCGGGCGCAATGTCCTGCTTGCGCACCTCGACCGGCTGGAACGACGGGAAGCGCGCCGTCATGAGCCCGAAATCCACGGGCGAGGCGAAAAAGCGCTCCTCATCAAGGTATTTGTGCACGAGCGCGCGGTACGGCGAAATGTCCGCCGTGCGGCGGTTGAGATCCGCCCAGTCCCTGACGCGCGCGACGAGCTGCTCCGGGTGCTCGGCCAGCGCCGCCAGCTCGCGCTTTTCGTGCGGCGTGGCATCGGCGCGTTCGAGCATGATCTGCTCTTCCGTGATGTGCGTCCAGAGCTCCCACGCGCGGTCAAAATCGTCCTGCACCATCAGCGCCGCCGTGACCGAGCCGATGGACGTGCCCGTGACGATGTCAAACGGGATGCCCAGCTCCCGCATCGCCTTCCACGCGCCGACCTGATATGCGCCCTTCGTGCCGCCGCCGGCCAGCGCGATCGCCTGCTTCATGGTACATTCCTCCTTGATTCCTGAATTTATAGTTTACACGCAGCGGATGTGAAAAGTCAATTCCAAACAAGAAGCACCGGAGGACAGCCCGTCCTCCGGTGTGCATTTTCATGCCCGCAGCAGGGCGCGGCGGGCCTTCCAGTCCGGCAGATAGCGCGCGATGAGCGCGTAAAATTCCGCGCCGTGGTTCATGTAGCGCAGGTGCGCCAGCTCGTGCACGACGACGTAGTCGATCGCCTCCGGTGGGTACTGCATCAGCCGCCACGAAAAGCAGATGTGCCCCTGCGAGCTGCAGCTGCCAAAGCGCGTGCGCGCGCCCGTGATGCGGACCTGCGTCGGGTACAGTCCCATCCGCTCGGAATAATACGCCACGCGCTGCGGCAGGCAGGCTTTCGCCTGCCGGATGTAGGCCACCCGCTCGGCGTCCGTCGGCTCCGGATGTGCAGCGGCACGCGCTTCCTGTTTGGCCAGCCCGCGTGCGATCCAGTCGGCGTGCGCCGCGACAAAGCGGTCAATCGTTGCCTGGGATGTCCGGTATGGCGCGCGCACGATCACGTGCCCGCCGCGCACCTCGAGCGCCAGCGTGCGGCGGCCGGAGCGGATGAGTTCATACGGCTGCATGGCCTGCCTCCCCCTTTTTCTGTGGTATGCCAAATCGGTCTTCCGGCAAGGTTATTCTGTCTGCTGCAAACAGCCGTCCATGTACTGGCGGACGCGTGCTGCATCTTTCCTGCATTTCGCCTTGCTGCCATAAGTCAGTGCAACGACCCACGGCTGTCCGGCATCTGTTTCAAACGTCTGCCGGTAATTCACAGTCTGACCCCTTTCTATCCACTGTCCGCTTATGTCCTGATTGGAAAAGCAGAGTATCTTCTCATGGACCCAATGATGGCTATAGACGTCTCCTTCCACGCAAATACACAGATGGATCTGCTCGCTCCAAGGTACAAACACAGGTTCCGAACGCTTGGGGTCTACAACCGCAAAACCCTGCTGGCTGACCTCAATCATCGTGCGGTATCCAGCTGATTTTATGATATTAACCAATGCCGCGGCGTAACCAAAAACGACCACCGTCACCAGTACACACTCGAAAACCAGTTCCCCTTTTGTAAGAATCTTGTATCCATCCGGGAACATGGCATAAGCAACATATCCTAGAACAAAGATAACCGGTATCGTGCAGCCGCTTATCACGCCCTTTTTATTGGGCTGAAAAGTCAATGATTCCATGCCACATCCTCCATCATCAAAACGAATCTACGAACAGCATACACCATCCGCGGCGCGGTGGCAAGCTTGGCAGCCGCCGCGCGGTGTGCTATGATGGGGGCATCCATTCTTTGAGGTGATCGTATGTTCCGAATCGGCTGTCACATTTCCTCCGCAGGCGGGTATCTCGCCATGGCAAAGCGCGCGGAGGCGCTGGGCGCAAACACGTTTGCGTTCTTCACGCGCAATCCCCGCGGCGGCAGCGCCAAGGCCATTGAGGACGCAGACATCACAGCCTTTCACGCCGAGTGTGCCCGCGCGGGCATCGACCGGCTGGTCGCGCACGCGCCCTACACGCTCAACCCCTGCGCGGCCAAGCCGAACGTGGCAGAGTTTGCGCGCATGGCCTTTTCCGACGATCTGCAGCGCATGGAGCACACACCCGGACAGCTCTATAACTTTCACCCCGGCAGCCACGTCGGGCAGGGCATCGACGCGGGCATCGAGAAGATCGCCGCGCTGCTCAATGAGGTCCTCTTCCCCGGCATGACCACGACCGTCCTACTCGAGACCATGGCCGGAAAAGGCAGCGAGGTCGGCGGCCGCTTTGAGCAGCTGCGCGCCATCATCGACCACGTGCAGCTGCAGGAGCACGTCGGCGTGTGCCTCGACACGTGCCACGTCTGGGACGCGGGATATGACATTTCCGGCGACCTTGACGGCGTGCTTGCGGAGTTTGACCGCGTGATCGGGCTCAGGCGCCTGCACGCCGTGCACCTCAACAACAGCCTCAACCCCTGCGGCAGCCACAAGGACCGGCACGCAAAGCTGCTCGACGGCTGCATCCCGCCGGAGACGCTCGTGCGCGTCACCCGGCATCCGGCGCTGACAGGGCTGCCGTTCATCCTCGAGACGCCGAACGACGACGCCGGGTACGCGCAGGAGATCGCATGGCTGCGCGCGGCGCAAAAATGAGCGGCGCAAAACGTTCACTGTCCTGATTATTGGACTTTGCATGTGCTATGCTGTGATAAAAGGGAGAAAACAGAAACACAACATGGACATGGGAGGAGAAAAATCATGACCCTGCGAACGTACATTGACCACGCGATCCGAGACGGTGCCGCCTTTGACGCCGTCATCTGCGGCTGCGACGTGCAGCAGACCTTCTGCTGGCAGCCGGATATGTGCATCACGGATGCCTGCGAGGCGGAGTTCCGCCCGCTGCTCGACGCGGAGATCCGCATTCTGGCCACCGCACCGGGCGAGCGGTTTTCCATCATCGAGATCTGCACGGACAGGCTCTTTCTCGGCGACGCCTTTTCGCAGTGCGCGGCGGGCTACTGCAGCCCGCGCGAGTACCGGCGGCTGTTCCGCGCCGGATAATCGGATAGTCCCCAACCACGACCCCGGAGTCTTTTGCTCCGGGGTCGCACATTTGCGTTGGGATGGTGCTTGACTTCCGGCGCGGACAAGACTACAATACAGACCGAATTTTCAAAAGGGGTGCAAACTATGCTGCATCGCTCGATCATCAAACCAAACCATATGCAGATCCCATGGCATGACCCGATCCGGGATCAGAAAGAGCTGCCTGTCTCGCAGGCACCGCTGCCGATCCGGGCCGGCGTCGTCGGCCGGGTCGGGCTGCTGCTGCTTTCGTGCGGAACCGGCGCGTGGCGCGTGCGCAGCTCCATGAACGAACTGGCAGAGGCGCTCGGCCTGGTATGTGCCGCCGACATTGGGCTGCTGTCCATCGAGTACACCTGCTCCGACGGTGAGAACAGCTTCTCGCAGACGCTGACGCTGACGGCAACCGGCGTCAACACCGCGAAGCTCGACCAGCTCGAGCGCTTCGTCAAGCGCTTTCCGCTCGACGGCGTGTATATGACTGCGGACGACCTGCACACCAAGCTCGACGAGATCGCGCAGACAGGCGGCAGCTATACCCCGCTGCAGTTGGGACTGGCAGCCGCGCTTGCCTGCGGCGCATTCACGTTTCTGCTCGGCGGCGGGCCGATCGAGATGCTGCTGGCCTTTCTGGGCGCGGGCGTCGGGCAATATGTGCGCGCGCGGCTGACGCAGCGGCACCTGACGCTGTTTGGCTGCATTGCGCTGTCCGTCGCTGCAGCGTGTCTGGTCTATGCCGGGCTGTTCCGGCTGGCATCGCTGCTCTTCCCCATCGACCCACAGCATCAGGCGGGGTATATCTGCGCGATGCTGTTCATCATCCCGGGCTTCCCGTTCATCACGAGCGGCATCGACATGGCAAAGCAAGATATGCGCTCCGGGTTCGAACGGCTGGCCTACGCGATCATGATCGTCGTCGTGGCAACATTGACCGCCTGGCTCATGGCGCTGCTGCTGCGGCTGCAGCCGATGGATTTCCTACCGCTGTGGCTGCCCGTCTGGGCGCGGATTTTGCTGCGGCTGGCCATGAGCTTCTGCGGCGTGTTCGGCTTCTCGCTGATGTTCAACAGTCCCGTGAAGCTCGCATCCGTCGCCGCCGTGATCGGCGCGCTGTCGAACACGCTGCGGCTCGAACTCGTCAGCCTGGCCGGTTTCCCGCCGGCGGCGGCCGCGTTTTTCGGCGCGCTGACAGCGGGCCTGCTCGCGTCCGTATATAAGCAGCGCTCGGGCTACCCGCGCATTACGATCACCGTACCGTCGATCGTCATCATGGTGCCGGGGCTGTATTTCTACCGCGCCGTGTACGATCTGGGCACGATGAACCTGAGCGACAGCGCATCGTGGCTCGTCGCCTCGCTGCTGATCGTCATTTCCCTGCCGCTGGGGCTGATCTGTGCGCGCATCCTCACGGACAGCAGCTTCCGCCGGTGCACATGAAAAAGGCATGAAAAAAGACCGCCGATCGGCGGTCTTTTTTCATGCAGAGAGATTGGGATTACAGGTGCTTTGTATTGAGCGCGCGCGCGGCGTTGAGCACGCACAGAACCATGACGCCGACGTCGGCAAAGATGGCGACCCACATATTCGCAATGCCGAGCGCACCGAGCACGAGGCAGACGGCCTTGACAGCCAGCGCAAAGACAATGTTCTGCCAGACGAGGCGCATTGTCTTGCGCGAGATGCGCATGGCCAGCGAGAGCTTGCGCGGATCGTCGTCCATGAGCACGATGTCCGCCGCCTCAATGGCCGCGTCCGAGCCGATGCCGCCCATGGCGGCGCCGAGATCGGCGCGTGCGAGCACCGGCGCATCGTTGATGCCGTCGCCGACGAAGGCGAGGTATTTCCCGGGTGCGCCCTCGCCGAGCAGCCGCTCGACCTGTGTGACCTTATCCTCCGGCAGCAGCTCGCTGTGCACCTCCGCGATGCCCAGCTCCTCCGCCACGGCGTCGGCCGCGCTCTTGCGGTCGCCGGTGAGCATGACAACACGCACGCCGTCCGCCCGCAGGCGGGCCACCGCCTCACGCGAGCCGGCCTTCGGCTCGTCGGAGATGACGATGTAGCCGAGATACGCGCCGTCGGCCGCGACGTGGATGACCGTGCCGGTCTCATTGACCGCAGGCACCGTCAGGCCGAGGGCATCCATCAGCTTCGTGTTGCCGGCGGCAACGGCCCGGCCGCCGACCTGCGCGGTCACACCGTGACCGGCAAGCTCCTTGGCATCCGTCGTGACCAGGTCGGCCAGCAGCTCACCGGCCGCGCGGCGCAGGCTCTGGCTGACCGGGTGATCGGAGAACCGTTCCGCCGCTGCCGCAAGCTGCAGCAGCGCCTGCTCGGACAGCTCCGGCTGCGCAGGGTGCACCGCCGTGACGGCGAACGTGCCGCGCGTGAGCGTGCCGGTCTTGTCAAAGATGACACGGTCGGTCTTGGCCAGCATCTCCAGATAGCTGGAGCCCTTGATGAGGATGCCGCGGGCGGACGCGCCGCCGATACCGCCGAAGAACGACAGCGGGATCGAAATCACGAGCGCGCACGGGCAGCTGATGACGAGGAACGTCAGCGCGCGGTAGATCCACTCGCCCCAGTCGGCCGGGATGCCCATGATAAGCCGCACGACCGGCGGCAGGAGCGCCAGCGCCAGCGCCGCACCGCAAACGGACGGCGTGTAGACGCGGGCAAACTTTGTAATGAAGCGCTCGGTATGCGCCTTCTTGAGCGAGGAATTTTCTACGAGCTCGAGGATGCGCGCGACGGTGGACTCGGCATATACCTTCTCCACACGCAGGCGCAGCACACCTGACAGGTTCACGCTGCCGCTGACGACGGCACTGCCCTCCGCGACATCTACGGGGGCGCTCTCGCCGGTCAGGGCGCTCATATTCAGCGCCGACGTACCCGTGAGCACCGTACCGTCGAGCGGGACACGCTCGCCTGGCTTGACGACGATCGTATCGCCGACTGCGACCTGTTCAGGCTTCACCTGAGCAACGCCGTCCGCAGTCTCCACATTGGTGTAGTCCGGGCGGATGTCCATCAGGTCGCCGATGTTTTTGCGGCTGCGGCCGACGGCGTAACTTTCAAACAGCTCGCCGATCTGGTAAAACAGCATGACGGACACGGCCTCGGGATAGTCCCCGAGCACCATCGCGCCGATGGTAGCCACAGCCATGAGCAGGTTCTCATCGAACGGCTGGCGGTTATAAATGCCCTTGCAGGCATCGAGGAGCGTCTCGCCGCCGACGAGCAGATACGGGATGAGGTACAGCACGAGCTTGAGCCAGCCCGTGACCGGCACAAAGTGCAGCCCAATGAGCAGCACGGCCGCTGCTGCTATCAGCAGCAGCGACCTTTTCTGTTCGCGCGTCATGCGATTCAGTCCTCGAAGCGGAAGTCCGGCTCGACCTTGAGCGCCGTCTTGAGGATCTCCGCTTTGGCCTCGGCTTCGTCCACGCCGGGGGCATATTCCACCAGCATTTTCTGTGCCATGTAGCTCACAGTTACTTCCTTGACACACTTGAGCTTTGCCACGTGCCGCTCGATGGTCGCCGCGCAGTTGGCGCAGTCTACTTCGATTTTATAGGTCTTTTCCATGATGATGTACGCTCCTTCATCTGTCATTGAATGTTATTTGAAAAGATGGCCATGCCATCATTTTTCCAGCACATGCTCCATGCCGAGGGCCAGCACGGACCGGACGTGATCGTCATCCAGGGAATAGAACACAGTTTTGCCCTCCCGCCGGAAGCGGACAAGGTTCGACGCCTTCAAAATGCGCAGCTGGTGGCTGACCGCCGACTGCGTCAGATTCAGCAGCCGCGCAATGTCGCACACGCACAGCTCGCTCTCAAAGAGCACATAGAGGATCTTGATGCGCGTCGAATCGCCAAAAACGCGAAACAGCTCTGACAGATCGTAGAGCGTCTCGTCGTCCGGCAGGGCCGCGAGCACCTGCGCCACCGCGTCCTCGTGCACGTTGAGGTATTCGCACGCCGGTGCGCAGTCGGTTTTCGGTTCTGCCATGAGATCTCCTCGCTTTCGTTTGAACATATGAATGATTGTTCATGTGTTTATATAACTACTTCTCCGACCGTTTGTCAATAGGATATTTGCATTTTTTCCAAAAAGAATTCCCGGATGTACACACATCCGGGAATGGGTCTCAGTTTTCTTCGGTTTTCGGACTGCGGAAGGCGAAAAAGCGCTGGCCGAGGTAGTTCAGGCCGGTGAAGAGCACCATGCCGACAAGCATGGCCGCATTGTCGCGTGTGCTCACCGCAGCGCCGGAAAGCAGACGCAGGCACAGCGGCTTGGCAATGCCGTAAGCGATGAGATAGCAAACGGCGATGTTCGCCGCGAAGCGCACGGCCTGCCCCGCGCCGCGCCCCCGGCTCTGAAACGTGAAGTGCTTGTTGAGGAAAAAGCTCAAGATACTCGTGAGCACATAGTTCGCCGCCGAGGACACCCAGTAGGAGCAGCCGGCAACATTATACAGTCCGAACATAATGCCCATGCCGGCGAGCGTGTTGACCACGCCGACGAGCAGAAACTTCCACAGCTTCGCGTCAAAGAGCGTACGCAGGCGCTTCAAAGCTCCGCCTCCCGGTCATCGAGCTCCGTCTCGATGCGGTAGCGCGGGCGCGCCTTCGTCTCAAGATAGATCTTGCCGATATACTCCCCTACCACGCCGATGGCCAGCAGTTGCAGCCCGCCGATGGCCCAGATGGACACGGCGAGGCTCGACCAGCCGGCGACGGTGTGGCCGGTAAAATAGCGCACGAGAAAATAGATGAGCATGGCGATGCTGACGAGGAACATCACGATGCCGATGCGCGTGATGAGCCGCAGCGGCGAGACCGTCAGCGACGACACACCCTCCCACGCGAATGAGAGCATCTTGCGCAGCGGATACTTGCTCTTGCCCGCAAAGCGCCTGCCGCGCTCATAATACACGACCGTGCTCGGGTAGCCCACGAGCGGCACGAGCCCGCGCAGGAACAGGTTCACTTCTTTGTACTCCGCGAGCGCGTCGAGTGCGCGGCGGCTCATGAGCCGGTAGTCGGCGTGATTATACACCACGTCCGCACCGAGCGCGCGCAGCAGGCGGTAATACCCCTGCGCGGTAGCGCGTTTGAAGACAGAGTCCTGCTTCCGGCTGGCGCGCACGCCGTAGACGATATCATTCCCGTTCTGAAAGGCTGCGAGCATGGCGTCGATGGCATCAATGTCGTCCTGCAGATCGGCATCCATGGAGATAACGCAGTCGGCGCGGTCCCGCAGCGTCATCAGGCCGCACAGCAGCGCGTTCTGGTGGCCGCGGTTGCGCGAGAGGCGGATGCCGGAAAAGACCGGGTCGCGCACGTGCAGGTCGGAAATGAGCTGCCAAGTGGCGTCCTTCGAGCCGTCGTCGATGAAGCAGATGCGGCTCATGGGGCCGATCGTCCCGGCAGCGCGCAGGGCAGTGAATTTCTCCCACAGGCGGCGCGCCGTCTCCGGCAGCACGGCCTCCTCGTTATAGCAGGGGATCGCAAGATAGAGCGTCACGGGCATGGCCGCGCCTCCCTTCCAAAAATCACGGTTCAGTCGATCGTGCCGCCGCCGAGCACCGTGTCCCCGTCGTAGAACACGACGGCCTGGCCGCGCGTGATGGCGCGCTGCGGTGCGGCAAACGACACGTGCACCGTGTCCGGCCCCGTGGCCGTGACGGTGCACGGCTGCTCCGGCTGCCGGTAGCGGATGCGGGCCGTCACGCGCAGGGGCGCGCCCGGCACGTCGCCGGAGATCCAGTTGCAGCCGCTCGCGTCCAGCTCGGTCGAAAACAGTTCTTCATTGCGGCCGAGCACGACCTCATTGTTCGGCACGTCGATGCCGCAGACGTACAGCGGTGCCTCAGCCGCGATGCCAAGCCCACGGCGCTGGCCGATCGTATAGTGGATGATACCGCGGTGCGTGCCGAGCACCTTGCCCTGCGTGTCCACAAAGCGACCGGGCTCGCTGTGCGTGCCCGTCAGCCGCTCGACCGCGGCAGCATAGTCGCCGTCCGGCACGAAGCAGATGTCCTGGCTGTCGTGCTTGTGTGCGTTGCAAAAGCCGTGCGCCTCGGCGATTTCACGCGCCTCGGTCTTGTGCAGGCCGCCGAGCGGAAAGCGCGTGTGCGCGAGCTGCTCCTGCGTGAGCCAGGCAAGCACGTAGCTCTGATCCTTCGAGGCGTCCACGGCCTTTCTGAGCGTATAGCGCCCGTCCGGCAGCTGCTCGATGCGGGCGTAGTGCCCGGTCGCCAGCACCTCGCACCCGAGCGCGCGGGCGCGCGTCTCGAGCAGGCCGAATTTCAGGTACCGGTTGCAGTCCAGGCATGGGTTCGGCGTCGCCCCGCGCTGATAGGCTGCGGCAAAGCGCGCCATGACCTGCTCGCGGAACGCATCTTTATAATTAAAGACATAGTACGGCATGCCCAGCGCATAGGCCACGCGGCGGGCATCCTCCACATCGTCGAGCGCGCAGCAGGTGTGGCCGCGCGGCACGCCGGCGTCCTCGTTTTCATACAGCTTCATGGTCACACCCATGCAGTCGTAACCTGTCTGCTGCATCAGGTATGCCGCCACGCTCGAATCTACGCCGCCGCTCATGGCGATCATCGCCCGCGGGCGTCCGTCGTTTGCTGTCTGCATCCGTGCACCTCGTTTTCCTCGGAATTCTCTTTAGATTATACCGCACAGCCCCGGCTTGTCAACGCAAAACACCCCGCCTGCGCGCGGCAGGCGGGGTGCGGCAGGGCAAAAAGGCATCAGGACTGCGGATCGTTCGGGATATCGGTGAACGAACCCTCGTAAATGCGCGGGCCGCCCTGTGCGCCGACGAGCCGGTTATAATAGTTTGCGTTCGTGATGGCGCGATACGGATCGAGCCAGATCGTCACGGGCGCAAACATGGCGCTCAGCAGCATCCAGCCGAGGAAGCTCAGGTCCAGCACGAACAGCTCCCACTTGTGGCCGCGCATGAGCGCTCCGCTCTCGCGCAGGCACTGCCAGGCAGACTTCTCCGGATGGTCGAGCAGCAGGTAGATCGCCTGCCGGTAGCGGTAGGCCGCGATGATGCCCGGCACGAACAGCAACAGGCTCCACAGGAACACAAACAGCCCCTGCAAAATGGCAAGCCACAGCGCGCGGAAGAAGATGCCGAACCCGTCAAAGAGGTTGCCGATCTCGGCGGTTTCGTCCCGGCTGACGTGCAGCGAAAAGATCACAAAGCCGACGCTGACCATGTAGCTCATGATCTCGAGCGCGACAACGAGCACGACCGCGACGGCGGACACACTGTAGTGCTCAAAGAAGCTGATGTATGCCTGCTCGACGGCCTCGGCGCCGAACTGCGCGGCGTTCGTCAGCGCCGTAGTCAGGCGGTCGGCTCCCATCAGGTACGACGAGAGCGTCGAGATGAGCAGCCCCAGAGCAAAAACGATCAGCGCCGCGAGGATCGGGCTCGGGTGATAGCCGGCGGCGCGCCGGCGGGCGTCTGCTTTGAGTGCAGCACGGTTCAAATCCATTTTGATCACAACTCCGTTCCCGGCATGGCCGGGTCTCATTTTCATCGATATAGTATACCAGATACCGCCGGATTTGAACACCCGGCGCGGGAAAAATTCACGTTTTCGACACACGTTGCGATTTTTTCGGGCAGTTGCGGAAAATACGCTTGACAATCCGCGCGCGAAATGCTATATTAAACAAGCTTTGAACGACAAGGCTTATGCGCGAGTGGTGGAATTGGCAGACTCGCTAGATTCAGGTTCTAGTGTCCACTCCGGACGTGCGGGTTC
>ERZ772991.1045-NODE-1045-length-27988-cov-3.414671_pt1 | contig 27988 bp, 17 predicted proteins | sample MGYA00511128_ERZ772991 | MGnify/ENA primary metagenome ERZ772991 (study PRJEB29015, sample SAMEA2737655) | human gut metagenome | biome: human gut; feature: human-associated habitat; material: faeces | place: China | collected 2012 ... | reverse complement strand
CTGCCCGTCGCAGACGGTCGAGGCGGGCACCATGCTCCTGCTCTTCCCCAACGAATGGCACTCCTATTCGCCCGACCCCGGCACCGGATGGACGGAGTGGTGGGTCGGCTTCCGCGGCGCCAATATCGACCGGCTGGAACAGCAGGGGTTCCTCTGCCGCCGGCGCCCCCTGCTGCGGATCGGGTGCAGCGGCGGCATCGAGCGGTGCTACCGCGAGATCATCGGCACGGTCGAGGAGGAGCGCGTGGGATTCCAGCCGCTCATTTCGAGCATCGTGCTCCACATCCTGGGGTCGGTGCTCTTCAAGCACAGCAACCTGCTCTACTCCGACAACCCCGTCGTCGAGAAGATCAACCGCGCGAAAGCCATCATGCGCACAGACTTCGGCCGCAACCGCTCGCCCGAACAGATCGCCCGCGAAGTGGGCATGGGCTACACGTGGTTCCGCCGCGTCTTCCGCGAATACGTGGGGATGGCGCCGGCGCAATACCAGCACACGATGCGGCTCAACAAGGCCCGGGAACTGCTCGCGACGACAGCCCACAGCATCTCGGAAATAGCCTATGCGCTCGGCTTCGAAAGCGTGAGCGCCTTCTCGCTCTTTTTCCGCCTCCGCGAACGGCTCAGCCCCAGTCAGTACCGCGCCCGCTTCCGGGGCGGGAAGGGGCAGTGACCCGCCGGGGCAGGCCAAGGCAGCGATACACGGGGGCTACAACCCGCCGCCGACCAAAGCATTGACCCGCGGGCGCAAATAGGGGTTGATGTTATGTATTAAACTGAAATCACGGCATATCACTTACAATCTGCAAGCATAATACACCAAAAAACTGCGCATCCTTTACTTTACTTCCCGTTTCAGCCTAATCGCCCCCGATAAAATCCCCTTTGAGAACTCTTTACGGGGTTTCGCGTATTTCCTCCGTACATCACCGATCGCCGGAAAATTGTTATCTCCTCAGGTTTTCGGGGAAGTTCGTCCCCTCCGGCGAAAAATATTTTTATATTTTTTATATTTTTTTCAAAAATCCACCCCGCAGGTTGGCACATATTAAATATTATTAAAAAAATAAGGTATCCAGAAACACCTACGACCGGAAACCCACCGCATATCAAACCGTACCGGAGGGTATTTTTTCGCCCGAAAACCCCAAAATATTCAAAACACATTGAATTTTATTTTCGTTTTTATAAAAATATTTTAACCCGCATTCAACAATAGTTCGCCGGGTTAAAATAAAATGTTAAGTTATTTATATTTAGCCTTATAACACCTGTTTTCATCCGGAAAAGAGGGCCGGAAAGACCCTTTCCGAACACTCCTGCTTACATTTCATCTATTTTGAACATTTGGCAAATTCGTTTTAATTATTTTTCTTTGTCGAGTAAGAAAGTATCATTTACTTATGCAAAAAACGAAACTTCTACTCAACATTCTTGCATTTTTCCTATGTGCCCTGCCGGCGATAGCCGTAGCGCAGGGGGGGGGAAATGTGACCGTCAGAGGCATCGTCACCTCGGCGGATGACAAGCAACCCCTCATCGGGGTCAACGTGATTTCCGGGGCCACCAGCGGGGTGAGCACCCTTGCGGACGGAAGCTACTCGATCAGCGTCGCCGCAGGGTCGACGCTCACCTTCCAGTACATCGGCTACAAGCCCGCCACCTTCACGGTTCCGGGCGGCAGCGCCTCGCTGACCTACAACGTCTCCCTCGAGAGCGAGGCACAGGCGCTCGACGACGTGGTGGTCATCGCTTACGGTGTCCGCAAGAAGGGCACCATTGCCGGATCGGTATCGACCGTCAAGGCCGAAAAGGTCGAGAACACCCCTACGGCGGCGTTCGACCAGGCCATCCAAGGACAGGTTCCCGGCCTGACGGTACTTTCCAATTCGGGTGAGCCGAGCACGTCGGCAACGATGATGATCCGGGGCATGAACTCGATCAACTCGGGTACCTCGCCGCTCTACATCCTCGACGGGGTCGCCATCGCCAGTTCCGACTTCAACGCCATCAACCCGGCCGACATCGAGAGCATCTCGGTGCTCAAGGACGCCTCCTCCACCTCTATATATGGTGCGCGCGCGGCCAACGGCGTGATCGTCATCACGACCAAGCGCGGGCGCATGGCCGAGCGGGCGAAGATCAACTACCGCATGCAGCTCGGTTTCTCGCAGATCGCCTACGGCAACTGGGATCTGATGGACACCGACGAACGCATCCGGTACGAGAAGGAGATCGGGTTCACCGACGGCAAGAACTACAACGTCCTGGGCAAGACCAACGTCAACTGGCTCGACGAGGTGTTCAACGATGCCGCCCTGCTCCAGAACTACGAGCTCTCGGTTTCGGGGGCCACCGACAAGACCAATTACTACGTCTCGGGCGGCTACTACAACCAGGAGGGCATCGCCGTAGGTTCGGCCTTCGAGCGTTTCTCGCTCCGCGCCAACGTCGAGCAGCAGGCCGCCAAATGGCTCAAGCTCGGCACCAACACGATGATGAACTACCAGACCATCGAACGCGCCGAATCGGGCCAATATACGCTCGTGACCCCCATCTCGGCCGCACGTTTCATGATGCCGTACTGGAATCCCCACCGTCCCGACGGCTCGCTGGCCTCGATCAAGGACGGCACCTGGAAGGGCGAGGGCCAGAACCCGCTCGAATGGCTGGCCAACAACAAGATCTCCTATAAGAAATACAAGGTGATCTCGACGCTCTTCGCCGAGGCCACCCCCATCGAGGGGCTCACCATCCGGTCGCAGTTCGGCGTGGACTATTCGCACACGACGGGCTTCGGCGCCTCCTACCCCAACTACCCGCCCAACCTGGGCTCGGGCACGGCACAGCGCTACTCGACCGACGGCATGAGCCTTTCGGTCACCAACACGATCAACTACCGCTTCTCGCTCGACGGCGGGCACTCGTTCAACTTCCTGTTGGGCCAGGAGGGCGTCGATTACAGCTACGAGGAGTTCACGCTGGCGACCCGCGGCCAGAACAACGACAAGCTGGTCAACATCTCGTCGGGAACACGTGCCACGTCGTGGAGCGACGTCACCGACGACAACTACGCCTTCCTGTCGTTCTTCGCGCGCGGCGAATACAACTACGCCGACCGTTACTACGTCGACTTCTCCGTCCGTACCGACGGCTCCTCGCGCTTCGGCACCTCGGGACGCTGGGCGGCGTTCGGCTCGGTGGGCATGATGTGGAACCTGCGCAACGAGAAATTCATGGAGAACTCGCGCCGCTGGCTCACCAACGCGCAGATCGCCTTCAGCACGGGTACCTCGGGTAACTCGTCGATCCCCAACTACGAACATATGGCGCTCGTGAGCGGCGGCCTGAACTACTACGGCGACGCCGGCATCGCCCCCTCGCAGCCGGGCAACGAAGACCTGCAGTGGGAGAAGCTGTGGATCACCAACCTGGCCGTGCACCTGGGCTTCTGGAACCGCCTGAACGTGGACGTCGAACTCTACCACAAGAAGAACAGCGCCATGCTCATGGAGGTTCCCGTTTCCTACACCACCTCCAACGGCTTCGGCTTCCGCTGGGACAACGTGGGCGACATGACCAACCGCGGCGTCGAGGTGAGCCTGGCCGCCGACGTCATCCAGCACAAGGATTTCGTATGGAGCGTGAACGCCAACGTCTCCTACAACAGGAACAAGATGACCAAGCTCTACAGCGGGGTCAGCGAATACGAGCTTTCGAGCACCAACACCAAACTGGTCGTGGGGCACTCCTTCGGCGAGTTCTACCTCAACCGGTTCGCAGGCGTCAACCCCGCCAACGGCGACGCGCTGTGGTACACCAAGGAGGGCGAGCTGACCACCGAGCTCCGCGACGAGGACAAGGTCATGGTCGGCAAGAGCTACGTGGCGCCCTGGCAGGGCGGCTTCGGCACGACGCTGGCCTGGAAGGGACTTTCGCTGTCGGCACAGTTCAGCTGGGTCGCCGACCGCTGGATGATCAACAACGACCGTTATTTCGACGAGTCGAACGGCCGATTCGCCTCCTACAACCAGTCCAAGCGCCTGCTCAACCGCTGGAAGAAACCCGGCGACATCACCGACATCCCGCGCCACGGCGTCTACACCGAGTTCGACGACCGCCTGCTGGAGGACGCTTCGTTCCTGCGCCTGAAAAACCTCATGCTGAGTTATTCCTTCCCGCAGGAGTGGCTGCGCAAGACACGCTTCATCAGCGGTGTGAAGATCTACGCCCAGGCCCAGAACCTCTTCACCTTCACCAAATTCACGGGCCTCGATCCCGAAGGGTCGAGCAATATGTACCAGGCACAGTACCCGATGGCACGCCAATTCACCTTCGGACTCGACTTAACATTCTAATCAGGGACTATGAACATGTTACGCAATATAAAATTCTATCTTTCGGCCCTCGCGATACTTGTCGGCGCCACCTCGTGCCTGGACAAGTACCCCGGTTCGTCCATCCCGGAGAAGGAGGCCATGCGCACCTTCGCCGACGCCGAGCAGACGCTCACCGGCATCTACGCCTCGCTCAAGAGCAACGCGCTTTACAGCGGCTACCTCACCCTGCTGCCCGACATCCAGGCCGACCTGGTCTATGCCGTCGAAGGCAACACCAACACCTACGGCTCGTTCTGGCGCTGGGACATACGCCCGACCGACCTGCAGCTCGAAGCGGTTTATGCCGCCCTCTACAAGGTGATCGGCAACTGCAACTTCTACCTCGACCGCATCGACGAGGTGGTGGCGAACGAGATCAGCGACACCAACATCGAGAAGCTCGAACAGTACACGGGCGAGGTCTACGCCGTGCGTGCGCTCTGCTATACCGAGCTGCTCAAGACCTTCTGCAAGGCCTATGAGCCGGACACGGCCCAATCGGAACTGGGCGTCGTGCTGCGCACGAAATACTTTACGCCCGAGGCGGCACGCCGCGCATCGCTCTACGACTCGTACCAGTTCGTACTCGACGACCTGGCCGAGGCCGAGAAACGCCTCGACAAGGAGAACGACGCCTACGGCAACGTCTACATGACCTCGGCCTCGGCCGAGGCGCTGCACGCCCGCGTGGCGCTCTACATGCAGGACTGGGACACGGCGATCGAATATTCGAGCACCCTGATCGACGAAAAAAAGGCCACCTTCCAGCTCTCCGATGCCAAGACCAACTACACCTCCGACTACACCTATTTCGACTACATGTGGGCGTACGACCTGGGATACGAGGTCATCTGGCGCATCGGCTTCACCGACACCTCCTACGGCGGGGCGCTCGGCACGGTGTTCCTCAACTTCAACAAGGACTACACCTATTTCTATCCCGACTATGTCCCCGGCCAGGCCGCCCTGGATCTCTACGACGATGCCGACCTGCGCTATTCGGGCTACTTCTACCAGACCGAGACCGGTTATGCCCACGGGCTGAGCTGGCCGCTGCTGGTCAAATACTACGGCAACCGCAACCTGATCGCCAACCAGATCTACCATGTCTCGATGCCCAAGCCGTTCCGCCTGGCGGAGCAGTACCTGATCCGCGCCGAGGCCTACTGCCAAAAGAACGATTTTTCGAAGGCCGGCAACGACCTCTCGACGCTGCGCAAGATGCGCTACAAATCGGGCGGTACGATCAACGTCACGAAGGACAACTGGTTGCAGACCATCTCCGACGAGCGCCTGCGCGAACTCTACATGGAGGGTTTCCGCCTGCACGACCTCAAACGCTGGCACAAGGGCTTCGAGCGTAAGCCGCAGGCCAATTCCCAGGCCGAAGGCAGCTCGCTCAAGATCGAAGCCGACAACCCGCTTTTCGTATGGCCGATCCCGCAGCACGAGCTGGAAGCCCCCGGCTCGGAGATACTCCCGAACGAAAGCAACAGATAGCAACAACGAATAGAAGAGAGACAATGAAACGAATTATCACGGTTTTGTTTGCAACGGGACTCCTGGCCGCCCTCGCAACGGGTTGCAAGGAGGAATATAAGACCTACTCCGATGCGGAGTACGTGCTGTTCGCCGACACCCTGGCGACCTACGCCGTACTCCAAGACCAAGACTATTTCTCGGTACCGGTCTCCTCGACCGTCGCGTGCGATTACGACCGCACATTCGGCGTGGAGATCATCGACCAGGGCAGCAATGCCGTCGAGGGGAAGCACTACCGCCTCCTGTCGAACACCATCACCATAAAGGCCGGTTCGCGCAAGGCCGACGTACAGGTGCGCGGGTTGTACGACAACATCGAAGATACCGACTCGCTGGGCTTCATCCTCAAACTGGTCATGCCCGAGCAGCTGAAATGGGATCTCTACCACGACCGGACGAAGGTCGTCATGCAGAAAAGCTGCCCCTACGACATCAACGAATTCACGGGCTGGTGCGTGGTGACCTCGACGTTCCTCAACAGCTACCCCGGCGTGGAAAACAAGAGCATCCAGCGCCTCATCCGCACCGAGAAGCACCCCACCGAAGAGAACATGATCATCCTGCACGACTGGCTCTTCTCGGGCTACGACGTCACGATCCGCCTCGACCCGGGCGAACCGCTGGTGACCATGGACAAGAACCAGGTGCTGGCCGACGAGGCTTCGGTCTTCGGCCAGATCCTCGGCGACAACAAGATCCTCGTCACCAACAGCCCGCTCTACGACTCCTATTTCAACAGCTGCCAGCATTTCGTGGCCCTGTGGATCAAGGTGCACGTCGAGGACATGGGCGTGAACGTCGGTACGGTAGGCCACTTCTATAACATCATCGAATGGGTCAGCGACGAGGAAGCCGAGCGGCTCCAGCGGGAAGAAGGCATGCTCCCGGGAGGCGTCATAACGCCCGAATCGCTCTAAATCATAACGTAAATAAAGAAACGAAATATGAAAAGACATTATTTGCACTTGGTGATGTCGCTGCTCGCCGGAGCATGTCTGGCGGCCGCTTCGTGTTCCGATTCGGATGAGGATACGAAGCTTCCCAGCCCCAACTTCCCCGAGGCGGTTTCAGCGACCATCGAAGCCGGCGGCACCTACACGCTCGAGATAGAGCCCAACCAGAACTGGGAGGTGAGCGTCCCGACGGCCACCGCCGCATGGTTCTGGATACAGGACGAAACACAGAAAGTCTGGACGCTGCGCGGCGGTGCGGGTGCATCGCGGATCGTAATTGGTGTGGCGGAGCTCGATGAGTTCGACGACACGCGTGTCTGCGAGGTAACCCTGAAGATGGGCGGCCAAAGCAAGGTCATCGCCACGATCACGCGCGGTACGCTCGAACGCGGCTTCAGCCTGCGCACATGCAAGATCGACGAGTACGGCGACTTCGAATACGGCGACAGCGAAACCGGCCTCACCTACTCCTATAACGAAGGGGAAGCCCAAAGCATCGACCTGACCTGGCCCGAGGGGCGCACCGATTTCTCGATGCCGATCCTGGTCGAAGCCAATTACGAGTGGGCGATCAACCGGATGCCGGAATGGGTATCCACCCCGTCGGTGACGGTCGGGCAGCCCGGCACGAAAGTCGAGATCCGCATCCAGGGCAACCCGTCGGCCTATCCGCTCGACGGAGCGCAGGACAAACTGGTGTTCATCGACAAGAGCAACCTCGACGCGAAGGTCGAGATTCCGATCACGATTCCCTCCTGCCGCGACATTTTCGACGTCACGCTCGACAAGGAACTCAAATTCAACGCCGCAGCCGAGATCTACAACAGCATGAACGGCGACTGGTCGCCCGGCGCCGCACGCGGTTCGGTCAAGGGCATCAGGGGTGCGAGGATCTACGTCATCGCCGAAGTCACGGATCGTTGGGGCAATACCAGCCTGAGCGGCGACGAAGCCGACACCAAATGGGTCACGGTCACGGAGAATGCCTGGGACGACGACCTGGTGATCATGGACAGGGGCTTCACCATCGGCACGCAGGTCAACCAGGGCGACGCCCGCACGGCACGGATCATCATACTCCCGGCATCGCTGGCCGTAGAAGACCCCAACGAACTCTTCGACTACGACATCAAGGAAGAGTTCCAGCCCTACGTCTTCGCTACGCTGACGCAGCTGGCCAGCCCCGGCCCGATCCAGGCTGCCAACCCCGACGGCATGGCGGAGATCGGCACCATGTTCGAGAAACTCCCCTCGACCCACTGGTCGCTCCGCGAGCTCGAAGTCGACGACGCCTACAAACTGACCTACACCAAGGCCTGGTCGAACGACCCCGAAGCCACGCTGACATTCGAACGCGACTTCACCGGCTATAAATGCTACGACGCCGACTGCCAGCCGCTGTCGGACGAGGAGAACTGGCTCTCGGTACGCCGCGTCGAAGGCGGGGCCATCATCGACATGGACCGCGAGGACGAAGGCTACATCGTCTTCTACGATGCCGAGGGCAACATCGCGGCCGTCAACTGCCTCTACGATCCCAATGCGGACATCGGCGGCACGGACATCGGGTTCGCATATCCCGAATACGTCACCGGCGCAACCCTCGAAGAGATCACCTCGGGCGAATACTATGAACAGTATGCGGAGTACGGCGCCCCGATCTATCACCTGACCTACGAGGGAGAAACCACGAACGCCGCGATGAACGTCCCGACCTACTCGAGCTTCATGGCCCAGGGCGATGCGGAAAGCTGGCTTACGGCCGAATCCTACGGCCCGACCCAGATCTACGTCAACATGGACTCTCAGACCGCCGCGGAGGGCGTCATGTTCCTCTACGGAGCCAACTGGAACGTGGTAATGGTGATTATCTGCACGCTCAACATCTGACCCCAATGATTCAGGGCCCCTCTCCGAAGGGGCAGGGGCCCTGTTCGATACGACTACAATTTATGGAGAACATACAGACCAGGTTTTTAGATATGAAACTTTTTAAATTTTCCGTAGCGGCACTCCTCGCACTGGCCACGGCCTTCCTCGGCGGATGCTCCGACGACGACGGCATCGACAACCGCGACCGCGATTACGGATACGTTCAGTTCAAACTACACAAGGAGGCGTCCTACGACGCCGTGAGCCGGGCCCAGAAACCTCAGCTCGACTACCTTTCCGAAGCCAGCAAGGTGCAGGTCTCGCTCTATTACGACGGCACGACCATCACCCAGTCGCTGACGCTCTCGGCCCCCGACAAGGAGAGCGCCGAATTCGGGCTGCGCAGCGAGAAGCTCCGGCTGCTGGCAGGACAATACCAGCTCATCACCTTCTCGCTTTTCAATGCCGACGACGAACTGATCTACAACGGCATGCCGGGCGAAGAGAGGCTCGACATCGTGCCCGGCGGCCTCGTTTCGCACGACCTGACGGTCGACGTGGAGCCGCGCGGCACGGTACGTTTCTCGATCTCCAAGGACTTGTCGGACTTCACCGAGACGCCCGTGGTGACGCGTGCCGCCGAACGGCAGTATACCTTCGACGAGATCGCGTTCCTCGACCTGACCGTAAAACATAAGACGACCAACGAGCTCACCACGTTCGAAAAACTCCCCGCGAAGTTCTCGATCCACTTCAAGGACGACCGCGAGGACGGGGCCCCCGAGGACATCGAGGACGGCTACCAGACCTCCTCGCTCGAATGCGACACGCTGCTCTCGCTCAAGGCGGGCGATTACAGCCTGGAGAGATACCAGGCCTACGACAAGAATAAAGTCCTGCTGGAGACCAACAAGCGCCCCAAGAACCTGGATTTCACCATCGAGGATAACAAGACCACCGAGGCCAAGGTCGGCGTCACGCTCTACGAGGCCGACGAGTACATCCGCGACTACTACGCGCTTTACGAAATCTGGAAGGCGCTCGACGGGGAGCACTGGTCTTACAGGGGCGAGAACTATGCCACCGGCGCCAACTGGGATTTCAATAAGGATCCCGACCTGTGGGGCAACCAGCCGGGCGTGGAGGTGCATTCCAACGGCCGCGTGGCGAAGATCACCATCGGCGAGTTCGGCTTCCGCGGGCACCTGCCGGCAGCCATCGGTCAGCTCTCGGAGCTCGTCGAGCTGTATCTGGGCACGCACAACGACGGCAACCTGCTCGAATACGACCCCTCGCTGGCACACGACAAGAGCCTCTCCGAGCGCAACCGCACCCGCATGGAGCGCCACAAGGAGTTCCTCTCGCTGATCCATATCCCGACCCAGACGTCCGAGCCGATCGCCCGGGCCCTTGCCGAGCACGGCATCTCGATCCCGGCCACGTCGCTCTACAAGAATTTCACCGAGGATCAGATCATCGACCGCAAAACCGGCCTCCAGAACAATATCCGTCCCTACGACGTCGTTCACGGCAAGCTCACCAACGGGCTCAAGTCGATCGACCCGGCCATCGGCAAACTCGAAAAGCTCGAGTACCTCAACATCGCCAACGGCGAACTGGAGGAGATACCCGCCGAAGTGGCCAACCTCAAGTCGCTGACCGACCTGGAGATCTACAACTGCCCGAAGATGACCCGCTTCCCGGTGGAGATCGCGCAGATGCCCGAGCTCGTTTCGGTCAACATCTCCAACAATGCCCAGTGGTCGGCCGAAGAGCTGTACAAGGGGCTCGACGCCATCGCCAACGGCCCGTCGAAGGAGAAGCTCCAGATCCTCTATGCGACCAACAACAACCTCAGGGAGATACCCGAGTCGTTCAGCAACCTGAAGAAGATCAGCCTGCTCGACCTGTCCAAGAACCAGATCGAAACGCTCCACCCGCTGGGCAAAGAGGTCGCACCCATGCAGCTCTACCTCGACCACAACAACATCACGTCGCTCCCGGCCAACAGCGACGGCATCTTCTGCGGTACGGACGACACGGAGACCTTCTCGGTGACCTACAACAAGCTCAAGAAAGTTCCCAACATCTTCTCTGCCAAGTCCAAGTACGTCATGAAATCGGTGGATTTCTCCTACAACGAGATCGACGGCTTCGAAGGCGAAGAGGAGGGCAAATACAAGGGCCTGCGGGTCGAGACGCTCTCCCTGGCGGCAAACCCCGGGCTGACGAAGTTCCCCAAATGCCTCGGCACGACCAATTCGCTGATTTCCTACATCATCCTGCGCGGTTGCAGCATCGACGAAATCCCCGAAGGCAGCTTCAGCGGCAAGAACTCGACGGCGCTCATATCGCTCGACCTGACCTACAACAAACTGAAGACCCTGTCCAAGGATTTCACGGCCGAGCAGCTGCCCTACCTTTACGGGCTGGATATTTCGTACAACTCGTTCGACAAGTTCCCGTTCGGGCCGCTCAACTGCGCCGGGCTGACCGTCTACGCCATCCGCGGCCAGCGCGATGCCGAGGGTAAGCGCTGCCTGCGCGAATGGCCCACGGGGCTCTACCAGCACACGGGCCTGCGCGGGTTCTACATCGGTTCGAACGACCTGCGCAAGATCGAGGACACGATCTCCTACCTGATCTACCACCTCGACATCAGCGACAACCCCAACATCACGTTCGATGCCTCGGCCGTCTGCTACTACTGGCAGCAGGGTGTCTACAACCTGATCTACGACAAGACCCAGAACATCCTGAACTGCGACAAAATGCTCGAATAACACCTAAGGAGAAACGACAATGAAAATACTGAATTACATACCGGTCATCCTCTGCTCGATCGCATTATGCAGTTGCTCCGACGCCGACAAGAACGTCGCGTTCGGACTCGACAGCGACGCCATCAAGGCCGAAGCCGCAGGGGGAAGCCACAAAATCAAAGTATCGGCATCGGGGGATTGGGTCGCCACCACCGACGAACCGTGGATTTCCATTTCGCCGGCCAACGGCCGCGGCACCACCGAGTGCAGGATCCTCATCGACTCGGCGCTGACCGACTCGCCCCGCCGCGGCGTGGTGCGCATCCAGGAACAGAACACCTGGGACAAGAAGGAGATCACCATCGACCAGCAGGGCTTCGACTACGCCATCACGCTCGGGGAGAAAGAGGTTTCCGTAGCCAATTTCTCGGCCTTCGGCACCCGTCATTTCGACGTGAAGGTCAAGACCAACGTCGACTTCGCCGTCGAAGTCCCCGCCTCGGCCGAAAGCTGGCTCAAATACGACAGCTATAAGGTCGAACTCGACCGCGGCATCCGCCCGCGCGAGGTGACCGTACGCTTCAACTGGAGCATCAACTCCCAGCCCAACGAGCGTATCGCCGACGTGGTGTTCAAGCCCAAGCGCGAGGTGGAACTCGCCCGCCAGGACAACCTGCTCGTCACGCAGGGCGCCGCCGAACCCATCGAGGAGAACACCCGCAGCGGCGACTCGATCGCCCTGCTGGCCATCGCACGCACGCTCGGAACCAACAGCTCGTGGGAGAACGGCGAGCGCATGGACAACTGGGACGACGTCACCCTCTGGGAGGAGGGCATGGCGGGATACACGCCCGAGAAGAACGGCCGCGTGAAATACGCCCGGTTCTTCATGTTCAACACCAAGGAGGAGCTGCCTTTCGAGGTGCAGTACCTGACGGCCGCCGACGAGCTGAACTTCTACAGCAACGTCAACGCCTTCCTGAAAGACCTCACCACCGGCGAGTACATCACCAAACTCACGCAGCTCAAACGCCTCACCATCGCCGCCTACGGGCTGGTTTCGCTGGACAAGAACTTCACGGCGCTCAAGAACCTCGAGTTCCTCGACCTGAGCAGCAACAACTTCCAGAAAATTCCCGACGAGATCAACCCGACCAACTTCCCGAAACTGCGGACGTTGCTCATGGGCGCCAACACGCGCAGGAACATCTACGACCTGAGCAACACCGTCGAAACCAACTACGGCGGCCTCGTCGATGAAGAAGGATTCCCGCGCCGCATGATCGAATGGGATCTCGACACGCTGCAGCTCTCGGTCAACTACCTGCAGGGGCCGCTGCCCAAGATGGACGACTGGGAGAAATACACCGAGCAGGACATCATCGACGCCGACACGCTGCCCCGCGCGCTGATCGGCACCCCGAAGGTGATGCCGCACACCAAGCGCTTCGCCATCAACCTCAACCGCCTGACCGGCGAACTGCCCGACTGGCTGCTTTACCACCCCGCCCTCGACTGGTGGTCACCCTTCCAGCTCGTGTTCACGCAGGAAGGCAAGGATGCGACGGGCGCATCGGCCGGATTCGGCAACGAACCCGCCAACCTGAACTATTACTACGAATTCTACGAGGGGTACAAGAAAGACCCCGGCGCAGAAGAGGAAGACGAGGATACGACCAAATAATCAAGACGATGAAAAACTATTTATACGGCATTTTTGCCATTGCATTCCTGGCATTTACCGCCTGCACCAACGAGGAGCTCCCGACGCCCGGCACGGGCCCGGACACCCCTGTCGAGCACAAGTCGGGGGAGATACTCGTCAAATTTTCGCCTTACGTGAGCGAGATACTCGACAAGGCGGCCGCAGCGACCCGCAGCGGCGGCCCCGCCACCCGCTCGGGCATCCTTTCGGTCGACGAGGTACTCGACATCGTGGGCGGCTACCAGATCGAGCGCGTCTTCCCCGTAGACGGCCGCAACGAGGAGCGCACCCGCGAATCGGAGCTGCACCTGTGGTACGTCGTACGCTTCGGCGACGACTACTCCGCCGAGGAGGTCGCCGAGAAACTTTCGGCCCTGGGCGAAGTCCAGCACGTGAACCTCAACCGCACGATCCGCCGTGCCTACAACGCCGGCAAGAAGGCGATGCCCCTCACCCGCGAGGCCCTCGCCGCCATGCAGCGTGCGACCCGTGCCGCCGGGGATACGGGCTATCCCTTCAACGACGAGCTGCTGCCGATGCAGTGGCACCTGATCAACCGAGGCAACCTGTTCGGCGACAAGTCGATCGTCGATGCCGACGTGCAGTGCGAAGAGGCGTGGAAATCCTCGACGGGCGACAAGTCGATCATCGTCGCCGTGCTCGACGAAGGCGTCATGGTCGAACACCCCGACCTGAAGAACAGCATGTGGGTCAACGAAGGCGAGGTTTACCGCTCGAAGCAGGACAACGACGGCAACGGCTACAAAGGCGACGTCTACGGCTACAATTTCGTATTCGAGACGGGCGTCATCTCATGGGATGACATCAACGACACGGGGCACGGCACGCACGTAGCGGGCGTAATCGCCGCGCAGAACAACAACGGCATCGGCATCAGCTCGATCGCCGGCGGCAACGGCGACATCCCGGGCGTGAAGATCATGAGCTGCCAGATATTCTCGGGCAACACGGTCAGCAACTCGCTGGCGACCGTCCGGGCCATCAAATACGCGGCCGACAACGGCGCCGTCATCCTGCAGTGCAGCTGGGGCTATGTCTCGGGCAGCGCCAACAGCTACGAATGGGGGACGCCGGGCTTCAAGGACGAAGAGGAGTGGGCGACGAACGCCCCGCTGGAGAAGGACGCCCTCGACTACTTCCTGCATAACGCCGGGTCGCCCAACGGCCCGATCGAAGGCGGTCTTGCCATCTTCGCAGGCGGCAACGAGAGCGCCCCGCAGGCCGGGTTCCCGGGCGCTGCCGAGGACTGCATCTCGGTATCGGCCACGGCTGCCGACTATACGCCCGCAACCTATACCAACTACGGCCCCGGCACGACGATCGCAGCCCCGGGCGGCGACCAGGACTACTACTACGAGTACTTCGACGACAACCACAAACGCGGCGAGATCGGCTGCGTGCTCTCCACGCTGCCCTACGACATCAGCGAAACGGGCTACGGTTACATGGAAGGCACCTCGATGGCCTGCCCCCACGTTTCGGGCGTCGCCGCGCTCGGGCTCTCGTACGCCGCACAGCTCCGCCGCCACTTCACGGCCGACGAGTTCAAGGCACTGCTCTACCAAACCACCACGCCGATCGACTCCTACATGACCGGCCTGAAAAACTACTACCGCTACGTCGCCGACGTCGGCCTGAACCAGCCCATGCAGCTGACGCTGGCCAACTACCGCAACCAGATGGGCACGGGCCAGGTCAATGCGGCCAGGCTGCTCAATGCGGTCTCCGGCAACGGCAAGCAGGTTTCGTTCCCGAACCTCTACATCTCGCTGGGCAAGGAGGTGAAGGCCATCCCGGCCAACTACTTCCTCGGCGGCGAAACGCTGACCTACACGGTCAGCATCGCCGACACGGCGGTCGCCACGGCGTCGATGGAGGGTGCGAAACTGACGGTCAAGGGGCTGAAGGCCGGTACGACCAGGGCAAGCATCACTTCGAGCAAGGGCGAGACGCACAATTTCAACATCACGGTGCGTAAATCCGCAAACGGTAACGGCTGGCTTTAACGAACGATGCGCTGCGGAACGACGATAGCACGTATGCTCTTCTGCTGCGGGGCGTTGTGGGCGGTTACCGCCGCCACACCGCTCTGCGGACAGATCCGCATCGTCCCCCGTGCCAAACTCGACAGCCTGGCGCACCCCGCCACGGCCGACGGGGCTCAAGCCATGCGCTTCGAGCGCACGCAGATCGACGCAGGGCATATCGGCGAGGACGATACGCCGCCGAGCTACACGTTCAAATGGCATAACGAAGGAACGGCACCGCTCATCATCACCCGCGTGCAGACCACCTGCGGCTGCGCCGCGGCCACCTACGGCCGGCAGCCCGTCCGCACGGGCGGCGAAGGCACGGTGACGGTCACCTACCACCCGAAGGGACACCCGGGGAGCTTCGACAGGCGGATCTTCGTCTATACGCAGCTCTCGGACAAGATGCCGACGGCCATCCTGCACCTCACGGGCACGGTCATAGCCTCGGAACTCACGGACGGCGATTACCCCTATGCAATGGGGACGCTGCGGCTCAAACAGCAGTCCGTGCGGTTCGCCCGGGAAGGGTTGCAGAGCGAGCGCATCGAATGCCTGAACACGGGCGACCATGCCATGCGGCCACGCTGCGACGATCACCTGCTCCCGCGGGGAATCACCCTCAGGTGCGAGCCCGCAACCCTCGCCCCGGGCGCCAAAGGCGACCTGGTCATCGGGTTCGACCCCGCGCAGGCAACGCACAGGGCTCCTGCACAGCTGCCCCTGATCCTCGAAGGGCCCGATGTCCCGCCGAGCGGGCGCACGCTGCAGATCCGGTTCGAAGAAACAGAGTAAGAAACAGACAAAAACGAGTCATATGAAAACAATTTTTAGATTTACGCTCCTTGCACTTATCGTGACGGCCTTCTGCGCCTGCGATGACGACAAGTCGTATGTAGCCCCCCTGGATGTCACGCCCAACAACCTCGCCGGCACGTGGCAGCTCGCCCAATGGAACGGCGCGCCCCTCGCCCAGGGCAGCTACGTATACATCGAGTTCATCCGCAAAGACCAGAAGTACGTCATGTACCAGAACTTAGACAGCTTCGGCGCCCGCAAGCTCACGGGACGCTTCGCCATCGAAACCGACGAGGAACTGGGCGCCATCATCTACGGCAACTACGATTACAGTGCCGGCGACTGGCAGCACCGCTACATCGTGACCGACTTTTCGAAGACACAAATGATATGGACAGCCAAGGACGACCGCTCGGACATTTCGGTCTACGAACGCTGCGACGGCATCCCCGAGGATATTACCGGAGGGAAAACGGAGTAATAAAAAGTTCACGCCGCAAGGCAGTAAAAGGGACTCCCACGCAACAGGGAAGTCCCTTTTATCTTTTGCCCGGAGCGCCATGACCGGCCTATCCGGGTTGGTAATGCGGGGAATTTGCAGTATTTTTGCGCAAAACAAAACGGACTATGACACGACCACTGCAATTCATACCTTTCAAATCCCGCGCAGACAAAGGCTGGGCCGAAGCCTGGGAGCTTTACGAAAAGTCGTTCCCCTACAACGAACGCTGGAGCGAGGAGGCCTACGACCGGGCTTTCGGCGACCCGAATTTCGAAGCCGACGGCATCTGGCGCGGCGACGAGTTCATCGGCATCCTCTTCCACTGGGGTGCCGACGGGTACCGTTATGTCGAGCACCTGGCCGTCTCACCCGCCCTGCGGGGACAAAACATGGGCTCCGCCGCACTCTCGGCCTTCTGCCGGAAGGTCGGGCGCGTCATCCTCGAGATCGACCCGCCCGTAGACGACATTTCGATCCGCCGCCTGCACTTCTACGAGCGGCTGGGGTTCGTCGCCAACCCCTACCAATACATCCACCCGTCGTTCCGCAAGCCCTTCACACCCCACCGGCTGGTGCTGATGAGTTATCCCGGCGCCATCACCTACGAAGAAGCCCGCAGTTTTGCGGACTTCGTTCGGGAGGCAGTCCTCCGCTATTCGGAGCACGAAGCCCCCACTCTGCCGAATTTAGCGTAAAAAGCGGATCGCTTCCAGCAAGACAACGGTTCCGACCGGCATAGGCCGTTCAGCGGCAGGATTTCTTTCCCGGCATCCCCGGCAATGCAGACGATGCAGGCGGATAGGCGCCATATCGGCATAAAATGGAGCCGGGCGCAAAAACGGGATCCCTCCGGAAGCCGCCCGGCCGAAAACCCCGTTACAGGATCCCGACCAGGTATTTGGTGACGAAATAACCGCCCACGACCAGCCAGACATACAGCAGTCCCGCCAGCACGAAGGGCTTCGCCCCGGCATGTTTGAACTTGTCGATGCTCGTTTCCGTACCCAGCGCCGTCATGGCCATCGTCAGCATGAACGTATCGACATATTCGATGGCGCCGTTCAACGGAATGTCGCGGACACTCTCCGCCCCGGTCAGGTATTGCAGCAGCGAATTGAGGCCGATGACCGCGATGAAGCCGAAGGCGAACCACGGAATGGTAATTTTGCTCTTCTCCTTGTGCCCTCCGGCGGTTTTCCGGCGGCCCGCCAGCACGAACCCCAGGATAACCAGCACGGGCGCAAGCATCATCACGCGGATCATCTTGGTAATGGTGGCCGTCCCAGCGATTCCCAGCGTATCGGTCGGATCCATTGCGTTGCCCGCCCCCGCCACATGGGCCACCTCGTGCAGCGTGCTGCCCGTATAGACGGCCACGCCCGTGTCCGTCAGGGCGTCGAGCATCCCCGTGCGGTACATCAGGGGATAGAGGAACATCGAGAGGGTGCCAAAAATCACGACCGTGGAGACGGCGATGGCGGTCTTGTACCCCTCGCATTTCACGACCGGCTCAGCACCCAGTACGGCCGCCGCGCCGCAGATGGCACTGCCCGTCGAGGTCATCAGCGCCGTGTCGCGGTCGATCTTCAGCAGGCGTCCCAGCAGGACGCCGCCCAGGATCGTGACCGTCACGACGACCAGGTCGACCGCGACGGCCGGAATACCCACGGCGGCCACCTCGGAGAGCGTCAGGCGGAACCCGTAGAGGATAATGCCCCAGCGCAGCACCTGCTTGGTACAGAACCTGATGCCGGGCACCCACGTTTCGGGCAGTTTGTTGCGCAGGCTGTTGGCATAGAGCATGCCCAGCACGATGCCGACGATCAGCGGGCTGAACGAAAGTTTCTTTACGAGGGGGAACCCGGCGATGTAGAATGCCGCGAACGAGAACAGGACGATCAGCAGAATCCCGTGCAGGGTATTCGCCCTATTACCTTTTTTCAACATATCCTTCGTGTTTTTTTAAGAAGCCGTTATAACTTTTCCTTTGTTTCGCCGACAAAGATCGCATCTTTTGGCGGGATATGGAACAAGAACCGGTTATCCTACATAACCATAAGTTATAACGCAAACTGCAGCCGCGCAGCGATGCCCGAAAATGGAAACGGGAACGGGATGCGGGAACAGAATACGAAAACGGGAACGGGATGCCCGCCGGGTCAGCGGTCGGCCCGGGCGAAATCGACGAACTGCCGGACAAGCCGGGCAGGTTCGGCCTCGGGATGCACGAACACGAAGTCGCGCGTGAGCGCCAGGGAGTCGACATCGACGATTCGCAGCGTACCGCTGCGCAGCTCGTCCACGACCGAAATCACCGACAGGATGGCCATGGCGTCGCTGTTGCGCACGAATGCCTTGATCCCCTCGGTCGAGCCGAGGCGCATCACCACGTTCAGCTCCGGGATGCGGATCCCGGCCTTGCCGAGTGCCGTCTTGATGACTTCGAGCGTCCCCGACCCGCCCTCGCGCAGCACGAGGGGAATCTGCCGTAAACGGTCGGGCGTCACGGCATCCGTCCGCGCATAGGGGCCGCCCGTACGTGCGACCAACACCAGTTCGTCGGGCGCGAAGAGCGTATAGTGCAACCCCTGCCGGCGGCTGAGGCTCTCGACCATCCCCAGGTCGATGCTGCGCCCGCACAGTGCCTGTTCGACCTGGTCGCTGTTACCCGACATCATCGAGACCCGCACGCCTGGGAAACGCGTGGTGAAGCGGGCGAGGATCGGCGGCAGGAGGTATTGGGCGATGGTCGTGCTGGCACCGAGGCGCAGTTCGCCCTCGACCGCACTCGCGCAGAGGCTCATCTCATACTCCATGCGGCGGTAGTCGCCGGCCAGCCGTTCGGCGCAGGTCAGCAGGGTTTCACCGGCCGGGGTCAGCTCCAGGCGGCTGCCGCGGCGGACGAAGAGTTGCGTCTTATAACGGGATTCGAGCTCACCGACATGCTTGCTGACGGCGGGCTGGGAAATGAACAGCTGCTCGGCAGTCCGGGTGAAACTGAGCGTCCGGGCTGCGGTGATAAAAACTTTAAGTCGGAAATCGTCCATAACTTTCGTAGGTTATCGGCGCAAGGCCACCAGCCATAGCGTCCTCAACCCAGATGCCCGTCTTGGGCGAACTCCTTTACCGACTTGATATAGTGGTCGATAGTCTCCTGCATCGAAACGAACGATTTACCTCCCGCGGCATTCTTGTGGCCGCCGCCGTTGAAGTACTTGCGGGCGAAGAGGTTGACGTCGACATCTCCGCGCGAACGTAAACTCACGCGGATGAACTTGCGGTGGGCCAGGAACATGGCCGACATCTTCATCTTCTTGATCGTCAGCGCGTAGTTCACGAAACCCTCGCTGTCGCCCTGCTGGAACTGGAAACGGCGCATTTCGTTCTCCATCAGCGACATATAGGCCACCGTCCCGTCCTGGATGATCTCCATCTTGCGGTTGATGACATAGCCGAACAATCGTGCGCGGCCTTCGGTATAGGCGTTATAGACGTTGTTGTGTATCTCGGGGATGCTGATGCCCTTCTCGACCAGCACCGCCACGGCGCGGAACAGCTCCGGCGTGAGGAACGAGTAGGCGAAGTTGCCCGTGTCGGTCATGATGCCCACGTAGAGCGCCTCGGCCATCTGCCGCGTAATGGCATCGGTGCCGAACAGCGCTTCGATGATACTGTATACGAGGAAACAGGTGCTCGACGAATCGGGATACGAGAACGAGAGGTCGAAATGCCCGTCGGGCGAAAGGTGGTGGTCGATCAGCACGCGGCGCGCCGTGGTGTTGGCCTCGATCGTATCGCTCAGGATTTCGAGCCGCGACACGGCGTTGAAGTCGAGGCAGAAGAGCAGGTCGGCCTCGGCGATGGCGCGCACGGCATCGCCCGCGGTGTCGTTCTTGAAGACCACGACCTGGCCGATACCCGGCATCCAGTCGAGAAAATAGGGGTATTTGTTCGGGACGATGCACGTTACCTCGTGTCCCATTCCCCGCAGCACCTCGGCCCAGGCGAGCGAAGAACCCACGGCATCGCCGTCGGGATTGGTATGGGCGACAATCACGATCTTACGGTTTGCCGGGGCGAGAAGTTCCCTGAGGGATTCGATACGCTCTTTCGATAGCTCCATTTCAGCCTTGCTTCACATTGGTGATACTGGGCAAAGGTAGCAAAAAAGAGGGAGATAACAAACCGCGCCCGCCGATGCATACTGAATTTGCACGTTTGCATACACCCCGCAGCCGGGAATTTCGTTAATTTTGTCCCGGCTAACCAAAACCGTACGTATGAAAAAACTCATGTCCCTGCTGCTGGCAGGCCTGCTCCTGGTAACGACCGCCGCGACGGCCGCGGCACCCTATGCCAACAACCGCGCCCCGCTGCGCGAAAAGCCCTTCGTGAAACTTCCGCTGGGCGCCATCCGCGCCGAAGGGTGGCTCCGCGACCAGTTGCAGCGTCAGGCCGACGGGCTGACGGGGCACCTCGATTCGGTCTACCCCGAGGTGATGGGCCCGCGCAACGGCTGGCTGGGCGGCGACGGCGACGTCTGGGAACGCGGCCCCTACTGGATCGACGGGCTGCTGCCGCTGGCCTATATCCTCGGCGACGAACGGCTGATCGAAAAGACCCGCCCCTGGGTCGAGTGGGCGCTCGGCAGCCGGCAGCCCGACGGCTATTTCGGCCCGGCGGAAGACCGTCCGTTCGAAAGCCCGGCCATACAGCGCGACAACGCCCGCGACTGGTGGCCCAAGATGGTCATGCTCAAGGTGCTGCAACAATACTACTCGGCGACGGGCGACGAGCGCGTCATCGAACTGATGAGCGCCTATTTCCGTTACCAGCTGCGCGAGCTTCCGAAGACCCCGCTGGGGCACTGGACTTTCTGGGGCGAACAGCGCGGCGGCGACAATCTGGGCATCGTCTACTGGCTTTACAACATCACGGGCGACGAATTCCTGCTGGAGCTGGGCGACCTGATCCACCGGCAGACGTTCGACTGGACGGGCATCCTCGCCGGCGGGGAGGTGATCCCGACGCCCTTCTCGCTGCACTGCGTGAACCTCGCGCAGGGGATCAAGGAGCCGGTGGTCTACTACCAGCGCAGCAACGACCCGGCGCATGTGGCGGCCGTGAAGAAAGGCTTCGAGGACATACGCCGCTACATCGGCCTGCCGACGGGGTTGTACGGGGGCGACGAGGCGCTGCACGGCGCCGCCCCGACGCAGGGTTCGGAGCTTTGCACGGCCGTGGAGATGATGTACTCGCTGGAGGAGATGGCCGAAATCACGGGCGACGTGCAGTTCGCCGACCATCTGGAGCGCGTGGCGTTCAACGCCCTGCCCACGCAGGCCACGGACGCCTATGACGCCCGCCAGTACTACCAGCAGGTCAACCAGGTGATGATTACCGACCACCGCCGCAATTTCGAGCAGAGCCACGACGGCACGGACATCCTCTACGGCCTGCTGACGGGCTATGCCTGCTGCACGTCGAACATGCACCAGGGATGGCCCAAGTTCACGCAAAACCTGTGGTATGCCACCCACGACGGCGGGCTGGCCGCGATGGTCTACTCGCCCTGCAACGTCACGGCCGAAGTGGCCGGCGGCGTACGGGTGACGATCGCCGAGCGGACGCAATACCCCTTCGACGAGCAGATACGTTTCGAGATAAGGATCGACGGCCGCAAGGTGAAAACGGCCGAATTCCCGCTCCGCCTGCGCATCCCCGGCTGGTGCGAGGGGGCGACCGTAGCGGTGAACGGTCAGGCCGTGGCGTCGCCCGGGAAAGGTTCCGTGGCGGAAGTGCGGCGCGCATGGCGCACGGGCGACGTGGTGACGCTCCGCCTGATGGAGGTCGCCGTCAGCCGCTGGTACGAACGCTCGGCCGTCGTCGAGCGCGGGCCGCTGGTCTACTCGCTGCGCATCGGCGAACAATGGTCGAAAGTCCGCAACCCGGGCAAACAGATTTACGGCCCGTGGTATTACGAGGTGCGGCCTACAACCCCGTGGAACTACACGCTCTTCGAGGAGGACGTCCGCCCCGAACGCATTGCGGAGGCATTCAGGGTCGAGCGGCGCGACATCGGCGACGCCTATCCGTGGACGCTGGAAAACGCCCCGGTGGAGATCAGGGCGCGCGGGCGCAGACTCGACGAATGGGTGCTCTACCAGGAGAGCGCCGGCCCCCAGCCGTACAGCACCAACGAGACCGCCAACCCCGCCGAAGAGATCACGCTGATCCCCTACGGCTGCACGACGCTGCGCATCACCGAGTTCCCCCTGACGCGCGACCTGCGCAAGAACTGGTAGTGCGCCCGAAAGGCAGGGCGGGGAAAAATAGTGTCTGGAAACGGGTGTCCGGGAAAGCGGATGCCGCAGGGAGGGATCCGGTGCCGGAGAAAACACTGTGACGGGAACCCGCAACCCGGGAAAAGGGAGGTTGACGGAAGAAGGGAACCGCCCGGAAAGCATGGCGCCGGGAGGGGTGAAAAACCGGAACGGCACAACGTTTCCGGGGGAAGTCCGGCAACGAGAAACGGCGCACGAGGGGATATGACCGTCGTGCGCCGTCCTTTTTTCGGGGAGGGGCAGCCCGTTTTCCGGGGGCCGGAGCCCCTTTCCGGGACGGCGATTGGCACGGTTCGGGAATTTTGCGTAGCTTTGCAAATCTAAATCACACGTTATGGCTTCTTGTCTCCAGGTGGAAAACCTCACCAAATCGTACGGCGAGCAGGTGCTCTTCGAAAATATCTCGTTCACGATCGAGGAGGGCCGGCGCGTGGCCCTCGTGGCGAAGAACGGCACGGGGAAAACCACGCTGCTGAACATCATCGCGGGGAAGGAAAGCCACGACGCGGGCAGCGTCGTGCCGCGCCGCGGCCTGAGGATCGCCTACCTGGAACAAAGCCCCGCATACCCGGCGGGCATGACCGTACTGGAAGCCTGCTTCCACTCGGAGAGCCCCGCCCTGAAGGCTATCGCGGAGTATGAGCGGGCGATCGGCGATGCGTCGGGCGAAGGGTTGCAGGAGGCAATGGCGCGGATGGATGCCCTCGAAGCGTGGGATTACGAGCAGCGCGCCAAGCGGATCCTTTCGCGGCTCAAGATCCGCGACTTCGGGCAAAAAGTGGAAACCCTCTCGGGCGGGCAGCTCAAGCGCGTGGCGCTGGCCAACGTGCTGATCAGCGAATCCGACCTGCTGATCCTCGACGAGCCGACCAACCACCTCGACACCGACATGACCGAGTGGCTCGAAGAGTACCTCGCGGCGAGCAGCGCCGCACTGCTGATGGTGACCCACGACCGGTATTTCCTCGACAGCGTGTGCAGCGACATCCTCGAAATGGAAAACCGCCGGATCTACCACTATGCGGGCAACTACTCCTATTACCTGGAAAAGAAACAGGAGCGCGAAACGGCCGACGCGGCACAGCGGGCGAGCGACATGAACCTCTACCGCCGCGAACTGGAGTGGATGCGCCGCCAGCCGCAGGCGCGGGCGACCAAGGCGCGGTCGCGCATCGACGCGTTCCGCGATCTCGAATCGCGGCTCAAAACGACGCGCCGCAGCGGCGAGGTGCGGCTCGACGTCGGGGCGTCGCGGATCGGCACCAAGATATTCGAGGCCCGCGACGTGAGCAAGCGCTTCGGCGACGTGGTGATCCTCGACAAGTTCAACTACAACTTCACCCGCTACGAAAAGCTGGGGATCGTGGGCGACAACGGTTGCGGCAAGTCGACGTTTCTCAAATTGCTGACGGGCATCGAACGACCCGACAGCGGTGTGATCGACATAGGCGAAACCGTTCGCTTCGGCTATTACAGCCAGCAGGGGCTAGAGTTCGACGACTCGATGAGGGTGATCGACGTGGTGACGGCGATCGCCGAACAGGTCGAACTGGGCGACGGGCGGCGGATGAGCGCCTCGCAGCTGCTGCAGCATTTCCTCTTCACACCGGAAACGCAATACAATTACGTGGCACGCCTGAGCGGCGGCGAGCGGCGGAGGTTATACCTCTGCACGGTGCTGATGCAGAGCCCCAATTTCCTGGTGCTGGACGAGCCGACGAACGACCTGGACATCGTAACGCTGGGCATCCTGGAAGAGTACCTGCAAGCGTTCAGAGGCTGCGTGATCGTGGTGTCGCACGACCGTTATTTCGTGGACAAGGTCGCCGACCACCTGCTGGTTTTCTGCGGCGGGGGCGAGATCAGGGATTTTGCGGGAACCTACTCGGAATACGTGGCCTGGAAGCGCGAATACGAAGCGGCACGCCGCGCCGAAGCCGCACAGGCCCGCCCCAAACCGCAGGCGGCGAAAACACAGGCGGCGAAAACACAGGCGGCGGAGGCTGTGCCGCGCAAGCTCTCGTTCAACGAAAAGAGGGAGCTGGAAGCGCTCGAAACGGAAATCCCGGCGCTCGAGGCCGAGAAAGCGGCACTCGAGGCGTCGCTCTCGTCGGGGACGCTCCCGGTGGAGGAGCTCACGGCGCAGTCACGGCGCATAGCGGAGCTGATCGCGTCGATCGACGAAAAGACGATGCGCTGGCTGGAGCTGAGCGAGCGGTGAGAGCAGGCATCCTGTCCGGCGGAACGGCCTGCGGCAAGGCCGGCGGGCGTCCAAGATCCGAAAAAACCCGCGCTTGTCGAAGCGCGGGCATGAATCCGTACAAATCCGATTACCTTTTTATATTCAGCAGCGTGAGGTTTTCCAGCACGGTCTGCTGCGCCACACGCTGGATGTATTCGGCCTGTTCGGCCGGGAAGTCCAGCGTGCAGGCGGTCTGGTAGGGCTTGCCGTAGATCGTGGTGAAAATCACGTTCGCGGCCAGGTAGCTGCCCAGCGGCCCGGGGTGGAAACAATCCTGCGCATAGAGCACGTAATCGGGCCTTTCGGCACGCACCCGGCGCCATGCCATGCCCACGGGGGCACACCACGCGTCGTTGTCGTAGGCCATTTCGAGGTAGCTGGTAATCAGCCGTTCCTGCATGGTGCCGTAGCTGTTGGCGGGCGGGTACTCCGGAATCGGGAAGCGGTTGCCGTTCTTATGCCCCCACGTCATGTAGAAGATCACACGGGCATCGGGCGACGCGACGTGCACCAGGCTGTCGAGCGTACGCGCCGCAGGGTAGACTTCCCGCGCGACCTGCCGGGTCGGCATGGCCGGCGCGGAACTCTGCTCCTGGAGGATGACGTAATCCCAGCCGCCCGCGGCGATGGCGTCGAGCAGCTTCTGGTTTTTCAGGTGGCCGGAAAGGCGCTCGCCGCCCTTGAGGAAGCGCGTACAGGAGAGTTTCACCTTCTGCGTCGCGGCGATCTGCCGGACGGTGGACGGCATGTCGTTGTAATAGGTATAGCTGTTGCCGACCCACAGCACCCGCAGCGAATCGGTGTCACGCGCCTGCGCAAAAAAGGGCACGAACAGCAACAACAGGAATTTCAGGACGATCTTGGTCATAGGTCTGAGGTTTGGATTGGGTTGATCTGTTTTTTTTGTGTTCAGGGTGTCCCCGGCGGCCGGATCATGCCCCGCGCAGGAGGCGGGCCGTACCGGGAGGGGGCTGTCGATCGGGCGGGGGTGTCGATCGGGGAACGAACCGTCCCGGCAAAGCCTCCCCGGGCAAACGCCCCAAAACGTCGGGGGGGGGCACCTACCCTTTCGTCCGGTGGTCGGCGGCGTATTTGCGGCACCAGGCGGCGATCCCGCATTCGCCGCACTTGGGGCTGCGCGCCATGCAGACGTAACGTCCGTGGAGGATCAGCCAGTGGTGAGCCACCGGCAACAGGTGCGAAGGGATGTTCTTTTCGAGCGTCAGCTCGGTCTGCAACGGAGTTTTCGAATTGGTCGTCAGCCCGATACGGTTCGAGACACGGAAGACATGCGTGTCCACCGGCATCACCTCCTTCTGCCACAGCACGGCACCCAGCACGTTGGCCGTCTTGCGCCCCACGCCCGGCAGGCGCTGCATCTGCTGCAGGTCGCTCGGCACCTCGCCCCCGAACTCTTCGCACAGCATACGCGCCATGCCCGCGAGGTTGCGGGCCTTGTTGTTCGGGTAGGAGATGCTCCGGATATAGGGGTAAATCTCCTCGGCCGTGGCCTTCGCCATTTCGAACGGCGTGGGGAAGCGCTCGAACAGGGCGGGCGTAGTCATGTTGACCCGCTTGTCGGTACACTGCGCCGAAAGGATCACGGCCACGAGCAACTGGTAGGGATCCGTATAGTGCAATTCGCTCTCGGCCACGGGCATGTGCTCCGAGAACCAGGCGATAACGCCGTCGTAACGCTCTTTGGTAGTCATAGTCGTTGTTTTTTACGTCGGAACAAAATCTTCTTCACGAGGAGCCCGCAGCCTTCGGGGCAGAACAGCAGGCGCGGACAGGCAGCCACGTCGCGGCGCCACCGGGCGAGGTATTCGCCGACGGAACCGTTCCAGGAGAGTACCCACAACGCGACCGAACTGCGCCGCCGCAGGATGCGGAACCGGTTGCGGCGTGCACCGTAACGGGCATCGAACCACAGGCTTATGTCCATCAGGGAGTCGCAGAAGGCGATCCGGCGGGGATATTCCGTGCTATGGCTCACGCTCTGCGGCAGGCGGCGGTGCACCGCCGTGATGGCCGGGAGGTAGCGCACACGGCTGCAGGCCGCGAACCAGAGCCACATCGGGGCGTCGTCGGTAAGCCATTCGGGGTGCTCGTCGGGGCGCACCTCGGCATAGTAGCGGGCGATGAGGTCGCGGCGCGCCAGCGTGGCGCAGTTGGCGATGGTGAGCCGGCAAAGCAGGTGGTCGAAGTCGGTAAAGTGCTCCTCGTGATCGGGTTCGGTGAGGCCGGTGTTCTGGTAATAGTTGCTGGCGCGCGTATAGCACATCCCGCACGAGGGGTCGGACTCCAGCAGGTCGGCCTGCATCTGCAACTTGCGGGGGTCGCTCCACCAGTCGTCGCCGTCGCAGTAGGCCACGTATTTCCCGCGGCAGGCCTCGAACGTGCGGCGGTAGTTGGCACGCCAGCCCACGTTGCGCTGGCCCGTGACGAAACGCACGCGGCCAGGGTATTTCGCCGCGTATTCGCGGCAAATAGCGGCCGTGGAGTCCGTACTGCAATCGTCGCCCAGCACCAGCTCGACCCCGAACGAGGTCTGCTGCGCCAGCACGCTCTCGATGGCCTGGGCAAGGTAAGCTTCGTGGTTGTAGGTGGTCATGCAGACCGACACAAGGGGGGGGGTCGCCATCGCTGTTATAGTTTGGTCAGTTTGGCGAATTTGGCCAGCAGGGTCTTTTCGCCCGCGCCGTCGAAGGCCACGACCAGCTTGTGGTCGGTGGCGAGGGTCTCGATGCGCTGCACGATACCCACGCCGAATTTGGGGTGCTCGACGCGCTGTCCCACGGTATAATCGCCGCTGACGGGCATCGTATCGCCGAGGGG
>ERZ772991.1038-NODE-1038-length-28238-cov-3.405315_pt1 | contig 28238 bp, 4 predicted proteins | sample MGYA00511128_ERZ772991 | MGnify/ENA primary metagenome ERZ772991 (study PRJEB29015, sample SAMEA2737655) | human gut metagenome | biome: human gut; feature: human-associated habitat; material: faeces | place: China | collected 2012 ... | reverse complement strand
CATATAATTCCTAAATTAGGAAATTACAAGTTAACAGAAATAACCACTGATATAGTTCAAAACTTTTATAATAATTTAATTAACACTGATAATTTAAGTCCATCCAGCGCAAATAAAAATCCACCAGCTCAGCTGGTGGTTTTGCATTTTCGGGCCTAGCCCTTTATTACTGGCATCGCCTAAAGGCGTACCCTCGGTCTGACACATGCATTTTTTCTATTTGCTACCCGTAAACGGGTCTAAATATTCCATTGTAAGCTGTTCTGATAATCTATCTTCCTGCAATTGGTTAGCTATATATTCTTTTATTTTTTTAGTATTTTTTCCTACAGTATCAACATAATATCCCCTACACCAAAACTCTCTATTTCTATATTTATATTTCATATTCCCCCATTTTTCAAATATCATAAGACTACTTTTTCCCTTAAGATATCCCATAAAACTAGATACACTCATTTTAGGCGGTATTTCTACTAACATATGAACATGATCTACGCAAACTTCAGCTTCTATTATATTTACGCCTTTCCATTCACACAGTTTTCTAAGTATCGCTCCTACTTCTAATCTTTTTTCTTCATAGAATACTTTTCTTCTATATTTCGGCGCAAATACAATATGATATTTGCAGTTCCATTTGGTATGTGATAAACTATGTACATCATTCATCTGAATGTCCTCCTTCTGATATTAAAGTGCAGTTGCCAGACCGCATCTTTTATTATATCAGAAGGAGTTTTTTTATTCCCACCATAGCTATAAGCATTTTGGAACCCCACGTCTAACGCGGGGTTTTCTAAATACAAAAATAACGCTAGCAAATTGCTAGCGCTCTAAATTATTTTTTTTCTTTTTTAACATTATCAATTTCTTGTAATTGTTTTACCGTTTGTCTTATAGCCGAAAGAACATTTTCCTTATCATTTAATGGTAAATAGTCTTTTTCACAACTACTTACATATACAGTTGTTAAACTTTCATCTCCTAAGTTCTTTAATGGATCATCACTATTTTTAGTTAATAAATAATAAGGAACATCTGAAAATACACCTTTATTTTGACTATGGCTTGTACCTTTAAGTATATTATTAAATTCATTATAAACTGCTGTTGTATATTTTGATTTAGTTCTTAATGCTAAAAATTCTTCTTGATTCTTTTCTAAAAGACCATTTTCATAATCATCTAAATTAATATCTAAATTTAATTTATCTAACAACATTGTAAATCCACATTTAGAACCTATTTTTTCAATCAGTCTCCTTATCTTAGTTATAGTCTGGCTTTTTTTATATTCATTTGTTTGAGTATATTTTTCATTAATAGGATCAATCATTATTGCAGCTGCAACAGAATCCTTAAACTGTTCTGCAAAACTTGTTAATACTAATGATCCATATCCTTCCCCAACTATAATATATGGACCAGAAAGTCCAGCTTTTCTTAATAATATTTTTAAATCCCTTGCTTGCTCTTTTGGTATTCTACCCGAAGATGAAATATCACTATATCCATATCCTTGTCTATTATAAACAAATGTTCTAACGCTATCTTTTTCCATTAATTTCTCTACAATAGGAGTCCATTCTTCTAAGGTAGTACCTATATCCCCATCAAAAATAATAGTATAACTACCGATACCGAAGGCAAAGAACTGGCTACTCCCCAGCATGCCGAAGCCGAACTTTACCTGCTTTCTTTCTATGGACGTGTAAACTACTCCTGGAAGCAACGCTATATGCTGACGGTAATACCGGTATGCAGCCTTATATGCGGAATGGCAGCATTCTGGATGGTGCGCCAGCTTAACCGTACGGCCAGCCGTTACATTGTAAAGCCTATAGTGGAGCTGGCTGCCGATTCTGTGCGCATCGGTGAAAATGATTTTACAGGACCGGATGTAGTAGCAGAGGGAGAGGACGAGATCGGCGAAATCTGGCTCAGGGGCGCGTGCGTGGCTGCCGGTTACTGGCACAAAAAGAAGGAAACAGAGGAAAGCCTCAAAGCCGTCCTCGCGGATACGGGCGAAGGTGGCTGGCTCCGCACGGGAGACCTTGGCTTCATGCACAGAGGGAGCCTCTACGTCTCCGGACGCCGCAAGGAAATGATCATTGTAAACGGGCGCAATTTCTTCCCCCAGGACATGGAGGAAAGCGTCACACAGAACGTCCCCGGCCTTGAGAAAAACGGCGCCGCAGCCTTCGGCGTTGAAACCGGGAAAGGCGAAGGGCTTGTCGCGGTCTTCGAAACGAAGCTTCCTCCCGAAAAGAGAGAGGCTGCGCTCACGGCCATCCGCACCACGCTGACTGAGGAATTTGATGTGCTGCCCCACGCCATTGTGCTCGTGAAGCGCCACGGCGTGCCCAAGACCACGAGCGGCAAAATCCAGCAGGCCGTGTGCCGGAAAATGTATCTTGCCGGAGAGCTCCCCGTGCTCGCCATGTGGCAGGAAAAGGAAAGCGCGGCCGGTGCCGAAAAATGGGGCATGACGCCGCCGCCTGAGGCCGAAGCAGGCGAAACGCTCCGGCAGAACTGGGAAGCCTGGCTCATGAGAGGCCTGGTTTCCCGGCTCGGTCTCGGAACGGACGCGGTCACGCCGCACACGCCCTTCAGTTCCATGGGCATGAACTCTTCCACCGCCGTGTCCCTGACAGGGGAACTGCAGCAGATTCTCGGGCGCCAGCTTTCCCCCACTCTCTTCTATGACTGCGCCGATGTCTCCGAACTGGCCGCGTTCCTCTCCGGGGAATCTGCCGGGAAAAACGGCGCAAAAGCAGCGAAATGCGAACCCATGGCCATCATCGGGCTCGCCTGCCGCCTTCCCGGCGCCGACTCGCCGGAAGCGCTCGCAAAGATGCTTTTCGCCGGAACGGACGCGATCTCCGGGCGCAGGATTGGCGGTAAAACCTGTTTCGGCGGTTTTATAAAAGATCCCGCGGCGTTTGACGCAGCCCTCTTCGGTATCTCCCCCCGCGAGGCCGGAGAAATCGATCCCCAGCAGCGCATGCTTCTGGAGGTCTCCTGGGAAGCTCTTGAGCGGGCCGGCATCGCGCCCGACTCCCTGCGCAGCAGCATGACTGGCGTGTTTACGGGCATCAGCGGAACCGATTTTGAGAATCTCCGCCTCTCTTCCGCCGTTCCCCTCAACGCCTACGTGGGCACGGGCACGGCGCACAGCATAGCAGCCAACCGGCTCTCCTGGTTTTACGGACTCCGGGGACCGAGCATGGCCGTTGACAGCGCCTGCTCGTCCTCGCTTCTCGCCCTGCACACAGCCTGCCGCAGCCTCCAGAACGGCGAATGCGATCTGGCTCTTGTCTGCGGCGTAAATCTTCTCGCCTCCCCTGTAGGAAACGATGTCCTTGATGACGCCCATCTCATGGCGCCGGATGGCCGGTGCAAGACCTTTTCCGCTGACGCCAACGGCTACGTGCGCTCGGAAGGATGCGTGGTGCTGGTTCTGAAAAAGCTCGCTGACGCGGAACGGAACGGGGACAGGATCCTGGGAGTCGTGAGGGGATCCGCCGTCAACCAGGACGGCAGAACGAGCGGTCTTACGGCGCCGAGCCGTCACGCCCAGGCAGCCCTCCTGAAGAGCGCCCTCGACGCGGCCGGACTTTCTCCTTCGGACATTGACGCCATAGAGGCGCACGGCACGGGCACGGCTCTCGGCGATCCCATCGAATTCGGAGCCATCAACGACGTGTACGCGGGAAGCCACACGGCAGGAAGCCCCCTGATCGTTTCCTCGGTCAAGACCAGTATCGGCCACCTTGAGGCCTGCGCCGGTCTCGCCGGCGTATGCCGCGCGCTTGTTTCGTTCGCCGCGGAATCCATTCCGCCCACGCTTCATTTCACGAAACTCAACCCGGCCATCGACGTAACCGCTGTTCCGTCCGCCATTCCGGTGAAAGCCGCGCCCTGGCCGCGGAAGGAAGGACATCCCCGTCTGGCCGGTGTCAGCTCTTTCGGATTCGGCGGCACCAATGTGCACGTGATTCTCGGCGAGCCGCCCCTGCCGGCTGAACGTTCCGTGGACGCTTCAAAAGAGCTTTCCGTGTTCACGCTTTCCGCGGCGTCGGCTGATCAGCTCCAGAAGCTGGCCCTTTCCTGCGCTGGAAGGCTCAGGGACGCGGACGGGGAGCTTTTCACCGATCTCTGCCTGACCTCCTGTCTCGGACGGGCGGCCATGCCGTACCGCCTTGCCGTCTTTGACCGCCAGGCCATGCATTCCGCTCCGGGCTGCGCGCCTGACGGCTATTTCACAGGCCGCGTTCCGGAAGGGACTCCCGCCCGCAGGGTGGTTCTCGTGCTCACGGACGGCGTCCCCGCCGTCCCGGAAGCGGCCGTTTTCGCCTCGCGCGCCGGAGAGATCGCGGCGGGCGTTCCCGGACGCTTCCGGGAAGTTTCCGCCGCGCGCCGTCTCTGTATGATGGCGGCCCAGATGCTCGCCTGGAAGGATTTTACCGGTCAGCCTGCCGGCATTCTGTATACGCCCGTTATGGCTCCCGCGGCCGCGCTTGCCACAGGACTTATCGGTTTCGATGATGCCCTTGCCCTCGCGGCAGGCGAAAAAGTGACCCCGAAAATACACCATCCCGAAACGGCGGCCTACAGTATAGCGGATGGCGAAGCCCTCACGGACACGGCCCTTCTCAGGGGAGCGGCTGCAAAGACGCCAACGCCTGACAATAACGCGCTCTCTGCCCTCGCGAAGGAAAAATTCGGAGACGCGGAAATTCTGGTTCTCGCCGCCGGTGAGGACGGGGGAAAGCCCGGCATCCTCTATACCCATGACCCTTCGGGGCGCTCCATGGCCGGAAAGGTTCTCGCGGCGCTCTGGACCCGCGGCGCGGCCGTCTCCTGGCCGGCTGTGTACAGGCTGAGCCGGGGCAGGCGCGTTCTGCTTCCGACCTACCCCTTCAGGCGCACCCGCTACTGGTTCGCGGACAGGAGCGATGAGCCCGTACAGACCACGGTGCTTGCCGCGAGACGAGCGCCGAGCCCGGACATGACTGTGTCCGCGGCCGAAGTCATGAGGCCGGAAGGGAAAGATTCCTCCCCGTCCTTCAGCGGTGAAGAACTCCTTGATTTTCTGGAAAACGCGGCAGGAGAGATCCTGCGTCTGCCTGAGGGGCGCCTCGATCCGAAAACACCGCTCGTGCGGGCCGGATTCGATTCCCTCATGCTCATGGAGCTCGCCCAGCGCACGCGCCGGCGTCTCGGCCGCAGCCTGGCCCCGGCCCTCTTCCTCGAGGCGAAGGATCTTGCCGATCTGGCGGACCACATCGCCGTGGCTCCCGCGGACAGAACAAAAGAGGCTGTCATCGTCCCCGCGCCGCAGGACAGGTTTAAGCCCTTCCCGCTGACTGACGTACAGCACGCCTACTGGCTCGGCCGGGGAGAGGAAATGCCCCTTGGCGGCGTGAGCTGCTGCGCCTACGCCGAACTTGATTTCAGAAATCCCGAACTGACGAGACTTGAAAAAGCCCTGAACAAAACCATCGCGCGCCATGACATGCTGCGCTGCGTCTTCACCGATGACGGACGCCAGCGTGTTCTGGAAGAAGTGCCCCCCTGTCATATCGTTGTGGAGGATGTGTCCGGCCTCGGGGCTGAGGAAAAGAAGAAAGCACTGGAGGCAAAGACCAATGGGCTGTCGCACGAGGTCCTGCCTCTCGACAGAGCCCCCGTTCTTGCCATCAGGGCCACCCGCCTTGATGCTGAAACGGTGCGCCTGCACATCAAGATGGACATGCTCATCGCGGACGCCTTCAGTTTCGGCATACTGCTGAAAGACATCGCCGGATGGTACGCTTTCCCTGAAATGGAGAAGCCCGCCCTGACGCTGTCCTTCCGCGACTGCGTGCTGGCAGAGGAAGCCGCCAGAAAGAGCCCGCGCTTCGAGGCGGACAGGGCCTACTGGATGGCCAGAATACCCTCTCTTCCCGGAGGTCCCGAGCTGCCCCTCGCCGCCGATCCGCAGACCATGCACAGGCCCCGCTTCACGCGGCGCATGGCCGAGATGCCGGCTGAAAAATGGAGCAGGCTCAAGGATCTCGCCCGCGCCCGCGGCCTTACCCCGTCGGCCATGCTGCTTTCCGCCTTCAGCCTGGTTCTTTCCCGCTGGTGCGCGAAGCCCCGCTTCTGCCTTATGCTGACCACGTTCGACAGGGGACAGGGACACCCCGAAATCAGCGAAATCGTGGGCGATTTCACGAAACTTCTCCTCCTTGAGGTGAACCGCGAAAAGGGCGCGAGCTTCGCTGACCACGCGGAAGCGGTGAGTTCGCGGCTCAGGAGTGATCTCGGACATGGCCTCTTCTCCGCCATGGACGTTCTGCGGGAACTCAGCGGCGGCAGATCCACCTCTCATTCCGCCGTTGTCTTTACGAGCGCCCTGCCCCTTGGCAGCGAGGATCTCTTCAGCCCCTCCTATGACATGGACGTCCGCGCGGGCTATTCCGTCTCGCAGACGCCCCAGGTCTGGCTCGATCATCAGGTCTGCGAATACAGGGGAAAGCTCATCTACACCTGGGACTGCGTGGAAGCGCTTTTCCCGGATGGCATGATGGACGCCATGTTTGAAACCTACGGCGCGTTCCTTGAAAAGCTTTCGGATCCTTCCTTCTGGGACAGGGCCGTGCCGCTCGCGGAGCTTCCCGCGGGACAGGAAGCCGCGCGCAGGGCCGCCAATGACACGGCCGTGGAACGCGTTCCTGAGACCATTCAGGCAGCCTTCCTGAGACAGGCCGGAGCGGACGGCTCCCTTCCCGCCGTCATGGCAGGGGATCGTGTTTTCTCCCGTTCGGAAATCGTGAATATCGCGAAAGGCATCGCTTCCGGTCTTGTGAAAGCCGGTTTCCGCAAAGGCGAAATCGCCGCTGTCATGATGGAAAAGAGCTGGGAGCAGATCGCCGCGGCCATGGCCATCCTTCTCGCGGGCGGAACGTACCTGCCCGCGGATCCGTCTCTGCCTGATAAACGCCTCATCTTCATGATGAAGGAGGCGGAAGTCCGTTTCTGCCTCGTCCGTCCCGGAGAAGAATCCCGCGCTGAACGGGTCGGCTGTTCCGCCGTTCCCGTCACGGAAGGCGCCGCGCGGAACGCGGACTCCGCCGAGCTTCCCGGGCCCGTGGATCCCGATATGCCGGCTTATGTCATCTACACTTCCGGCTCCACAGGGACACCCAAGGGCGTGGTGATTCAGCACGCTGCCTGCGACAACACACTCGCCGATCTGAGGGAACGCTTCTCCCTCAGCGCCAGTGACCGCGTCCTCGCTCTGGCGAGCCTCTCCTTCGACCTTTCCGTCTTTGACGCCTTCGGCGTCACAGGCGCGGGCGGCGCCATTGTCATGCCCGCGCCTGACGAACTGCAGGATCCCGCAGCCTGGTGCCGTCTCATGAAAAAGCGCGGCGTCACTGTCTGGAACACGACGCCCGCGCTTATGCAGATCCTTCTCGATTACCTCGATGAGCACGGGGAAGACATCCCGGAACAGCTGCGCCTCGCCATTCTGAGCGGCGACCGCATCCCGCTCTCCATGCCCGGGCGCATGCGCGCGGCCTGGCCCGGCATCACCGTCGCGGCCATGGGCGGCGCCACGGAAGCCTCCATCTGGTCCAACCTGCAGAAGGTCACGTCCGTTCCGGAAAGCTGGCACAGCATTCCCTACGGCAGGCCCCTCAGCAACCAGGGATACCTCGTGCTTGACGAAGACATGAGTCCCTGCCCGGACTGGGTCACAGGCGACCTCTATATCACGGGCCGCGGCCTCGCGCGGGGCTATCTCAATAATCCCGGCCTGACGGAGAAGTCCTTCTTCAGGCATCCGGTCACGGGAGAGCGCCTCTACCGCACGGGCGACCTCGGCCGCTACTGGCCGGACGGAACGCTTGAGTTCATGGGACGCAGCGACAGTCAGGTCAAGGTGAACGGCTTCCGCGTGGAGCTTGAGGAAATCGAAAGCGCCATGCGCCGCTGTCCCGGCGTGAAGAACGCCGCGGCCGCAGTCGTGAGCGGCCGCGAGGGCAGCAGGCTGGTTGGTTTCGCAGCCATGGAAGGCGCGGATGAGACGCCGGCCGAGACGCCGGAAGAATACGCGGCCCGCAGCAGGGCCATGCGGGAGGCTGGAATTACCCTCATCGACGAAACCGATCGCCTCACCTTCAAACAGGCGGGGCATAACCTGCGGCAGGATCTCTCCAGCCTGCCACGGGTGAGCATGGGCTCAGACGGGGACAGGACAGGGGAACTCTTTTCGCGGCGCATCTCCTCCCGCCGCTTCCTGTCCGTCCCCGTCCCGGGCACTGCTTTTCCGGCGCTCATCCGCTCCCTCATGGGGTTAAGCGTGCCGGAATGGCCTACGGTCCGGCACCGTTACGGTTCCGCGGGCTGGACGTACGCTGTCCAGGCCTATGTCATCATCCGTCCCGGACGCGTGGAAGGTTTCCCGGACGGGGGCGCCTTCTACTATCATCCTCTTGAAAACGCGCTGGTCCGCCTTGGCCCGTGTCCTGAGGACGCGGCTGACGCGTTCCCCTCCCACAACAGGGAAATCTTTGAAAGCGGCGCCTTCGCCATCATCCTGGCCGCGGACATGGACGCCATCCGCCCGGTCTACGGAAACAGATCCGATGATTTCGTCCTCATCGAGGCCGGCCTCATGAGCCAGCTTCTGGAGGAGACGGCCATGCCCAATTCTCTCGGGCTCTGCCAGATCGGCGCTGTGGACTACGGGCGCTTCGCTGATGTCTTCCGCCTCGGGCCCTCTCACCGCTGCCTGCACTGCCTCATCGGCGGCGCGGTTGAGCGCGGGAAAAACTGGAAATTCACGGACTCCATGTACGAGTCCCTCGGAGAAAACGCGCCCGGATCCGGAACCGCGGATCCCGAAAAAATCCGCGGGCTCCTCTCACAGTGGCTTCCCGGATACATGGTGCCGCACACCATCCTGACCCTGCCGGCCATTCCGCTCACGTCCAACGGCAAGGTGGATCGCAGAAAACTGGTGTCCCTGGCCGAAGCCGGCGTTAAGGCTGCCGTCTTCACGCCGCCCGAGGGCGGGGGAGAGACGAAGCTCGCCGCTCTGGCTGAGAAGGTGCTCGGACGCGAAAACATCGGCGCCCTGGACAACTTCTTTGACCTCGGAGCGACATCCCTGCAGCTCGTGCTTTTCCAGCGCCACGTCAGCGAAATGCTCTCAAAACCTGTGGCCATCACGGACATCTTCGCGCATCCCAACATCAGGGACCTCGCTGCCTTCCTCTTTGGGAAGACCGATTCCACGGATGAGGCCCTGACCGACGCGGGAGCAAGGGGCGCGCGCCGCAGGATGAAGCGCCGTGCCTCGCGCCGCGCAGCCGGATCTGATTCTACAGGACAGAATGTCGACAAACAGTAAGTGGCAGCAGGCGCTGCCGGGTGGAATTCATGATTGATAAAAACGACGTACTTGAAAATGGCATCGCCATTGTCGGCATAAGCTGCCGCTTCCCCGGTGCCCGGAGCCTCAGGGAATACTGGGACAACCTCTGCAGGGGAAAGGTCAGCGTGACCTTTCCGGACAGGGAAACCCTCGCTGAAGCCGGCGTCAGCCGTGAGCTTCTGGAGGATCCCTCCTACGTGCGGGCCTTCTACGGCCTCAGCGATACGGAAATGTTTGACGCCGCGTTCTTCGGCTACGCCGGGAGCGAGGCGGAAAAAATAGATCCACAGCAGCGTATGTTTCTTGAATGCTGCTGGGAAGCTCTGGAAGACGCCGGTTATTCTCCCCTGCCCGGATCCGGGCTTGACAGAAAGAGCGTGGGCATGTTCGGCGGCTGCCGCATCAGCACCTATCTGAACCAGGTGTACCATGGCATGCGCCCGGGCGGCGGAGCGGAAGCCTTCCAGTGCCTCGTGGGCAATGACAAGGACTATCTGTGCACGCGCGTGTCCTACAAGCTCAACCTGCACGGACCCAGCATCAGCGTGCAGTCCGCCTGCTCGAGCTCGCTCGCGGCCCTGCATCTCGCCTGCGACAGCCTGCGTCAGGGAGCCTGCGACATGGCTCTCGCCGGCGGCGCGGCAGTGGACGTGCCCCAGGGACGCGGCTATCTCTGGCAGAAGGGCATGATATTTTCCCCGGACGGATACTGCCGTCCCTTTGACAAAAACGCCTCGGGAACGGTCTTTTCCGGCGGCGTCGGCGTTGTGGTTCTGAAACGTCTTGAGGACGCCCTGGCTGACCGCGACGACATCTACGCCGTTGTCATGGCCTCGGCCATCAACAACGACGGCGCGCGCCGCGTAGGCTACACGGCTCCCGGCGAATACGGCCAGACCGCGGTCATCGCAGAGGCCATTTCCCTCGCGGGCATTTCGCCGCGCGACATCGGCTACGTGGAAACGCACGGCACGGGCACGGCCATCGGCGATCCCATAGAGTTCGCAGCCCTGAAAAAGGTATTCGGCAGGTCCACGTCAGACAGGAACTTCTGCGCCCTCGGCGCGGTCAAGGCCAATATCGGCCACGCCGACGCAGCCGCGGGCATAGCCAGCCTCATCAAGGCGGCCATGGCCGTGAAGACGGGCGTCATCCCCCCGAACCCGCTTTTCACGGAAGCCAATCCCGCCATCAGCCTGAAGGACAGCCCCTTCTATATCAATACCGGGCTGACCGGCTGGAAGGACAGTTCCGCTCCCAGGGCGGCCGGCGTCAGCTCGTTCGGCATCGGCGGCTCAAACGCCCACGTTCTTCTTGTGGAGCCTCCGGCGCGCACGTCTTCCCGGATGCCGGTTTCCCAGATGGATCTTTTTGTCCTGTCCTCGCGCAACGAGTCCATGCTGCGCGCCATGGCCGGACGCATGGCCGTCAGACTGAAGGAAGGCGTTCCGCTCGCCGATTTCTGCTACACGGCCCGCGCCGGCCGGAGTTCTGACCGCTGCCGCATGGCTCTCATGCGCGGAAAGGAAGACGTTCTCGCGAAAGATCTCGAACGCTTCTCCAGGGGAGAAACGCCGGAAGGACTCCTCCTCGCCGACAACGTGAAGAGCGCGGGACTGGAATCCTCATCAGCACCGAAAACGCCTGACAACGCGGCCCTCGCCTGGATAGCCGGCGAACCGGGCGCGCTCAGCCTGGTGCAGAAGGAGGCCTTTGACAGGGGGGCTTCCCTGGTTCATCTGCCGGGAACGCCCTTCCAGAGGAAACGCTGCTGGCCCCGCAGGGAAGCCAGCGTGGAGAATATGAGGGAAAAACTGAGGCATCCCGTGCTGAAGAGCCGTTTCGCCGCACCCGGCGGTCCCGTCTTCTATGAAGGCGTTCTGACGGGCGATGCCCTCGCGTCACTGCTCGATCACAAAGTACGCGGCACGGCCATCGCTCCGGCCAGCTTCTTTATCGAGCTCATGACCACGGCCGGCCGCAGGGAATCTGGCCGCGGGGCGGTCCTGACCGGGTTCCGCATCCTTTCTCCCCTTATGCTAGAAGACGGGAAAGACGTCTTCTTTGAACTCACGGCCTCGCCCGTCTCCGGACGGGATGCTCTCAGGCTGGAACTTTTCGCTTCTGAGGAATCCGGAAGCGCCGGATCCTGGAAGCGTATCGCCCAGGCCACGGCCGCGGCGGGAAACGGGATCCCCGCTTTTGACGCACCGGGAGCGGAAGCGTTCCCTGAAAGCGTTGATACAGGGGCCTATTATGACGCCATGCACGGGCTGGGCGTTGACTACGGTCCGTCTTTCAGGCTCATCAGAAAAATTACCAGGAATCAGGGCGGGACCTGCCTCGAAGTGCAGGGAACGGGAAACGGCTGGAACTGGCAGCCCGCCCTCCTGGACGCCTGCCTGCAGGGCGTCCTGGCCTGTGTCCCGGAGGAGAAGCGCGGAAAAGGACGCGTTTTCGTACCCTCCGGGGCGCAGGAAATCATTCTCGCTGAGAAACAGAGCGCGACAATGCGCGCGTATCTCGAAATCGCCGATCCGGACGCTCTTAAAAAAAGTGATGTGCGCCGGTTCAGCGTGAATGTCTCCATTACGGACAGCGCCGGCGCCCCGCTCGGGCAAATCCGGGGTCTCGCCGTCAGCGAACTGTCCGCGGAAGCCGGTGAGCAGGCGCGGCAGGATGCCCTCTCCAGCCGGCTTGAGTACCGTATCGGCTGGGCGGATGCGGACGTCCGCAGGGCCGTGCCTGCCGGGTCATGGCTCCTTCTCGGCGACAAAGGCACGGCCGCCGATACGGTTGAAAAAATTCTCCTGGCAGCCGGATGCGCGGTGGCACGCGCCGGCTTTGAAGAGCGGGCAGGTCTTCCTTCCCTCCTGTCCGCCCTTCCGGCCGGGAAAGGCGGCCGTCACGTTGTCCTCGCCTGGCCGCTCGGCGGAGGCGCTGACCTCGGCGAAATTATGGAGCGCGGCGTTCTGGCCGTTCTCGATATCGTCCAGTCCGAAATGAAAGGAGGCGGCCAGCTCGACATCGTCTGCCTTACCTCCGGGGCCTTCGGTCCGGCTGGTTCCGAAAGCGCGGGGGGTGAGCGTCACCCCGGGCAGGGCATGCTCTGGGGCATGGCTCCTGTCGTGAATATGGAGATGCAGGACATGAAGGCCCGCGTCATCGACGTGGACGCCGGCGCGGACGGAGAGATGCTCGCCTCTGTCCTTGCGCAGGGAATGTCCGGAAATCTTCTCTCCATCAGGGGCGGACATGTCTGGGAACCCCGTCTCTCCGGCGCCAGAGAGCGGAGAGAAGAAAAAACCAGGGCTCTCGTCATGGAGGGGAAGGGGCTTGACGCCCTCGCCTGGGAGGAACTGACGCGCAGAGCCCCGGGCGAAGGAGAGGTGGAAGTGGCCGTAGAGGCCTCAAGCCTCAATTTCCGCGACGTCATGATGGCCATGGGCATCTATCCCGGCGCTGTGACAGCCATCGGAAGCGACGGCGCCGGCCGCGTCACGGCAGTCGGCAGCGGTGTCACGGGACTGCATCCCGGCGACAGGGTCGCTCTTGCCGCGTTCGGCTGCCTCAGGTCGCACGTCACGCTGCCCGCTCCCATGGTCTGCCGCATTCCCGATTCCCTCGGCATCGAGCAGGCGGCCGGACTCCCTGTGGCCTACATCACGGCCTGGTACGGACTCATGGAGCTCGCTCACGTGAAAGCGGGCCAGACCGTGCTCATCCATGCCGCCTCTGGCGGCGTGGGACTCGCGGCCATGTCCATCTGCCGCAGGGCCGGGGCGCGGATTTTCGCCACGGCGGGCAATGACAGAAAGCGCGCCCTTGTCAGGGAACAGGGCGCGGAACTGGTCATGGACTCGCGGAGCGCGGGCTTCGCGGAAGAGGTAATGAAGGCGACGCAGGGCCGCGGCGCTGACGTGGTGCTGAACTCCCTGACCGGAGAGCTCCAGGAACTTTCCCTGAATCTCGTCCGCGACGGCGGCACATTTATCGAACTTGGCAAGAGCGGCGTGCGCCCGCTTGGGAATATTGACAACAGCATCGGCACCATGCGCTACTTCCCCGTGGATCTGGTTGTCCTCGGCGATACAGAGCCTGAGCTCATGGCCGGGATCTTCAGCCGTGTCATCAGGGACTGCGCGGAAGGGCGTCTTGACCTCCTCCCCGTGCGCTCCTTCGATATTGACGATTACAAAGCCGCCTTCCGCTTCATGCTCGCCACGCGGCACACCGGCAAAATCGTCCTCCGCTGGCCCGGAATCAGGGAACCCCTTACCGCGGACGGCTGCGAGCTCATCACGGGCGGCCTCGGTGATCTCGGCCTGAGTCTCGCGCGGGCCCGCGTCAGCGAAGGCTGCCGCGGACTGATTCTCGTCTCGCGCAGGGAACCCGGCGAAAGGGAAAAGAAGGCCATGCGGGAGCTCGAAGCCGCGGGCTGCTCTGTCCGCCATGTGAAAGCTGACGTCACGGACTATTCCGCCCTTCTCTCCTCCGTGAAAACGGCCCTGGACAAAACCGGCCCGCTTACCCGTATCTGGCATCTCGCTGGTGTTCTTGATGACGGCCCCCTTGCGGGACAGAACGCGGAGCGCTTCAGAAAGGTCATCGCCCCCAAGGCCCTTGGCGCGTGGAATCTGCACAGGCTTGACCAGGAGCTTAAGCTGAATCTGAAAAGCTTTGCTCTTTTTTCCTCGAGCGCTTCCTTCATGGGTCCGCGGACACAGGCATCCTACGCTGCCGCCAACGCCTTCCTTGATGAGCTGGCCCTCTGCCGCAGGCGCCTCGGGCTTCCTGCCCTCAGTGTCAATTTCGGAGCCTTCCGCGGAACGGGTATGGCCTGGAGGTCCGTAAAACCCGAAATCCTCAGCCGTATCGGCATCGGCTCGTTCACGCCCAAAGACGGTTTTGCCGTCATGGAAGACCTCCTCTCCCGCGGGGAATCCCGGGGAGCCGTGCTCGATATGGACTGGGCAAAATACGGCGCTGTTCTCGGAGAAGACCGCCTGCCCGGCATTATCCGCCATCTCTGCTCAGGTAGCCCGGAGGCGTCCTCCGAGGCGCCGTCTGCCGGTGAGGAGCGCCGGGATGAAGTCCCCGCCGCTTCCGGATCCGCTCTGCCCGCTTCGGCCGGCTCCGTAAAGGAGGCCGTCCTTTTAAAGGCCGCTTCCATCCTGAGAGTGGAACCCGGCTCCCTTGATCCTGACGCCAGCCTCATCGAAATGGGCATCGACAGCCTGCTGGCCCTCGACCTCTTCAACTTCCTCGAAGGGAAGTTCCAGGTCCGGCTCGACAGAAGCCTGCTTTTTGAGAGTCCCACGGTGAACGGCCTGGCCGCGCGGGTGAGCGAATGCCTCGGCGGAGCCGGAAAGGAGGAAGCCAGAGAAGACGCCTTCCCCGCCATTGTGCCCGATCCCGCCTCCATGAACGAGCCCTTCCCGCTCATGGGCATGCAGCAGGCCTACTGGGTGGGCCGCACCGGCGCGCTGGTGCTCGGCAATGTGTCCTGTCACGTTTATCTTGAAATGGCGTCTCCGGATCTCGACCCCGTGCGTATGGAAGAAGCCTGGAACCGTATTATCCGGCGGCACGGCATGCTCCGCTGCGTTATCCTCAATGACGGCAGACAGCGTATCCTGCCGGAGGTGCCCCGCTTCCGTGTCTCCGTCAACGATCTCAGCAGCATGACCGGAGCGCAGGCGGAATCCGCCATAAACGAAATCCGGGGCAGAATGGGCAGCGAGGTCCTGAGCGCCGGGGAATGGCCGCTCTACCGCTGTGAAATCTCAAAGATGCCAGACGGAAGCCGGCGCATGCATGTGAGCCTCGACCTGCTCGTGGCTGATCTCCACAGCATGAATCTGATGATGAGCGGCTTCGCCACGGCCTACCGCCACCCCGAACGCCCGGATCCCGAGCCCACGGCTCTCTCTTTCAGGGATTACGTGCTGGCCCAGGAAAAAATCAGGGAGCTTCCCGCGTACAGAAAAGACATGGAGTACTGGCTCGCCAGGATCGGTGACTTCGCCCCGGCGCCGGATCTTCCCCTGGCCGTCTCTCCCTCTGAGGTAAAGCAGCCGCACTTTGTGCGTCACGCCGCCCGTCTCGGTAAGGATACCTGGGCCGCGCTCAGGAAGCTCGCCCAGGAAAGAGGGATTACGCCTTCCGGCCTGCTCCTCGCCTGCTACGTGGAAGTGCTCGCCCGCTGGAGCAGCCGCAGCCGCTTTACTGTCGACGTGACCATGTTTAACCGGCTGCCGATGCATCCCGACGTATCGAAGATTATCGGTGATTTCACGTCCGTCATCCTGCTCGACTGCGAATTTGACGGCGATCTGCCCTTCGTGAAACGCGCCGAAGCCCTGCAGAGGCGGCTCTGGGCAGACATGGATCACGGCCTCTACTCCGGTGTTGACGCGGCCCGCGAATGGAGCCGCCGTACCGGGCATCCGGGATCCGACATCATCCCCGTCGTCTTCACGAGCACGCTTGGCTTCGGCGATGAGCACGGCACCCATCCCGCTCTCTCCGCCTTCGGCACCATGGTGTACACCATCACGCAGACGCCCCAGGTCTGGATTGACCATCAGGTCCGCGAGGTGGATGACTGCCTTGACTTCAACTGGGACAGCGTGGATGAGCTCTTCCCTGCCGGACTCGTGGATGACATGTTCGGCGCCTACTGCCGCCTCCTGAAAATGCTGGCCGCGGGCGGACGCCTCTGGAACCACACGCGGCTGCCGCTCCTCCCCGAGGAACAGCAGGAACGCAGGATACTCGCCAACGCCACGGCGGTTCCTTCCGGAGTTCCCTCTGCGGCCACCCTGGACAGGCTCTTCGCCGAAACACTGGAACGCACCCCTGACGCCCCGGCCATCTTCCAGGAAAACCGCGTCCTTACCTACCGTGAGCTCGGCAGCGCGGCAGAGGGACTCACACAGAAGCTCCTGAAGGCCGGCGTCCGTGAGGGGAGCCTCTGCGCCGTCATGAGCTCCGGAGGCTGGCAGGAAGCCTGCGCGGCCATCGCCGTAACCAGCGCCGGCGCGGCCTACATGCCTCTCGACGCCGCCCTCCCCGAAAAGCGGCTGAGGCACCTCTTTGAATACTCGGGAGCGCGCCATGTGCTTCTGAAACCCGCCGACGCAGGCCTGCCCCTGCCGGAAAACGTCACAAAAATAATTATTGATGACGGATTATTGAAATTGAATTTCAATTTCGATATAAAGAGAAACGCGTCCCGCCCGGATGGCCTGGCTTACGTGATCCACACGTCCGGATCCACCGGTGAACCCAAAGGCGTCATGATACGCCATGAACGGGCCGTGAACACCATTCTTGCCGTCAACCGCATGCTTAATCTGACCTCTGCTGACAGGGTGCTGTCGGTTTCCCGCTTCACCTTTGACCTCTCTGTCTGGGACATCTTCGGGATGTTCACGGCCGGCGGGGCCATCGTGCTGCCCGATCAGAGGCGCCGCCTGGACGCCGCCCACTGGCTCGAACTCATGTGCGCCCACAAGGTCACGGTCTGGAACTCCGTCCCGCCGCTCCTGCAGATTTTCGCGGACTGGCTCGGACACCACGAAGGCGCGGACCTGCCTCCCCTGCGCTGCGCCATGCTGAGCGGCGACTGGATCCCCCTGAATCTTCCCGGCGCCGTGCGGCGTTTCTGGCCGGACCTCAGGCTGTTCAGCCTGGGCGGTGCCACGGAAGCCTCCATCTGGTCCATTTCCTGTGAAGTCGGGGAAGTCGATCCCGGCTGGAAGAGCATTCCCTACGGAAAACCGCTTCCCAACCAACGCTTCCACATTCTCAACAAATGGGGCACCGACTGTCCGGACTGGGTTCCCGGCGAGCTCTTCATCGCGGGCAGGGGCCTCGCGGACGGCTATCTCAACGACCCCGGACGGACGGCAGAGCGGTTCATCAGGCATTCCGGCACGGGCGAAAAGCTCTACGCGACAGGCGACCTCGGCTGCTACATGCCTGACGGCAGCATCGAGTTCCTCGGACGCAGCGACAGCCAGGTCAAGATCAACGGATACCGTGTGGAACTCGGCGAGGTCGAGAACAACCTTCTCTCATGCCCGGGTGTCGGCCAGGCCGCTGCCATGGCCGTCAGAGGCGCCGGAGCGGGCCAGATGCTCGTCGCCTTCGCCTCACCCGCCCATGGCGCTCCGAAGCCGGAACCAGCGGAACTGAGAAAGTGGCTCGAATCGAGGCTCCCTTCCTTCCTCGTGCCGGGCATGATCATCGTGAAGGACAGCCTGCCCCTCACCGCCAACGGCAAAGTCGACCGGCGCCATCTTTCCGTTGAGCCGGCGGCCCGGAACAGCCAGCCGGCGGGCGCCGCGGCCGGGACCGAGACCGAACGGATCATGGCCGGCGCCATCGGCACCGTGCTCCGCGGCGGAAAACCCGGCATCGACCAGCGCTTCTTCGAAATGGGACTGAGCTCACTCGACCTCGTTACCGTCCAGAACCTGCTTGAGGGACGGCTTCACACAACCATTCCTCTTATGACGCTCCTCGAGCACACCACCATCCGCTCCCTCGCGGCCTGGGTGGACTCGCAGAAGGCCAGTGCGGGACCCGGCGCTTCCAGGACTCCTGAAAAGACTCACGGAACCGTCTCCTTCAGCCGCGGCATGGGCCGCGCGGAGCAGCGCATGCGCCGGAGGATGAAAGGCCGGGACGACACCAGAATTTCAAGCAACAATTAATGCCACGCGCTCATGAGGCCCAACCACATGCAAGCAAACACGACTGAAATCCCCGAAAACGCCATCGCCGTCATCGGCATGGACTGCCGTTTTCCCAAAGCCAACAGTACAGAAGAATACTGGGACAACCTGGTGAAGGGGAAGGAGTGCATCACCTTCCTTTCCGATGACGAGCTGCGCCGGGCAGGCGTCAGCGAAGAGACGATTCACAACCCGAATTACGTCAGGGCTGCCGGACTCATAGACGGCGCCGATCTCTTCGACGCCGGATTTTTCGGATACACGCCCACGGAAGCCATGCATATGGATCCCCAGCAGTGCCTTTTTCTCGAGACCTGCTGGCACGCCCTGGAGGACGCGGGGTATAATCCCTACACCTACCCGGGCGCCGTGGCTGTTTTCGGCGGACCCCGCCTGAGCACCTACTACGTCAACTTCATGGCCGCCGACCTCGCCGAATACGGCACGGCCCGTTTCATGCAGAGCCATATCGGCACGGACAGGGATCACCTCTGCACGCGCATCTCCTACAAGCTCAACCTCAGAGGCCCTGCCTTCACGGTGCAGTGCGCCTGCTCGACTTCCCTGGTGGCCCTGCATCTCGGCTGCCAGGGCCTCCTGAATGGCGAGTGCGACATGGCCATCGCGGGCGCGAGCGGCATCGATATTCCCCAGGAGCACGGGCATTTCTACCAGGAAGGCATGATCTTTGCCCCGGACGGCCACTGCCGCCCCTATGACGCTGCCGCCGAAGGCATCGTCTCCGGCAACGGCGTGGGCGCGGTTCTCCTGAAACGCCTCGAGGACGCCATAGAGGACCGCGACTCCATTCACGCGGTCATTCTCGGCACGGCCATCAATAATGACGGCAGTTCCAAGGTCGCCTACTCCGCCCCCAGTTTCGAGGGGCAGAGCGAGGTCATAGCCGAGGCCCTCGGCGTGAGCGGCGTGGATCCGGCCAGCATCGCCTATGTGGAAGGCCACGGCACGGGCACCTATCTGGGCGATCCCCTCGAAGTGGAGGCCCTGAACCGCATCTACTCCCATAACAACCCGAAGAAACAGTACTGCGCCCTCGGGTCCGTCAAGAGCAACGTCGGCCATCTCGAAGTGGTCGCCGGCGTGGCGAGCTTCATCAAGGCGGTCATGACCCTCAAGAAGGGCCGCATCGCGCCCACATGCCATTACAAAACCCCGAACCCGCGCATCCATTTCGAGGAAACGCCCTTCTTCGTGAACAACACGGCCATTGACTGGCCGGCTGACATGACGCCCCGCCGCGCGGCGGTAAGTTCCTTCGGCGTCGGCGGCACCAACGCCCACGTCATCCTGCAGGAAGCTCCCGCCCGCGGGGATTCCGTTAAGGCCGGCGCGGCCGCAAACCGTCTGCTCGTTCTCTCAGCCAGAGGCGAAAAGCCCCTTCGCGAGCTCGCTGAAAGCTACTGCGCTTTTCTTGACAGCGCCGGTGACAGCCTTGACCTCACGGATATGTGCAATACCACGCAGGAGGGCCGCGCGCACCACGCGACGCGTCTCGCCGTCACGGCTGAAAACTGCGCCGGATTCCGCGCGAAGCTCGGGGAAGTTCTCGAAAAGAAGGCCTGGCGCACCTCCCAGCCCGGCGACGGCGACAAAACCGTCTTCCTCTTCACCGGCCAGGGCGCCCAGCGCACGGGCATGGGAAAGGAGCTCTATGCCGTCCAGCCTGTCTTCCGCCGCGAGCTTGACCGCTGCGCCGCCCTCTTTGATCCCCTGCTTGAAAAGCCTCTCCCCGATGTCATGTGGAAGAAGGAGTACGGAGAGCTTCTGGACAACACGGCCTATACGCAGCCGGCCCTCTTCAGTATCGAGTACGCGCTGGCGAAAATGTGGGAGGCTTTGGGCGTGAAGCCCATGGCCGCCTGCGGACACAGCATCGGCGAGTACGTGGCCGCCTGTATCGGAGGCGTCTTCAGCCTTGAGGACGCCGTGAAGCTCGTCGCGGCCAGGGGCAGGCTCATCGCCACCCTGCCCGCCGGCGGCGGCATGAGCGCCCTCCTCGCCGGTGAGGAAGAAGCCATGAAGCTCCTTGAAGCCGCCGGGCGTCCTGACCGCGTCGGCATAGCCGCCTTCAACGGCTCATTCCAGACCGTTTTCACGGGTCCTCTCGAAGGCCTTGCCCGCGTCGAAGCCAAAGCAGGGGAAATGGGGCTTACCATAAAAAGCCTGCACGTTTCCCACGCGTTCCACTCCGATCTCATGGAGCCCATCCTGGACGAATTCGCGAAAGCGGCTGACGCCGTCACCTACCAGGATCCTTCCATTGTCATTGTGAGCAACGTCACCGGCCGCGCCGCCCAGCCCGGAGAAATCTCCAATGCGGGCTACTGGGTCAGGCATCTCAGGAGCACGGTGCGTTTCCTGGACGGCATCCACACCCTTGACGCCCTAGATCCGAAAGCATGGCTTGAAGTGGGGCCGAGCGGCATTCTGACCGCCCTGTGCCGCCGCGAACAGAACGCGGCCAGCACCGCCTCCTCCGCTGTTCATACGGCAAGCCTCCACGCGAGGGAACCCGAATGGCAGCAGGTGCAGACCGCTCTGGGAGACCTTTACATGGCAGGATGCCAGATCGACTGGGACGCCTTCGCCGAAGATCAGCGCTGGGGCCGCATCCATCTTCCCCTGTATCCCTTCCAGGGAACAAAGCATTTCGTGGACGACTCTTTCAGCGGCGTGGCCACGAAGAAGGCCCCCGTGGCTGCCTCTCCTGACTCGCTCTGGGAAGGGCTCTGCGGAAGCGCGGTCGCCGAATCCGGGGAAAGCCCGGATCGTCCTGACAGCGCGTCCTACGCCGGGCAGGCCGCCATGGTCGAAAAACTCTGCGCCGGTTACTCGTCCGAGGCTCTCACGAAGCTCGGCGCCTTCGCAGACGGAAAATTCCGTACGCCGGAGGAAATCGCCGCGGCCATTCACCTCCCCGCGGGACTCGATCAGCTCCTTACCCGCCTTCTCGGCGACCTTGTTGAGAACGGTCTGCTCAAAAGGGACGGGAAAGGCCGTTACGGCTCTCCCGCGAGCCCGGATCTGACCATCCGTTCCGTAGTTGACACTCTGGTTGCCAGACAGAACGCGACAAATCAAAGCAAATAACAAAGCGGAGATATATAATGCCCAACCAGTCAGAAACAGCAGACAATAAGGATTTCATCGCGGCCAACCTGCCACTGCTTTCTTTTATGAAGCACTGCGGGGAGAGCCTCGGCGGCATCCTCGGAGGAAAGCAGGACCCGAGGGAAGTGATGTTTCCCGGAGGCCGCTCCGACGCCGTTGAAAAGGTTTATCAGGACACCCCCCAGAGCCGCTACTACAACGGCATCATGGCGAAAGCCCTGAAGTCCGTAGTGGACGCCCTTCCCTTTGACCGGAAGATTTCCATCCTTGAAATCGGCGCGGGCACGGGCGGCACCACCTCCGCCCTCCTGCCCGTCCTTCCGCCCGAGCGCACCCGTTACGTCTACACGGACATTTCCCCCATTTTCACGGCCAAAGGGCAGGAACGTTTCTTCGGATTCCCCTTCGTCGAATACCGCACCCTGGACATAAGCCGCGATCCCCTGCAGCAGGGTTTCGGGGAAGGCGAATTCGATATTGTCGTATGCTCCAACATCCTGCACGCGACCCCCGATATCACCCAGTCCGTGAAGAACATCCGCACGCTGCTCGCCTCGCGCGGCCTGCTTCTTCTCCGTGAAATCACCCTTCCGCGTCCCGCCCTGGGTTTCGAAATCTCGTTCGGATGCCTCCTCGGGCAGATACACGATCAGGATTTCCGCGGCATCAATCCCTTCCTTACCCCGGAACGCTGGCATGATCTGCTCACGAAAACCGGCTTTGACAGGACAGCGTGCTACCCCGATCCTAAGGATAAGGCCCTTGATGAGCACATCATCATCGCCCGCAGCTCCGGTGAGGGACGCGAAGCCTTCAGCACGGAAATGATTACCGCTTCCGAAGCCTCCGAAGGAGAACCTTCCGGCACGGACACGGGACATATCCTGCTCGGACGCCGCCTCGCCTCCCCGCTCGCGACGGCCCAGTACACCTCTCTCGTGAGCGGCGAACGCCAGCCCTTCCTCGCGCAGCACCAGGTATTCAAAAATATCGTCGTCCCCGGCACCGCGCATTTTGATCTCGCCGCCGCGGCCGGCATGAATTACTTCGGCTGCGATGAAGTGAGCCTCGAAAACGTGGTTCTCCGCGAAGCCCTCATGCTCGATGACGGCGCCCGCAGGGTTCAGGTTCTCGTGAACCCGTCTGACGGCGGCGCGGATTTCGAAATCTACAGCAGAAACGCGGCTGACACGGAGGGCGGCTGGCATATGCACGTGTCCGGCCAGGTTGCTCCCCTGCAGAGCGCCGCGGGCGCGCACGTTAATCTGAAGAATCTCACCCGGGGCGGCCGGGAGATTGATATCGACGCCTTCTATACGAAGTTCGATTCCTACGGAACCGTTCATTACGGCCCCATCTTCCGCGGCCTGCGCCATCTCTGGCGCACTGATGACGGCGCCATAGCCGAGGTAAGCCTGGACTCCCAGGAAGCGCGCCGGGGCGGCGGATTCATTGTCCATCCCGCCGTGCTCGACAGCTGCCTGCAGAGCATGGTCGCCGCCATGGGCGCCGATGACAGCGATCCCAATGGCGAGGGATTCATGCCCTTCAGCGTTGAGCGCATCAACTTCTACGGCAAAGCTCCGGAGACAGTCTGGTGCCGCGCTGTCATGAAGGAAGGCGATTCCTTCAAAAAGGAAATGTTCCAGGCGAGCTTCAGCATCTACACTCCTGACGGCACGCCGGTCTGCGACATCATCAACCTGACCATGCGCCGCACCAACAGGAACACGCTTGACCAGATCCGGGCCGGACAGCAGAGCGCCGATATCTGCTACGACATCGTCTGGCGTCAGATCGCCGCGCCTGAAAAACACGACATGAAAGGTCACTGGCTCATCCTCGCCGGCCGCGATATGAACTTTGCCAGAGCCATTTCTGACGAAATCACCCGTGACGGCGGCACCTGTGAGATGGCTGTCTGCGCGGGTGAAGACGCCCCTGACGGCATTCAGGCCATAGCTCCCGACAGCCCGGAGGCTTTCAGAGACCTCGTCTCTGCCTTCAGCGCGAAGGAAGACGCCAGGGGTATCCTCTACCTCTGGGCCCCTGACTGCACGGTGCCCGACTTCACCGGAAAGAACGGCGAAGCCCCCTTCAAGACCCATACGGCCGAAGCCTTCCTCTTCCTCGCCCAGGCTCTCGCGGCCTGCGGCGCGTCTTCAAAAATCCGCCTCGCCGCTGTCACCTGCCAGGCGCAGGCCGTGCGCGCCGCGGATCAGCCCGTTCCCACGCAGAGCCTTGTCTGGGGCCTCGAGAAATCCGTGGCCATGGAACTCGGACAGATTTCTCCCTTCATCATCGACCTCGATCCCGTGGCGGAACTTGCTTCCCAGGCCGCCACGCTGTGCGCCGCGGCCGGCGCCCGCGGCTGGCATGAGGACAAGGCTGCCGTGAGAAACGGCGTCTTCTACTCACCGCGCCTCGTGCGCGCCGCCCACGAAGCTCCGGCCAGAACCCCGAAGGTTCTTGAAAAGCCCGAAGGCAGCTACGAAGTGGAAGTCCTCGGCGGCGGCCTTGAAAACATCGCCGTGAAGCCCCTCACCCGCCACGCGCCCAAACCCGGCGAAATCGAGATCGCGGTCGAAGCCTACGGCCTCAATTTCCAGAACGTCATGTCCGCCATGGGCGTCACCAGCCAGATGAAGAGCATGGTGCTCGACTGCGCCGGCACTGTTACCGCCATCGGCGAGGGTGTCACCCGCTTCGCCCCCGGCGACAGGGTCTTCACCACGACCTACGGTCAGTTCGCCTCCCACCTCTACGCCCGCGAGCTTTTCACTGCTCCCATTCCGAAGGGCTTCAGCGCCGTTGAGGCGTCCTGCATCCCCACGGTCTTCATGACTTCCTGGCATTCCCTCATTGAAGTGGCCGGACTGAAGAAAGGCGAGCGCGTCCTCCTGCATTCCGCCACCGGCGGCATCGGACAGTCCGCCATTCAGATCGCCAGGGCCGTGGGCGCCGAAATCTATGCCACTGCCGGCACGGAACGCAAACGCGGCCTGCTCCGCTCCTGGGGCATAAAACACGTCTATTCCTCCCGCACCGCGGATTTTGAGAAGGAAATTCTCAGAGATACCGGCGGTGAGGGCGTACACGTGGTCCTGAACTTCCTCGTGAAGGATCTCTGCGATGCCGGCATGCGCTGCCTCGTTAAGGGCGGCCGCTTCGTGGAAATCGGCAAGACCGACGTGCGCACCCCCGAAGAAGTGAAGGCCGTGCGCGATGACATCACCTACACGGCGGTCGACCTCGTGAAGATCGGCCAGAAGGACGAAAACAGGCTGCGCGAAATCTTCACGGGCTGCATGGAAGGCTTCAGAAAGGGCTTCTACCATCCGCTCACGCACCGCGTCTTCACTATGGATTCCGTCGCTGAAGCTTTCAGGTACATGCTTGAAGGCCGCCATACCGGCAAGGTTGTCGTGAGGAACGTGTTCGTTCCGGGTGACACTGGCATCCGCCATGACGCGTCCTACGTCATCACGGGCGGCATGAGCGATGTCGGCCTCGCCCTTGCCCAGCATCTCGCCGAACGCGGCGCGGGCAGGATCTGGCTCCTTGGCCGCCATCTGCCTGAAGCCGGTTCCCATCAGGAGGAACAGGTTGAAAAAATCCGGGCCGCAGGCTGTGACGCCAGGCCGCTCACCTGCGACGTAACCGACTTTGACGCCATGAAGGCCGCCTTCGGCGAAATGACAGCCCAGGAGGACATGCCCATCCGCGGCGTCTTCCACCTCGCCGGCTTCCTTGACGACGACGCCATCGAAAAGCTTACCTGGGATCGCTTCAATGCCGTTCTTTCCCCGAAGGTTGACGGCAGCTGGTTCCTGAACGAGCTGACCCGTGACATGCCCCTCGACCACTTCGTGGTCTTCTCATCCATCGCCTCCGTCTTCGGCACGCACGGTCAGGCCAACCACGTGGCCGCCAACACGTTCCTCGACACGCTCATCGCCTCCCGCAGGGCGGACTTTCTGCCCGGCCTCTCAGTCAACTGGGGTGCCTGGGGCGAAATCGGCACGGTCGTGAGGCTCGGCATACTTGACCGTATCCGCCGCCAGGGCGTTGAAGGCTTCGATACAGCCACAGGTCTCGCTCTTCTCGACGCCTTCATGAGCAGCGGCGCCACGCGCAGGGTCGTGACGCGCATGGACTGGAACAAAATGCTCCCGCTCCTCAGGGCCACGTCCGGCGCCGCCATGTTCGATGAGATCAGGGGCAGGGTCAAAGCTGGTGAAAAGAAGGCTGAAAAAGCTTCCACCAGCAGGCTCGCCGAAGAAATGCGCGCCCTGCCCATGGATGAGCGCCTCACGAGGATGCGCGCTTACCTGAGAAAGGAAATATCCGGATTCCTGCGCATCAGCGAGGATACCATCCCCGATGACGTCAACCTGACGAGCCTCGGCATGGATTCCCTGATCAGCCTCGACCTCTTCCAGCGCATCAGCCGCGACCTCAAAATCCGCATCGCGCCTCATGAGGTTTCCGCGCGTCCCACAGTCCAGGCCATGGCCGAGAAATTTGCCCATGACCTCGGTCCGGACACGGCCGGAGAAACCAAAAAGCCTGAAAAGGAAAATGAAGTGGATTCGCCCCTTTCCGGTCTCCTTGTCCCGGATCCGGAGCACGCCTGCGATCCCTTCCCCCTCTCCGATATGCAGCAGGCTTACTGGATCGGCCGCGGCAGCGACGGCCTCGCCCTGGGCGGCGTCAGCTGTCACTTCTACTTCGAGGCTGAAGCCCAGAATATCGACTACGACCGCTACGAGAAGGCCTGGAACGAGCTCATCGCCCGCCAGCCTATCCTGCGCACCGTCATCCTTGACAGCGAGCATCAGCAGGTTCTCGCCAAGGTTCCGCCTTACGTCATTCCCCGCCACGATCTGCGGGGGCTTTCCGGCAGGGAGGTGGAAGAAAAAATCCAAGCCATGCGCGCGGAAATGTCCCACGAAGTCGTGGCTGTGGACAAATGGCCGAACTTCCGTATCGAAATCACCGAACTTTCCGATACGGTCTGCCGCCTGCACTTCAGCTTTGACCTCATGCTCTGCGACTTCCACGGCATCAGCCTCCTTCTGCACGAACTCGGCGAGATTTACGCCGGACGCGGGGCAAAACTGCCGAAGATGGAAATCACCTTCCGCGACTACCGCCTGGCCGAAGAGCGTTACCGCAAAACGAAGACTTTCGAACGCGACCGCAGATACTGGCTGGACCGCATCGACAGCCTGCCCGAAGCTCCCAGGCTTCCCCTGGCTGTCAAGCCCTCGGCCCTCACGCATACCGAGTTCAGACGCCTCATGAAGACGATCGACAAAGGCGTGTGGCAGTCCCTCAGGAAGAAAGGTGAGGCAAGAGGACTCACGCCCACGGCCATCACGCTTGCCGCCTTCGCCGAAGTGCTCGGCCTGTGGAGCGCCGACCGGAAGTTTACCCTCAACCTCACGCTGTTCAACCGCCTGCCCATGCACAGGCAGGTCAACGAGCTCGTGGGCGAGTTTACCTCCAACACTCTTCTCGCCGTGGATCTCGACGAGGGAACAGGTTTCGAAAATATGGCCGGACGCCTCTGGAGCAGGCTCTGGGACGATATGGGGCACCGCTCCTTCAGCGGTATCCGCGTTCTGCGTGAAATGAGCCGGCGCCGCGGCAGCGCAGCCGGTATTATGCCCATCATTTTCACGAGCATCCTCTCCATGGAATCCAAAGGCGACGCTTTCGCCCTCGGCGGGCTTGGCCGCGAGGTCTGCAGCATCTCCCAGACGCCGCAGGTCTGGCTTGACCATCAGCTCTTCGAGGTTGACGGCGCTCTCAGGCTCGTCTTCGACTTTGTGCCGGAACTCTTCCCCAGGGGCATGATTGAAGACATGTTCAATGCCTATGCAGACTTCCTGACCCGCCTCGCCGGCGACGAAAGCCTCTGGGACAGCATCGCCCCTGTCAGGGCCCCTGAAGCCCAGCTCGCCATCCGCGCGAAAGTCAACGACACGGCCATGGAACTCGGCGCGGGGCTCATGTACGCGCCCTTCCTGAAACAGGCCGCTGACCATTCCGGAGCCTGTGCCGTCATCGGCAGAAACAGGGTTCTCTCCTACGGCGAACTGGAAGAAATAAGCCGCGCCCTGGCCCTTCAGCTCAGGGAGAAGGGCGTCGGCCGCGGTGATCGCTGCGCCATCCTGCTTCCTCATGGCTGGCAGCAGATTGCTGCCTGTCTCGGCATTCAGCGCGCCGGCGCAGCCTACCTGCCCCTCGATCCGGCCCAGCCCGAAAACCGCATCGGAGAAATTCTCGCCGATGCCGGCGTGAAGGCGGTCATTGGCAGAAAGTGCGCCGCTCCCGAAGGGACGGTCTTCCTCTCCGTCGATGACACCCTGAAGGCGTCTGACGGCGCTGTCTGTCCTGAAAACGCGGCCAGGCCGGAAGATCCCGCCTACATCATCTACACCTCAGGTTCCACCGGAAAGCCCAAGGGCGTCGTGATTTCCCACAAAGCCGCCATGAACACGATTCTTGACGTCAACCGCCGTTACGGCGTGACCAGCCAGGATCGCGTTCTCAGCGTGTCACGGCTCTCCTTCGACCTTTCGGTGTACGACATCTTCGGCCTTCTCTCGGCGGGCGGCACCGTTGTCGTTCCCGATGAGGACGAACGTCTTGAGCCCCAGTCCTGGCTTACCCTCATCCGCGCGCATGGCGTGACCCTCTGGAACACGGTTCCCGCTCTCGGTCAGATTCTCTGTGACGCCGTGGAGGAGGAAAACGGCGCGCCCCTCCCGCTTAAGCTCGCCATCTTCAGCGGCGACTGGATCCCCAGGGATCTGCCGGCGAAACTGAAGAAGAACATCCCCGGCCTGAAGGTCATGGCCATGGGCGGCGCCACGGAAGCCTCCATCTGGTCAAACTTCCATGAGACCTGCCCCGCCGAT